>JACCDU010588506.1_pt1 | contig 68265 bp, 53 predicted proteins | sample 7446081 | NCBI WGS metagenome assembly JACCDU01 (sample SAMN15323447, study PRJNA562643) | freshwater metagenome | isolation source: river surface water | place: USA:Blue River Watershed | collected 2017-08-17 | reverse complement strand
GTATCACTTGCTACAAGGGACTCTACCGGATATGCATAGAAATTTAGGTAGCCATCGTCTGTATACAACGAACTCAAATCTCGTCCGTTGGGATTATAATTCAAACGGGTATTGAGCAACTCCAAGTTGTACAAATCGCCTCGTTTGATGTTCAACACACTATCCAATGCTGTTCGGCTATACTTGGTATTTCCAACAAATGTGATATCACCAAAATAGAACTTCTTGTCCTCTTCAATTCGCAATACCAAACCCATTCTATTCTCTGAAATGGGGTACAAACTGTCTGAAACAATTTTAGCATTTCTAAACCCTTCCTTGTTGTACTTCGCAACAACAGTGGCTTTATCTTCGTCAAAATCTTTTTGGATATACTTAGAAGCCTTGTAGAATCTCCACCAAGCTTGCTTCTTGGTGTTTTTTAATGAGCGAGCCAGCTTCTTATCAGACATCAAAGAGTTACCAACAAAATCAATTTCTCCAATCTTCACGCGCTTGCCCTTCTTGATAATGAAAATCAATTGAACTCCATTCTTTACAATAGGATCTGGATTTTCTTTGATTTCTACTTGGGTGTTGTAAAATCCTTTGTCCACATAAAAATCCAAAATAGAATTCTTAGATGTCATCTTCAGATTTTCATCACAAACCCTTCCTGATCTCAAGTCCAATTTTTCTCTAATGTTGTCTGCCTCTGATTTCTTAATACCCTCAAATCTGAATGTGCCGAGGCGCTCCATTTCTTTTACTTCAATCACCAAATACACTTCACTACCTCTGATTTCGGCTACTTGAATCTGGATATCTCTGAAAAGCTTTTGCTTCCATAATTTTCTGACTGCCTCTGTAATCTCGTCACCAGGCACCATAATTTCCTTTCCTTCCTCCAAACCACTGAACAATTTAATGGCTTGGGCATCGGTAAACTCTGTGCCCACAATCGTAACACCAGCAACTTTATACTTTAAGGGATTGGCATAGGAAACGTTGCCTCCAATAACCTTTTGAGCAAAAACACTTTGTGCTGTAAACAACAAGTGAAACATTATCAATACGGCACAAATTCTTCTGTAGCTCATGGTTGTTGGGGCATTTGTTCTGAAGTTTTGCCAAACCTTCGTTCTCGAGATTGATAAGATAAGATTGCCTCATAGAACAACTCCTCATCAAAATCTGGCCAAAATTTATCGGTGAAAAATAGCTCCGCATATGCAATTTGCCAAAGCAAAAAATTGCTAATACGCAATTCACCACTGGTTCTGACCATCAATTCAGGATCAGGCATCCCGGCAGTTTCCATGGCGCTAGACACAACATGGTCATTGATTTGATTGATGGGAATTCCACTGCCTACAATTTTCTTGATGGCCTCAACCATTTCCCATCGAGCGCTATAGCTCAACGCCAATGTAAGTTGCAATGTGTCGTTGGCTGAAGTGCGTTGCTCTGACTCCAATATTGCAGCCAAACATGAGGCTGGAAGTGCTGAACGATCGCCAATGAATTTTAATTTAATCCCCTGACTGTTCAGTGACGGCACCTCATTAAGAATGGTATTCACCAACAACTCCATAAGTGCATCCACTTCCTCTTTGGGACGATTCCAATTTTCAGTAGAAAAGGCATAAAGCGTAAGATATTTCACTCCGCATTTGATGGCGGCACGAACTGAATTCCTAACCGATTCAACTCCTTGAAAATGTCCAAAAACACGCTCTTTTCCATGACCTTTTGCCCAACGACCATTGCCATCCATAATAATGGCAACATGACTAGGCACTCTGTCCTTTCTTATTTGGGAAAATAAACTCACTTAATTTCTGAATACAAAGGGGCAAAAATAAGGAGGTTTGACCTACTTATAGCAATTCGTAGCGGGTTTATCCAATCTAATATTCAGGGAGGCCATCAGAAAACCATAATAATCATTATTGGCAGGATCGCCTCGCTGCATACCCTGGTTGCTATCTGATCCTCTTTCACTTATCAACGATTGATCCGCAAGCGTAACACTCAGTTGTCCCTGCTGTTGCAGCAACGCCTTTGGATCTGTGTACACCGTGCTCGCATCATCAAAATAATCCGTCCATGTTTTTCTTATGCCCCACTCCAAAGAAAATCCCAGAGCACCTTTGATATTAACTTTTAATCCCGCTCCGAAAGGCATCGATATAGAATTCAAACGATACTGATTTCCTGTATTGGTGCCTTGACCTTCTGTCGCCATTGTCTGTAAAGAAATCCAACTTCCCTGCACATAACCTTCAGGATTCATCATGTAGTAAGCAATACCCCCAAATAAATAGGGGGAAATCCAATCTTTACTGTTCATTTGAAAGTCAAAATAATTGACTTCACAAACAGTACTAAATTCATAAAAACGATTTCGAAAGTTCAAATTTCGATTGATCATCCATGCATCCGAACTGTTTTTGTCCCAGTACTCAATATTACCGTATATCGCACCCACCTTGATGCCCAGGCGACGAGTTAAATTATTTCTATAACTCAAACCTCCACTTATAGAAGAGTTTCGGAACATGTCTTTGTTGTGTGGATTAAGTTCTCCGATGTAATAGCCACCTCCCATCATCATCCCCAATTCGTGACTTTTATTTTTCTTACTCAATTGAGCCTGCGAATGAGTACCCAAAAGCAAGAGCAATAAGGTGAGCATCTTATAAAACTGCTTCATGTAGTCAAAACGATTCATCAGCATATTAATTGCGTTGATCAAATCCCCAACCCATTTTATTGCGAATGGTATCAAAAAAATGTTCCTCTTTCAATCTTACCAAACGGAGTTCTATCGAAGAGCGTTGCATGGTAATTTTTGTTCCATTGGATATATAATGGCTCTGTCCATCGATGCTCATCATAAACTTTCCCTCACGGCTTTCCGGAATAAAGGTTACTTTTTGAGAAATGGGAATAATCAAAGGACGAACATTCAAATTGTGGGGGGCAATGGGGGTAATTACAAATCCATTTACTTCAGGAGATAAAATTGGACCCCCACAGCTCAATGAATACGCTGTAGATCCCGTTGGGGTGGCCAACATTAAACCATCCGCCCAATACGTTGCCAAAAAAGTGTCATTGACGTATGCATGCACGGATATCATGGTATTGTGTGGATGTCCCAATATCGCGACTTCATTTAACGCTTTGGGCAAATTACTCACCTCCTCGTCGTTCACCATTACCTCGATAAATGAACGATGCTCAATATCAAACTCTTGATTGAGAATCTGGGCAAAACTTTCTTTAACCGTTTGTATTTTAATCAAAGATAAAAATCCCAACCTACCTGTGTTTACCCCTACCAAAGGGATTCGCCAATGGCCAGTGTATCTAGCCAATTCCAAAACAGTTCCATCACCACCTATGGCTACAGCCAAATCAATCCCATCTAACTCATTAGGAGAATCTAAGATGGTCATTTGATCTAGCCAATCTGAATCAAAAACAATTGACTTCAGTGTATCGTGCGTGTATATAGAACATCCCTGACGAACCAAAAAATCGATGAAGCCAATTACTGATTCACGATATTCAGATTCAATTTTTCGGGTGTATAAAAATATCTTCATGATTAATCCTCGTCCAAAAAACGCATTAAAGTATCATATCGATCCAATAAATCTATGTTGGCATCAGGATGCTGGAATGAACTTCGCACCCGGTAATCAAATCGCTCTAAACTTTTAAGAATGGGATTGATATTCTTGATGTCAATTTTTATCATCACCTCCAACATTCCCTTCTCATTGGGGTAGGAAAATAATGTGGTTATTTTGGCATCATTTTCTTCAACAATTCGAGCAATCTGTTGCAATGTATAATCCCTGGGATTCATTTCTAAAATGACAACCCCACCTTCAATGTGTGCGGATGTCAAATCATTAAGAACATCTACCAAATCTTCTCGAGAAACACATCCTAAATACTCATCACTTTTTGAGACAACAGCTGCCAAACTAGATTGTGTTTGTGCAAAGTGATGAATCATTCCAAAGAAATGGTCTTCAGGTAGAATGGACTCTTGCTTCAAGGCTGGCATAATAAAATGCGCCTGATCTTCCATATCCAACAATTGGGTTTCGGCCAACATTCCCTTGTACTTTCCATCTACCACTACAGGCAATTCATTGACACGAAATTCATCCATCCAACGCAATGCCATGCTCACATCAAAATCCTCATTCAATGAGGGAATTTGAAGATCCAATAATTGTTGCGCTGTTTTCATATTGCGTACAAAGAAAAGCAAAGAATTGATGAGCAAATAATTTTTTAGAAACAATTCTACAATTGTCCATTTATCCACCATTTTTGCATTCGAAATGACGCAACTTAGTGTAAACATCAACAAAATCGCGACCATAAGAAATGCGCGCGGTGGAAATCTACCCGATCTTATCAAGGCCGCAACGGACATCGAAAAATTTGGTGGACAAGGTATAACAGTGCACCCCAGACCTGACGAGAGGCACATCCGATACCAGGATGTGCGCGACCTAAAAAAAGTTGTTCAAACCGAACTGAATGTCGAAGGAAATCCAACTGACTCCTTCATGGATCTTGTTTTAGAGGTCCTCCCACATCAGGTAACATTGGTGCCTGATGCTCCAGATGCCATTACATCCAGTGCAGGATGGGACACTATTCTTCAATTCGATTTTTTGCTTCCAATTATAGAGACGCTAAAGGCTAAGGGAATTCGCACCAGTATTTTTATTGACCCGGACAATGAAAAAATTAAAAATGCAGCTGCACTAAAAACCGATCGTATAGAATTGTACACGGAGTTCTATGCACAGCACTTTCAACAAAACGCCCATCAGGCCATTTCAGACTACCAAAAAGCAGCAGAATATGCGCATCAATTGGGATTGGGTATCAATGCCGGTCATGATTTAAATTTAGAAAACCTAAAATTCTTTCACCAAAACATTCCACACCTGGATGAGGTTTCAATTGGTCATGCGCTTATTTCAGATGCGCTGTACTTAGGGCTAGACAATACCGTTAAAATGTACTTACATCAATTGAGAAACGAAATATGATATTGTTTCATCGACTAATTAGCGATTCTCCGGAAAAACCTTATCTCGTTATTCTACATGGCCTTTTTGGCTCAGGAGACAACTGGCAAACACATGCCAAATTTCTTTCTCAATGGTTTCAAGTGGTTTTGATTGATCAAAGAAACCATGGACATAGTCCACATTCAGAAGAAATATCTTACCCCCTCATGTGCCAGGATTTATCAGAAACTTTGGACTCATTGCAAATTGAAAAAGCTCATTTTCTAGGGCACTCTATGGGTGGTAAAACGGTGATGCAGTTTGCTCAAAATTACCAAAACAAAGTAGAAAGTTTGATGGTCATTGATATGGGGATCAAGGGTTACCCCCCTCACCATGACATCATTTTTAAAGGACTTCATGCCGTTGATGTAGAAAGTTGTTCAAGCAGAAAAGAAGCAGAGCAAAGAATCCAACCATTTATTCCAGATGCATCCACCCAACAATTTCTACTTAAAAGTTTGTATTGGATAGAAGAAGGTAAGCTAGCATGGAGATTCAATATACCCGCATTAGAAAACAACATAGCGATGATATTGCAGGAATTGTCAAAGAAACCTTTCTCAGGTCCTACTTTATTTCTAACAGGAGGGAAAAGCAGTTATGTCTTGGCTTCTGATCATGATGAGATTCGGTCCGTATTTCCCGATGTCATGTTTGTTGAAATTCCAAACGCAGGACATTGGGTCCATGCAGAGACACCAAAAGAATTTCTTCAGGCCATCATCAATTTTTTAAACTTGACTTAGGTCATCCATCATATCAGTTTTCAGCGTATTTTTGATAAAATTTTGGTTATGGAAAAAAAGATCATTACTCCTTACGATTTTACCCGAGTTAGTGAAGTTGCATTGGAGCACGCTTTGGTGATGGGCAAAACCATCAAAGCAACAGTATATGTCACCCACATTATAGATAATAAATTTCAAGTAGCTGAAGCCAAGCAAAAAATGCAAGCCTTGAAAGAATGGGTAAGAACAGAGAAAAATGAAAACATCGAAACGATTGTTCGTATCGGAAACATCTTCGAAGATATTGATAAAGTATCTTCTGAAATGGAAGCTGATTTGATCATCATGGGCACCCATGGAATCCGTGGAATGCAATTCCTTACTGGAAGCCGAGCCCTAAAAATCGTTACTGAATCTTTGGTTCCTTTTATCGTAACGCAAGAAAGAACTATCCGTCCACACGGCTATCACAAATTGGTAGTTCCAATGGATTTGCATAAAGAGACCAAGCAGAAATTAACTTCTGTAGGAAATATGGCCAAGTACTTCAATTCAAAAGTCTTCTTGGTTTCTCCAAATGAGACAGATGAATTCTTGCGCAATCAATTGGAGAGAAATATCAAATATGCCGCTGAATACCTAGAAGGTAGAGGAATTGCATATGAAGTTGAAGTTACGGATTCTAAGAGCGATGGTTTTGTAAAATCAATGATCAAATACTCCGCTGCGATTGAGGCTGATTTAATCTGCATCGTGAACTCGCATGATAGCGGTTTTATGGGTATGTTCAGCTCATCTGAAGAGCAAAATGTCATTAACAATGATGCTCAAATTCCTGTACTTTGCGTTAATGCGGTGAGCACGACCATCAAAGATGCAGAATTTATTAAGTAATCGAAAAGATCATTTATATCAAATAAAAAAGGAGGCAAATGCCTCCTTTTTTATTTCACTTTTGATTGATTACCATTCAGCAATTACCGTCTCGTTTCCGGTAGTTACATCTCCAATTTTACAATGTATTTTGGTATCTAGTGGAAAGTACAAATCGACACGGCTTCCGAACTTAATGAAACCAAACTCACTTCCTTTTTCAATTTTCTGACCTGGTTGTACATAATAGCAAATGCGGCGAGCTACTGCTCCTGCAATTTGCCTAAAAAGAACTTCTTTACCATTATGTGATTTTACCACTACAGTTGATCTCTCATTTTCAGTAGAACTTTTGGGATGCCATGCAACCAAAAATTTACCAGGATGATACTTAACATAGCTGACCTCTCCTTCGCAAGGCGTCCAGTTTGCATGTACATTTATGGGTGACATGAAAATAGAAACTTGAATCCTCTTATCCTTAAAATACTCTGGTTCTTCAACTTCTTCAATGACCACAACTTTACCATCACACGGAGCGACCAATTGATTTGAAGTTGCAAGATTTGTACGCTTGGGTAGTCTGAAAAACTGAACAAAGGCCAACCAAAAAAAAGCAACTGTTGCCACCAATAAAAGTTTCAACCAAAACCAGTCAGGGGATGAAACATTGAAATAAGTAATTACCAATCCCAACGCAACAGTTGAGATTAAGACCCAAGATCTTCCTTCTTTGTGAATTGTCATAAATGATAAATTATATAAACAAATGTATACGCCATTGGCATGGCCAACAAATAACCGTCAAAACGATCTAAAACTCCCCCGTGTCCAGGTATCAAAACGCCTGAATCTTTGACATTTGCAGTCCTTTTCAAATGTGATTCTACCAAATCTCCGATGGTTCCAAAAATTGAAATAATCACGGCCAATAAAATCCAATCTGCCGTTGTCATCAAAACCAATTCATTTTGGACCAATTCAATTTTAGAAAACAACAAACCACATAAAACTGTAGCAATTAATCCTCCTATAAAACCTTCCCATGTCTTTTTGGGTGAAACTTTTTCAAACAACTTGGTTCTGCCCAATAATCGACCAACCGCATATGCTCCACTGTCATTCACCCAAAGCAATGCAAAGAAGGACATGGGAAGCCAAAACGAATAATCACCTGGAATAAATGCATATGAACTCACCAAAGACATTGGCAATGCCACATATACCCAGCCCATTAATACTCGGGCAAAATCCATGGCAAAATGTGGTCTTAAAACCACCAACTCCAAACCAATTAAAATCACCAAAACAGGAAGAAGATAAACGAGATGTTGGAACTGAAGAACTCCGGATCCAATTAGAAAAAAATAAATATAAAAGCCTACGCCCAACAAGATCCCTCCCCAAGCTCGGTGAGAGGAGGCTCCTGTCAATTGATAAAACTCATGAGATCCAACAAATGTCCAAAGCAGGAAAAGGATTGCAGTAGCAGTTGGTCCCCACCAAAAGGCACCAATCATGGCCAAGCCAAAAATTAAACCTGTTATGGAGCGAAGTGCCAAATTACTCATTGATTCCTCCTTCAGGATGGGTTTCGCTGTTATCTTCAGTCTTTGGAGCTTCCGGTAGATTCTCAGTTGATGCATCAGATGCAATCTCTTTTTCTTGCTCTACCTTGGGCTCATCATCCCAAGGTCTAATTCCCAATACCGCTTCTAAATCATCTTTAAAAATAACCTCTTTTTCCAAAAGCTTGGCAGCCAATTGATCTAGTTGATCTCTATTTTCTGATAGCAACTCCTTGGCTTTGATATAGGCTCCTTCAATGATTTTGCTCGTTTCCTCGTCAATGATTCTTGCCGTCTCATCGGAATAAGGTTTTTGAAACTGAGATTCACCAGAACTGTCATAATAACTGCGGTTACCGATTTTGTCATTTAAGCCATAAATCGTCACCATTGCATATGCTTGCTTTGTCACCTTCTCTAAATCAGATAACGCACCGGTTGAGATTTTACCAAAAGCAACCTCCTCCGCAGCGCGACCGCCTAAAGCAGCGCACATATCATCCAGTATTTGCTCGGTTGTCGTAATTTGTCGTTCCTCAGGTAAATACCAAGCTGCACCCAAAGATTTTCCTCTTGGAACAATGGTAACCTTTACCAATGGTGAAGCATAACGCAACAACCAACTTACAATAGCATGACCACTTTCATGGTATGCAATCGTTTTCTTCTCTTCAATGGTAATAATCTTGTTCTTCTTCTCCAATCCTCCTATGATTCTATCTACTGCATCCAAGAAATCCTGTTTCCCTACTGCCGTATGACCTTTTCTAGCTGCAATCAATGCTGCCTCGTTGCATACATTGGCTATATCTGCACCGCTGAATCCAGGAGTTTGTTTTGCCATAAATTCAACATCCACGGTATCATCTTTCTTCACCTTTTCAAGATGAACTTTAAAGATCTGCACACGCTCTTTGATGTCTGGCATATCCACATAAATCTGTCTGTCAAAACGACCAGCACGCAACAAAGCTTTATCGAGGATATCTGCTCGGTTCGTTGCCGCCAAGATGATCACACCAGAATTGGTTCCAAAACCATCCATCTCCGTAAGCAATTGATTCAACGTATTCTCACGCTCATCGTTGCTACCGAAATTGATATTCTTGCTTCTTGCTCTTCCTATCGCATCAATCTCATCAATGAAAATAATCGCTGGTGCTTTTTCTTTTGCCTGACGAAATAAATCTCGAACTCTACTTGCTCCAACCCCAACAAACATCTCAACAAAATCAGACCCTGACAAACTAAAGAAAGGGACTTGTGCTTCTCCAGCAACTGCCTTAGCCAACAATGTCTTTCCAGTTCCTGGAGGGCCAACTAGCAAAGCTCCTTTCGGAATCTTAGCTCCCAAATCGGTGTACTTCTTTGGATGTTTTAAAAAATCAACGATTTCCTGAACTTCTTCCTTTGCTCCTTCTAATCCCGCTACATCGTTAAAAGTAACCTGCGTTCCTTTGCCCTTTTCAAACAAAGTGGCTTTGGATTTTCCGATATTGAATATTTGGCCGCCACCACCGCCGCCACCGCCGCCCATGCGACGCATGATGAAAACCCATCCAAGAATCATGACGCCCAACATCACAATCCACCAAATCAATCCTTGTGCAGTTTCGTTGGGCGGTTGGTAATGCACCATGAAGCCATGCTGCTCTCCCGATTGCTGAATTTCTTTTACAAACTCTTCTCCAGGAGGAATATTAAACCAATACTCCGCGCTTCGCGTAAATCCTTTTACACCATTGGCATCGCCAAGTTCATTCTTCAAAGAATCCTTTCCCGCTTGATTCAGATAAATCATTGCAGTACTTCCATCATACTCCACTTTCTCAATCAAGTGGCGTGATGAGAATTGCTTAAATCTTGCGAAATCAGTCTCACGACCATCGCTAGATCCATTGAAGAACATCATTCCAATTAGAATGACCGCAATCACACCATAGATCCAATAGAAATTGATATTCTTTGGAGTCTCTGGCATTTTTGGTTTGCCTTGCTTATTTCCTTCCTTTGACATTTATAACAATATTAATCTTGAATTCTTGTAAACTCACCATCTCCCCAAAGCTGCTCGATAGCAAAGAAATCTCTTGTCTCTTCGTCAAACACGTGAACTATGGTGTTGAAATAATCCATCAATACCCACTTGCCATTTCTTTTCCCCTCAACCCTTCTGGGAGATTCATCCAAATGCTCTTCGGTGAATTTATCTACTGAGTTAGCAATGGCCTCTACATGCGTGCTACTACTTCCTGAAGCAATTACAAAATAGTCTGCCATTGCAGTTTCCAACTTGCGCAAATCCAATATCACAATATTCTTTGCCTTTAATTCTTGCATGCCTTGAACAACAATATCAATAAGTTGTTCCTCGCCTGCTTTTTTTACTTTTTTCGCCATGATTCTTAATTACTGCAAATGTACAACTTCAGTCCTATGAAAAAACCCGATTATCTTCGTAGAATAATGGAAATTAACCGTATTTCACTGTCTGAGGTTGATTCAACGAACAACTATGCAGCCAAACTGCTTTTGGAGGGCAAAGTTCCGCATGGAACTGTCATTTCGGCATTGCATCAAAAACAAGGCAGGGGACAACGAACCAATAACTGGGAAGCTGAACCTGGTCAAAATCTCACAGCAAGTTGGATCCTTCATTTGAATGACTCTAATTTTGAAAAAATTGTTTTGTTAAACAAAGCGATTTCATTGGCCATTCGGGATTCTATTGCATCCTACTTGCCGGAGATTTCTGTTACCATAAAATGGCCGAATGACATTTTCATCGAAGAAAAGAAAATATCAGGAACCCTGATTGAAACGCATCTTCATGCTGACAAAACGGCCACTTTGATATGCGGGGTTGGAATCAACGTTTTTCAGACAACATTTTTATCTCCAAAAGCCACTTCCCTAGTGGCAACAAATGGTGATTTGAAAATGAGTGTAGATGAAATTTTAGAGGTCGTACATCGAAACATTATTGATTATTTCAATCGGTGGGAAAACAACGAAGAAATTGAAAGCGAATATTTGATACATCTTTTTGGAATCAACCGACAGAGACTTTTTTTACATCAGGGAAAAAACATCCGTGGTGTAATCTCAGGCGTTGATGAATGGGGAAGATTAAAAATGATTACAGAACAAGGTCTTGAATTGTTTCAGGCTGGAGATATATCTTGGCAATAAAAAAGGGCTCAAATGAGCCCTTTTTTATTGTATCATTTTATAGCTTAAGACTGCTTGTGTCCAGCAACGATGGTCACACAACCTTGGCGAACCATAGTGCCCTTTGAATCTGGTACACGAACACGCACTTTCAACTGCTGCGTGCTAGACATTCTGAAATCGAAAACATTCTTGTTACCCGCTGTCTTATTGGTATACAACAACTCATCATTGGTATCCAATACCTCAAACTCAACTTCCGGCAATACTGGATGCGCCATTACCACCAAGCGATAATCTTTACCACCATAGAAGGTCATCAACAACTCCGCTTCATCACCTTCCATGAAAAGTGCTGCATTGTAATTTTCGTTTTGGATAAACCCTGACAAGTTGGGTAATACACGATTCTTAGTAAACGCACGACATTGTGCACTGGCTCCCATAGAGACCAACGCTAAGAAAAATATTGATGCTATTAATTTCTTCATCTCCTTAAAAGTTAAGCTACGTATTTAGATCTGATCTTTTTCACCAATACATTAAGTGATTTTAATGTATCGTCCTTCACATTGGTTTTGGAATTGTTACCGATGGTCATTACGCCATCCTTTCCTTTGGTAACCGTAGTTTTCTCAGAAGTTATTTCAACTTTGTTCAACTCTTTTTGAATTTCCATTAAATCAGCTTTCATTTCAGCCAAAGATGGCTTGTTGTCAAAGCTTTCATAGTACTTAAGTAAATTCTCTAAAACCATTTTTTGCTCTCCGATTCGCTGACGAATCAAGGTTGAGTTCGGTTTTTCAGAATATTGTAAGCAAAGGTGCAAAGCTTCTAACCATCCACCAGAAATAACCAAAGCAGAAACTTCAATTCTGTTGTTCTCTTTCAAGTAACCATTCAAGTCTGCATAAGCGTCCGTGACAATCTTCAAAACGCTATCGCGATTATCTTGGTACTCTGCCAACTTTGTAATGGTGGAATCATTGATACCGCCCTCAATCGCCATAGCCGAAGCCAATTTCTTGGCTGCCGCAAAATAGGTCATGCTCTCTTGCTTTTGATCAAAGATAGAAGCGTAGCTCAAGTCAGCACCGTATATTCCCAAATTCACAGCTTGCTTTACTTCTCCCAAATATTTGTCGACATTCTCGACACCATTCAACATTTTCTTATCGTAGGTGTATCCTTGATCTTTGATCAAAGATGCCATTTCTACTGGGGATGGGATATTAAAGAAAATCTTTTTTAATTGCTCAACACGAGCCTGATCCATTGAATCTTTCTTGGCATCCATGGTCGGCTGCTCTGTCTTGGCTTGCTGACACCCTGAGCAAGATGTGAATTGAACAGCAGCAAAACCAACAAGTCCTACCATTGCCAATCCGACTATTTTCTTTTTCATAGAATTTCTTTTACTTAGATTTTCGGTCATTTAACGCTATAAATGTAAAATAGTTTCAGTAAAAAAACAACGATTCTTTTTGATTCACTCAAAAAGGCTGAGATTTTTCATCATTCCGGTCCATTTGGTCCTGGACAATGGACTTCCCTTGGTTAGCTTAATAAACTCTTCTTCGGTTGTATACTTCCAATCCTCCCAATTTTTATCGAGAATTTCCGAGCGATAATTGAAACGGCTCTCACCCGTCGGTTTTGAAAACTTATTCCATGGACAAACATCTTGGCATATATCACAACCAAAAACCCAATCATCCCATTGCCCTTTCCAACTGTTGTCTATTGCATTCTTTAATTCGATTGTGAAATAAGAAATACACCTTGAACCATCCACAACATGAGGGGAAACAATGGCATCCGTAGGACAGGCATCAATGCATTTGGTGCAAGAGCCACAATGGTCTGTGGTGGGTGCATCTTCCGCAATTTCAATATCAACAATTATCTCCGCCAGAAAAAAAAATGATCCAGCACGTTTCTGAATCAGATTGCCATTTTTTCCTTGCCATCCCAATCCTGACTTTACTGCCCAAGCACGTTCCAGAACTGGCGCACTATCAACAAAAAAACGTCCTTCAATTTGTCCCCACTCCTCACTCATTTTCTCCCACAATAATTTTAGTTTATCCTTTACAACGAAATGATAATCTTCACCATAAGCATACTTGGAAATTTGCGGAACATCCTTGGGTTGTTGATGAGTTGGAAAATAATTGTACAATAGTGAAATCACTGTTTTAGTCCCAGGGACCAAAAGACGTGGATCTAACCGTTTGTCAAAATGATTTTCCATGTACTGCATCTCGCCATGAGATTGGCTTTTTAACCAATTTTCCAAGCGAGGTGCTTCCTCAGCTAAAAAATCTGCTTTGCTTGCGCCACAATCTAAAAATCCCAATTCACCCGCCCATTGTTTGAGCTGCTCATTTCTGCGGACTGCAATCCAATTCATACTAAAACAATTGTCCGGAGCTAGCTGACCTCCCCTTTCCAAGATGTTGGTAGGTCTTATCTGTCAACTGACGACCACGTGGCGTTCGAATTAAAAATCCTTCTTGAATTAAAAACGGCTCATATACTTCTTCGATGGTGCCTGCATCCTCACCCACCGCTGTAGCTACCGTAGTAAGTCCCACAGGACCTCCATTGAACTTGTCCAATAGTGTCATCAAAATTTTATTATCCATCTCATCCAAGCCATATGTATCGACATTCAATGCACTCAACGCCATTTTTGTAATTTCAAGCGTGATGGTTCCATCCCCTTTGATCTGTGCAAAATCCCGAACTCGTCGCAACAAAGCATTGGCAATACGAGGTGTTCCTCTACTTCTTCTCGCCATTTCAAAAGCGGCCTCCTCCTGTATTGGGATTTGTAATATATGCGCACTTCTTGTGACGATATCCGTCAATAATTTTGCATCATAATATGCCAACCTCGAATTGATTCCGAATCTAGCACGCAAAGGTGCTGTGAGCAATCCTGAGCGCGTTGTAGCGCCGACCAATGTGAAGGGATTCAAAGCAATTTGCACAGACCTCGCATTGGGGCCTGTATCAATCACCAAATCAATCCTAAAATCCTCCATGGCAGAATACAGATATTCCTCAATTACGGGACTCAGTCGATGGATTTCATCGATAAAAAGAACATCATTTTCCTCCAAATTGGTGAGTAATCCCGCTAGATCGGCGGGTTTGTCTAGAACAGGACCTGAGGTGGTTTTGATACCAACGCCCATTTCGTTGGCGATGATATTGGCCAAAGTTGTCTTTCCCAAACCAGGAGGGCCATGGAGCAATACATGATCTAAACTTTCTGAACGCAATTTAGCCGCAGAGACAAAAATTTGAAGATTCTCCAATACTTGACGTTGACCAGTAAAATCATCAAAAACTTTGGGGCGCAATGCCCTTTCAAAGTCTCTTTCGCCATTTTGTTCGGCCTCACTACGAATATCAAATTCTGACATGAACCAAAATTACTCTATTTCATCTTGGAACAAATGCCCATATCGCGAATAAAGTTCGCCAAATAAAATTCTCATTCGAAAAACATAAAGAGGGGCATAAAAATTTTGGGTAATATTTGGGTTGTTCTTTAGCATGATTCTATACCCATAACCCGCGCCGATTCCAATCCAAGGTGAGAATTTGTACTCTATGGTGATATTGGGTTCGTATAGCAATACCTTCTCCTTGTACAACTTTACAGGCTTGCCTTGCTCAGGAATTGTTTGAAGAAAAGAATGCCCATAGCCAAACTGAACCGGGATAATACCTTCCCAATTTCCTTTGTTATAAAACACAAACTCTCCAAAAACAGAGATGTACCGCATTTTCATAGGCAGTGCATCGCGATATCCCTTCACCTCCTGTGTGATATCCGACTGCAACCAATGATAGCCCATTCCCACAGTAAGTTGATCCCCAAATGTTGCACCTGCCTTTAAAGATTGCACCTTAACACTCTTACCTGTTATAAAAGAATTTTGTGTGTCCCATTTGAAAGCTGGAGTCGGCTTCTGGTGCATTAAATCCTCCAATGTTCTTCCCAATTGAATGGTCTGTCCTATTGCATTCAATGTGAGGAAATTCAGCCCTAAACAAAAAATCCGCAACAATGCGTTGCGGATTTTTAACTGTGACAATATTTGATTAATGAGCGTGCTCACCTTGCTTCAATGGAACGATTTGAGGCACGAAATCCTCTTCATGTTCTGGGTTTGAGTAATCATAAGCCCAACGGTGAACCTCTGGCAATGCCCCTGGCCAGTTGCCATGAACATGTTGAACTGGTGTAGTCCACTCCAAAGTGTTGGATTTCCATGGGTTTTGAGTCGCCTTCTGACCATACCAAATGCTATGGAAGAAGTTGAAAAGGAACAACAATTGAGCTGCACCGCCAATGATTGCGAAAGTCGAAATCATAGGGTTCAATTCAATTACTTTATCCAAGTAATCAAACTCAGAATAATCATAATAACGACGAGGAGCTCCTGCTATCCCAACAAAGTGCATTGGAAAGAATACGCCAAATCCACAAATCATGGTCAACCAAAAATGAGCATATCCCAATTTAGAGTTCATCATTCTACCATACATTTTTGGGAACCAATGGTAAACACCGGCAAGCATACCAAAAATAGCAGACATACCCATTACAATGTGGAAGTGAGCTACTACGAAATACGTATCATGCACGTTAACATCCAATGCCGAGTCAGCCAAAATGATACCCGTTAAACCACCCGTAACAAATGTACTCACCAAACCAACTGAGAACATCATTGCAGGGGTAAACTTGATATTACCTTGCCACAAAGTTGTAATGTAGTTAAATGCTTTTACCGCTGATGGGATGGCAATCAAAAGTGTAGTGAAAACGAATACTGATCCTATGAAAGGATTCATACCGGTTACATACATATGGTGACCCCATACAATGAAAGACAAAAATCCGATCGCTAAGATTGATCCAATCATCGCTTTGTAACCAAAGATTGGTTTGCGAGAGTTGGTAGCGATAACCTCTGAAGAAATACCCAATGCTGGTAACAATACGATATATACTTCTGGGTGACCTAAGAACCAAAACAAATGTTGATACAAAATCGGAGAACCACCGGTTACGTCAAGTGCTTCGCCTTGAATGAAAATATCAGACAGATAAAAAGCCGTTCCCATTGTACGGTCCATGATCAACAATACCACGCAAGAAACCAAAACTGGGAAAGAAAGAACACCTAAAATTGCAGTAACCAACAATGCCCAAATGGTCAAAGGCAAACGGGTCATTTTCATTCCTTTTGTTCTCAAGTTCAAAATGGTCACGATGTAATTCAAACCACCCAACAAGGAAGATGCAACGAAAAGAACCATTGAAATCAACCAAAGTGTCATTCCTGTTCCAGAACCTGGCATTGCTTGAGGCAATACTGAGAGCGGAGGGTAAATTGTCCAACCACCCGATGCAGCACCACCTTCAACAAACAAAGAAGCTACCATGATTAAACTTGAAACCAAGAAGAACCAATAAGACAACATGTTCATGAAACCTGATGCCATATCACGAGCACCAATTTGCAATGGAATAAGCAAGTTGGCAAACGTTCCAGACAACCCACCTGTTAATACAAAGAATACCATGATGGTACCGTGAATAGTAACCATAGCCAAATAAGCATTCTTATCAAGAATACCATCTGGTGCCCATTTGTCACCTAAAAATGCATTCAAGATGGCAAATTTTTCCCCTGGCCATCCCAATTGAAGACGGAAGAAAATTGACAACATTACAGCTATGATTCCCATAACGATAGCAGTGATCAAAAACTGCTTAGAAATCATCTTGTGATCGTACGAGAAAATGTACTTCGAGATGAAGCTTTCTTCGTGGTGACCGTGATCGTGAGTATGTGCTCCCATAACTTCTTACTAAAATTCGTTTTATTACTTATCTAACATTGATACCATCGTTGTGTCTGAGCTAGGAGCTGCCTCTTCTTTCTTCGAAGATTCTCCACCAAATGTTTTTTGTTCAGCCAACCATGCGGCGTAATCTTCTGGCGTGTCTACTACAATAGTCATTTTCATATTGAAGTGGGCCGCTCCGCATACCTTGTTACACAGCAAAAGGTAATCAAATTTGTCGTTACCCAATTTCTGACGCATTTCTGCAGTCGTGATGGTGGGCTTCATTTTGAAACGAGTAGGTACACCAGGTACAGTGTTCATTTGAGAACGGAAATGCGGCATATAAGCAGAGTGAATTACATCTTGAGAACGGAATACAAACTCCACTTCTTGACCAACTGGGATATGGAATTCACCTTTAACGATTTTATCATCGGCGCCAGACATCCATTGGCTTTGGCCATTCAATTCATTCTCTTTCAAATCTAGAATTCGCTGTTTGTGACGCTTCAACTTGTACAACTGATCCTCTAAACTTTCCATGTAGCTATCGGGCATCGTTCCTTTGGCCTTTCCTTCAGCAATCGCTTTCTCAGTAGCCTCAATGTTGTGGTCAATCTCAGCAATTTTTTGAGCCACTCCCTCTTTCGTAACCAATCCCAAAGCATTGGTTGTTCCGATTAGGTTATAATCAGCTGCTCCAAAAACTTTATTTTCTCCTGGATATCTGGCTGTCCAGTCAAACTGCTTAGAATACAACTCGATTTGAATAGCATCCGCCGAAGCTGGACCCGTAATATTGTTCCATGTAATCAAACCATATACGATGATGAATGCCATTGTAACACCAGGAACCAAAGTCCATAGCATTTCTAGACGATTGTCATGTGCAAAAAACTTTGCCTTACGATTTGGGTTGAAACGGTACTTGTTCGCAAACGTGAACAACAAATAGTTCACAATGAAAAACACGATAGTAATCAACCAAATATTCAAAGACATCAATTTGTCTACAGCTGCACCATGCTCAGATGCCGCCTCTGGAAGATAATCGCCGTATTTGGCGTACAAATAAATAACAGACCCGAAGAATACAAACATCCAAACAATCCATGCATTTGCATTTACACGATTATCTGCTGCTGATACTTCTTCTTCACGTGAATTTCTCAACGTGCGCGATAAGTCATACACCTTGGTCAATTGAGCAATTGCAATAATTGCCAAAACCACCACTAAAAGAATGAATAAGTTCATTGTATTTTCTTTTTTCTATCCTACTAATATTAAATACTGTGATGATTACTTTCATCTAAGAAAGGATGCTTCACAGGAATCAAGTTTGCTTTGGTCAATGCCGTTGTAAACATGCGTACAAATAAACCCAAAAATCCGATAAACAAACCTAATTCAAACCAACCTGTAAAAGTTTCATGAGCGTGCGTTGTTCCGGGAATTACCGCCAAATAGAAATCAAAGAAGTGAGAGATGAAAATAATAACACCTGCTCTAACCAAATACTTGGTATTTCTCTTTGCATCACGCGCAACCAATGCATAGAATGGAACAGCGAAATTCACGAAGAAAATCGTCCACATCATACCCATGTAATGCTCGTATCTCTCTTGGAAATAAGTTACTTCTTCAGGGATATCAGAATACCAAATCAACATGTATTGGCAGAACCACAAATAGCTCCACAACATAGAAACGGCAAACATCCACTTACCCATATCATGAATATGAGAATCATTGACATTTCCAAAGTATCCTAATTTCTTCAACCATACCAAAGCCAAAGTAGCGAAAGTCATGGTAGAAACCCACATGCCTGAGAAGATGTACCAACCGTACATGGTAGAATACCAATGTGTATCAATACTCATCAAAACGTCCCAAGACATAGTTGAGGAAAACACTGCGAAGAACACCAAGAAAACAGCGCCCTTACGGTATTGCAAAAAGTGCAAATCTGTTCCACCAACTGTATCTTCTTGAACAGACCACTCACGGAATTTGCGAGCGAAATAAATGAAAGTTCCTGCGTAAGCCAACATTCTCAACCAGAAAAACCAAGCTGATAAATATGGCTTTTTCCCAGCAATGATGGCATCATAATCAGGGTGGTTAATATCATGCACGTTTGGATCCATCCAATGATACAAATGATGCAAATGCAATTGACCCGCCGCAATCACCAAAAGTAAAATTCCAACACCTACAGGAATATACTGGAACATCGCTTCAAAAATTCTTTTCAATGTCGCAGACCAAGCAGCTTCAGTAGCATATTGTAACGCATAAAAGAACATTGCGCCTAAAGCAACCGCAAAATAGAAGAAACTATTGATCAAAATATTGGCCCACCAATATTGGTGATGCTCAGTATGATCAACAACATAACCACCAATCAAGGCAACCAATCCAATCCCCATGAATATTGAGGACCACTTTTTAACCCCACTTGGGATTTCAAATTGTAATTTATCGTGTGTCATAATTATCCTAGATTATGGTTTTGCCATCGTTTCTTCTGTTGATGCCTCTGCGGGAGACGCAGCAGCAAAAACAACCATTCCATTGTTATCATAAGTTGGCGCAGCAACACCCTTTTGCAAACATTTAACGTACTCAACTACTTGCCAACGCTCTAATTTGGTCAACTGAGAGGCATGAGAACCCATCAAACCTTTACCATATGTGATTGAGTGGTACATTTTACCTTCCTGCAAGTCCTTTAACTTGCCTGGATAATCTGGAGCTACAATCTTACCGCTCGCTGAAATTGCGCCATCACCCTTACCCTCTTTTCCATGGCAATGTGCACACATATGTTGATACAATTCAGCTCCTTTTTCAATGTTTGCTTTATTGCTCAACAAAGGCGACTTCACTTCCATAGCAGAACGCTCATAATCTTCGGGCGTATTCTTCAAGGTATACGGGAAGATCATAAAAGATGATCCCGCTGTGGTTAATTTCTCAGCACGCTTCATATCTGCCTCCATAAATGGAACCGTACCTGGAGCAGGCTTACGTGACAACTTCATTGTAACACCAGCCTCAGACTTTTGAGCTAGTGTCCAGTCCATGTGCTTATTTGAACCGTAGTCAACATATGCTTCCAATGCTGGTGAACGATACATATCTGGCATGTACTCGTACCCGGCAGAATTTGGATCTACGCGACAAGATGTAATGGCCAAAACCAAGGACAATACACCTGTAATTTTTATCAATGGGCGATTCATAATCAATACTCCTTAATGCTTAATTCATACACATCTGTTGCTTTGATCAATTCCTCGATCTCAGCAGCAGACATACTTCCATTTTGATCAGTAACGATTTCCATTACAAACTTGTCGTCTGTAGTGCGCGGATCTGGGTTACTCGCTGGCATACCTGGCAATGTCCCATTGCGCAAAAAGTAAGTTAATGCCATTCCGTGAGCACCACAGAAAACCGAAAATTCAAAAATTACTGGTACAAATGCTGGCGCATTTTCAATCCAAGAAAAACTTGGTTTACCTCCAATATTCATTGGCCAGTCATGAATCATGAAATACCATGTTCCGAAGATTGCCAAAATTGTTCCTGTCGTTGCATACATAAATGAAGCAATCGCCAAACGTGTGCGCTTAACACCAATTACAGGATCCAAGCCATGCACAGGGAATGGAGAGAAAACATCCTTTACTCTGATTCCCTTTGCTACCAATGCACGAGCCGCGTCCATTAACTTTTGGTCGTCATCGTACATCACGTGAAATACTTTGTTTGCCATGTTTGTTCTTTATGCCAATTAGTGTTTTTCTGCTTCTTTTTTATAACTCTCTCCACTCACCTTCAAGATGGTCTTCAACTCGTTCAATGCCAATACTGGGAAATAACGAGCAAACAACAAGAACAAAGTGAAGAATATACCGATGGTTCCTACAAACATTCCTACATCAATTCCTGATGGGTGGAACTCACCCCATGCACCTGGTACATAGTCACGGTGAATTGAGGTAACGATGATTACGAAACGCTCGAACCACATACCAATGTTTACCACGATTGACAATACGAAAGTCGCTGCCAAGTTGGTACGGATTTTCTTGAACCAGAACAATTGTGGGCTGATAACGTTACATGTCATCATCATCCAGTAAGACCAACTGTAAGGACCTGAGAAACGGTTGATGAATGCATATGCTTCATATTCCACTCCACTGTACCATGAAATGAACAACTCCGTCAAGTAAGCAACACCAACGATTGAACCCGTAACGATGATTACGATGTTCATGTACTCTACGTGTCTTACGTGAATATATGCTTCAAGTCTCATGGTTTTACGCATGATCAACAACAATGTCAATACCATTGCAAAACCTGAGAAGATAGCACCTGATACGAAATATGGAGGGAAGATTGTCGTGTGCCATCCTGGTACTACTGAAGTAGCAAAGTCCATAGATACGATCGAGTGAACCGAGAATACCAAAGGTGTAGCAATACCTGCCAATACCAAAGATACTTCCTCAAAACGGGTCCAGTTCTTAGCTCTACCTGACCATCCAAAACTTAAAATACTGTAGAAACGCTTCATACCTGGCTTCACCATTCTGTCGCGAATGGTAGCAAAATCTGGAATCAATCCGATATACCAGAATACCAAGGAAACTGAGAAATATGTAGAGATCGCAAATACGTCCCACATCAAAGCTGAATTGAAGTTTGGCCACAATGAACCAAATTGGTTCGGCAATGGCAAAGTCCAATAGGCCTGCCATACACGTCCCATGTGAAACACTGGGAAAACAGCAGCCATCATTACCGCAAAAATCGTCATTGCCTCAGCAGAACGGTTAATCGCCATTCTCCAACGTTGACGGAACAACAACAATACAGCAGAAATCAAAGTACCGGCGTGACCAATACCAACCCACCATACAAAGTTGGTGATGTCCCATGCCCAACCTACGGTCTTGTTCAGACCCCAAGCTCCGATACCTGTTGCCACCAAATAGGAAATACATCCTATTCCGTACAACGCGATAACGGCTGCAATTGATAATGCTATTTTCCACTGACGAGGTGCTGGACCTTCGATCGGACCAACGATATCGTTGGTGATGTCATGATAGGTCTTGTGACCTAAAATCAGCGGCTGACGTATAGAAGCTTCTTTTAACATAGTATTGGTTTATGCTTCGGTTTCAATATTTCTAACTTTTGTCATGTAGTAGATGTTGGGTTGAATTCCAACTTCTTCCAATGCATGGTAAGAACGGTTGTTCTTAGCGCGTCCTGTATTCTCGCTATTGGTGTCATTCAAGTCACCAAATACAATGGCGTGTGTTGGACAAGCCTCAGCACATGCGGTAACTACAGCACCATCAGCAACAACTTCTCCGCGTTTCTTCGCATCGATTTTGCCTGCTTGAATGCGCTGCTGACACATGCTACATTTTTCCATTACACCACGTGTACGTACTGTAACATCTGGATTCAATACCATGCGCATTGTCTCATCTTGAGAAGGATTGAACTTCGCAAAACGGTCATTGGTTACATAATTGAACCAGTTGAAACGACGAACTTTATATGGACAGTTGTTTGCGCAATAGCGTGTTCCGATACAACGGTTGTAAGCCATATTGTTCAAACCTTCATTGCTATGCGTTGTCGCAGCAACTGGACAAACCGTCTCACAAGGAGCGTGGTTACAGTGCTGACACATCATTGGCATGTGAACTGTTTGGGGATTCTCAGTTGGAATTTCCATATCGCCATAAGCTGCAATGGTTCCCAAACCTTTGTTCTCTTTGGTTTCTTCCAAAGTTGCAAAATCAGAAGAGAAATAGCGGTCGATACGCATCCAATGCATATCACGGTGACGCTTCACTTCTGTTTTACCTACTACTGGAACGTTATTTTCTGTGTGACAAGCTGTGATACAAGCGCCACAACCGATACAGCTAGACAAATCGATGGTCATTCCCCAACGGTGTCCAACATTCTCAACTGGATGCTCAGCCCAAAGATCCATTTCACGAACTGGAACTCTGTCTTGCGCATTGATTGAACCATCTCCGTTCACGTCAGCATGCACTGGCAATGTTGGAGCTGTGTTCCATGTAGCCTTTCCTTTCTCTGCTGATTTCTCTTTCAAGTATGCAGCCAAAGTGGTTTCTTTTACAACAGAGTCACGACCCATTACTGTGCTGTGCAACTGCGTAGAAGCCATTGGGTATGTAGCATTCATGTTCTCGATGGTCACATCGAAAGCAGCATAATTTCCTTTGTTGACGAAAACAAACGCGTTCTTACCAATTGGTGTGCGCATATCGTTCTCCATCAAATATTCTCCGTCACCGTCTACTTGATAAGCCGCCTTTCCAATCAATTCGTTGTTTGCACCACGACCATATCCCAATGCAATACTAATAGTACCTTTCTTTTGACCTGGGATTGCTACAGCTGGCAAAATCAACTCTTGACCATTGGCTTTCACTTTCACCAAGTTAGAATCTTCTTGCTCACCGATGAAAAGATTCAATCCCATTTCTTTCATATCTGCAGGCGCCATGGCAACATAGTTGTCCCAAGTTACCTTAGAAATTGGATCTGGTGTTTCTTGAAGAATAGGGTTATTGGCATGGTTACCCAATCCCATGTTCACTGCAGTGTACAATGACATCTCCCATGCACCAGAACGGGTTGAATTAATAGCAGAAACTGCACCGCTCACGTCCATAGACGAAGTTGAAACAGTGGCTGCAGCTGCGACAACAGGAGCTGCGCCTTGAACTGCGGTTGGATCTTCAACTACAGTTTGTGCTGCAAATGTTCCGTTGTGAACTGCTGTGTACCAATTGGTATCAGCATCCATCATCGCTGGTGTATATGCACCATTGAAGTTCAAACGCAAATAGTCATAGTAACTCATGTTGTTACCAGACCATGCCAAATAATTCTGACCAGCAGCACGTGTGTTGTACATCGGGCTGATCGTGGGTTGTACCAAATCAATTCTTCCTGAAACTGCACTCAAATCATCCCAAGACTCCAACTGGTGGTGGTCTGGCGCGTGATATGAGCATTTAGCAGCTGTCTCATCTGCATACAATGAAGTTGCTACAGTTGTCTTCACTTTTGACATTGCACCTGCAAAGTTCAAATGTGACAAATTATAATTGGGGTTACAGCCATGTACAATCAATACATCTACTGAACCACTATTCATTTCAGCAACCAATGACGCTACTTCAGCATCATTACCGGCATAAAGATTCAAATGTTGGTTCATATTCAAAGTTGAACCATAGTTGCCCAACATTTTGTTGATTGCAACTACGACACGTTGAATATTGGCATCATTGCTTCCAGCAACTACTACCGATGAACCATTGGCAGCTTTTAATTCACTTGCAAGTTTTGAAATAACTGCAGCGTCAACTCCGTCAACAGCAGCTTTGCTACCATTCAAAGCAGCGTAAATTGCAGCAACAACTTTACCTTCTTGAGAAGGCTTGATTGCTACACGAACATCAGCGTTTGAACCAGTCAAAGACATTGTCGTTTCGAACTGATAATGCTTGCTCATGCTACCTGCCTCAGGCCTTCTGCCTGCAGCGTAATCCGCAGCAAATACGTTTGAAGTCAACCATGACCCCAAGAAATCTGCTCCAACGCTTACTATAACTTTTGCCTTATCAAAATGGTATTGAGGGACAACAGCCTTTCCAAAAGCCTCACTGTGCGCAGTAGTCAAACCATTGTAAGAAACAGCATCATACTGAACATGTTTTACCTTTCCAGCATGAACACCAGCAAATGCCGCGATGGCCTTTTGCGTTGTTGTACTAATGATGGTGTTAGAGATGACACGAATGTTTTTAGCAGAAGTAAAAACAGATGTCAAATCCTTGTCCAATGTTTCCCAAGTAATATCTGATCCCGCTTTGCGTGGACCTTTCACACGTTCTTCGTCATAGATTTCAAGAACAGAACCATTGATACGAGCATTCATAGCTCCATGGCCCCATCCGTGAGATTTATTTCCTTTGATGAAGATGGGACGACCCTCGCGGGTTTTTACCAACAAGTTGGCATAATCCATTCCATCATAATACGTAGTAGCATAGAAATTGGCAATACCCGGAGTGATATCCTCTGGCTTTACCACATAAGGAATGCTCTTAACAACTGGCGCTTCACAAGCTGCCAAAGTTGCTGCGGCAACGCTGAATCCCATGAACTTCAAGAAGTCACGACGTCCAGTATTTGCTTTAGACAATTTCTCGTCTGCAAAAGCATTTAACCCATTGTTTGCAGGTGCAAATTCTTGAGAAACTGCTTCTTGAAAGGATTCACGATTGTTGAATTCTTCCAAGCTAGTCCAATATTTTTTATTGTTACTCATGTTCGTAATTCCTTAAAATTAATAGTGACATTTACCACATTCCCAACCGCCCATTTCTTTAACGGTCACTTCACCATCTTCCATGATTTCCTTTAAAGTACGCTTACCTGTTGCAGAAGACTCAAATCGCTTGTGCATTTCAACGTAGTATTCAGAACTCTTAAGATCGATGTTGGCTTTGTTGTGACATTCGATACACCATCCCATTGTCAATGTTGGCTTGCTCAATTTGATCAAACCTGTAACATCTTCTTGTGCATTGATTTCTTCGATTGGCGCAAGGCGACCCACTGAATAAGATTGAACGGGTCCGTGACACTGCTTACAATCCAATTTCGCACCTGTTACGTGCAAGCTGTGGTTGAAATTCACGTGATCTGGAAGATTGTGAACTTTGTTCCATTGAATAGGTTGTTGTTGGAAATTCTCAATGTACTGACCTGTAGCTGGATCAAATCCGATGGCAGCATAAATTTTGGCAATTTCCTTTTCTCCAGAAATTGGACCTTTCTTAATCCCTTTGTGGCAATTCATACAAATATTCACAGAAGGAATACCTGCATGCTTAGATTTAGCAGCAGACGAATGGCAATATTGACAATCTATTTCGTTTTGACAAGCGTGGATATTGTGAGAGAACCAAATCGGTTGATCAGGCATGTAACCTTGGTTTACACCAATACGGTTCAACTTTCCATAGCCTATTACAGCCAGATACATGACCATGATGACTCCGGCAACACCAACATAAGCGCGGTGTTTCCACATCCATGACTTGGCATTTTGCCAATATGTTTTGTCCTCAACTGGAGCAAGACCATCACGTTCGTGAACGGCATGCTTCAATGACTTAGCAATATTTGCAGCTGATGCTCCAATAATCGCCAAAATCACACCAATAATGATCAACCAAACCAAAGTACTTGAATCGTTTTGATCGCCATACTCTTCCATGATTTTGTCTTCAATCTTGGGACACTTATCTTCCGCTGCAGCAGCGGCACCTGCATCAGCTCCGCCAGCACCACCACCAGACTTTACATAAGCCATAATGTCTTTGATCTCAGCCTCGTCAACTGCTTGTGCAGCCATCCAACCAAATTGAGAAACATACTTGGCCACCAAACCTTTTACATAAGCGTCTCCAGTACCCGCAGCTGCCTGAGGATTCTGAATCCATTTAATTAAAAGAGCATCCTTGCCTGCCCATCGCTGGTCAATGCCTTTTAAGCCCGGAGCCGCAAGCACCTCTTCGGTAATCTTGTGGCACGAGGCACAGTTTGCTTTAAATAATTTTTCACCATTGGCAGCATCACCACCCTCGTGAATTGAAGCGCTAGCTTGCTGAGCGCTCATTGTCACCAACAGTACAGCGCCTGTCAGTAATCTAAAAATACTTTTCGAAAAGCCCGTCATTGCTCGGTTTTTACAGTTTTTCCATTTGGAATCAAGCGCAAAAATAACCAAGGACTATTATCACAGAACTGTCATCAACAATGATTTTCTAATTTAAAATGATTCTAAATAAAATTTGTTAATTCGTTTTTCTCCATTCCATTGATTATGTGTGCTTTGGCAATTTTCCTTGCACAAATCAACCGGCCAAGGTGAAAAAAACATACTTTTGTCAGTATGTTAAATATTCGGTTGTATCTGATTATTGCCTTGTTGGAAGTTTGTGCGCAATCTGTTGCGCAAACTCCTGAAAATCCTGAAGTAAACTATCCAAATCCCTCCAAAGGCAGCGTTCGTTGGATCGTTCCGGATAAAGTTCAGCAAGTAGATTATAAAAACAGAAAGCTTACCACCCAATCGGGCTATAGAATTCAAATTTTTATCGGTCCTCTTGACCAAGCCAAAAAATTTCGACAAGATTACATAGCGGCGCATCCCGGTAGTCTCATCTATTTGTCTCAAAATATTCCAGATCATGTATTGCGCCTTGGAAACTATCTTTCGAAGAGCGAAGCTCGAGAGGCGCTTAAAGAAGTTAGAAAAGAAATTCCGTCGGCTTTTATAGTAGACGATATGGTTGAACCCCCAAGAATCGATTTAAAGGATTGACGAGTGTCATAATTGACTAGTTTCTGTCCAATTACATTTGAAAAAATATTTGCTATGCCTATTTATCATCAACTCGGTAAAATCCCCCACAAGCGCCACACTGCGTTTGAAAAACCCAATGGTGGCATTTACTACGAACAATTGTTTGGTACCGAAGGATTCAGCGGAATGTCTGCTCTTCTCTACCATGTACATCGACCCACAATGATCAAATCATTTGGTGAACCCAAAGATGTATCCCCAAAAGCTGCAATAGAAAAGAATATTACACCATACATGCTCAAAGGTTTTCAATCTGCTCCCAAAGCGGATTTCCTAGAGAGCAGAAACGTTGTTCTTTTTAACAATGACCTTCACATCAGTGTAGCAGCGCCTCAGCAAAGCATGACAGATTACTTTTATAAAAATGCAGATGCAGATGAAGTAATATTTGTTCATGAGGGAACTGGGACTTTGCGCACTATGGTTGGGAATTTAAAATTTGAATATGGCGACTACTTGGTTATTCCACGTGGTATGATATACCAAATTTCTTTTGATACTGCACAAAATCGTTTATTGATAGTCGATAGTTTTTCGCCAGTAGTGACTCCCCATCGTTACCGAAATGAATTTGGCCAAATGTTAGAGCATTCACCATTTTGCGAACGAGATATTAGAAGACCTTCTGATTTAGAAACACATGATGAAAAAGGTGACTTCACCATCAAGATCAAAAAACAAGGAATGATGCATGAACTGGTATATGCCAGTCATCCCTTTGACGTGATTGGTTGGGATGGATACAATTATCCTTACGCGTTTTCAATTCATAATTTTGAACCCATCACAGGAAGGGTTCATATGCCACCACCCATTCACCAGACATTTGAAGCGCACAATTTTGTGATATGCTCTTTTTGCCCGCGTATGTATGATTACCATCCAAAGGCAATTCCAGCACCCTACAATCATAGCAACATTGATTCGGACGAAGTGTTGTATTATGTAGACGGTGACTTTATGAGCAGAAACCACGTGGAAAAAGGATTTATATCCTTGCATCCTGGAGGAATTCCACATGGACCTCATCCGGGAGCCTATGAAAGAAGCATTGGCCAAAAGGAAACGCTTGAATTGGCTGTCATGGTGGATACGTTCAAGCCTTTGAAATTGACGCAAAGCGCGGTAGATATGCAATTAGACAATTATTATCAATCTTGGTTAGAAAATTAAAATTATGGTTACCGATAATACATCTCAAAAACTGGAAAAAATCTTCACTGATGCGCAAGATTTTCTTCCGATCCTAGGAACTGACTATGTAGAATTGTACGTAGGCAATGCCAAACAAGCCGCTCACTATTACATGAGCGCCTGGGGCTTTCAACCCGTAGCCTACGCAGGATTAGAAACTGGCTTAAAAGACAGGGTTTCTTACGTTTTGGAACAAGGAAAAATTAGATTGGTTTTGACCTCACCTTTGCAACAAGATGGAGCCATCAATGCCCATATCAATGCGCATGGCGACGGAGTTAAAGTTGTAGCGCTTTGGGTGGATGATGCCAAATACAGCTGGGAGCAAACCACACAACGCGGGGCAAAAAACAACATGGAACCCATTGTCATGAAAGACAATGATGGTGAAGTGGTTCTTTCGGCTATACATACTTACGGCGAAACCTTGCACTACTTCATCGAAAGAAAAAATTACAATGGTGTTTTCTTACCGGGTTATCAACCTTGGAAACCTGACTTTAATGCAACAGATGCTGGATTACTTTTCATCGACCACATGGTGGGCAATGTTGGATGGAACGAAATGGACACTTGGGTAGACTTTTATGCCAAAGTAATGGGCTTTACTCAATTGGTGAGTTTTGATGACAAAGACATCAGTACAGAGTATACCGCTTTGATGAGTAAGGTTATGGCCAATGGTAATGGTCGAATCAAATTCCCTATCAACGAACCCGCAGAGGGACGTAAGAAAAGTCAAATCGAAGAATATATTGATTTCTACAATGGCGCAGGGGTTCAGCATATAGCTGTTGCCACAGATAACATCATTGAAACAGTAAAACGTTTGAAAGCTGGGGGTGTTGAGTTTTTGTATGTTCCACCATCCTATTATGATGATATTCTTGATCGTGTCGGACAAATTGATGAAGACTTGGCTCCATTGAAAGAATTGGGCATATTAATCGATCGTGATGACGAAGGTTATTTGTTGCAATTGTTTACAAAGCCTGTTTTGGATCGCCCTACCATGTTCTTTGAAATTATTCAGAGAAAAGGAGCGAGAAGTTTTGGTAAAGGAAATTTCAAAGCTTTGTTTGAATCAATCGAGCGCGAGCAAGAGCGCAGAGGTACGCTTTAATTACAAATATTCTGGAACACAAAAAAGCCCGCAAATGCGGGCTTTTTTAATGATTCTACTTTGCTTATGCAGCAATACCCATGTTACGCAAGTGTGCATAATGAGATGCAACTGCGCCTACAAACGTTTTGTACTCGTGGTATTGAATACCAAATTCCTTACAGGTATCTTTCACGATTGCACTGATTTTTGGATAGTGAACGTGAGAAATACGAGGGAACAAATGGTGTTCTATTTGATGATTCAAACCTCCTGTGAAAAATAAAATAATCTTGTTACCTGTTGCAAAATTGGCTGTTCCCTTTAACTGCGTTACTGCCCATTCATCTTCAGTAGCTTTGTCGTCAGCATTCATAAAAGAAGTCTGCTCTACAACGTGCGCTACTTGAAAAACCAATGCAATCAAAAGTCCGGTAGTACCCGCAGCAATTGCAAAACCAACCAAAGCCTTGGCCCAACCGACAACGATAATAGGAATAACCAATGCCAACACAAGAAACCCAACTTTTCCAGTCCAAAAAGATACATGAGAACCAAAATTCATTTTTCTGAATTTTACACCACCTACTTTCTGACTGAAATACTTTTCAAAATCAGCCCACCAAATCCAATTCAAATATGTCATAAAATAAAAGAAAGAGACATACAAGTGTTGGAAGCGATGCATTTTCTTTTTCTCTTGGAATGAATTGGTGCGGATATAGGGTTCGATATCGATATCGTCATCCAAACCTTCCACATTGGTGAAACTATGGTGTACCAAATTGTGTTTGATTTTCCAAAGATTAACATCACCTCCCATGAAATTCAAACTAAAGCCCATCACGTTGTTTACCCATTGGTGCTTTGAGAAAGCACCATGCGCACCGTCATGCATGACATTAAAACCAATTCCAGCCAACAAAAGTCCCATGGTTATACAAAGCAGGATGCTCCATACTCCTACAGGAACCACCCACAACATCAACCAGTAGTTGACAACTGCAGCCACAATGTATAACATTGCTTTTGACCACAATTTCCAACCGCCTGACATTTCGATCTTGTTGTTTTCGAAATAATCATACACTCTCTTTTGCAATGTATCGAAAAAAGGGTGTTGTACTTTGTTATAACTAAAATTGCTCATTTTAATTTTTGCTAGTTCTTTTTCTTGGCTACTCCACTAAAAAATTTCTTTTTAACTCCACCTGCACTGCTCGATCCTGCGCCTGATCTACTCTTGCTTTTGAAAGGACTTCCGTTACCAGAACCTCCACCATAGCTTCTTTCACCACTGCGCTCTCCTGAACGTTCACCACCGCGATCACTTCCACTTCTACCACGGCTATCACCACCTCCGCGATTCTCACCGCTTCCGCCGCTTCCGCCTCTTCTATTTCCGCCACCGTATCTTCCACCGCTTCCGCCGCTACGACCCTTGTAACCTCTGCTTGGTCCGCCGCTTCTTCCACCACCTCTATTCGGTTTTTCTAAAACCTCTGCCAATTGATTGTCCAAAAGTACGAAAGGATGGTCAGTTGTCTTCGTCAACTCCATACTTAAATGCTTCTCAATTTCGTGCAATATATCACGATCATCCTCACAACAAAAAGAAATTGCTTTACCAGATGCGCCAGCTCTTCCTGTTCTACCTATACGGTGAACGTAAGTTTCCGCGTTTTCAGGCATGTCTACGTTGATTACGTAAGGAAGTTGATCAACATCAATTCCGCGTGAAGCAACGTCTGTAGCAACCAAAATTCTTGCTTTGTTTCTTTTGAAATCGCCCAAAGCACGTGTACGCGCTCCTTGGCTTTTATCACCATGGATAGCCACTGCTCTGTATCCTTGCTCTTGCAAATCTTCTTCTACACGATCCGCTCCACGCTTGGTTTTGGTGAAAATCAATACCTGACCTTCAGGATTGTTTTCTAACCAATGGTTCAACATGGCACGTTTGCGATCTCTTCTCACCATGAACAACTCTTGTTCGATGCGATCTACTTTCTGTTCAGAAGGAGCGATATCCAATTGCTTGGGATCCTTTAAAATTCCCATCGCCAACTTGCGCACATCTGGTGGCATTGTTGCTGAGAAAAATAAAGTTTGCTTGTCTTCTGCACACAAGGATTCGATGGTTTTGATGTCATGAATGAATCCCATGTCCAACATGCGATCGGCCTCATCCAAAACCAATGTTTCTACTTTGCCCAAAAACACGTGTCCTTGGTTGTGCAAATCCAACAAACGACCTGGAGTAGCAATCAAAACATCAACGCCACGGCGTAAGTTTTTGATTTGCTCATAAGAAGATACACCACCGTAAATAACAGTGTGGCGTACTTTCATGTATTTGGAATAATCACGCAATGAATTGGCAATCTGCATGGCCAACTCACGAGTTGGTGCCAATACCAAGGCCTTGATGCCTTTGTCATTTCTACCAACAATTCTTTGTAAAATGGGAAGTGTAAACGCAGCTGTTTTACCAGTTCCTGTTTGAGCACAACCTAGAACGTCGTGGCCTTCAACAGCCCACTCGATTGTTCCTTCTTGTACCGGGGTGGGATTTTCATATCCCGCATCTTTCAATGCCTTTAGGATGGATGTATCCAGTCCTAGCTCTTCAAATGATTTCATAATAAGTTTTTTGTTTTGTCCGAGTTATAACAACTTCTCTCTGATCATATCGAGTCTCATTTACTCGGAAAAACAAAAAAAGAAATCGTAGCCGTACAATTAATTCTTGGCAAAGATAGGGCTTATTAACACTTTATGCACAAAAAAATCGGCACGAGGCCGATTCACTTGAATTTAAATCTCTGATTAGCAGAACTCTGCGTACACCATTTTTAAGTGTTCAGCGATCATATCTGCTGTGCGCCCTTCGATATGATGGCGCTCTACCATGTGCATCAACTTACCGTCTTTGAACAAAGCGATACAAGGAGATGACGGTGGATAAGGCAACATGTATTGTCTTGCTCTAACCACAGCATCTTTGTCTACTCCTGCAAAAGCAGAAACCAATGTTCCGGGTCTCTTTTCTGCATTATCCAAAGATTTGCGCACTCCTGGACGCATACTTCCTGCTGCACAACCGCAAACTGAATTCAACACCATCAATACAGTACCTTCTGTATTCACTGCTGCATCCACCTCCTCAACGGTTGGTGTTTGCTTAAAACCTACGTTATCTAATTCAGCACGCATAGGTGCTACTAATTCTGCTGGGTACATACTCTATTTATTTTTTTGCAAAGTTCGTTTATCTATCATTCAACAAGTGCAACTTTCATCACCCTTGATTCATTACTTTGGGAACACGGAAATAATACATGTCTTTTTGAGGTGCATTTTTCAGCGCTTCTGCTTGTGTAATTTCTTGCTTCACTTCATCCGCTCTCAATACATTGGTTGTTGACTCATTGACAAAAATCAAAGGCTCTATTCCCTCAACATCTACTTCTTTGAGCTGATCGATAAAGTCCAACATATTCGTCAAATCCTTTACCATCTCTGCCTTGGCCTCTGGATTCAATTCCAACTTGGCCAAATCAGCCAAGCGCTCTACTGTCTCGTTATCAATTTTCATAGTTCAAAGTTTGATGGATGGTATTCCATGCTTGATCGCGCAAAACTACAACATCTTGCTCCTTTTTTCCAATTGTAAATATGGGCTCATGGACGGTTACACGTATCGTATGGGGCATAGATGGCGCCCAAAATTTAGCGGGATCCAACATCACCTTGTAATTAAAATGCCACGTGATTGGAACAATGGGGACTTGACTGTCGATGGCCAACTTAAAAGCTCCGTTTTTAAAGCGCAACATTTTTGGTGCATCATCTGGAATTGTGCCTTCTGGATAAATGGCTATACAGTCCCCTCTTTTGAGCGCCTTACTGGCTGAATTCAGCGATTGATGAGCTTCTCTGGGATTACCGCGATGGACAGGTATATCCTGCTTTCTAAAAAACAGTGAGAAGAACGGCCATTTGAGCAACTCTGCTTTTCCGATGAACAAAAAATAATCCGGAATCACGGCGTACATAAATACGGTATCCAAATAACTCATGTGATTGCTGACCACAACATAAGGCCCTTCTTTCGGAAAATGATGCGCACCCTTCACTTGCACTGGACATACCAAAGTCAATCGCAACCACCACGACCAAAATCTTTTCAAATAAAAAGAAGCTCTGAAAGCCTTGGCGTGCAACAAAACCCAAAAAATTGGATACAGCACTATTAGGCTCGACCAAAACATCGCACCAATCCACAACTTGTAGAGAAAGTAAACCGGTGACAATATTTTTTTCATTTTAATTCTTCACAAGAATCGATAATTCATCCAACTGCTTTTGATCGATAACAGATGGCGCGTCAATCATCACATCACGCCCGCTATTGTTCTTTGGAAATGCAATGAAATCACGGATGCTATCTGACCCTCCGAACAATGAACAAAGTCGATCGAAACCGAAAGCAATTCCGCCATGCGGTGGTGCACCGTATTCAAACGCATTCAATAAAAATCCAAATTGCGCTTGCGCTTCTTCAGGAGTGAATCCCAACAAATCAAACATCCTTGCTTGAACATTTCTATCGTGGATACGAATCGAACCACCTCCAACTTCCACTCCGTTGATGACAAAATCATAAGCATTGGCATTGACAGCACCTGGATCAGTATCCAGAAGTGCAATATGCTCCGGCTTAGGAGAAGTAAATGGATGGTGCATTGCAAACCAACGATGCGCCTCTTCGTTCCATTCTACCAATGGGAAATCCACTACCCAAAGCGGTTTGAAAACATTGGGGTTTCTCAATCCCAGTTGATTGCCCATGTGCAAACGAAGTTCGCCCAATTGCTTGCGTGTGGTATGGGTTTCTCCTGAAAGAATCAAAATCAAATCACCTTCTTGAGCATCCATTTGGGCCGCAATCTCTTTCCACTGTTCTTGGTTGTAAAATTTGTCAACTGACGACTTGAATGCGCCTTCTGGTTGACACAAGCAATAGACCAGGCCCTTTGCGCCGATTTGTGGGCGTTTCACCCATTCGGTAATTTCATCCAATTGCTTGCGCGTGTATGTTCCAGCGCCTTTGGCAACGATTCCCAATACCGACTGTGCAGCATCAAAAACTTGGAAACCTTTGTTTTGCATCAATGATGAAAGATCATTGAACTTCATATCAAAACGTACATCTGGCTTGTCTGATCCATAAAACTTCATGGCGTCAGCGTAGGTCATGTGGGGGACATTTTCAAGCTCTACTCCTTTAACTTCGCGGAACAAGGTTTTCACCAATCCTTCGAACATGTCCAGGATGTCTTGTTGCTCAACAAAAGCCATCTCACAATCGATTTGTGTGAACTCCGGTTGGCGATCGGCGCGCAAATCTTCGTCGCGGAAACAACGAACGATTTGATAATATCTGTCATATCCACTCACCATCAACAATTGTTTGAAGGTTTGTGGTGATTGAGGCAATGCGTAAAATTGACCAGGATTCATGCGGCTTGGAACTACGAAGTCACGAGCGCCTTCTGGTGTTGATTTGATTAAATACGGCGTTTCAATTTCCAAAAAACCTTTTTGGTCCATGTAGTTTCTTGCCACGATGCCCATGCGATGACGGAGCATTAAATTGTTCTTCAGAGGATTTCTACGAAGATCCAAGAATCTCCATTGCATGCGCAAATCGTCGCCACCATCACTGTCGTCTTCAATCGTAAACGGAGGAGTTTTGGAGGCATTTAACAATTCAAATGAAGTCACTTGAATTTCGATATCTCCAGTAGGCATTTGCGCATTCTTAGAATGGCGTTCGATTACAACACCTGTCGCTTTCACTACAAACTCGCGCCCCCATTTACGTGCTTCCAAACAAAGCGCTTCATGCGTTTCCATGTTGAACGCCAATTGGGTAATTCCATAGCGATCACGAAGATCAACAAAAGTCATTCCCCCCAAATCTCGGCTGCGTTGAACCCAACCGCTCAAGGTTACTGTTTGTCCAATGTGCTCAGCGCGTAGCTCTCCGCAAGTATGTGTACGATGCATAAAATAAAATTGAGGAGCAAAGATAAGGAAAGGTGAATCAGTAAATCGGTGGATCAGTGAATCGGTAAATCAGTTTATCGGTATATCGGTGAATCGGTAGATCGGTGGATCGATTCTCCCCTCCTGTGCGAAGCGATAGGAGGGGTGGATGCGAAGCAGACGGGGTGGTTAGAAAGTGGATCAGCGAATGCAATTCGCCTTACTTTTATTCAACCACCAACCTCAACCACTCCTCTCCTACCATCACCAAATACATTCCGGTTGCCAAATCTCCGAATTCTACTTCCACCGCATTGCCATTCATGACAACTTGAGATTGGAAGACCATCTTTCCGGTGATGTCGGTGATAACAATTTGTTTTACTTCTTCTTCAGTTGAGCTGGTCATCAAGGTGAAGTGGCCGGTACTCGTTGGATTCGGGTAGAGCGTAACTGCTTGTCGGGACGAATAATTATTCGCCCATACACCGCTCTCGCTCTGCATCACCATGCCTGAAGTTCCGGTCTTCAAGCACTGCGCTGTTCCCCAGTTGCCGACTTCTCCATTGGCATGGATGGGACGGACGCGGACGTTGTAGGTCTTGCCAGTGCCCATTCCAGGAACGTTATTCAAGAAGAATACCGTGGTGTTCAATCCGCCCAATACGGTCACTGGTGATTGCACCGATGGAAGTTGTTGGGTGAACTCCCACTCGTATCGCTGTGCGCCGCAAATGGTGCGATCGACAGAGATCGACGATGTCGTAGTCTTGGTGTTGGGACAACGATCCGCTGCGCGAAGTGCGATCGGCAATTCCGCATTGAGCGTGACTGTGCAAGTGGTCGTCGCGTTGGCCGTGATGCTGGTGTAGTTGCCTGCGGCATCGGGAATCTCGTAGATCACCGGAATGCGCAAGGTGTACACTTTGGCAGCATTGGACATGTTCACCGGGAAGATGGTTCCCAAGCGAGGAACGACCGAGTTTGCAGTGGTTGTTGTATAAGACCAAGGCGTGATATTCAAGTTCACATTGTTTTGCGTTGCGCTCAGGATATCGAAAATGTAGTTCGTTGCGTTCCCTTTGTACTGCGCCTTGAAGCTCGTGCAGACGTTGTTGTAGACACCCGTGTAGTTGCTGTAGTAATGGTCGCACGTAGTTCCAACAAAGTGATTGAAGCACATCTTGGCGCTGCTGTTCATCGGGCCGCTGATGTTGTGCACCGCGATGTAGTAGGTTTGTCCAACGAGAAGATCGTCTGTGATCAACACCTGGTTACCCGTTGCGGCTGTTGAAGCGGTATACACTTCATGTTCTGTTTCCATCAATTCGAAACAACCGCTGTTGTAGCTGTATAGTCGAATTTCGTTGTCACCGAAAGCAGCAGAAAGTCCAGCGCGCAAAGTGTTGTATTGCGCAGTAAGGCTGTACCAAAGGTCCAGACCGTTTCCATCGATGATGGGAGAGTTGATACCATTGTTTAGGTTGGCAGACTTGAGTGCGTTACCCGAGCAAGTTGGATAAAGCGCGGTGGTTACTGATGTTGCTGTAACACTACCCAAGGTCAAACCCTCATCCACTTGTCCATCGCAGTTGTCATCTAGTCCGTTGCAGGTTTCGGTTGAAGCGACATAAACCGCAGCGTCATTGTCATTACAGTCCGTATTGTCCGTTACATAACCAGCAGGTTGGTTGCAATTCGTTACAACCACTTGGGGATTTCCATAACCATCACCATCTGCATCTGCATAGAACGTTTGTTGTGGTGATACGGTGATATCAATAGAAGCCGTGCAGGTTTGTGGGCCTGCATTTACTGTGCACGAGTAGGATGTGTTCGAGGTTGGATTCACGATAATCGAAGCAGAAGTTGCCCCTGTGGACCAATTGATATTGCTTGTTGAAAGACCCAGAACTTGTCCAGTAGCACCTGTCACCAGATCTAGAGGCGTTCCCCCGGTGAGCGGATAATAGTGTGCCAATCCATTGGAAATGATGTTTGGTGATTGTGCATTGAGAGACAACACTTCACTACTTGACAGCGCTCGTGACCACATGGCCACATCCGCAATACTACCCACAAACTTGGATGCATATGGGTTGAAGGCTGAGGGCTTACCGATGGTCAAAGGACCGTCGATTGTATTGTATTGCCATCCACCCCAATTGTGACCGCAGAAGGGTGTATTGTTCTGACCTTGGCTCACCAAAATACCATCCACATATACTTTGATCGAAGAGAAAGCAAAGTTGTTGTTTTCTCCCATCACATAGGTAATGGTATGCCATTGGTTATCAAAAACGGTTTTTCCAATGTTTACGCTGTGGGAGTTTGAGAAGAAGGAAACACCTTTGGTTATGGAATCGCAATAACCAGAGCCCGCGCCGAACCACATGTCAAGGTTCATTCCCAATTCAACCAAACCGGTTCCATTTCCAGCTGCGCCGCCATAATTCAACACCGACATGATGTTTTGGCTGGTTGTTTTGGCTTTGTAGGTTATTGTACGAGATGTTGAACCTGTAAGACCCGTGTTGGGGAATTGGATATAGCCTTGTCCATTGAAAGTACTTTCGCCAACGGCAAGAATATCATCCACATTTGAAGAGATGTTCAAAGTCAATTCTTCGCCAGAGCAAATGGAAGTAGAGTTGGAAGTTATCTCACAAGTCAACAAAGGAATAACAGAAAGATTCAATGCGACAATGGAGTCACAGCCCGAATTGGATGTAAAATTCTCTATGTACGTTCCTGCTGTTGTTAGGGTTTGCGTACCTAAAATGTAGGATTCACCTTCGATGATTGTTGCGCTGATGTCATTGGTCACCGTTGGATTGACATTTATATCAATCGATGCCGTGCAGGTTTGTGAACCGCTGGTTACCGCGCAGGAGTAAGTGGTGTTGGTGGTTGGGGTAACAGTGATGGTGTTGGTAGTTGCGCCTGTGGACCAAACATAGGACACCAATTCAGATTCTGAAACATAGCGAATTGGTCTAACCTGAAGAACTGCATCTTTGCCGGTATTGTACCAGCCGTTACAACAAACCAAAGTATCTTGAAATCCCTGAAAGTATGCATAGTCAGGTAATGGCCAGGGTACGGGCTGTTGAGTTGAAGTCCAGTAATTTTCATTGGCAACAAATCCACCAACGAAATTTCTCATTAAGTACAATTCATAAAGCTCAAGCCTACTTGGTAAAAACCAATCATCCTTTCCGCCAAAAACAAGATCCATACATAACTTGGCGGCAATATTTAGATCCGCACATTGCTCAACAATTGAAAGCGTATTGATTAAACCTGAACCTATTGCCTCGCCTCCTGCGTCGTTAAGAACTGTTCCATTGCAACCATATTGAGCCGGAATTAAATCATAAGGCAATGCTTCTAGATAACGCCAACCATCAGTCTCCTGACCTTTATCGAAATAGATTATACCACCTCCAGGACCTTGATCTCCAATAGCTACGCCTCCTAACAACTGAGTTGCTTCTGTATTTGAAACTGTCAAATCCACCGATTCACCCGAACACAATGTTGTAGTTGCAGCCGTTATATTACAAGTCAACAAAGGCTCCACCGCCAAAGTCAAGGTCACCGTTGAATCACAACCTGCGGCGGAAGTAAATACTTCTATATAGGTTCCTGCAGTGGTGAGAGTTTGTGTGCCAAGGGTGTATGATTCCCCTTCGATGATTGATGCGGAGATTGCTCTGGCCACCGCTGGATTGACGGTAATGTCAATTGAAGCCGTGCAGGTTTGGTTGCCTTGTGTTACAGTACAACTGTAGGTGGTGTTGCTGGTTGGGGAGACGGTGATGGTGTTGGTGGTTGCTCCGGTGTTCCAAGTAAAGGATTGAGCGGTGTATAGTTGTTGGATTTCGGAAGGAGACAGTAGTCTATTAAAAATTGAAATGTCATCCAATGAACCGCTTAAAAACTGAGGTGCTCCTGAGATACTTGCCCCAAAATTATATAAGCCATTAGTTGAATTAAACACCACATTATTTATGGTATTAATCAAGGCGCCGTTCACGAAAACTTTGATTGAATTAGCCTGATAGGCCAAGGTTAAATTCTTCCATTCATTTAATGGAATTACATACCCTACAGAAATTTCCGAATACCCTGTACCACTCCAAGGAACAAATTCAACGTTTCCTGAACCTTGAGATAATTCAGCGCCTGCTGGGCAATCCATAAGAAACTCCCAATTGGCATTATATGCATCAATGAAAGCGCCGTAACAATTATACGCGCTGAGATTAGCCCAAAAAGAAATGGTAAATTCATTCATATTGTTTCGATTGGCACTGATCCAATCATTGACTCCGTCAAAACTATAAGCTCTTCCTACATTCCCATACCGATCAGAAGTCAAAGTAGCTCCATTCACCGTTCCATTGTTCCCATTCCCACTCTCATCATTGGCATTGCCATTGAAAGGATAATAGGCCACCAATCCCTGTTGCAAGTTGGCGGGCAATTGAGCGGGACTTCCAGCTCCTCCTGTTGCACTAATCGACAGATTCACCGATTCACCTGCGCACAAAGTAGTTGTGGGCGCTATGATATTACAAGTCAACTGCTGTTGCACCTGGCCCGTTTGATCTTGGTAAAGTTGTTGGATTTCTGAACTATTCAAAACGCGATTATAAATGGCTACATCGTCCATTTTTCCGAGAAAGAACTTGTTCCAAGCCAAATGTCCACCTAGAAAGAAATTATAGGTACTCCCGGTCAAGATATGATTATCAATAGCCGTTCCCTCTAATACGCCGTTGACATAAACAGAAATAACATTATCCTCTCGTATGTATACCACATGAGACCAAGTACCATTTAATGCGTCAGAAACGGAGAATAAATCGTTTGACTCCATGTAACCAGAATCGTCAAAGCGCATCCAAAATTTATTCTGCCCCACCCCCACAGTGACCCAATCTGTCATTCCATTCTCAATATGTCGTTTCGTTCCAACAACATAATAATCTGAACTGACAATATTTCCAGCATTCAACCAAACCGAAATGCTAAAATTGGAAGGGTTTTCACCTAAACTAGGCAATGATCCGCAGTCAATATAATGTCCAAAATCAAAATCATAACTGGAACTAATGTTACCTTGTCTACCCGTCGCCAACGTCGCTCCATTCACCACACCATCGTTTCCATTTCCACTCTCATCATTGGCATTGCCATTGAAAGGATACCAGGCCACTAGACCATTGGAAGGAATTTGGGCATTTACGGCCATTGCCAAAACAAGCATCAACATAGACAAAACAAAACGCATAAACAATAATTTTCATCAAATTTCAACTCTACTATCAATTTAAACATCACGTTTTCATATCAAGTATTTTCAAGTTTTTGGAAAAGTATACAAAACTGATAATTGTATTTTTATGCAAAACATATCTTGGTTACTTTCGCATTGTGCCAAAACCTCTCCACCATATCGATCCCATATTGATGCATTCCTTGAAGCTCAAACTTCAATCGGACATCGGCGTGGTGGTTCAAAATTTCTCGGATTGCAAACGTCTATCTGCCAAAATTCTCGAAATCAAAAAAGAGAGAATTTCAGCCTCTACCCTATACCGTCTCTACTTTTCAGATGATACCAACAATCATTTCTATCTTTCTACACTGGACTTGCTGGTAAGTATTGTCTATTACAATAAAAGTTGGAACCAATACTCCGAAGAATACCTGGAATCGCAAGCCAAACTGAGCTTTATGGGGATTCAATCCTTAAATGCTCAGAATCCCTCCTTACTCGAAAGATGTATCGAATTCAATTCTTGGAAACCACTTTGTCAATGGCTCGAAGACCTTTCATCGGATGAAAAATGTATGACGTCGCCATTACTACTTGACAACATCGGTTTTCATTTGCGCAATATTTTAGAGAAAAATCCGCAATGGGAAAAGAAATTTTATGAGAAAACGGCCCATATCCCATTTATCAAAACCTCATTTTTTGAAATAGGCACAGACCCTGATTTTGCGTTAAAAAATTCAGAATTGAGTTTTCAATATTATCGCAAAGTACTCAATCCCAAATCGCAGGTTTTCGAAAACGACTCACTCTACATTGACACTTTGGAATGCTTGTTCTTGTTCAAAAAGAAGCGCGCAAATGCAGGCAAATTTTATGAAAAGATCAAAGCGCAATATGCCCATATAAAAACACTGAAAAATCGAATTCACATTTTTAATTTGTCCAGAATGTGGATACTGGACTTGCACCATTTTCATCTTAAAAAAACGGCTTGGGCCCAATACAACTGGGATTTTCTTTTTGCCCGGATAGAAAAAATATTCCCGAAATTGGACCCGTTTGAAAAACGTGTTTTACGCTTTATGGTGCTCGATGCATGTTTGTACAACAAGGTGCCAAAAAACTACATTGAAACCTTACTTCAACTTTTGGACATTCAAGAATTACCCAAATACAATGAAACCAAATTGCGCTATTATTTGGAACAGATTGATCCCAATGGAACGCGCTGGCGCAAACAGTTTTCTCATTTCTGACTTGAACCGAACCAAAGTAACCGATAACGATTAACTTTGGGATATGAAACACGTGGTCGACTATCTAGCTTCTATTGATCCCGTATGGGCAGCTTTTTACGCTACCTGCTTTACATGGTTGGTAACCGCAGCTGGTGCGGCATTGGTATTTCTTTTCAAAACCTTGCACCGCAAATGGCTTGATGGGATGTTGGGCTTTACAGGTGGAGTAATGATTGCTGCAAGCTTCTGGTCTCTGCTCAATCCAGCTATTGAGATGAGCCCTGGTGAAGGATTTGTGAAAGCCATTCCCGCTGCTGTGGGATTCGCGGCTGGCGCCTTGTTCCTATTTGCTCTTGACAAATTGATGCCTCACTTGCATTTGAATTTTCCTGAAGAAAAAAAAGAAGGGGTGCAAACCAAACTTCAAGGAACCATTCTGTTGGTATTGGCCATTACGCTTCATAACATTCCGGAAGGACTTGCAGTGGGTGTTCTATTCGGTGGAGCTGCGGCAGGTGTGCCTGAAGCTACCATTGGAGGTGCAGTTGCCCTAGCATTGGGGATTGGGTTGCAAAATTTTCCCGAAGGAATAGCTGTTTCCTTTCCTCTAAGAAGATTGGGATTGACTCGAAAAAAGAGTTTTTTCTATGGTCAACTTTCGGCCATTGTTGAACCCATTGCTGGTGTCATCGGCGCACTTGCAGTCATGCAAATGTTGCCCATTCTGCCCTATGCCCTTGCATTTGCCGCTGGTGCGATGATCTATGTAGTGGTTGAAGAAGTAATTCCCGAAACACAACAAGACAAGTACACGGACATCGCGACACTGGGCTTTATAGCCGGCTTCTTGGTGATGATGATGTTGGATGTTGGACTTGGTGCTTGATCCATGAAAAACCTTATCCTCGTTCGACATGCACAAGCCAAAGATGCGGTAGCCATTCAAAAAGATTTTGATCGTGGGTTATCCGATCGCGGAAATGCACAGGCTAAGCGCCAAGCACGTCAACTTGAACTTGGCGAGTTCAATACCATTTTTCATAGCGCCGCATTACGAACCACTGAAACTGCCGTGCACTTGCACAATGTGCATCCCCATGTAACGCTTCAAGCAAGAAGGGACATGTACAACGCCGATTTGAATCAGCTGATTGAAATATTGGAAGAAAGTTGGGAATTGGAAGCCTTGGTATTGGTGGGACATAATCCCGGTATCTCAGATTTGTTCTATCATTTGACAGGCGAGTGGGAACCTTTTGAAACCTGCACCTTTGCTCAACTGTCGTTTCCGAATAACATGGGAAAAGAAAATATGAGAGCCGCTGCACACATTGAACAAATCCAGCATCCAGAAATTTGAATATGAAAAAAGAACAGAACTATTGGTGGATTCTCCTTTTGTTGGTGGCAATTGGTGGATTGGTTTATGTGTTTAGAAAAATCTTACTCTACATGGTCCTCGCCGCTGTTGTTGGTTTTGTTGGCGATCCATTGGTAGATCAATTTGAGAAAATTAATTTCCGTCAATGGAAGATGCCCCGATGGGTGGGCGCAATCCTGACCCTGGGAATAATGCTTTGCTTGCTCACGGGAATCGTTGCCTTGTTTTATCCCTTGATACAATCTGAAATTTTCATGATTCAGCAAATTGATGTTGAACATATCGAGCAAAACCTTGCACTTCATTTTCCGCAACAAGTTCAATGGATGCGCGACAATGGTATACAATCCGATACGTATTTGCAGCTGCTCAAAGAAACGCAACAGCGCTTGAGTTTCTCTTATTTCTCTGCATACTTCACAGATGCTCTGAGTTGGATTTTTGCCGTGGTGGGTGGATTTATTTCAGTCTTATTCATGTCCTTCTTCTTTTTGAAAGATGAAGAATTGTTTTACAAAATCTTATTGTCCGTGACGCCGGATCAGCACGTGGACAAAATGAAGAATATTGTTATTCATACCAAAAAAACTTTATCCCGATATTTTGGTGGATTGGTTATCCAAATTATTTTAATGACTGTGATGATCGGTATAGGATTGAGTATTGCCCAAGTACCCAATGCTTGGTTGATCGCATTGTTTTCTGGTCTCATGAATGTTATTCCCTATTTGGGACCATTGATCTCGTTTGGCTTTGCCTTGCTTATTGGAATCTCTTCCTCTCTTTCCGTTCAGGCATCGGACAGCATGAGCGGCTTGGTGGTGGGCATAACCACCGTGTACTTGGTAGCGCAATGCATCGATGCTTTTTTGGTTCAGCCTTTGATTCTAGGAGGAAGCATTCGTGTTCATCCTTTGGAACTATTTATTGTGCTCATGGCCGCTGCAACTGTAGGTGGAATTCCCGCCATGGCGGTGGCTTTGCCCGTGTATACGATCTTACGCATCGCCGCTCGCGAATGGCTGATTGAATTCAAGTGGGTAAAACAATTGACCCAAAACATGTAATTTATTCGGGGCATAGGCCTCCCCTGCTTTATCTTTGTATCCCGTAATCCTATTTTCCATTACGGGCATGTCCAACAACACAAAATATATCTTTGTAACCGGCGGTGTTACATCATCTTTAGGCAAGGGAATCATCTCTGCCTCACTTGCAAAACTCTTACAGGCCAGAGGCTACAAGGTAACGATTCAAAAGCTCGATCCTTATATCAACATTGATCCAGGAACTTTAAATCCATACGAGCATGGAGAATGTTTTGTAACCGATGATGGCGCTGAAACCGATTTGGACTTGGGCCACTATGAGCGTTTCTTGAACGTTCCCACTTCACAAGCCAACAACATCACCACAGGTAGAATATACCAAAGCGTCATCGAGAAAGAAAGACGCGGTGAGTATTTGGGCAAGACCGTGCAGATTATTCCGCACATCACCGATGAAATCAAAAGGTGTATTCAAATTTTAGGGAACAAGAAAAAGTTCGACTTTGTCATCACAGAAATCGGTGGGACTGTTGGCGACATCGAAAGCTTGCCTTACATAGAAACTGTTCGACAATTGATGTGGGAAAAAGAGCAAGATTGCATCGTGATTCATTTAACATTGGTGCCTTATTTGAATGCAGCAGGTGAATTGAAAACGAAGCCGACACAACACAGTGTTAAGATGCTGTTGGAGAATGGCGTTCAGCCTGATATCTTGGTTTGTCGCACAGAGCATCCATTGGGAGAATCCGTGCGTTCTAAGATCGCCAAATTCTGCAACGTTACTACAGATGCCGTTATTGAGAGTATTGATGCACCTACCATTTACGATGTTCCGATTTTGATGCAAAACGAGAAATTGGACGAGGTGGTATTGAAAAAGTTGCACGTTAAGTCAACACAAAAACCCGATCTCGCCCAGTGGAATCAATTTTTGAAGCGATACAAAGAACCCAAGCATGAGGTAAATATTGGATTGGTAGGAAAGTATGTTGAATTGAAAGACGCATACAAGTCGATTGCCGAAGCCTTTAACCACAGTGGATCTGCCAATGAAACCAAGGTCAATGTGCATTGGATTCATTCAGAGGATTTGTTGCCCAAGAATGTTGCCTCAACACTCAAAGGATTGGATGGGATTTTGGTTGCACCAGGTTTTGGGTCGAGAGGAATTGACGGAAAGTTGGAAGCCATTAAATATGTTCGTGAAAACAACATCCCTTTCTTTGGAATTTGTTTGGGTATGCAAATGGCCACCATCGAATTTGCCAGAAACGTTTTGGGATGGAAAGATGCACATAGCACGGAGATGAAGGAAAACACCAAGTATCCTGTTATCGCGTTGATGGACGAACAAAAAACAGTCGTCAATAAAGGTGGAACGATGCGTTTGGGATCTTATACCTGTAAGTTGGACAAGAAATCAAAAGCTTACAAGGCTTATGGTACGGATATAATTGAAGAACGTCATCGTCATCGTTATGAATTCAACAATGCCTACAAAGCGGATTTTGAAAATGCAGGATTGAAATGCATGGGAATGAATCCAGATACTGGATTGGTAGAAGTTGTCGAAATTCCTTCTCACCCATTCTTTGTAGCTGCCCAATATCATCCGGAGTACAAGAGTACTGTGATGAATCCACATCCATTATTTGTCGCGTTTGTGAAAGCTGCGTTGGCTCACAAAAAAAGTGTGGTTGCGGCGCCTAAAAAAGTTGCAGTAAAAACCATCAAGAAAAAATAATATGGGATTTGCGAGTATAGCAGAATGCCTGGATTCATTGCCTGAAGATCGCCGAGCGATCATGGAGAAATTGATTCAGGTTTTTGACAAGAACCTTCCCAAAGGATTTGAGAAAACCATGTCCTTTGGTATGATTGGCTATGTCGTTCCGCATTCCACTTACCCTGCAGGATATCATTGCAAGCCAGAGGAGCCCCTTCCTTTCTTGAGCATGGCCTCGCAAAAGGCAGCGATTTCATTGTATCATATGGGAATTTATGCCGATCCTGAAATTCTAGATTGGTTTGTAGCACAATATCCTTTGCATTGCAAGACCAAATTGGATATGGGTAAAAGTTGTATTCGTTTTAAAAAAATGGATGATATTCCTTGGGATCTTTTGAGCGAATTGGCAAAGAAATTTACGCCAAAAGGTTGGGTGAATCTTTACGAAACCAAGTTTAGAAAGTAAGATTAAAAAAGGTCTTGGCCAACACGCGCAGATCGTTGGATACACTGTAATCCTTGGCATACAGCATACTTTGCTTTAATTTTTGATCATCGCTTAACTCATTGCTATAAATAGCTACAACAGGCTCTGGCATCACTGGTAAACCGTCAATTTTTTGACGATAACCTACCCAAGTTTTCTTGGAAAATAAAACATAGAAGGCATCTTTAAAATAATGGCCACGCCACTTGCCCATCAATGCAATCATTGAGAAGAACAACAACACAAACAAAGACGTGACGATATCCAGCAATCGCTTCTTCCTTTTGTTCTCTGGTAGAGATATAGAATTGATATCTACCATCACCTGATTTCCAATGCCATCAATGGAATTGCTACCAATTAAAAAATAAGATTCTGGCGGAGCGATTTTCATCTCTATACCTGAATGAGACAATTGACTCATTGCCGCGATGATCGATTCAGACGAGACGTCTTTGGCACAAAAAACAACCTCAGTAATTTTTTCGATTCGAACTTTTGCAGAAAGCGTTTGGCCCGATACACCTTGGATAAAATCAACGGTATCCATTCGGGTATGCGCAAAACTCTCCGTTTGTTGCATCAATGTTAGCACTCGTGCGCATTCAACATCAGATCCAACAATCACAACATTCTGAGCAGTGATCTTTCCTCTATCCTTCCACCACAAAAGCAATTTTCTATTGATCCAAAAAACCAACATCGCGATGAGGGATCCTGCGATTATCAGCAACCTCGAAAAACGCCAAGTTTCAGGAAGCAAGCTGTAAATCAACAAGACATAAATCGCAGCCTTACCTATGGCCACCCATGTTTTGTTGGGCTTTAACGGGCGATCATACAATCCTTGTAACCACGCCTGTACCAACCAAAATAATCCAGTTACCGCAAATGCAGGAATGGCAATTCTATTTGGAATATCGATACCTGTAGATTCGGAATACAAATCCTTGATGATCCACCACAATGATAAGGTCAACAAAAGGTCCGCTACCGGAAATGACAATGTGGAAACAATCCTCTTACAAAAGCTCAAACTTGCTCTGAACCAAATGGCCAATTGAAGCAGCAAACTAAACCCTCCCGCATTGGCATTTGAAAAATGTTTCTTCGCAAAAATATCCATGGCTTGATAAAAGACATAGACGTAGTTCAGACTACCTTTTTTGGTGCTTTCACCTTTGTAATGAATGATTCTGGTGTCGGCCAAGTAATAGTTCTTGTACCCCCCCTTGAGAATGCGCCACGATAGATCGATGTCCTCGCCGTACATGAAAAAATCTTCATCCAACAAGCCAACCTCATCCAAGGTTTTTTTGCGCATGAACATATACGCACCAGATAAAATCTCCACTTCATTGTTCTCCATCTCTGAGAGATGACCCAAGTAATAGTGGTTGATTTTTGGCGACTTTGGAAACAATCGATACAAACCTGATATCTTGTAAAAAGAAGTCATTGGATAGGGAATCCCTCTCTTGGATTCGGGTAAAAATTTACCTGATCCATCCACCATTCGCACACCGAGTCCACCCCCTTGCGGATGACTGTCCATCCAATTTATGCACTTCCTAAAAGTATCTTCTTCTACCAGCGTATCCGGATTTAATAACAAAACGTACTCGCCCTTGGCCAATCGCATGGCTTGGTTGTTGGCCTTTGAAAATCCAACATTCTCTGTATTGGCAATCAGTACAACTTCAGGAAACTTGGAAGCCACCATTTGCACGGAATCATCCTTGGAAACATTGTCAACAACAAACACTTCTGCATCAATACCTACCAATGCTTTCCGGACACTCATTAGGCATTGCTCCAAAAAATATTGGACATTATAATTGACGATGATGACGGATAACTTCATCGCTTCAAAGTCATTTCATAGGGAGTACGGTGGACGATGCTTCTTCCCAAGGTTACTTCATCTGTATATTCTAGTTCACCGCCTACTGCTACACCTCGAGCGATATTAGAAACTTTAAGATCAAACGGACTCAACTTTCGGTAAAGGTAAAATGACGTTGTCTCACCTTCCATTGTTGCATTTAATGCCAATATCACCTCTTGAACTTGATTCTTCTCTACGCGCTCAATGAGCGAATCGACATGCAAATCCGAAGGAGAAATTCCCTCCATGGGAGAAATCAATCCCCCCAAAACATGGTATACCCCATTGAACTGCCCTGTATTTTCCACTGCTAGTACGTCCCTTATATCCTGAACGACACAGATGGACGTTTTATTGCGCGTTGGGTTCTTGCAGATTTCACAGATAACGTCATCAGATAGCTGATGACATTCTTGACAACTTTTGATATTGGCCTTGGCATCCAAGATACTCTGGGCAAACTTTGTTACCTCTTCAGGCGATTTTCTAATCAAATGCAATACGAGACGCAAAGCCGTTTTCTTTCCTATCCCAGGCAAGGTGGCCACTTGGTCAGCGGCATCGTCAATCCAGCGCGAAAGATTAGGCATAGGTCAAAGATAATGTTTCTGCAACACGCACTCCATCAATGGCCGCTGAAATAATTCCACCTGCATATCCCGCTCCCTCAGCGCAAGGATACAATCCTTTACAATCTGGGTGTTGCAATGAATCTTTGTCTCTTGGGATTCTTACCGGTGAGGACGTTCTCGATTCCGGCGCAACGAGTATGGCATCAGGATGCAAATAGCCTTTCATCTTTTTTGAAATTTGAAGAAATCCTTGTCGCAAGCTTGTCCCAATAAAACCGGGAAGAACATCATACAAATTCTTATTGACTACACCTGGCAAATAGGAACAACCAGGCAAATCTTTTGATATTCTTCCGTGCACAAAATCAATGAGCCTTTGCGCAGGAGCCTGCTGCGTTTTTCCGCCTTCCTCCCAACATTTTCTTTCCACAGCTTGCTGAAAACGAAGTCCTGCCAATGGCCCATATTGATGAAACTCCGGAATATCTTCCCATTGCACAGGAACCACAATTCCGCTATTGGCCCATGGATTGTTTCGCTTGCTTGGCGACCAACCGTTGGTCACCACTTCTTCTTTATCCGTTGCGCATGGCGCGATAATTCCACCAGGGCACATGCAAAAGGAATAAACCCCTCTTCCGTTCACTTGCTCCACCCAACTGTATGCGGCTGGTGGTAAGTTCTCTGATTTCACTTCGCAATGGTATTGTTGTTGATCAATCCAAGTTTGTGGATGCTCTACTCGCACGCCCAATGCAAAAGACTTGAATTCTATGGACAATTTCTTATGATCAAAAAATTCAAAAATATCCCGTGCGCTATGTCCTGTTGCCAAAATTATTTTCTCAATTGGAATGCACTCCCCACGCTGATTGGTGGCATTGACAATACTTCCTGATTCCATTTGAAAATCAGTAAATTTTGTATTAAAGTGCACTTCTCCGCCTGAAGCAATAATTTGCTCCCGCATGTTCGCAATCAATTGCGGAAGCTTATTGGTTCCAATGTGCGGATGCGCTTGGATCAATATTTTATCATCGGCACCAAAATGCACCAACCACTGCAAGATTGATTTTACATCTCCACGCTTGGTAGAGCGTGTATACAATTTTCCGTCGGAATATGTACCTGCACCCCCTTCACCAAAACAATAATTGGACTCAGGATTTACCGATTGATTTCTGGTAATCATGGCCAAATCTCTTCGTCGGTCCTTTACATCTTTTCCTCGCTCCCAAATGATGGGCTTAACCCCCAATTGAATCAACTTCAAAGCGGCAAATAATCCCGCAGGCCCTGCGCCAATAATCAATGCCCTTTTGTCTGAACCCTCAACAGATGGAAATTGTGGAATAGCGAAAGCCAATGGATGACTTTCAGAATCATGTATAGCTACTTGCAACCGATAGATGGGTCGCTTTCTAGCGTCTACACTGGATTTGACAATGGTTGTTTTCCAATCTTTTGGAGACACATTTGCTTGCAAACAAGCTTTGTGATGAATCAGATTCAAATCTTGAATCTCTTCGGGGGTAATGGTTATTTCTATGATTTGATCCATGTCAGTCTATTCAACCGAAAGCTCAAAGATACGACCAATAGGTCGCTTAATTTCCTATCTTCGTTGCCAATATTATGGCAACAGAAATTCGCATTCCCTTCCAACAAGGAAGCCTCACCAAAGAAGAGTTATTGAGATTGTACGATGCAATCTTGTTACCCCGTCAGATTGAAGAAAAAATGTTGAGTCAATTGCGACTTGGCAAGATTTCCAAATGGTTCAGTTCATATGGCCAAGAGGCCATTTCAGTGGGTATCACCTGCGCTATGGAAGAGGATGAGTACATCCTTCCGATGCACAGAAATTTGGGTGTTTTCACCTCGCGTGGTTTGGATTTGGAGCAATTGTTTGCTCAATTTCAAGGAAAGAAAACGGGATTTACCAAAGGACGCGATCGTTCGTTTCACTTTGGTACTCAGGCCCATCATTTGGTTGGAATGATTTCTCACTTAGGTCCCCAATTGGGATTGGCAGATGGTATTGCCCTTGCGCAAAAGTTAGAAATGAATCCAAAAGGAACAGTTGTTTTTTCTGGAGATGGCGGAGCAAGTGAGGGAGATTTTCATGAAGCGTTGAACGTTGCCGCTGTTTGGGATTTGCCAGTCATCTTTGCCATAGAAAACAACGCATGGGGATTGTCCACGCCAAGCAATGAGCAATTTCGTTGCAAGCAATTTATAGACAAGGCCATTGGTTATGGTATTCCTGCAGAAGATGCGATCCAAATTGATGGAAATAATATCTTAGAAGTATACAGCACCGTTAAAAATATTTTGGCTTCGATTCGTCAACGCCCACGTCCGATTATATTGGAATTGATGACCTTCAGAATTAGAGGTCATGAAGAAGCCTCTGGAACCAAGTATTATCCCGATGGTGTTATTGAAGAATGGTCAAAGAAAGATCCCGTTGAGAATTTCGAAAATTGGATGATTTCCGCGGGCTTTGTTTCAGCATCGGACGCTGAAGCAAAGAAAGAAGAAATCAAATTGCGTATCAACACTGCTTTGAAGAAAGTGTATGCACTTCCTGAGATTACGCCAGACGTAGAAGAAGAATTGAGTGATGTATATTGTCCTTTTGAACAACCTGCGGTGCAACCACAAGGTGAATTAAAAAAGATGCGATTCATTGATGCCATTCAGGATGGATTGAAAGAGAGCATGCGCAAGCATGACAAATTGGTTTTAATGGGGCAGGACATTGCGGAGTACGGAGGCGTATTTAAAGTAACCGATGGATTTGTTCAAGAGTTTGGAAAAGGACGTGTTCGCAATACTCCACTTTGCGAATCTGCGATTGTTGGCGCCGGATTGGGATTGTCCATCAAAGGATGGAAAGCCATGGTTGAGATGCAATTTGCAGATTTCGTTACATGTGGTTTCAATCAAATCGTTAACAACCTAGCCAAGCTACATTACAGATGGAACGAAAAGGCGGATGTTGTGGTTCGTCTTCCATCAGGAGCGAGCACAGCTGCCGGTCCGTTTCATAGCCAGACAAACGAGGCTTGGTTCTTTCACGTTCCTGGTTTAAAAATCGCCTATCCTGCATTCCCTGCAGATGCCAAGGGATTGCTGTGTCGATCTTTTGAAGATCCTAATCCTGTATTGTTTATCGAGCACAAGGCTTTGTACAGAAGTATTGAAGGTGATGTTCCTGCAGGATATTACTCCTTGGAGTTTGGTCAAGCTGGAATAGTTCAGTCAGGAAGCAAGGCAACGATTGTCACCTATGGTTTAGGCGTGCATTGGGTCATGCAGTATTTAAAGGACCACCCTATGGATGTGGAGGTTATTGACTTGCGCACACTGGCACCATTGGATTATCCAACTATTTTTGAAAGCGTCAAGAAAACAGGTCGCGCATTGATTGTGCACGAAGACAATTTAACTGGAGGTATTGGCGGTGAGATTTCAGCGCGAATTACAGAAGAATGTTTTGCGTATTTGGATGCGCCGGTGATGCGTTGTGGCAGCATGGATATGCCGATTCCGTTCAGCGCAGAGATTGAGAAAGTATATTTGGCCAATCACAAATTGGATTCGATACTTACCAAGTTGATTCAATACTAATTGGAATTCATATTCAAAAAAAAACCTTAGCAAATGCTAAGGTTTTTTATTTTACAGTCATTTTGTATTATCTCAAACCTTTGTATCCTTTACCAAAATGGTAACGCACCATGATCTCGTGTCCACCACGAGTGAATGCGCTCAAACCTGAAACAGTTCTATCATAAGCATATCCAATACGCAAATGATCATTGACAATTGCTTCTGCATTGAAAGTAAGGGCATCACCTACACGATAGCCTAAACCTGCACCCCAACGCTTTTGATAATAAAATGTTGAACCCATCTCTAGCTGTGGTGCTACGTTCTCTGCCCATTTAATTAAAGCATAAGGCTTGACATCTACAAATGGATTCACGTTCACTACACCACCTGCCGTTAAATAGCTATGCGCTGCCTGGTAGGCCGGTTGTACCTCCCCATTGGTTTGTTTGCCCCAATCTTGTTTTAATAGATGTGGCATTGAGAAGCCAATCCAAAAACGCTCGTTGTAAGCAAAACCACCGAAACCAAAATTGAAATAAGTACGCTTGATATCACTTGAGAAAGCATTATCCACTTCACCAGCAATGGTGTGATTGATACCAGATAAATTGGCTGAGAGCTCTTCGATACCCGCACTCAAAGCCAACGACAAGGTCCAAGATGTCATCTTCATGTGATAAGCTTGAGAAATGGTTAAACCGCTATGTGTAAAAAGACCATTCTTATCACCAAAATAACTCACCCCAGTACCCAATCTTCCTTGGTTGTATCGAGATTGATAGTTACCTGATATGGTCGTTGGCGATTTGTCCAAGCCCATCCATTGATTGCGATAAACCAAGGTTGCATCCTGTTCACCTCTCGATCCAGCAAAAGCAGGATTGATGGCCAACGGATTTAATACATGCATGGTATATTGAGGGTCTTGTTGCGCATTTGCCACGAAAGACAAAACCGCGAATCCTAGAAATACTAATTTTTTCATTGTTTCTCTATTTAAGGATTATCTCCAAAGCGTTAAATTGTTTGTGTACTCCAACGACTTGTTGGCAATGCGAACGACATAGATGTACGAACCAGCTGGCAAATCATTGCCATCGATATTGGTACCATTCCAATCGTTCAAATAATTGTCACTTTCGTAAACCAAACCACCCCATCGGTTGTACACTTCAAGATCAACCACCGATCCATAAGGCAACTGTTGCAATTGAAAGAAATCATTCACACCATCTTCATTAGGACTGAAACCCTCAGGAATAAAAATCTCGCAATCATCAGCATCGAAAACGTTAGGTATTCCATCCCCATCGCAATCGTCTCCTGTTATTCCATCACCATTGAAGTCATCTTCAATTTCATCCAACAACCCATCATTGTCATCATCCGTGTCTACTCCATTCTCAATACCGTCATTGTCTGTATCTACGAAATTATCATCTACGATACCGTTACAGTTGTCATCGATATAATTGAATACTTCTGTCATACCAGGGTTGATATTGGCATCATCATCGTTACAGTCTTCCAACTGCGTTGTATATCCATTACCAGGGTTGTAACACAAAGTATCATAAACTCCAGCGCCATATGAATCATAATCTTGGTCATAGAAATAGATGGTGTACATCAAGTTCTCATCAACTGCAGTATTACAGTTATCATCGATACCGTTACAAGACTCGACAGCATCTGGATTGATGTTTGGATTTGAATCATCACAATCCGCGATGTTATCAAAACCATCACCATCCATGTCTACTGGGCAATTCTCGTTGATATTTCCATCACAATTCTCGTCCACTGCATTGCCACAAACCTCTGTCAAACCAGGATTTACTGAAGCTACATCGTCATTACAATCCAAGTTGTTTACCACACCACAAGCGATGACATTGGTATTTCCATAGCCATCCCCATCGGCATCTTCGTACAACAACTGGCTATCATCACAATCGTCACCATTGTCAACAAATCCTGCAGGTGCTACACAAGCATAAGCCGTTACAGAAACATCTCCAAAACCGTCTGCATCTAAATCTGCATAATAGGTATTCAATACAAATTCATCCACTTCAAAATTACAGTTGTCATCGATATCATTACATACTTCAGCAACGTCAGGTGAAATTGCATTGTTTGCATCATCACAATCTAAATTGTTGTTAGCCGTCCCACAAGCTATGGCATCCCCTGCTCCATATCCGTCGCCATCCACATCATCATAGGTCACTTGTGAATCGTCACAATCATCGCTATTGCTTACAAAACCAAATGCAGGAGCGCAAGAAAACGATGCTGTATTTGCATCACCAAAACCATCTGCATCCGCATCTGCATAATAGGTATTTAAAACAAATTCATCTACTTCCCCGTCACAATTGTCATCTATTGAATTACAAGTTTCCAATTGAGTTGGGAATGTCGCGTTGTTGTTGTCGTCACAATCCGTGTTGTTAGAAGCAATACCGCAAGCAATTGCTTCGCCTGTTCCAAAACCATCGCCATCTGCATCCGCATATGTGATTTGCGCATCGTTACAGTCATCGCTATTGGATACAAATCCTACCGATGGTGCACAAGCCAATTCCGTGCTGTCTACATTTCCAAAGCCATCGGCATCTGCATCATAGTAAAACGTAAGCAATACACCTTCATCAGATTGTCCATTGCAGTTGTCATCGATACCATTGCACATTTCAGTCTGTGTAGGGTACAATGCTGCATTGGTATCGTCGCAATCTTCGTTGCTAGCAGAAACACCACATGCCAAAGCCAACCCTGATCCCCAACCATCGCCATCATTGTCGTTATAGGTAATCGCGTTATCATTACAATCTGTGTTATCCAAAACAAAGCCTGGATTTAATGACAAGCAACCTTCGATTGCGCTGTTTGAATCACCAAAACCATCTCCATCTGCATCCGCATACAAAGTCGACAAGGCACCTTCATCAACAATTGCGTCACAGTTGTCATCTACACCGTTGCATACTTCAGCATTGCCTGGAAACAAATTCATGTTGTTGTCATCGCAATCGTTGTTGAAGACAGAAACACCGCAAGCTTCCATTGATCCAAATCCGACACCATCCTCATCTGCATCTGCATACGTCACCATGCTATCGTCGCAATCATCGGCATTGGCAACAAAGCCTACAGGAGATGAGCATGCAAAAGTGCTATTGTTGGCATCGCCAAATCCATCCTCGTCCAAGTCAGCATAAAACTCGATCAAAACAAATTCATCCGCTTCACCATCACAGTTGTCATCTGACTCATTGCACATTTCGGTCGCTCCGGGGAAAACCGATGCATTCTCATCATTACAATCATCTTGGTTGGATACTCCGCATGCATCAAAAGTCTCCATGCCGAAACCATCACCATCTGCATCGAGGTAAAGCAATTCAGCATCATTGCAATCAAAATCATTCGTAACATATCCCGTGGGTTGAGAACAAGCAGAGGTTACATTGTTGTTGTCTCCAAAGCCATCAGCATCAGCATCCAAATAAAAATCGGTAGGATAAATACAAGAAGCATCATCTACTTCAGCCAGCTCGTTAAAATTACAAGCTAGGTTATCCAAGCATCCTGGAATAGGGCAATTCAAATCATTACCTGAGCAATCTTGATCAATTCCATCACCACAGATTTCAGTTGCACCTGAATAAATACTGTTGTTTTCATCATCACAATCCGTGTTGGAATCCACACCACAAGCATCCATAGTAAGTCCTCCATTTCCATCACCGTCAGTGTCCAAATAAGTTACCATTGCGTCATCGCAATCGTCACTATTGGTCACATAATCCGTTGGTGTTTGACAATCAAAAACAGCTGAGTTAAGGTCACCAAACCCATCCATGTCCATGTCCGCATAGAAGGTAGAAACAACATACTCATCAATTTCGCCATCACAATTGTCATCGATGTAATTGCACAATTCTGTAGCTGTAGGATTTACAGATGCATCATTGTCATCGCAATCTGTTGCGTCAGCAACATAGCCAGCGGGCTGGGTACATCCTGTTAAAAGAAGACTGGCGTCTCCAAATTCATCACCATCAGCATCAGCAAAAAATACGCTTGGATCGGTGCAAGATCCGTCGTCAACCGAAGCTGTATTATCAAAATTACAAGCTGCTACAAACGTGCAACCTGAAACATTGTAATAGAATAAAATCTCGTCACCGTCATTAATTCCATTGTCGGCCAATGTTGTACCATCCTGGATTGTTTGTCCATTAAAGAACAATACCATTAATCCTGGCTCTAAGCCCGATTGATCTTGGATTTTTGCTTTGATATTCTCTCCAACATCACTGGGCTCAACATCTAGCGTGTAGGTTGTCGGCGTAACGGCGTTGTTGTAATTCGCAATAATCTGCATCGCATTTGCGTTGAAAATACTTATTACTGCGAGCGTTAATAACGTCCAAAACTTTTTAGTCATAAGAATGGTTTTAGTCAAAACGAAAGTATATGGAATGTGTAGGTGAAAATTCTGATGACCAAAAAGCTATCAACATTGATTTATTGATATAAAAAAAGGGGGCCAGTGCCCCCTTTTTTGTTGCGTAATGCAATTAGTTTTTCTGAATCAACTGCGTATCTACCGCATGATTAGAGCGAACAGCTAAAACATAATTTCCAGCTGCCAAATCTTTCAAATCCAAAGCGAGACCATTATTTCCTGCAAAAGCATTCCAATTTTGACGAATCAACAATTGGCCCATTAAGCTCCAAACTTCAATCTGAACCTCTTCCTCATCAGCTTGATAGAATTGAATCTGAATTTTGTCTTCAGTAGGATTTGGGAAAACATTCTGAATTTCCAATTGAGCACTTACAACATCTCCACCATCAAGGACTTCGATGCTTTCCATCTCACGGAAGTTTACTCCTGAAGTACTCGCGCGAAGTGTATAACATTGTGTGGCATTGAATGCTCCATTGTATCCATACACATATACTTTGTAGCTTCCCGTTGTTGTGGTGTTGTAGGTAATGGTCTCATTCGTCAGACCAGAATTGGCTGAAGTGCCTACCAAGGTTGAACCTTTATATAATTTAACATCATAATCCGCGGGTAAGTTCTTCAACTCGATCTTAACATTCTTATCTGTGGATGCAGTAGAAAACGAGAAATAATCTTTGTCTGATGATGTGTTGATCAAAGCAGTAATATCGATATTTTTAGTAATCGCTTTTGCCTTGTTTAAAGTGTTATTGCTTTCATACACATCTGTGCAGTTGGTTACAACTGCAGTAGTTGTGAAAGAAGCAGAAGTTGCATTTCCTGTACCTTCTGCACAAACCGCAGCAACAGTGTACGAATAAGCAGTGCCAGCTGTTAATCCTGTCAATGCGTATGTATTGGTTGTTGTGTTCACTGTGGTCCATGTTGCAGCAGCAGTAGTCTTGTATTTCAAAACATATCCTGTTGCACCATTCAATGCTGCCCAAGAAAGGTTAGCAGAAGTTTGTGTGATTCCAGAAGTTGTTAATCCTGTAACTGTTCCGCAAAGAACTGGTGTTGGAACACCGCATCCATTTGAATTTAATAAAGATGATCTAAATCCACCCGTAGCAAACAATGATTGCATGCGAACTGTCTGTCCATTAGAGAACATATACATACACGCATCGTCAGTGTAGTCCATGTAGTTCATGGTCATCTCAACTGGAGCACCTGAACATGTACTCAAATGTGGATAGGTTGGACAACCATAGTTAGCAGTATTGTGAGTTGGCGTATCCTCTACCAAATCGCTTCCACAATTTGCGTCTCCCCATATGTGGCGAAGATTTAACCAGTGACCTACTTCATGTGTTGCAGTGCGACCCAAATTGAAAGGAGCGGTAGCTGTTCCTGTAGTACCAAAATAACGATAGTCTATTACTACTCCATCTGTAGCTGCTGCACCGCCAGGGAATTGCGCATATCCCAAAATACTATTGCTTAAGGTACATACCCAAATATTGAGATACTGACCTGCGGGCCATGCATCTTTTCCACCTTGCGCTGAATATTTCATGGCATCATTGGTAGAGAAAGAAGTAACAGCTGTAGGCGTTCTTGTAATTCCTGTAGTTGCATTTCCATTGGGATCAACGGAAGCCAAACAAAACTGGATATTGGGATCTGAGGCAGTAAAAATACTTGGTGTATTTGCTGCGTCAGCATTTAACTTTCTGAAATCGTTGTTCAGTACATTGATTTGAGATTGAATCTGCGCATCCGTAATATTAGATGTACTGCTTTTGTACAAAACGTGCACAACCACAGGTATTGTTACCATTTGTCGATCACTTTGATCGGCATGTTGTACATACTCACTTGTCTGCTGTTCAATCAACGACATGCGCTCTTGAACTGCAGGATCGTTTAACATGATCCAATTCAAGTGTTCCATCGATCCACAATTTCTTTGCGAAAAAGCAAAAAATGGAATCAATGCAAAAAGGATAAAAATTTTCTTCATGGGTTAAGGATTACGAAGTAAATATAAGATGTTTGTAACATGGTAATCCCAAAGCTCATCAAAAAAAATAAATTATTTCTCATTGAATGGCTCGCCGTTATCCTGAACATTGGATTTACCATCCTCTTTCAACAGGGTAATCCTTGGGCTTTTGTAATGGGCGTGGCTGGACCGCTTTTATTGGGGTATTTGAGTTACCAAAGGAAATTACTTGCCGATGTCTTGTTGCAATTGGCTTATTGCATTTTGGCTATATATGGCTACTATCAATTTGTCACGATTCCTGTAATGACCGAAAGCGTATTTCTACATCTTCTGGGCGCCTTGGTTAGTTTGGGATTGGGTTTTGTGATGGGTATTTATTTAAAAAAGAAAACAAGTGCTGCTCTACCGATGTTGGATTCTATGATTACCTCCTTCTCCCTTTGGGCGACGCTTTTACTGATGTCGGGATTGCAAAGTGCTTGGCTCTATTTTATTGTCATCAATATGGTTTCTGTGGTTCTGTTTTACAAAAGAAATCTCAAGGTAATTAGCTTGCTCTTTGTCTTGTATGCGATGCTAGCAATACAGGGATATTTTAAATTGGTGTGAAATGAGAAAAGGGAATTGGGTCATTGCTGGACCTGAAAGCAGCGGTAAAACTTCCTTGTGGGAATCGCTTGGCAATATTTTTAATACCGCACAGTTGATTCCTGAAGCCAATCGAATATGGCTGACTGAAAATCAAATCACCCCTCCATATTCCTCGGAACAATTGACTTCTATTTTTGAGTACAGTCAGCAACAGTTTGACCAAGCACCAACCATTGGTTTTAATTTGTGGGATACAGATGAATTGAATTTGTTGATTTGGAGTCAATGGGAAAATCATCCGATGCAACATCATTGGATGAAAAGATTTTTGGACAATGATCACCGTTACATTCTATGTCCCCCCAATATTCCCTGGGAATCAGATCCGCTTCGCCAAGGTCCTGAAAGCAGAGATGCCCTCTTTCGAGAGCATCTACAACTTCTTTCAAATAAAAAATACTATTTGCTTGAATCCAATCAATTGGAAGATCGAATACAAGAGGCTTTGTTTATCATTGACCATCTCGGATAGCCGCAATTCCGGGAAGAACTATACCCTCCAAGCTTTCCAGCATTGCGCCGCCACCTGTACTTACGTAACTCACCTGATCTGCCATTCCCATTTGATTGATCGCAGCGACAGAGTCGCCACCACCTACCAAGGTGAATGCGCCGTTGGAAGTAGCCTGAACCAAACTTTCTGCAATGGCTTTTGTACCATTAGCAAATGTCGGGATTTCAAAAACGCCCATTGGTCCATTCCACAATACAATGCGTGCAGATAAAATGGTTTCACTGAACAATGCTATTGAGTCATTGGAAATATCCAATCCCATCCATCCATCTTGGATTTCATCAATTTTTGAAACCTGTGTATTTGCATCCGCTGCAAATTTGTCAGCAATCAATGCATCCACCGGAAGTAACATTTTCACTCCTCGAGCTTCGGCCATTTTTAATAGATTCAAAGCCTGATCCAAACGATCCTCTTCAACCAAAGAGCTTCCGACATGACCACCTTGCGCTTTGATGAATGTGAAGGCCATTCCACCACCAATGATCAAAGCATCTACTTTGTGAATCAAGTTCTCAATGATTCCAATTTTTGAAGAGACTTTAGATCCGCCAACAATCGCTACAACAGGTTTCTCACTTGAATGCAATACTCGATCTATGGCTTGTACTTCGTTCTCCATCAAATATCCAAAATACTTGTCTGTTGGGAAGAATCGAGCAATAACTGCCGTGCTCGCATGTGCGCGGTGTGCGGTGCCAAATGCATCGTTGATATATACATCTCCGTTTTCTGCAATCTGACCAGCAAAAAACTCATCTCCCTTTTCCTCCTCCTTGTAGAATCTAAGGTTCTCCATTACCATCACAGATCCCCATTGCATTTCATCAACGGCCAATTGTACTTTCTCACCAATACAATCGTTTACAAAATTCACATCGCAAGTCAAGTACTTCTTTAACCCTGATATTACATGGCGCAATGAGAAGATATCTTCCGGTCCGTTCTTAGGTCGTCCCAAATGCGACATTAATATCACTTTGGCTCCATCCTTAACCAATTTCTCGATGGTTGGAATAGCCGCCTTGATTCTGGTATCGTCTGTAATATTTAAATCTGCATCCAAAGGCACATTAAAGTCAACACGAACCAACACACGCTTATTGGAAAAAGAAACTTGGTCTATTTGATACATACAATTTGTTTTTTGCAAAGCTAATTTTGTTTCATAAAAAAAGGGGCCGAAGCCCCTTTTTATTTTTTTACTTGATCACTTGTAGTGACTTCGTGTACATTTTTTTACCATCGACAACCAAAGAGATTTGGTATTGACCAACACCCCATTGCGCTACTGGAAGTTCCAAAGAATGTGTACCTGCGTTTTTGACACCCAAGTTAGAATAGGTTACCAATTTACCTTGAAGATCACGCACCTCATAAGCAACAGCAACATTTTGCTTCAATGTGTATTGCACTTGTGCTGCTTGTACCGCTGGGTTAGGGAACAATTTGAAAGTCTGCAATGACTCACCGTTGATTTCATCAACAGAAACACGCTCTGACAAAATCAAACGCAACGCTGGCGAATAAGATCTTGAAGTAAACCATGCATAAGTATTGCTACCCGTTCTTGAAATTTCAGCTGTTGAATTATCAGTATCCGCATTGTCTTGCGCCAACATGGTCATTTGAAGATCTGTTGTCGCTGTTGGTGTTGAAGTAGCTTCTGGATTGGTAATAACAGAATTGAAATAAACTTCACCTGGCAACATTTCAGCTGGATCAGCAAATGGCAAGTAGTAGAAAGGCTCAGTTCCATTCGCACCTATCATTTGTTGCGTGATTTCAAACTCGTTTGAAGCAGCAACTCCAGGGCTTGCATTCAAACCGTCAGTAGCTTGGTACAATACTGTGCTGAAATATGCCCCCAAATCAGAAGTTCCACCCAACAATACTGTTGAACCATAAGCGAAAGAACCCGCATAAGGGAAGTGGAAGAAAGTACCATATCCATGAGGTTCATAAACCACAGGATTAGAACCATCTACTTCTGTAGCAACCAACTCTATATCCAAAGCAGTGTCATCATGTCCGTATTCATCTGCAGAGAACTCTATAACACGAGTGGCAACGTTGTTGGCGGGGGTCTCATCAGTAGAATCTGCTGTCATAGTAACTGTTATGGTGTAAACACCAGCTGCAGTTGGTTCCCAACCTGTATTTACATACAACGTGTCGTTTACAAAAGCTGGACACTCTGGTGCATTGGCATATGAAGGCATATCAGCAATCACTTCCGTCTGAGTGTGAACGTTAGCTCCCGCTGCATCAGTGATATCAATTTGAACATTTACGTTTGTTTGATTGGCTGACCCTACGTTTCGAGAAACGATACCTACCATTTGACCACCATCAGCAGACAAAGTACGTTGTTCCATTGGGGTCAAGCGATATTCCCAAACATTGAAAACATCACCATTTGTAACTTGACGAACTTCGATATCATTGGTCTTTGGGTTGCCATAAATAGCAATATCATCCAATCCCCAGAAGTAGTGTGAATAACCTGTCGTTTGGGCTGTGTTGTAACCAAAACGAACCAAAACATTGGATTGACCTGCAGCTACGCAAGAGATGTCCACCATTGTGTTCAATGGATTGGCTGAAAATGCGTTTGCTGATGGAGAAAAATCTCCGTGACCTGGGAATACTGCCCATGTTGTTCCGCCGTCGTTTGACACTTCAACAGTCAAAGGAGACAAAGAGAAACAACAGTAAATGAAGTATTGGTTATAATCTACCAATACAGAAGAAAGATTGCTACAATCAATAGCTGGAGTTTGAATCCATCCATAAACATCTTCTGCTGGGTTTGCAGCAGAAATAGCACCACCTTGGTACAAATCCGCATCAAAAATCACCCATCCTGTAGAAGTCGTTGGACCCGTCATTGCCGGAGAGTTAGATGTGTAAGCACCAGCTGGGCTGTTGGCATTGGCTAGCATCCAAATTGAGGTATCCGCACTGCTGTCCCATACCAACCATGAGCCGATGCCATTGTTGCCGTTAAAACCATTGCTAAAATCCTCGGTGAATACGGTTGCACCACCACGATCCGCAGATGCGGTAGATGCTGGAGATTGACGAATCTCCATAGGCTGCACAACCTTTGGGGCGTGCATAATTTCTGTGTTGTTCTTTTGAGCAACTGCAAAAAACGCAGAGCCGAAGAACAAAGCTGATAAAATTTGTTTTTTCATTTTTTCCTTGATGATGGACAAATATAACAAACAAAAAAGGCCCCCGATTGGAGGCCTTCTTTTTTATTGCTAAAAAATCTGATTACTTAACCATCATTTCTTTAGTCATGTGAACGTCACCAGCGTTCAAAGTGTAAGTGTAGATACCAGCACCCAAAGTTTCAACGTTCAAGTTGATTGAGTGATTACCTGCAGCTTGTACACCTTCGTTGATGTTCATCACGATTCTACCAGTGATATCACGAACGATCAAAGAAACTTGCTCGTTGTTGTTCAAAGAGTAGTTTACAACTGTGTTAGCAGAAGCAGGGTTTGGCATGTTTTGAGACAATACCACACCGCTGTTGTTATTCTCAGCAACGTTGATATCAAACATCAAAGACTCGTCAAAGTTCAAACGGATCATTGGGATACCGCCTGTAGCTCCCCAACCTGTACCATCGTTCAACCAAGACACAACCCAGTCATTGTTACCTGCTACTGGAGTGCGGATAGCACCGTCAGAAATCAAAGTTGCCATGTAAACTTTACCAGCTTCAAGGATTATTTCGTCTGTGAAAGACAAGTGAATGAAAGCAGCACCACCTGCAGCGTTGTTGTCTGCAGCTGTAACAGCGTACTCGATAGTAGAGATACCCAAATCAGTCAAAGTTGGAAGACCTGTAGCATCCAAACCAGTGAACTCATACAATTTACCTTGGATCAAAGAACCTTCGTCAGCAGCAGCAAAGTTCACAGCTACGTCGATAGCTCCAACTGTATCGTTGGCATAGATATCAAACAAGTTACCATACTCATAAGCAGCGCCAGGACCTACGAATGCTTGAGCCGCACCCAAGTCACGAGCGTAGATATCGTTAGAAATTTCCAAAGAAGCAGAACCTGTGTTGTTGCCCAAGTTGTCATCACCAGAAGGAGAAACAACAGTAGAAGCGATAGTTACAGAACCAACTGCAGAAGGAGTCCAAGCAGAAACAGCAGACAAAGTATCTTTATCCAAAGAAACAACATCCAAAATGTCAGTTGTCCAAGTTGCTTGAGAAGTGCCGTTGAAGCTAACTTCATAATCAACAGATACACCTGGTTGATCGAAGAAACCACCATTGTACACTACAGAAGTAGCACGGATTGGGCTAACTTGAGAAACTGGCACTTGTGCGTATTCCCAAAAACCTAAACCGAAAGTAGCATTGTTCCAGTCAGAAGCAATTGTTTTGGCCATGATCATGTCATTGTCCAAAGCAGATTGAATGATTACGTTGTCAACAGCAAAACCTGAAGCCCAAGCTCCGTTGTCAGACCATTGGAAACGTACGCTGATTGTTTGACCATTGAAGCTATACAATGGCAAAACGATGCTCTGCCAGTATGAACCATCAACAGCCAAAGTATCGATAATGCTCCATGAAGCACCACCATCGTTAGAAACTTGAACTGTAGCTTCACCACCACCAAAGTTTTGGTCGTGGAAGAAATCAAATCCCATGGTGTAGTTTCCAACGAAAGTAGAATCTACAACATCAATTACACCAACTACTTCAGCGCCAGCATCACCAGCGTTTGCAGGAATGGTGTCGTTGATTACTTCACCTGTCTCATAAGTACCAGAAGCACCAACGATAACGTTTGTCATCACTTCCATACCATCAGCAGAAGTGATCATTACATCCAAATCACCACTCAACATCAAACCTGAGATGTCCAAAGTTCCAGCAGTGAAAACTGGGTAATCCATTCCATTTACGTTAACTGTCAAAGGAAGACCTGCGGCAGCAACATCAAATGACAAAGAAACGGTTTCCCAAATGATGGTTCCGTTTGGAGCCAAAATCTGAGTCAACAATTGTGGACCTGAACCCAAATCTTGAGAATCATTCCAAACGTCAGTTACTGGAGTAGTAGTAACGATACCCCAAACATCCTGTGTTGTTGTAGTGTACTCATACTCGTTCAAAGCAATGGCTGGAGTTTGCAACCAAGCATCGATGAAATCACAGTCACATGGAGCTGGATCGTCATTAACACCAGCAAATTTGTTGTTTACACCAACTTGAGGAACTGGCCAGTATCCACCAGCATTAGCCAAAGTTGAGTTGTAAATTTTGAAAGCAGGAGTAGTTACACCAGCGGTTGCTGTTGTAGTCTCGTTGGTAATCCAACCTGCTGGAATAACGCCTGGGTTTCCACCTGCCAAAGAAACTCCTTGGAAGTCTTCTTGGAAAGCGACAACGCGGTTAGCTGTTGAAGCATGATTCAATTCTTGGTGAGCAATCACCGTTGTTGGACTTACCTGATTCTTGGTAAGAACTTTTCTAGCTGGGCTCTTGTGAATTGGAGCAACGTTTTGAGCGATTGCTGCAACTCCCACGGCCATCAAGCTAAGAGAAATGTAGAGTTTTTTCATTTGTAGATTATTTAGCGTTTCAAAGATAAAAAAATAAGCGTTAAAAAAAAAGAGGCTTTCGCCTCTCTTTTTACTCAATGATTAATTTCTCTGTTCCCTCATTGGTTCGGACCAAATAAAGTCCTGGAGCACAGTTGGAAATATCAATAACCGTGGACGTTTGGTAACTATTGCCCGCCAAAACGATTCGACCGCTCATTTCAACAATTTCCCATTTCAACTCACTTTGGCTAGACAACAAGGTCACTACTCCGCGCGCTGGATTAGGATAAATTGACATGCCACTGGCCGTTGCTTCATCTACACCAACTCCATTTACAAAAATGGTTATGCCATCAGACAATTCGCAACCATCAGCGTTTTGCGTAACGGTAACATTTCCAAAGGCAACATCATTCCACAACACATTGATTGATTCCGTTCCTTGACCAGAGATAATTACACCACCAGTCACAGACCAAGTGTATGCGGCTCCGGGATATGTATTTACTGTGTACTGCGCATTCTCAGCCGGTGCTGTATCATTGTTTCCTGATACCACAGGGAAACTTCCGGCAGGCTGCGTAATTTCCACTGTCAAAGTATCCCCACAACCTTCTGTATCAATAATAGAAATAGAATGGAAGCCCGCAGGTAGGTTACTTGCATATGGCGTTGTTTGAATCGGGCTGGTATTCCATTGTGCATTGTACAATCCTGAACCACCTGAAACAGTTACACCAATGTAACCCGTTGGAATTCCGAAGCATTCCAAATTCGCGATCGAATCAACAGTAATAATGATTGGATTTGGACATCCCGGTTGGCATTGTTCTAAAATACCGTCACAGTTTTCATCAACATCATTTCCACAAATCTCTGATGCTCCAGCATTTACGTTAGCCAAATTATCATCACAGTCTCCCTGAGTACCCCCAATATTATTGAATGTTGCACCAGGAGAAGCACAAGACTGAACAGTAATGGTATAATATCCATCCGCGTCTGCATCCAAATACCACACTGAACTGTACGTACATGATCCATTGTCGACTGTCGCTGTAGCATCATAGTTACAAGCTGTAGCATCTGTACAACCTTCAATTGTGCAACTCGCGTCCGCTCCAGAACAATCTTCATCAATTCCATTCTCGCAAACATCCGTTGCTCCTGGATTAATGGTCGCATCTGTATCATCGCAATCAGTCAAAATCAAAACTGTTGATGTATAATCAACACCTGGACTGGAGCAAGCATTCAACATTTCTGAAGCGTATCCATCTAGATCCAAATCCAAGTACCAATCCGTAGAAAATATACATGACCCATCGTCTTCTGTAGCCAAAGGTTCGAAGTTACATGCAGTAACATCAATACAGCCCAAAATGGCACAGGCGTCATCCAATCCATCACAGTTTTGATCGATACCATCTCCGCAAATTTCAACTGCCGCTGCATTGATTGAAGCTGCTGCATCATCACAATCTCCATCTACACCCATCACATCAGAATAACCGATACCAGGGTTGGTGCATGACGACTGAGAACTAACGTAATATCCATCCGCATCTGCATCCAAATACCACATACTCGCATATGTG
>JACCDU010851937.1_pt1 | contig 68426 bp, 55 predicted proteins | sample 7446081 | NCBI WGS metagenome assembly JACCDU01 (sample SAMN15323447, study PRJNA562643) | freshwater metagenome | isolation source: river surface water | place: USA:Blue River Watershed | collected 2017-08-17 | reverse complement strand
TCGAGAAGGAACTGACGGTCTTCATGGGCAAGCTGGAAGTGAAGATCATGCACGTCGGCATGGGCCACACCAAGGGCGACACCATCGTCTGGATCCCGTCGCAGAAGGTGCTGTTCTCGGGCGACCTCGTCGAATACGATGCCGCCGCCTACACCGGCGACGCGCAGCTGGAGGAATGGCCGGCCACGCTGGAAGTGCTGCGCTCGATGAATGCCGACAAGCTGGTGCCCGGCCGCGGCCCGGCACTGATGAACCCGGCCGAGGTCAACAAGGGACTCGACTACACGAAGGATTTCGTCAGCACGCTGCTGTCGTCGGCCAAAGAGGCCGTGCTCAAGGGGCTGGACCTGAAGGGTGCGATGGCGCACGTGCGCAGCCACATGGACCACAAGTTCGGCCAGGTCTTCATCTACGAGCACTGCCTGCCGTTCGACGTCACGCGTGCGGTCGACGAAGCCAGCGGCATCAAGCACCCGCGCATCTGGACCGCGGAGCGTGACAAGGAAATGTGGCACGCGCTGCAGGACTGATCGACGGCACGGCCATCATGCCGGCCGCGCACCGCAAGGCTGGCGCGGTCGGCGATTCCCGGTGCATGGCGTCGGGATCGAAAGTGTGAAGCAGTGTGAAGTCATTGGAGACTCGCGATGCACCAGACCTATACCTACAAAAAATTCCCGTACAGCGCGCCGCCGGAGCTGGGCAGCGAGGCCGTGTCGCGTCGCCCGCTGATCGTGATCGGCTGCGGACCGGTCGGCCTTGCCGCGGCAATCGACGCGCGCCAGCACGGCATTCCGGTGCTGCTGCTGGACGACGATGACACCGTGTCGGTCGGCTCGCGTGGCCTCTGCTATGCGAAGCGCACGCTGGAAATCCTTGACCGCCTCGACTGCGGCAATCCGGTGGTCGACAAAGGCGTGGGCTGGGACGTAGGCCGCACTTTCTTCCGCAACGAGGAAGTCTTCAATTTCAACCTGCGCCCGCAGCCCGGCTTCAAGCGGCCGGGCATGGTCAACCTGCAACAGTACTACCTCGAGGAGTACATGGCGCAGCGCGCGCTGGATGCCGGCGTCGAGATTCGCTGGAAGAACAAGGTGGTGTCGGTTGCGCCGCAAGACGAACATGTGACGCTGCAGGTCGAGACGCCGGACGGCATTTATGCGATCGAGGCCGACTGGCTGATCGTCTGCGACGGAGCGCGCAGCCCGGTGCGCACGATGCTGGGACTGGACATCGACGGCAAAGTCTTCATGGATCGCTTCCTGATCGCTGACGTAATCATGAAGGCCGATTTCCCGGCCGAGCGCTGGTTCTGGTTCGACCCGCCGTTCCATCCGAACCAGTCGGTGCTGCTGCATCGCGAAGCCGACGACGTTTACCGCATCGATTTCCAGCTCGGCTGGGACGTCGATCCCGAAGAAGAGAAAAAGCCCGAGAAGGTGATCCCGCGCATCAAGGCCATGCTCGGCGATGATCGCGAGTTCACGCTGGAGTGGGTCAGCGTCTACACTTTCCAGTGCCGCCGGATGAATGAATTCCGGCATGGCCGCTGCCTGTTCGCCGGCGATGCCGCGCATCAGGTGTCGCCGTTCGGCGCGCGCGGCGCGAACTCGGGCGTTCAGGACACCGACAACCTGGTGTGGAAGCTGAAGCTGGTCATGGATGGCCGGGCACCGATGGCGCTGCTTGACACCTATTCGACCGAGCGTACCTTCGGCGCCGACGAGAACATCATGAACTCGACGCGCTCCACCGATTTCATCACGCCCAAGAGCGCGGCCAGCAAGACTTTCCGCAATGCGGTGCTGGACCTGTCGCGCGACTTGCCGTTCGCGCGCAAGCTGGTCAATTCAGGCCGCCTGTCGGTGCCGTGCTTCCTTGCCGATTCGTCGCTGAACACGCCCGACAGCGAAGCCTTTGCCGGCGACATGGTGCCGGGCGCGCCGATGGATGACGCGCCGGTCGACGTGGACGGCCAGCCATCGTGGCTGATCGACCAGATCGGCGGCCGCTTCCAGGCCCTGTATTTCTGCGACGACCCGTCGGCCATTCCGGAGGCGATGCAACTGCAGCTGCAAGGCATGGCGGCGACCGCGATTCCGGTCGAGACGCTGGTCATCGCCAAACGTGCCGGCCAGTGCGCGCTCAAGGTGCTGGTCGATCGCGAAGGCCTGGCCTTCCCGCGCTACGATGCCCTGCCGGGCACCTTGTACCTGGTGCGGCCTGACCAGCACGTGGCGGCCCGCTGGCGCGAGGCCGAAGTGTCGCGCGTGGTCGCGGCCGTGGCGCGTGCGACTGCCAATTTTGCGGAGGTTTGAAACATGTCCCTGATACTGGAACCGAATTTCAAGGAGCCGGGCAAGCGCTATTTTCGCGACTTCTCGCCCGGCGATGATTTCTATCAGGAGCTGATCGACATGCACCGCGATTTGTCCGACGAACAAAGCGCTCAGGTGAATGCCAGGCTGATCCTGATCCTGTCCAACCACATCGGCGACCTGTCGGTGCTGCGCGAAGCAATGGCGCTGGCACGCAAGGGCGTCAACCAAGGCTGAAGCAAGCACACTCACGGAGGCATCATGCTGATCCAGAAAATCCACCATGTCGCATACCGCTGCAAGGATGCGAAAGAGACTGTCGACTGGTACACCAAACACCTCGGCATGAAGTTCGTGCTCGCGATCGCCGAGAACCAGGTGCCGTCGACCAAGGCGCCGGACCCCTACATGCACATCTTCCTCGATGCCGGCGACGGCAACGTGCTGGCCTTCTTCGAGCTGCCGACGCAGCCCGCGATGGACCGTGACCGCAATACGCCGTCCTGGGTGCAGCACCTGGCGATGAAGGTCGATTCGATCGACACCCTGGTCGCGACCAAGCAGCGGCTCGAATCCGAAGGCATCGAAGTGATTGGCCCGACCGACCACACGATCTTCAAGAGCATCTACTTCTTCGACCCGAATGGCCATCGCCTCGAGCTGGCCGCCGACTGCGGCAAGCCGGAGATGTACAAAAAGCTCGACGAGGTGAAGTGGGACATGCTGGAAGAGTGGAGCAAGACCAAGCAGGCGCCCACGCATGCGGCGTGGATGCATGACGGCAGCATGGCCAGCTGATTCGCCACACGCGAAGAACGACGACGGCAGTAACAAGAACAACGACCCGCAGCGAAACCGCACTTCGAAAGACTCACGTGACGACACTCAACGAAACCCATGACCCGTCGCTGACCAGCTGGGTCGCCTCCGCGAACCAGCCGGGTACTGATTTCCCGATCCAGAACCTGCCGTTCGCGGTGTTCCGCCGCAAGGGCGGCGATGAAGCCTTCCGCGGTGGCGTCGCGATCGGCGACCAGGTGCTGGATCTGGGCGCGGTTGCGGCGGCTGGCGTGCTGTCCGGTGATGCAGCCCGCGCGGCGCAGGCCGCCGGCGCCGACAAGCTCAATGCGCTGATGGCGCTCGGCCAGCCGGTGTGGACTGCGTTGCGCCTCGCGCTGTCGCGCGCGCTGCGCAGGGGGGCGAACGATGAAGGCAGGCTCGCTGCCTGCCTGGTGCCGATGGCATCGGTCGAATATGCACTACCGGCGCAAATTGGCGACTACACCGATTTCTATACGTCGATTTATCACGCGACCAATATCGGCAAGCTGTTCAGGCCCGACAATCCGCTGCTGCCCAATTACAAGTGGATACCGATTGGTTATCACGGCAGGGCATCGAGCATCGGCATCTCGGGCCAGACCTTCAAGCGGCCGCAAGGTCAGTTGATGCCGCCGGGCGCGGAGCAGCCGACGGTCGGCCCCAGCAAGCGCCTCGATATTGAGTTGGAACTGGGCGTCTTCATCGGACAGGGCAATGCACTGGGCGAGCCGGTCGCCATCGGTGAAGCCGAATCCCATGTGTTCGGCATCTGCCTGCTCAATGACTGGTCGGCACGCGACATCCAGGGCTGGGAATACCAGCCGCTCGGCCCTTTCCTCGCGAAGAATTTCGCGACCACCATCTCGCCGTGGATCGTCACGCTCGAAGCGCTGGCACCGTATCGCTTGCCGTTCACGCGTCCCGAAGGCGATCCGCAGCCGCTGCCTTACCTCGACAGCGAGCAAAATCGTGCGGAAGGGGCGTTCGACATTCGCTTGAGCGTCGAGCTGCAGACGCCAAAGATGCGTGACGCAGGCCAAGCCGGCCATCGCCTGTGCGAAACCAGTTACCGCCATGCGTACTGGACGCTGGCCCAGATGGTCACGCATCACACTGTCAATGGCTGCAACCTGCAGCCGGGCGACTTGCTTGGCAGCGGCACGCTGTCCGGGCCAACGCTGGATCAGGCCGGTGCATTGATCGAGCTGACGGGCGGAGGCCGCAATCCGGTTGCATTGTCCAACGGTGAACATCGTACCTTCCTCGAGGATGGGGACAACGTGACATTCCGTGGCTGGTGCGAAAAGCCGGGGGCGGCGCGCATCGGTTTTGGTGTTTGCAGCGGCACGATCGCCGCTTGATCCAGCCGCGGCTATCGGCTGTTGACCCGACGAGGCAGGCCTTGATCGGCAGGTGATCGGCACCGATTGGAAGATCTTAGGAAGCGTTGCGAAAGCAACGCTTTTTTATTTGTCGAGCGCGAACCATCGCAATCGCATTGACGCCAGCGCCATGGCCTTGCCGCAGTCTCACTCAGCAGTCAGGATCGCTCCCGTTTGCAACCGATTGTGCGGGAGCCCGGTGTGGTCGACGATTACGACAGTCCGTGGAAGGAAGCCATCGAGCGGTATTTCCCGGAATTCTTGCTTTTCTTTTTTCCATCTGGCGACCCGTGCCACCCGCAATGATCTTGAGGCGCGCCTTCGCCTGAAGGTGATGATCATGAGAAGCTTGTGTCGACGTGGTTGGGACCGGCAAAGGGTCATCGAACTGTTCAGGGTCATCGACTGGATGATGTGGCTGCCCGAGCACATGGAGCCGGAATTCCGCTTGCGAGTGGAAGAAATGGAGGAGGTGGATGCGATGCGCTATGTGACGTCGATCGAGCGATTAGCCATGAAGGAAGGGGTTGAAAAAGGCATCCTTCAAGGTATCGAACAAGGAATGCAGCAGGGGGTGCGGCAAGGCCGGATCGAAGGAAAAATGCAAGTGCTGATTCGCTTGCTGGCTTGCCGTTTCGGCCCGCTTCCGGGGTGGGCAAAGGCGCGTTTGGAAGCGGCTACCGAGGCAGAGCTTGAAATCTGGACCGACGCATTCGTCGATGCAGCTACGATTGAACGGGTGTTGGATTCTGCTCGTACCTGAATGCTGCGGACAGCCCAAGGCTGGTCAGGAGCTTATATGGAAAAAGACGTCATCGATGAGATTCTGTCGAATCCATTATTCGATCGCTTTAATCAATTCCTTGCCGAATATATTCCGCAAGATCTCGACCATTATTCATGGTCGCCGTCATACCAGAGCGCGAAAAAGATGGAGAGCGAGATGCGGGATCCGGAAGTACTTGACGCTTACCTGGGGCTCTGGAAGCTGGTGCACAGCATGAAAGAAAGCGGCTGGTCCGGTCGGGAAGTGAACACGCTGTTCGACTTGCTGTATCGGTTAAAAGCACGTATCTGCAACTGAGGCGACAAACTTGCTTCCGCTCGCCGGCGAGTGGCGCCATCGTGCATCATTCGCCCTTGCACGGCGCTGACGCAATCAGGCCGCTTGTGCCCGCGTCCGCAAGAGGCTGCCAGCCTGTCCGGGTTGCGCGGCGAGACTGGCGCCCAGTTGCAGTGCACGCAGCTGTCGCTCGAGTTCGGTGATGCGCGAGCTGGCCGCAGCCAGCGTGGTTTCCATCAGCAGGCTGCGCTGCACCAGCAGGCAGGTGGCGTCGGGCTGGCTGTCGAGCGTCGAATGGATCAGGACATCGCCCTCGGGGTCTCGTTGCACATCGCGGAACCAGGACAGCTGAACCAGGAAATCCTCGAGTTGCTTCTTCTCTTTCGGGGTCATTCAATTGCCTCTTTGGTAACGACGGTGCGCGAAATGCGTTGCCGTCAGCGTACTTATACTGACCGGCCTTCACTTGTTACATCAGGGATACGATCGGTAACAATTTGGGCGTTGTCGGGTCTGCTACACTCCTGCCCATGCGCAAACTGCTGGCCATCCTGCTGATCTCGCTGCTGTCGCTGCAAGCCTCCTGGGCAGCGGCGGCCAGCTATTGCAGGCATGAGCAGGGTGCCGCAGCGCGGCACTTCGGCCATCACGAGCACCGGCATGACAGCCAGGCCGGCAAGCTCGCAACGGCCGAATCCAGCCAAGCGCTCCAGGCCGGTGATGTGACCGACGACGGCGATGCCGCTGCCAGCCTTGCCGGTGCCGACCTCGATTGCAGCGTCTGCCAAGCCCATGGGCTGGTCGGCGTGCCGTCCGCGCCGGCGCTGTCGGCGCTGGATGCCCCCGCAACGCTCAGCGAACCGCTGATTCCGCAAGTTCTTCCTTCCGTTCCCCAGCCCAGGCCCGAGCGCCCCAACTGGCTCGCCGCCTGAGCGGCAATTCCCCGCTCTTGACTGAAGACGGCGCGCGCCCGTGCGTGCCGCTGCATGCCATCGACCATCGATGGCCCGGCCACGGAGAAACGGATGTACAAGCAAGAATTCACAACCAGCATGGCGACCACTGCCATGCGTCAGCCAAATGCCTGTGCGATGGCCCTGGCCCTGCTGCTGGTCGCAAGCACGGCACTCGCACAAGACACGCCGCGCGAAGCCATGCACGACACTGCGCAAGCGCCAACGCGGGATGCCGCGCGCGAAGTACCCTTGCCCTCGCGTCAGGGACCGTTGGCAGACACGGCGCAGGATGTCCACCGTGAAGCAGTCGTTCCGCTGACGCTGGAGCAGGCACTGCGCCTCGCCTTCGACCGCAACCCTTTGCTGGCGGCCGCGCAGCGCGAGCTTGAGGCCACTGATGCGCAAGTGCTGCAGGGGTCGCTGCGGCCCAATCCCGAGCTGGTGCTGCAAGCCGAGGACGCCAGCCGCGTGTCGCGCACCGGCAGCGCCCAGATCGACCTGCCGATCGAGACCGCCAACAAGCGCGGCGCGCGCATCGATGCCGCCGGTCGTGCGCGCGATGTCGCGCAAGTCGAGCTCGCGGCGCTGCAGCTGCGCATCCGCACCCGCGTAACCGCTGCCTTCCACGAAGTGCTGGCCGCACAGGAACTGCTGGCCGTCGCGCAGGACAGCGTGAACCTCGCGCATCGCGCGACCGACATCGCCGGCAAGCGCGTGACCGCCGGCAAGGTGTCGCCCGTCGAAGAGACCAGGGCGCGCGTGGCCGAGGCCGGCGCGCGGCTAGGCTTCGCGCAGGCCGACAGCGAGCTGCGCAATGCGCGCCGCCGCTTGTCCAGCCTGTGGGGCAACCCGTCGCCAGTCTTCATGGTCGCCGAAGGCACGATCGACCAGTTGCCCGGCATGCCCGGCGACGCCGAGCTGGAACGGCGCCTGGCCAATTCACCATTGCTGCTGCGTGCCGAGCGCGAGCTCGAACGGCGCAAGTCGCTGGTCAGCGTCGAGCAGAGCCGTGCCGTGCCTGATTTCACCGTCAGCGTCGGCATGAAGCGGCGTGACGACACCATCGTGCGCGACCAGTTGCTGGTCGGCGTCACCGTTCCGCTGCCGGTATTCAATCGCAACCAGGGCAACCTGCTCGAAGCGCTGCGCCGCGAAGACAAGGCCAGGGAAGAACTGCAGGCCGCGCGCGTGTCGCTGGCGTCCGACGCGGCGCAGGCACTGGAGCGGGTGGCCGCGCGCCGCCATGAAGCCGAGCTCCTGAAGAGTGATGTGTTGCCCGGCGCTCGCAGCGCCTATGAAGCGGCAACCATCGGCTTCGAGTACGGCAAATTCAGCTTCCTCGAGGTGCTCGATGCGCAGCGCACGCTGTTCGCGGCCAAGGCCCAATACCTGACCGCGATTGCCGCCTTTCATGCGGCGCTGGCCGAACTCGACAGCCTGCTCGGGCAGGGCGGGGAGTAATGATGGCGACGACGACAGCGACAACAACGAAAAACATGGCCGCCGGTTCGTGCAGCACCGCCGGCCGGCAAGCCGATATCCAAGCCGGCAGTGCCACGGCAACGAATGCCGCGCAGACCGCCGCAATCAGCCAATCACGGAGCATGACGATGCAGACCAGCCGCCAGACCACGAACTTGCGCCACCAGCGCGGCTTCAGCCAGAAGTCGGCGATTGCCGTACTGCTGGTGGCCGCCATCGCGACCGGGGGCTGGATACTGTCGCTCGACAAGGGCCGCAGTGTGAAGGCGGGTGACGATGACGATGGCTCGCGCCGTACGGCGACGGCCGCAAAGGCGGGCAACGGCAAGGCCGCTGCGCACAGCCAGAACGGCGATGACGACAAGGACGACGCCAAAGGCAATGCAAATGGCAATGCAAGCGGCAATGCAAACGGCGGGACACCAGGCGCGGCGCAAGCCACTGCCGCCGGCCAGCCCGGTGCACCGCATGCGGCGCGTGTCGATCTCACCGAAGCGCAGGTCAAGACCTCGGCAATTGCCGTCGAGCTGGCCGGACCGGCACGCATTGCTTCGCTGGTCGAGTTTCCGGGCGAGATCATGCTCAATGACGAGCGCACCGTGCACGTTGTCGCACGCGTCCCCGGCGTGGCCGAGTCGGTGCATGTGAGCACCGGCCAGCAAGTGAAGAAGGGCCAGCTGCTGGCGATCTTCTCCAGCCAGCAGATGTCTGACCAGCGCAGCCAGCTGCTGGCCGCACGCAAGCGGCTCGACTTCGCGCAGGGTGTCTACGAGCGCGAGAAAAAACTGTTCGAGCAGAAGATCACTGCCGAGCAGGATTACCGGCAGGCGACGCAAGCCTTGCGCGAGGCCGAGATCGAGCTCGAAAACGCGAAGCAGAAGCTGTCCGCAATCGGCGTCGGCGCCGACGTGACCCAGGGCAGCAGCCTGAATCGCTTCGAGCTGCGCGCCGCGCATGACGGGCTGGTGGTGCAGCGCGACCTGTCGGTCGGCGAAGCCGTGAAGGAAGATACCCCGGTGTTTACCATCGCCGACCTGTCCACCGTCTGGGCCGAAGTGCACATTCCGGCCAAGGACTTGCCGGCCGTGCAGGTCGGTAGCAAGCTGCTGGTGAAGGCGACGGCCTTCGATGCACAGACCTCGGGCAGCGTGGCCTTCATCGGCGCACTGGTCGGCGAGCAGACGCGCATGGCCAAGGCCCGCATCGTGCTGGCCAATCCCAAGGGACTGTGGCGTCCGGGCCTGTTCGTCACCGTCGAGGCCAAGGCCAGCGATGCCGAGGTGCCGGTGGCCGTCGACAGCGAAGCCATCCAGAGCCTGGGCACGCAAGCAGTCGTGTTTGTGCGCGACGACAAGGGCTTCGTCGCGCGACCGGTGCAGGCCGGCCGCACCGATGGCAAGCGCATCGAAGTGCTGCGCGGGCTGGCGGCCGGCGAACGCTATGCGGCGCGTGGCAGCTATATCCTGAAGTCCGAGCTATCCAAGCTGGCATCGGAAGAGGGCTACTGACCATGTTCGAGCGCCTTATACGTTTCTCCATCCTGCAGCGCTCGCTGGTGATGATGGCGACGCTGGGCCTGCTGCTGGTCGGTGTCTACAGCTACCAGCGGTTGCCCATCGATGCCGTGCCCGACATCACCAACGTACAGGTGATGATCAACACTTATGCACCCGGTTACTCGCCGCTGGAGGCCGAGCAGCGCATCACCTATCCGATCGAGACCGTGATGGCCGGCTTGCCGGGCCTGCAGCAGACGCGCTCGCTGTCGCGTTACGGCCTGTCGCAGGTGACCGTGATCTTCGAGGACGGCACCGACATTTTTTTCGCACGCCAGCTCGTGAATGAAAGAATTTCGCAGGCGCGCGACCGCCTGCCGACCGGGCTGACGCCCGAAATGGGCCCGATCGCCACCGGCCTCGGCGAGATCTACCTGTGGACCGTGGAGGCCGGCAAGGATGCGAAGAAGCCCGACGGCATGCCGTACACCGACACCGACCTGCGCGAGATCCAGGACTGGGTCATCAAGCCGCAGCTGCGCAATGTGCCGGGCGTGACCGAGATCAATTCCATCGGCGGCTATGTGAAGGAATACCATGTCGCGCCCAATCCGGACCGGCTGGCGTCGGTGGGCGTGTCCATCGGCGACCTGATGTCCGCGATTGATCGCAACAACCTCAACGCCGGCGCCGGCTACATCGAGAAGCGTGGCGAGCAGTACCTGGTGCGCGCGCCGGGGCAGGTCAAATCGATGGACGACATCCGCGACATCGTCGTGCGCAATGCCGGCGGCGTGCCGGTGCGCGTGCGCGACGTGGCCGATGTCAGCATCGGCCGCGAGCTGCGGACCGGCGCGGCCACCGAGAACGGGCGTGAAGTCGTGCTCGGCACGGTCTTCATGCTGATGGGGCAGAACAGCCGTACCGTGTCGCAGGCCGTTGACAAGCGCATGCAGGAAATCAACCGCAATCTGCCGGCTGGTGTGCGTGTGGTCACCGTCTACGACCGCACCAACCTGGTCGACAAGGCGATCGCCACCGTCGCGAAGAACCTGATCGAAGGTGCGATCCTGGTGATCGCGGTGCTGTTCTTCTTCCTCGGGAACCTGCGCGCGGCCCTCATCACCGCGGCCGTGATCCCGTTGTCGATGCTCTTCACGCTGACCGGCATGGTGAAGTTCAACGTCAGCGCCAACCTGATGAGCCTGGGCGCGCTCGACTTTGGCATCATCGTCGACGGCGCGGTGGTGATCGTCGAAAACTGCATACGGCGCCTGGCCGAAGCGCAGCACGCACAAGGCCGGGTGCTGACGCGCGACGAAAGGTTCGAGCAAGTCTTCGAGGCTGCGCGCGAATCGCGCCGACCGCTGCTGTATGGCCAGCTGATCATCATGGTGGTCTACCTGCCAATCTTTGCGCTGTCCGGCGTCGAAGGCAAGATGTTCACGCCGATGGCCTTCACGGTCGTGGTGGCGTTGCTGGCCGCGATGCTGATGTCGGTCACCTTTGTGCCGGCCGCCGTCGCGATGCTGGTCACTGGCCGCGTGAACGAAAAGGAGAATGCACTGGTGGCCATCGCGCGCCGTCATTACCTGCCCTTGTTCGAGCGCGTAATGCGCTATCGCGCCTTCGTGATCACCTTCTCCGGCGTGGCCGTGGTGCTGTGCGCGCTGCTGGTCACGCGCATGGGCAGCGAATTCATCCCCAGCCTGAACGAAGGCGACCTCGCATTCCAGACCATACGCGCGCCCGGCGTGAGCCTGTCGCAGGCGGTCGAGATGCAACAGAACATCGAGAAAACCCTGGTCGCGAAATTTCCCGAGATCGAGCGCGTGTTCACCCGCATCGGCACCGCCGAAGTCGCGACCGACCCGATGCCGCCCAGCCTGTCCGACGGTTACATCATGCTGAAGGATCCGTCGCAATGGCCGGAACCGCGCAAGACGCGCGAAGAATTGCTCGATGCGATCCAAGACACAGTGTGGGACATCCCTGGCAACAATTACGACTTCTCGCAGCCGATACAGCTGCGCTTCAACGAACTGATCTCCGGCGTGCGCAGCGATGTGGCGGTGAAGATCTTCGGTGACGACATGGAGACGCTGAATCGTTTGGCCGACGAAGTCGCCGCGCGCCTGTCGCGCGTGCCGGGCGCGTCCGAGGTGAAGGTCGAACAGACCACCGGCCTGCCGGTGCTGACGCTGAACATCGATCGCCAGAAGGCCGCGCGCTACGGGCTGAGTGTCAACGATGTGCAGGACGTGGTGGCCGCAGCGGTGGGCGGCAGCACCGCCGGCACGTTGTTCGAGGGCGACCGCCGCTTCGACATCGTGGTGCGCCTGCCCGAACATCTTCGCACCGACATTGACGCGATCCGCAGGCTGCCGGTCAGCCTGCCGGCGCACGCGGGCAGCGGTGGCGGCAAAGAAGGACCGAACAATTTCATCCAGCTGTCCGAGCTGGCGCAGTTCAGCCTCGCGCCCGGCCCGAACCAGGTCAGCCGCGAGAATGGCAAACGCCGCATCGTGGTGATGGCCAATGTGCGCGGGCGCGACGTCGGCTCCTTCGTCGACGAGGCAGGTCAGCGGCTGGCCGAAGTCGCGATCCCGACCGGCTACTGGACCAGCTGGGGCGGCACCTTCGAGAACCTGCAGTCGGCCGCGCAACGGCTCGAGCTGCTGGTGCCGGCGGCGCTGTTCCTGGTGTTCGTGCTGCTGTTCGCGATGTTCGGCAACCTGAAGGATGGCCTTCTGGTGTTCACTGGCATCCCGTTCGCGCTGACTGGCGGCGTGCTGGCGCTGTGGCTGCGCGATATCCCGCTGTCGATCTCGGCGGCGGTCGGTTTCATCGCTCTGTCCGGCGTGTCAGTCTTGAACGGGCTGGTGCTGATCACCTTTATCCGCAAGCTTGCCGATGACGGACTGGCGCTGCTCGATGCGGTACGCGAAGGCACGCTGACGCGTTTGCGCCCGGTGCTGATGACGGCGCTGGTCGCCTCGCTCGGTTTCCTGCCGATGGCGATCGCGACCGGCACCGGCGCCGAGGTACAGCGTCCGCTGGCCACCGTGGTCATTGGTGGCATCCTGTCGTCGACTGCGCTGACCTTGCTGGTGCTGCCGTTGCTTTATTATTTGGCGCATCGCGGACGTGCCGATGTCCGCAACGGCCTCGCCGCGGAGTAAACTGGAAGGAAACTGACAACGGGGCCGTACTACCGGCGCCGATAACAACTGGGAAGGCCCCCGGGCTTTCCCACCCATGGATGACGAGACCGTCCGTTGAAACTTGCCTTGCTTTCCGACCTGCACGCGAACCTGCCCGCGCTTGACGCTTGCATCGCGCACGCGCTGGCGCAGGGTGCGACGGACTTCGCGATCCTCGGCGACATCGTCGGCTACGGCCCGCATCCGTCCGAAGTGATTGAGCGCTGCCGCGAGCTGCAGCATGAAGGCGCGACTGTCTTGCGCGGCAACCATGACGTGCTGCCGGTGAACCCGGTGCTGACCGGCTCCACCTGGGGCGACATGACGGCGGCCTGGACCTTCAAGCATATCGACGACGTGCAACGCGAATGGCTTGCGCAGTTGCCGCTGACCGCAACCCGCGGCAGCGTCTACCTCGTGCATGCGACGGCCGACGCGCCGGACAAGTGGCACTACGTGCTGGATGAGCGCCTCGCGTCGCGTAGCCTCGACGCTGCGAGCAAGGATGCGACGATTCGTTATGTGTTTGGCGGCCACGTACACCAGCAGACCCTGTACTACCGCGGCACCGGCCGCCAGCTGATGCCGTTCAAGCCGCGCGCCGGCGTCGCCATTCCCGTTGGCCCGCACCGGCATTGGCTGGCCACCGTCGGCTCCTGCGGGCAGCCGCGCGACGGCGATACCCGTGCCAACTATGCGCTGCTCGACCTCGGCGCGAACGTCCTGACCTTCCATCGCGTCGCTTACGACCATATGTCCGTGGTGCGCGACATGCGCATTGCCGGCCTGCCCGAAGTGCTGGCCACCCGACTGGAGAGCGGCCGATGACGATGCCAGCCGAGGGCGACGAACTCGACGGCTTCCGCATCGGCACCCGCATCCACGCGGGGGCGATGGCGCGCATCTACGAAGTCAGCTATGCGGACGGCCGCGAGCCGCCGTTCCCGATGGTGATGAAGGTGCCGCTGATGCGCGAAGGCGACGGCAGCGAGAACATCGTCAGCTTCGAAGTCGAGCACCAGATGCTGCAAGTGCTGCACGGCGCGCACGTGCCGCGCTTCGTCGCCGCCGGCGACCTGCATCGGGTGCCTTACCTGGTGATGGAGCATGTGCACGGCATCACGCTCGATGCGTGGATCCAGAGCTTCGCGCAGGCGCGCGAGCCGATTCCGATTGAAGCGATCGTGCGCCTCGGCGCCGGCCTTGCACAGGCGGTGCACAGCCTGCACCAGCAGAACGTCTGCCACCTTGACCTGAAGCCGGCCAATGTGATGGTGGCCGCTATCGGCGTCGATGGCGAACGCATCGTGCTGCTCGACTTCGGCTTGTCCTGTCATGCGGACTACCCGGACTTGCTGGCCGAAGAATTCCGCAAGGCCGTCGGTTCCCCGACCTGGATCGCGCCGGAACAGGTGGTCGGCATGCGCGGCGATCTGCGCTCCGATATTTTTGCCATTGGCGTGATGCTGTACGAGATGGCGACCGGCGAGACCCCGTTCGGCTCGCCAACGACGACCGGCGGCTTGCGCCAGCGTCTGTGGGCCAGCCCCAAGCCGCCGCGCGCCTGGCGTCCCGACCTGCCCGAATGGCTGCAGGAGGTGATCCTGCGTTGCCTCGAGCCGCAGGCCAGCCAGCGTTATCCGTCGGCCGCGCACCTGATGTTCGACCTGCGCAATCCGGGGCAGGTGATGGTCACCGAGCGCGGCAAGCGCATCAAGGGCAAGGGCTTCTGGTGGCACTTCAGGCGCTGGTTGCGTGCGGCCGGCATGCAATACGAGCCCAGCCCCTTGCCGTCGCAGCAGATTTCGGAAGTGCCGATCGTGATGGTCGCGGTGCCGAACTACGATGTCAGCGACGTGACCATGTACGCGCTGCGGCAGGCGACTGCGCGTTCGCTCGGCACGCGTCCGGGTGCGCAGCTGGCCGTGGTCACCGTCGTCAACACGGGTTTCATGGCCGGCACCGAGCACAAGGACAAGAGTGAGACCTGGCTGCAGCGCCAGCACCTGGCCGGCTTCAAGAAATGGGCCGACGGCCTCGACCTGTCAGCCCATCAGGTGTCGTATCACGTGATCGAATCGAATGACGTCGCCAATGCGCTGCTGCGCTATGCGGAGGGCAACAACGTCAGCCTGATCATCATGGGGTCGGCGACGCACGGGCTGTCGATGCAGCGCTTCGTCGCGACGGTGCCGATCAAGGTCGCGATGCATGCGCCGTGTACGGTGGTGCTGGTAAAGGAGCCAATGCCGTTCGAGCAACTGGTGGCGAGCATCGAAGACGAAGCCTGAACGGCTTCGCGGGGAGAGGGGCAGGTTGCCCGTTCGGGTCAGGCGGCTTCGCTTTCGACCGCCGCTTCTTCAGCGGCAGCTTCGGCGGTGTCTGCCGTTGCATTGGCCAGTGCGGCCGGTGCGGGTTGCGTCTCCTGCGCGCGCGACGGCACGAAGCGACGTGCCTGCAGCGAGTGCGCCGTCTTTTCGCCGAGTTCAGTGAGCGTGAAGATGCCGCGCATCGGACGCAGGTAGCCCATGTGGATCAGGCGGTCGATCTGGCGCTCGCGGCCCGCAGGGTCGCGCACGACGTCCTGTGTTTCGTACAGGTCGACGATCAACTGTATGTCTGCAACTGACAAGACGTGCATGTCATCCTCCGTTGCGCATGATGGGTCGGACCTCGGATGCAAAAAAAGAAACAGCGCAAGCAGCTTTGATTATAAATCAGTGGCTTGCGTGTCCAGAACCGCTTGAGCTGGCTTTACACTTTTTGCTGGCAGCGAATCCGGTGATAATCAGCCTATCGGAAGCCGCCATTGGAGCGCAACGTGCCCGGAATCTCGACCTCGTCTGACATTTACCAAAATAGAAACCAGGGCCTGACCACGTATCGCAAGGATGCGATGGGGCCGGCTTTGTCGGAAGAGATGGCGAAGCGTACCGAGGACCGTGCGAAGGCGGCGCAGGTGCAGGCGCGGCAGGCGCCGGCCAGCGTAGCGCCCAATGCACGTGCGGCCACTACGCAGGCCAAGGCGGGTGGCGTCGCATCAGCAGGGGCAAGCTCCCAGGCAGCAGGCGCGGCCCCGGCCGCCACGGTAGCGGCACCCTCGGTGCAGTTGGCCAAGGCAGCGCCTGTCACGCCGGCCAAGGTCGTGCATGAACTCTATGCGCCGACCTCGCGTGCAACGCGCGAGCATGACGATCGTTACTCGATGATTACGGGCGGCACCGTCGACGTTCGCGCTTAATCACGTTTGCAATTGCTGGAATGGCGTTCACGACTGGTCACGCTTTCGTTGCGTGACGTCTTTATCCGCAAAAGCCAATCATATTCCGTAGTTCGGCTAATCTGGATTTGGCGCCTTTGGATGACCGTGCTGCTTGAGCATGGTCTCGGCCATCTGTGCCCCAAATTGATCGGGCAAGAGTTCTCTTGCAGACCTAGCTTTCGAAAAATCCTCTGCCGTCCACTCAGGATTGTCGTCATCGACCATTTCAGGATCTGGTTGCGGGTGACCGAAATGCATGTTCCCTCCACGTCAGATGCAATCGGCAGGCACGCTACCTCCGGCTGATTGCATTCAATGTCACTGATTCTCGCGCAAGAAACTTCGTCTTGCGATCCGGCCGCCGCCTGAGCGTTGCCATATCGCGTCACTTTGTTTTCATGATGTTCAGCAGCCATCGGTGGCCAAGATCGAAAAGCGAAGCGACCTCTATCTGTCGACATTGCGCAACCACATCGAGGCCATGGGCGGAGAACTGGAACCCATCGCCCGTTTTCCCGAAGGTGCGGTGAAAATCAGTACCCCGGAGGCCGGTGACACCTGAAAGTGTCAGGCCGCCTCAACCTCCGTCACCGTCATCTTCAACACCAGCTGGTGAAGGGTGCCGCTGGAGACGACGCCGCCGCTCAGCCGCGACATATCCGAGCATGGGCGTCGATTTCGCTATCAGGTGCGCGGCGAATCCGGGAAGCGCGTCACGGCCACCTGATGGCTGAAGTCGACTTCGCACGGGTCGACGCGGCCTTCGATCGGTGCCGCGCCCGGCGGATCCGGCGAGCATGCGAGCGGGATGTGGCCTTCGCCGGCCAAAAGGCCCGAGGTCGGGTCGAGGCCTATCCAGCCTGCGCCCGGCAGGAAGACTTCGCACCATGCATGCAGGTCGGTGAAGTCGACCTGGGTGCCGGTCGGTCCGGCGGGCGTCCTCTCGTCCGTCGTCAGCTGTATCAGGTAGCCCGACACGAAGCGCGCGGCGAGGCCGAGGTGTCGCAACAGTTGCACCAGCAGCCAGCTGCTGTCCCGGCAGGACCCGTTTTTCAGGACCAGCGTCTCTTCCGGTGACTGCACTCCGGGTTCCATGCGCACCAGATAGCGTATGTCCTGCTGCAGCTGCCGGTTCAGGTCGACCAGAAAATCGATGGTGAGCCCATGGTTGCGGGCCAGCTTGTCGACGTACGCCTGCATCAGCGGGCCGGCCGGTTCCGCATTCAGGTAGGGCGCCAGTTCTTTCTTCAACAACGGGCTGTATTCAAGCGGGTAGCGTTCGGCAGCCGGCTCAAGGAAGAAGTCGAAAGGATTGAACACCGCCATCTCGGCGACCACGTTCACGGTCACCTTGAATTCCGTCGTTTTCTCGGGGAATACCAGCCGGGCCTGGTAATTCGCGAACGGGTCCTGCTGCCAGTTGATGGCGTGCTTCGCAGGCTCGACCTTCAGCGAAAACGACAGGATGCGGCCACGGTAGTGGGGCGCCGGCCGCAGCCGTATCACTTGCGGGCCCAGTTCGACCGGGCGGTCGTAGGCGTAGCGGGTGACGTGGGTGAGCGCGACGTGGAGGGACATGTCAAAAAATGGCTAATGGGATTGGTCGCCTGCGCTGTGCGATGCGCACTACAAAGGTGCGGCAATGTCACGCAGGTGGCGAACCACGATCGCCAGATACGGATTTTGCACGACCTTGAGGCTGCTGCATGGTGCAGGCAGGCTTTACCTAAACCATAGCACTTTGCATGCCCGCCACCGCATCAGCGCGACATCAGGTCGATGTCGCCACCGGCAGCGCTGAGGTTGCGTGTGACGGTCTGCTCGCTGCAGAAGCGCAGCAGGTAGTGCGGGCCGCCGGCCTTGGGGCCCGTGCCCGACAGGCCTTCGCCGCCGAAGGGCTGCACGCCGACCACGGCGCCGGTCATGCCGCGATTGACATACACATTGCCGACCCGCGCCGCATTCGCCAGTTGCTGTGCGCGGCTGTCGATGCGCGTGTGGATGCCCAGCGTGAGGCCGTAGCCGAGTGCATTCACTTGCCGTATCACCTGTAGCGGGTCACCGGTCCAGCGCACCACTTGCAGCACCGGCCCGAAGATCTCTTCGCTGACGTCGGCGACCTGCGTCACCATGCACAGTTGCGGCTTCATCAGCAGGCTGGCCGACGTGGCTTCGTGCTCGTTTGCGTCCGTCGCTGCGGAGGGACGGGATACGCCGGAAGGCGATGCCGGGACGGATGCCGACAGCTGCTTCTGCAAGCGCGCATGCGCTTCGGCATCGATCACGGGGCCGAGGTCGGTGCGCCAGTCGTCGGCCGGGCCGGTACGCAATTCGGCGATGGCGCCAGCCAGCATTGGCAGCAACGCATCAGCGATCGAGTCATGCACGCACAGCACGCGCAGTGACGAGCAGCGCTGGCCGGCACTGCGATAGACCGACTGGATCACGGCATCGACCACCTGTTCCGGCAGCGCGGTGGAATCAACCAGCATCGCATTGATGCCGCCGGTCTCGGCGATCAGGGGAACGATGGCGCCGTCTTTGTTGGCCAGCGCGCGCTGGATGGCTTTGGCGACATCGGTCGAGCCGGTGAAGGCCACGCCTGCGATGGCCGGATGCTCGACCAGTGCCGCGCCGGCGGCACCGTCGCCGACCAGCAGCTGCAGCACGTCGTCCGGCAGGCCGACTGCGCGCAGCAGGTCTTGCATCATCAGCGCGATGCGCGGTGTTTGTTCGGCCGGCTTGGCGACCACCGTATTGCCGGTGATTAGCGCGGCTGCGATTTGCCCGGTGAAGATCGCCAGCGGAAAATTCCACGGGCTGATGCAGGCCCAGGTGCCTCGTGCACGCAGCTGTAGCGTGTTCGATTCGCCGGTGGGGCCGGGCAGTGCATGCGGCATCATCAGGCGCTCGCCCTCGTTGGCGTAATAACGCAGGAAGTCGATCGCCTCGCGTGCTTCGGCCACCGCATCGTTCCAGGTCTTGCGGCCCTCGCGCACCAGCGCGGCCGAGAACAGTGGCAGGCGTTCCTGCAGCAGGTCGGCCGCGCGTCGCAGCGTGTACGCGCGATCGACCACGTCGGTCGTGCTCCAGCGCTCGAAAGCCCGCTGCGCGGTATTGACCGCATCGGCTGCCCGGACGGCGACGGCCGCGGCATCAACGGCCTGCGCTTGCGGCAGCAGCAGTTGTTCCATCGCGCGTTCCAGCGTCGCGCGCATCTCCGGCACCGCCAGGTCCAGGCCTTCGCTGTTGACGCGGGCCGGCCGGTAGATGTCGCGTGGCAGTGGCAGCGCGGTGGCAGTGGCCGCGTGCAATGGCGATTGCAGCAGCTCGGCCATGTCCACGCGGTCGTCGTACAACTGGTGCACGAAGGAAGAATTGGCGCCGTTCTCCAGCAGGCGCCGCACCAGATAGGCCAGCAGGTCGCGCTGACGGCCGACCGGCGCATAGACTCGGCAATGCAGCGACGCATCGCGCAGCACTTCGCGATAAATGCCTTCGCCCATGCCATGCAGTCGACCCAGCTCGTAGCGGCGTCCTTCGCCGAGTTTGACAATGGCGGCGATGGTGGCTGCATTGTGCGTGGCCAGCTGCGGATAGATCACGTCGGGCGCATCGAGCAGGGCTTTCGCGCAGGCCAGATAGGCGAGGTCCGTGTGGTGCTTGTGGGTGTAGACAGGGTAGTGCGGCAATCCCAGTTCCTGTGCGCGCTTGATCTCGGCATCCCAGTATGCGCCCTTGACCAGACGACACATCAGACGTACGCGGTAGTGGCGCGCGAGGCCGATCACATGCGTAACCAGCGGCAGCGCGCGGCTCTGGTAGGCCTGCAGCGCGAGGCCGAACCCCTGCCAGCCGGCATGGTGACGCGCGATGCGTGCGAGCAGCGCCTCGAACACCTCAAGCGACAGTTCGAGGCGATCGCTTTCCTCGGCATCGATGGTCAGGTGCAGTCCGGCGGCGGCGGCTTGCTCGCACAATATCCACAGGCGCGGCAGCAGTTCGTCCATCACGCGTTCGTGCTGCAGTGCTTCATAGCGCGGGTGCAGTGCCGACAGTTTGACCGAAATGCCGTCGCCCTGGCTGCCGCGCTGTCGGGCCAGCAGCGACAGTGCGGCACGGTAATCCTGGAAATGACGTTGCGCATCGTCGGCGCAGCGCGCGCCTTCGCCGAGCATATCGAAGCTGAACGACAGTGCCGGGTGGGATGCGCGCAGGGTTTGCGCACGTGACAGCGCTGCGTGCATGTCGTCGCCAAAGACGAACTGGCGTCCCAGCAGCTGTACCGCGCGCAGCGCAGCGGCGACCACGGCGCGCCCGCCGAGTCGCGTCACCATGCTGTCATTGCTGCTCAACAGTTTTTGCGACAGCGACAATGCGGCGGCAGACAGTCGCGATAGTGCCGACAGATGAGCTGGTGAATGAGTGGAATTTGGCTCCGAAACCATCGCCGATTCCGCCATCGCGCTGCTTTCATGCAGGTGCGCCAACTGGTCCGCGGTCAGCGCAATGGCGGTATCGGCATCGGGAACGCGCAGCAGTGCCTCGGCCAGGCGCATTAGCGCCTTGCCCTCATCGCTGGTCAGCGGGTATTCGCGCAGCAGGGTTTCCATTGCCCAGAACGGCGGCGGATGGTCGCGCACCGCGCGTATCCATGGCGCTGCGCGTTGCACGACTGTGGGCCAGTCAAGCGCATCGCCGAATTCGCGCAAGGTCAGTGCGGCGACATCGGCCTCGGGCCGATACGGTGAGGGGAGGCGGGACCGGGCTTGCATGGCGCAACTCCTTGTCTCGGCAATGCTGGCCGCGTGGACTTTTCTGGTGTCAGACGTCAGACGGTGGCTGACGCCAGCAGTTGCATGAGTTCAGCTTTGCCAACCGGATGGCTGAACAGGTAGCCCTGGAATGCATGGCAGCCATTCTGTTCGAGGAAGTCGCGCTGCGACACAGTCTCCACGCCTTCAGCGATCACGTCGAGGCCGAGGCTGGTGCTGAGGGCAATGACGGTCAGCACGATGGCGGCGTCATGCGGTTCGTTCGGCAAATCGCGCACGAAGGCCTGGTCGATCTTGATCTGGTCGAATGGCAGCTTCTTCAGGTAGGCGAGGCAGGAATAGCCGGTGCCGAAGTCGTCGAGCGAGAAGCTGATGCCGAGCGCGCGCAATTCCTTCATTTTGTGCTCGATGTCGCCGATGTCGCGCGCGAAGATGGTTTCGGTCAGCTCCAGCTTCAGCAGGTGTGGATCGGCGCCGGTTTTCTGCAGCAATTCGCGTACTTCAGCGACAAAGCCCGGTTGCAAGAACTGGCGCTGGCTGACGTTGACAGCGATCACCAGATCGCGCGTCACCGGCTCGTTTGCCAGTTCGACCAGCGTTTGGCAGGCTTGTTGCAGCACCCAGCGTCCGAGCTCGACGATGAAATTGTCTTCCTCGGCCAGCGGGATGAAGCGGGACGGCGCTACCAGGCCCAGTTCCGGGTGCTGCCAGCGCAGCAGCGCTTCGGCGCCGTGGATGCTGCCGTCGCGAAGGCATTGAGGCTGGTAGACCAGAGACAACTGGTTGCGGTAGATGCTCTGGCGCAGGTCGGCCTCGAAGGCCGAGCGTTCCAGCAGCGCGGCCTGTAGTTCGGCATCGAAGAAGCGCACCATCGCGCCGCCTTCGCCCTTGGCACGGTACATCGCGGAATCGGCCTGACCGAGCAGGGTGTCAAGGCTGGACGACTCGTCGCGGAACAGCGTGACGCCGAGGCTGGCGCCGCCGTGGAATTCGTGTTCGCCCATGCGGAACGGCGCGACGAAGGAGCCCAACACTTTTTCCGCGATCAACGAGGCCTGTTGCGCCGCTTCTTCGCGCTGCATACCAAGGTTCTGAACCACGATCACGAACTCGTCGCCACCGAGGCGGGCCACGGTGTCGCCGGTGCGCAGGCATTGTTTGATGCGCTGCGCGACCTGGATCAGCATCTGATCGCCAACGCTGTGGCCCCACAGGTCATTGACCGGCTTGAAGCTGTCGAGGTCGATGAAGAACAGCGCGCCGTAGTGCTGGTTGCGCTGCGCGCTCAGCATCGCTTGTCGCAGACGGTCGTCGAGCAGCTTGCGGTTGGCCAGTCCGGTCAGCGGGTCGTAATAAGCGAGGAATTCGATGCGCTCGTCGGCTTCCTTGCGTGCGGTGATGTCCGAGTTGGTGCCGATCATCCTCACATGGCCGGGGCGGCCTTCGGTGCGCAAGGCCATGCCGCGCGCCAGCACCCACTTGATGCTGCCGTCCTTGCAGCGTATCCGGTACTCCTGCACGAACTCGGCGGTCTTCCCATCGAGATGATCTTGCACCGCATCGAGCACGCGCTGTTGGTCTTCCGGGTGCACCAGTTCTGCCCAGACTGAAATGTCGGCCGCGATTTCGTCGTCGGCAAAGCCGAGCATGGACTTCCAGCGGCTGCTGTAGAACACATGGTTGGTGTCCATGTCCCAGTCCCACAGCCCGTCGCCCGCACCCTCGATCGCATAACGCCAGCGCAGTTCACTTTCGCGCAGCGCCTCTTCAGCCCGCTCGCGCGATGCGCGTTCGCCTTGCAAGTCTTGGCGCACGCTTTCGATCTCGGTAAATATCGGTGCGCTCGCGTCATCCGCTTCCTTGTCGGTCAGCGTGGCCACGGCGCGGAACACGCGACGCCCTGTCACGCGCCCGAGGTAGAGGCTGGCACCGAGCGCCAGTGCCAGCAGCGCCACGGTCCAGGCGACGGTCTGGATTTGGCGTTCGTAGAAGGTCAGCAGCGGGATGCTGACCACGACCTTCCATCGGGCCACCTCGGACGGACTGGTCCAGGTCGGCGCGTACTGGTCCAGTGCTTCGGCCTTCGCCGGCTGTTGCGCCAGCACCGCGCCGGCGCCGTCGATCACACTGACCTGCCAGTCCTGCGGCAGGTTCATGCTGTCGAGGTAGTTCTGTATCCAGTTGATGTCGACGGTGTTGATGATCAGCCGCCTGACTTCCGCATTGCGGATCACCGGCGTCGCGACCGCTACCACAAACTTCTTTTGCGATGGACCGTACACGCGGTCGCCGACGGCCGGCGTGCCATGCGCGATGGCATAGGGTGCGGCGGCAAAGCCGATTGGGGTTGGCAGTTTCGCCGGCAAGGGCTGGCCGAGCGGAATGGCGGTGTTGAACAGGACGTGCAACGAGGTATCCACCAGCATGACGGCCCCGCCGAAATGGTCGCGATAAGACTGTGACTGCAGGTAAAGCCTGGAAAGATTCAACGGGTCGGCATCGGCCGAATCACTCAGTGTTTGCAGGCTGGCGATGCGGGTGCGCAGGTTGTTGTCGAGCGCGATGCGCAGGTTGGTGGCAACCTGCTCGGCACGCCGCTGTGAGCTATGGTTGACGTCGAAGACAAGCACTGTCGACACATAAGCCGCCAGCAGAACGAGCGGTATCACGCACAGCATGATGCTGCGCGCGATCAGGTTGCTCAGTCTTGTAGGCATGGATTCATCGGGTCCGGAACCGGGTCATTTTGCGCCGGTTTGCCGCGACCGAGGCTTCTGGCTAACGTCAATAATGAGCCGATTTTACTGGGAGTTCCTGAAAAATGTTGATGTGCGTCTATGAATGGCTTGCTATTGGTCAATAGTTCCGGTCGCGAGGCTTTCGGATCGCCATTGCAAATTTACGTGAAGGAACGTGTCTGCAAAGGGTGATAATGGGCGCTTGGCCGGATAACGGAAGCAGACCATGAGTGGAGCAGCTCGAACCCCGAACGATTTGTCGACGCCCGAGAGGCCCGCGGCCAGCGCCCCGCGCACCGATGCCGCCTGGCTGGAAGCGCACTGGATGCCGTATACCGGCAACCGTGAATTCAAGGCCAACCCGCGGCTGGTGACGGCGGCAGAGGGGGCTTACCTGATCGATGCCGACGGTCGGCGCATCTTCGACGGCCTGTCCGGGTTGTGGACCACCGGCCTCGGCCATCGCCGGCCCGAATTGATCGAAGCCGTCAGCCGGCAGATGGCGACGCTGGACTTTTCTCCAGCCTTCCAGGTCGGCCATCCGCTGTCCTTTGCGCTCGCCAATCGCATGCGCGACTTCCTGCCCGACGGGCTCGACCAGGTGTTTTTCACCAGTTCCGGTTCGGAAGCGGCCGATACCGCGCTGAAGATGGCGCGCGCCTACTGGCGCATCAAAGGCAAGGCGTCAAAAACGCGCTTCATCGGTCGCGAGAAGGCCTACCACGGCGTGAACTTCGGCGGTGGCTCGGTCGGGGGCATCGTCGGCAATCGCAAGATGTTCGGGCAGGGCATCGAGGCCGACCATTTGCCGCATACGCTGCTGCCGCAGAATGCGTTTTCGCGCGGCCTGCCGCCGCATGGCGCCGACCTCGCCGATGAACTGCTGAACCTTATCAACCTGCACGATGCATCCAACATCGCGGCCGTGATCGTTGAGCCATGGTCAGGTTCGGCCGGCGTCATCGTCCCGCCGGCCGGCTACCTGCAGCGCTTGCGCGAGATCTGTGACCGGCACGACATCCTGCTGATCTTCGACGAGGTCATCACGGCCTTCGGGCGTTCGGGCGCATGGACCGGTGCCGAGGCGTTCGGCGTCACGCCTGACATCCTCAATTGCGCGAAGCAGATCACGAATGGCGTGCAGCCGCTGGGCGCGGTAGTGGCGACGAAAGACATCTACGATACCTTCATGCAGGCCGGCGGCCCGGACTACCTGCTGGAATTCCCGCACGGGTATACGTATTCCGCGCATCCAGTCGCCTGCGCGGCCGCGCTGGCGACGCTGGACGTATTGGTGAAGGAAGATGCGGTCGCGCGCGTGCAGGCACTGGCGCCGGTGTTCGAGAATGCCGTGCACTCGCTGAAGGGCAGTCGCCATGTCGCCGACATCCGCAATGTCGGATTGGCGGCCGGATTCACGATCGATGCGGTGCCGGGCGAACCGGCGAAGCGCCCGTACGAGGTCGCGATGGCGATGTGGAAGAAAGGCTTCTACGTTCGCTATGGCGGCGACACGATACAGCTGGCGCCGCCCTTCATCAGCACCGAAGCCGAGATTGACGCGCTGGTCAACGCGCTGGGAGAGACGCTGGCTGCGCTAGCGTAGTTGCCTGCATCAAGCGCCTGCGTCGGCATCACGCATCCACAGCGCGCATAAACAGCGCGCATAGTCTCCGAGCCGCCGGGCTGCCGCACACAAGCAACCCGGCGCTGCTCGTTTCCTGATACTCGTGGCGCGTCACCAGCTGCCCGTGTTGGCCATTGACGCCCACGGCTCGGCCGGCGGCAGCGATCCGCCTTTTTGCAGCAGCTCGATCGAGATGTTGTCAGGCGAGCGCACGAAGGCCATGCGGCCGTCGCGCGGCGGACGCAGGATGGTCACGCCATGTTGCTGCAGCCGTTTGCAGGTCGCATAGATGTCATCGACCGCATACGCGACATGGCCGAAGTTGCGCGCGCCGCCAAGTTCTTCCGGGTCCCAGTTGTGCGTCAGCTCGATCTCTGCCTCCGGGTCGCCGGGCGCCGCGAGGTAGATCAGCGTGAAGCGACCGCCCGGGTAGTCATTGCGACGTGTGACTTCAAGGCCGAGCGCATCGCGGTAAAAATGCAGAGAGGCCTCGACATCGGTAATGCGCACCATCGTGTGCAGGTATTTCATCAGTTCGGCTCCTGGTGGTCGCAACGGGACAATGTCCCGTCAGCGTTCGTGGTGGTGCCAGCGGCATGGCGGTCAGGTTGTATCTGGCAACCTGCTGGCCGGCAGGCGATTTTATCGCGGGACTTCCGCCGCTTCAGTCACGGCCGGCAACTGCAGGGGGTCGAAGAATTGTGCGCCGCCGAGCCAGATTTCGGCCTTGTTGGCCGGCACCGGCGGCGACGCCAGGTAGCCCTGGATTTCGTCGCAACCCATCATGCGCAGCAGGCGCAATTGCTGCTCGGTTTCCACGCCTTCGGCGACGATGGCAATACCGAGCGAGCGTGCCAGCTGCGTCATCGCTTGGCACAGCAGATAGCTTTCGCTGTCCGGCGCCAGGTTCTGTACAAAGGACTGGTCGATCTTGAGCACGTCCACGTTCAAGCGGTGCAGGCGTGCGAGTGATGAATAGCCGGTGCCGAAGTCATCGATCATCAGCCGCATGCCCAAGGCTTCGAGCGCTGCCAGCTCGTTTTGCACGGCGAGGTCGTCGCCGATCATCGTCGATTCGGTCAGCTCGATAGCCAGCTGTGATGGCAGGATCGCATGGCGGGCCATGCAGCGCTGCAGGTGTTCGCGGAAAGCCGGCGTGGTCAGCTGCCTGGCCGACACATTGATCGACACCGGATAGATGACGAGTTGGCGATTGCGCCAGTCGGCCAGCATCGCGCAGGTATGTTCGGCGACCCAGTCGCCGATTTCGCTGATCAAGGTGCTTTCCTCGGCCAGAGGTATGAAGCGTTGCGGCGAGATCAGGCCCAGTCGCGGATGCTGCCAGCGCAGCAGCGCTTCGAAGCCGGAGAGCCACCCCGTTTTCGCATCGGCGCGCGGTTGCAGGTAGAGCAGCAGCTGGTTGTCCGCTATGGCGGTCGTCAGCGCCGCTTCCAGCGTCACGCGGTCGCTCAGCTCGCGCTGCATGTCGACCGTAAACGATGCCACGCGGCCCTTGCCGGCGCGCTTGGCTTCGTACATCGCGATGTCGGCGGCCTGCACCAGCATGTCGGCATCCGACGCATCGTCAGGATAGAAGGCGAGGCCGATCGACGCGCGCGACCGGATGCCGCCCATGCCCGGCAGCGCAGTGATGCCCCCCAGTCTTTCGAGCAGGAAGGCGGCGATCTCGAAGGCCGTGGCGCGCCGGTCCATGTCGCGCAGCAGGACCATGAATTCGTCACCGCCCAGGCGCAGCACATAGTCGTGCTTGCGCACCGCGCCGCGCAGGCAGTCGGCGATTTTGGCCAGGAACTGGTCGCCGGCCTTGTGGCCCAACGTGTCATTGATCATCTTGAAGTTGTCGAGATCAATGAAGAGCGCGGCGAAGCGCTGGCCTTGCAGGTTGGCTTCGCTAATCAGCTTCGGCAGGTTGGTCTGCATCCAGCGCCGGTTCGGCAGCTTGGTCAGCGGGTCGGTCAGCGCCAGCTCGCGCAACTGGCTTTCCTTTTCCTTCAGTTCGGAGATATCCCGCAGCGTGACGGCCAGCCCGAGGTCGGCGCTCACCGCGCGGCAGTGATACCAGCGCATCCTGCGTGGGCCGGCCCGATAGATGTCGAGCTCGGCTTCGGCAAAGCCCCGGGTGAGCGCATCGCTGAGCATACGCTCGATGTCAGCATTACCACCGATCATCAGCACGTCTTCCAGCGACTTGCCGATCATGAGTTCGCGTGCCTTGCCCGTCATCCGCGAGGCTTGTCCATTGCAATCCTCGATGCGGAAGCTGACCTTGCCTTGCGCATCCGGCGTGCCGGGCGATACCATGTACAACTCTTCACGCGCGCCATCCACCGCCAGGCGGAAGGTGTTGCGCACGCGCTGCTCGCGGTCCTCGCGCTCGTCGCGGCGCCACTGGACCCAGGCGAACACTGCACATAGCACCAGCGCCAGCAGACTCAGGCCGAACTGGAGCACGCGGTAGGCGGTCTCAGCCTCGCCGTGTTCGCGCAGCACATTGTCGAGGTTGATGCCGACGAAGGCTTGCAACGGGTAATACTGCAACTTGCTCCAGGCGACTTGTGCCGGCTCGCCGTTGATGGTGCCGGCGAAGACTTGATCGCTGCCCTTCAGCTCGATTTCGCCGAAACGGGATTTCGCGGTGCGGCCTTCGCCGATCACCTGCCGCATCAGCCACTCGCCATCCGAAAAACGCAGCGCGATCGCATCGCCATCGCTCAACTCGTTGTCGCCGCCAAAGCGGACCAGCTCGGCCGATTCGATGGTGACCGCGATCACGCCGATCATGCGGTCCTGGTCGTCGTTCAGGCGGCGCGACAGACGTATCACCTGCTTGCCTGCGAGTTTGCCCATGCCGGGCTCGATCGGGTTGATGACCAGCGACGTCGAGCGGGATTCGAGATGGTTGCGGAAGAAATCCAGATGATTGACCGAGCGGCCGATGGCCACCGACGAGGTGGCACCATGCACGATGCCGTCCGGGCCGATGAACAGCGCAAACACGCCTTGGTGCGAGGGCAGCGACGCGAACACCTCGTGGAACATCTTGTCCTGCGCGCCGCGTGCGTGCAGATAGCCGATGAACCATGCGATCTGGTCGAGCTGCTCGAGCGAGTCCTCGACCTGGCTGCGGTAGCTGGCTGCGAGGCCAGCCACTTTTTCGCGGCCCTGGCCCAGCCAGGCTTCGCGGCTCTGGTCGATCGCGTATTCGGACGCCAGCGCCACGACGCCAATGCTCAGGGCGGCAACCAAACTCCAGATGCGCAGGGGGCGTATCCAGGACGCCTGGTTGTTCTTGTTGTTCGGGATGTCTTTCATCCGGACGGCGCGGCGCGGGAAACGGGTCGCCATGCGTGGTTGCAAGGATTCCAACGATTTTAAGCGTTTCTTTTCAGAACATTGCAAATTCCCAAGCAAGGTGTAAGTGTCAAAATGAAAACGGCCGCCTGCAGGCAGGCAGCCGGGTCATCGTGGGTGGGTGTCTCTGCCTGCTCAGCCTCTGGATCCCTGTCCCTGCAGCGCCATGATCTGGAAGTTCTGCATGCGCGCCTCGCTGACCGAGTACCACTGGTTTTGCTGGTTCTGGAAGCGGTTGTAGTGGTCGTACATCTTGCGGAAGGTGGCACTCTTCGATGCCTCGTCATTGAGCATCTCGCGTGCGGCCTTCAGGCTCGCCATCATCACTTCCTTTGGGAACGCCCGCAGCTTGACGCCGCGCTTGACGAGGCGTGCCAGCGCCATCGGGTTGTGCAGGTCGTACTGCGCCTGCATCCATACGTGGGCTTCGTAGGCCGCGGCCGTGATCGCGGCGCGGTAGGCCAGCGGCAGCGACTCCCACTGCTTGATGCCCGTGATCGCCGACAGTTGCGAGCCGGTCTCCCACCAGCCCGGCGTGTAGTAGAAGGGGGCGACGCGGTCGAGGCCGAGCTTTTCATCGTCGAAAGGGCCGACGAATTCGGCGGCGTCGATCGTGCCTTTTTCGAGCGCCGGATAGATGTCGCCCGGCGGGATCTGCTGCGGCACCACGCCGAGGCGCTGCAGGATGCGCCCGCCGATGCCACCGACGCGAAACTTCAGGCCCTTGAGGTCATCCAGGCCGCGCACCTCCCTGCGGAACCAGCCGCCCATCTGGCTGCCAGTGTTGCCGCAAGGCGTGGAGGTGATGCCATAGCCCTTCAGGAAATCCTGCACCAGCTCGCGCCCGCCGCCGGACACGTACCAGGCCGACTGCTGGCGCGAGTTCATGCCAAACGGGACGCAGGTGTCGAAAGTAAAGGCGGCGTCCTTGCCGAAGTAAAAGTAGAGCGCGGTATGGCCCATCTCGATGGTACCGGCCTGCACCGCATCGAGCACCTGCAAGGCGGGCACGATCTCACCGGCCGGGAAGACGCGTATCGTGAACTTGCCCTGCGTGATCTCGCCGACCCGGCGCGCGATCAGTTCGGCGCTGCCGTACAGCCAGTCGAGCGACTTCGGGAAGCTCGAGGCCATGCGCCAGTTCAGCGTCGGCAGGTGGTCGGCCGCGGCGGCGTTGGCCGCCGTCGTTGCCAGGGCGGTGGCCGCTGCTGCAGCACCGAGGAAACCGCGTCTCTGCATGGTGTCTCCCTGTTCTTCTTGTCGCTTCTTGTCGACCCTGCGCGCAGTGCTCACAGGCCGGGCGTGCAGGCCATTGTAGTCGACAGGCACTGGCGGCGGCCGGGCTGAACGCTGCGCTAAACAAAGACAAAGCCGGGGTGCTGGCACAGGACGAAAAAAAGCCCGGGGCAGTCCCGGGCCGGCCACGCGCGTGCCGCTGCCGCGGCGACGCTGGTCAGTGGCGATGGTGACGATGATTGCCCCCGCCCCCCGAGCTCCAGTTCAGGTTGATGCCGGCGCCGTAGTAAGGGCCGTAATAAGGGCGGTAGTACGGGCCGTAGTAGGGCCCGTAAGCCGGACCGTAATACGGATAGACCGGGGGCGCCACCACCACCGGGGCCGGCGCAACGATGACCGGTGCGGGAGCCGTCGTCACCACCGAGGGCGGCGCGACAGGTGCGGCGCCGGCCGGTGTGATCGAGATCGGCACGTAGGGGCCGGGGTCGTTCGGCATCTGCACCGCGTACTGCTTGCCTGCATATTCGTAGGTCACGTTGTAGGCCACCACGCGATTTTCATAGACGGCCTGGTTGGTGCAAGTGGTGACCGGTTGCGCGACCGGCGCCGGCTGGCCTTCGATGCGGTCGCCGAGGATGGCGCCGCCAATCACGCCGACAGCCGTTGCTGCGGCATTGCCCATGCCGCCACCAATCTGGCTGCCGACTGCACCGCCGGCGATGGCGCCCATCACCGCGCCGGCGCCCGATTTCGGCGCCTGGGTGACCACGGTGCTGTTGGAGCAGACCTGGCGCGGCACGGCCACTTGCTGCATTACCGGCACGCTCGAGATCACGCGTGCCATTTCCTGCTGCTGCGCCTGCGCGGCGAGCGGCACGGCGCCGGCGACAGCGATGCCGGCCACGGTGGAAATTTTCGCGATCAGGGTATTCATGTTGTCCTCCGGGTTTGGACGCCGCGCCGGGCATTTCGGTGCCCGCTGCTGCGTCATGCGGTGCAGGTTAACGTCGGCACCCGGCTTGAGGATGCCTGATTACAATTCGATACACGCACGAAATAAGCGTGATTTGCCGCAAGCTTGAGCACACGCAAAACTGTCGCGATTCGCGCTTTCCTGCCTTCCTGCTGCCGGGCCGCCTGCGCGCTCGCCGATCCCCGCCAAAACCAAGGAAAATCAGCGTCAAATCTGCGCCAAATTCGCGGCCTGACTTGTTTCCTGATGGCACGAACAGGCCGGCTTTTGACCCCTTGATCGGGCCTTCCTCGCGCCGGGATTTGCGTAAAGTCGTCGGTACGGCTGGGCCGGTGCGCCTGCACCCCGCCCGACACCTCGAACCCGCCGGCCCTCAGAAAAGAACAGGAAGCCCCCATGTACGGATTGGTAAATCGCGCACTTCAGCAACTGGCTGTCGCCAAAAAGGGCGAGGAAGCCTGGGATGAAATCCGCCGCCGGGCCGGCGTCGAGGACGAAGTCTTCATGCGCATGGATCCCTATCCGGACGAGCTCACCTACAAGCTGGTCGGCGCCGCGTCAGAGGTGCTCGAGGTGCCGGTGCCGGCGCTGATGCGCCAGTTCGGCCGTTTCTGGATGCGCTACACGATGGACGAGGGCTATGGCTCGATGCTCAACGACCTCGGCTCGACGTTTCAGGAGGCGCTGTCCGCGCTCGACAGCATGCATGCGCGCGTCTCGTTACTGTATCCGGAGTTGCAGCCACCGAATTTCCGCGTCAGCGATGTCACGCCGGACAGCCTGACCCTGCGCTATTACTCGCACCGTCCGGGCTTGGGTCAGGTGGTGCATGGCCTGGTCGAAGGCCTGGCCACACGCTTCGGCATCGAGATCGACGTCGTCCAGGTCTATACGAGGGAAGATGGACACGATCACGACCGTTTCGATATCCGTATCCTGGGGCCGCTCGCTCATGCCGCATGAACTGGTCCGGGCCATCTCCCGCCTGTGCACTTCCCCGACCTCGACCATGCTGCGCTGGGCGCAAGCCTTCCCGTTCGCGTTCGTGGTCGACGAGTCGCGCCGCATCATCGCCGCCGGCGAGCTGCTGCGCCGCATCTGTCCGGAAGTCACCGAACAGCCGCTGCTGGAAGATTGCTTTTCCGCAGCCAACCAGGACTTGCAGCGCGGCTTTTCGCAGCTGTCGGACGATAGCGGGCAGTTGCTGATCCTGAACCGCAAGAAGCCGGGCGTGGTGCCGCCCTTGCGCGGGCAGTGGATGAGCATCAACGAGCACAGCCTGATGTTCATCGGCTGGCCGTGGGTCACCTCCTTCGGGCAACTGGGCGAGATGGGCATCAAGCTGTCGGAAATCCCGCCGCACAATCCGCTGGCCGAAATGCTGATGCTGCTGCAGACCAACCGCAATGCGGTCGACGATGCGCATGAACTTGCGCTGGCGCTCAGGCAGCGCCGTCAAGAGCTGGAGCAGGCCAACAAAGAACTCGCGCACCGCGCCTTCCATGACGCATTGACCGGGCTGCCGAATCGCTTGATGCTGCGTGACCGCCTGTCGCAGGCCATCGTGCGCGCCGAGCGCAACCACACCGTGCTGGCAGTGCTCTTCATCGACCTCGATCGCTTCAAGTCCATCAATGACACGCTCGGCCATCGCGTCGGCGATGCCGTGTTGCGCTCGGTGGCCACGCGCATCGCAGCGCCGCTGCGCAAGTCGGACACCGTTGCGCGTGAAGGCGGCGATGAATTCCTGGTGTTGCTGGAAGAAGTCGGCAGTGCGCAGAATGCCGCGCGACTGGCCGGCAAGCTGCTCGACAGCCTGTGCCTGCCGCATGAGGTCGACGGGCAGTCCCTGCACTGCAGCGGCAGCATCGGCGTGGCCATGTACCCTGACGATGGCAAGAGCGCCGAGGAACTGATCAAGCACGCCGATGCCGCGATGTTCGATTCCAAAGGCGGCGGTCGCAACCAGGTGCACTTCTTTTCCGAAGAGAGCTGGGCGCGGTTGGCCAAGCGCTTCACGCTCGAGGCCGAGCTGCGCACGGCGATCGAGGAAAAGCAGTTCATCATCCATTACCAGCCGCAAGTCGAGCTGGCTGGCAACCGCATCTGTGGCGCCGAGGCGCTGATACGCTGGAAGCATCCGGTGCGCGGCATCGTGCCGCCGCTGGAATTCATACCACTGGCCGAAGAGCTGGGCCTCATCGTCCCCATCGGCGAATGGGTGCTCGATGAAGTGTGCGGGCAGATGAAGACATGGTTGCGGCGCTTCGGCTGGAGCCCGTCGGTCTCGGTCAACATCTCGGCGCGCCAGCTGCAGGTGAGCGACTTCGCGCAGCGCGTCGAAGACATCCTCGCGCGCCACCAGCTGCCGCCCAACCTGCTCGAACTGGAGCTGACCGAGCATTCGCTGATGCAGCATCACGATCGCGCGTCGCGCCTGCTGTCCGGCCTAAAGCAGCGCGGGGTGCGGCTGGTGCTCGATGATTTCGGTACCGGCTATTCGAACCTGATGACGCTCTTCAGCATGCCGTTCGACATGCTGAAGGTCGACCGTTCCTTCGTCAGCGGCATCGAAGATGATGTGCCGAGCCGCGCACTGGTCGACATGATCCTCGCGCTGGCACGCCAGTTGCGCCTGCAAGTGGTGGCCGAAGGTGTCGAGACGCGCACGCAGCAGTCGCTGCTGGCCGACCTCGGCTGCGAATTCGTGCAGGGCTACCTGCATTCCCCGCCGCTGTCGCCGACGAGCTTCGAGGCGATGGCCTTCGCCGGCAGTTCGATCGCGGCCTGACGCTAGCGCACGCTGCTGCCCATGTTCTCCCCGGGCGGCACCGGCAGCTCGGGCGGCGGCACGGCGCTTCCTCCGCCTCCACCGCCAGCGCCGGACGTTCCTTCAGTCGCACCGCCGGCGGGGCTGCCCGGCATGCTGTCCGATGTCCCCTGCGGTGATGCACCGCGCGTCGTTCCTTTCCCGCCCGGCGGCATTGCCTCGCCGGACGGCGACGTTTCACCCGTCGAAGGGCTGGCCGAGGTTCCGCCAGCGGTGCCGGCAGACGGGCCTTCCGACGTGCCTTGCGACGTACCTTCCGATGTGCCTCCGGACGTGACAGCAGGCTGCGGTGTCGATTCCGATGTCGGCGCCGCTTCAGAACCACCGGTCAGCGTATGCGTATCGCCCGACTGCTGGCTGCCGCGCTGGCCCCATCCCGAACTGCTGCATGCCGCCAGCACGAACAGGGCTGCCGATGCAATCGCGAATGTCGACAGCGAATTGAGCAAGTCCTTGCGCATGATGGTTCCCGGAAGTCTGTGATCTCCCCGTCACCATAGGCGCAGTCGTTCAGCCGCGATTGAGTGCGCTCAAGCGAGCGCCATCCAGGATTAAGCGACGGATACGGACGGCATCTGCCGCGGCCTTGTGATTGAAGCGCATCAAAAGAAGTCGATTGCCAGCGCGTGCGCGTGAAAGCCGGCGCGGATTTTTAGTCTATACGTCGTGACGTCCGGCCACTGCTGCCTTGTCGTGCAGACCGTGGTCCGGCAAGCATCCACCTGGAAGGAGGTCACGATGGGTTCTGCGCGCACATACTGGCTGGCCGGCACCGGCTTGCTGTTGGCAACGGTCACCACGGCAGCATTGGCGCAAGGCGGTGCGCCGAATCGCGGCGACACCTTGCAAAAGCTCGAGGCCTTTCGTTCCACCGGCGGGCCGATGACGCTCGAGACCGTGCCGCAGACCGGCCCGCGCGCCGATGCGATACGGCGCAACCTGCAGAAGATCAAATTGCCACCCGGCTTTCGCATCGACCTGTATGCGATCGTGCCGGATGCTCGGCTGATGGCCGTCGGCCCGTCGACCGGCATCGTGTTCGTCGGTACCCGCAAGAACCGGGTGTGGGCCGTGACTGATCGTACGCACACCCGTGTTGCTGATGAAGTCAAAGTGTTCGCGCCCGGCATCGATTTTCGCGTACCGAATGCGGTCTGCTTCTCGCAAGACGGCTTCCTGTTCACGGTTGAGCAGAACCGCGTGCTGACTTTCCCGGCGGCCGAATTCTTTTATGAAGGCGGCGACGTCGCCATCGGCCAGCTGGTGCCGCAAGGACAGCTGATACCGACCGAGGAAGAAAGCTTCAACCACGGGGCGCGTGCCTGCCGCATCGGGCCCGACAACAAGCTCTACATCACGCTCGGCCAGCCTTTCAATGTGCCGCCGAAAGAAAAAGTCGACCTCTACCACCGCACCGGCATCATGGGCATCATCCGCATGGACCGCGACGGCAAGAATCGCGAAGTGATGGCGAGCGGCGTGCGCAACTCGGTCGGCATGGACTTCAACCCGAGAGACAAGACGCTCTGGTTCACCGACAACCAGGTCGACGGCATGGGCGACGACCAGCCGCCGGGCGAGATCAATCGGCTGGCCAAGCCGGGGCAGGATTTCGGCTTCCCCTGGTATGGCGGCGGCAAGGTGCGCACCAACGAGTTCAAGGGCGAGAACCCGCCATCGAATGTCGTCTATCCGGAATCGGAGACCACGCCGCATGCGGCCGACCTCGGCATGAGCTTTTACCGCGGCAGCCTGTTCCCGGAGAAGTACCGCAGCGGCATCTTCTCGGCGCAGCATGGCTCATGGAACCGCACGACGCCGGTCGGCGCGCGCGTGATGTTCACGCCGGTGCGTCCCGATGGCTCGGCCGGCAAGACCGAAGTGTTTGCCGAAGGCTGGTTGACGCCGTCGAATGAATTCCTCGGCCGGCCGGTCGATGTCGAGAACCTCGCCGATGGATCGCTGCTGGTGTCGGACGACTATGCGGGCGCGATTTACCGGATCTCGTATGTCGGCGAAATCGGCAAATGAGCCAGGGCTATCGGGCAAAGGCCTTGAATGATTGCCGCAGCGGCGTGCGCAAGCAAGCGCAGACGAGCATGATGACCAGCGGAGTGGCCGACCGCGGTATCGACAAGCTCGCTGCCCATGACCACCTGTTGCCGACGGCAGGGCAGGGCGCGGCGCGCTGAGCGTCCGGCCGCACATGACATAATTTGCGCATTCCCCCCATAAGAAAGAACAACATCATGACGACCCCGCTGCAACTCGGATTCATCGGCCTCGGCATCATGGGCGGGCCGATGGCACAGCACCTGCTGAAGGCCGGCCACACGCTGCACACGTACACGCGCAGCAAGACGCCTGACTACCTGTTGCAAGCGGGTGCGCAAACCTGCGCGAACGCGGCCGAGGTGGCGAAGAAGGCCGACATCCTCTTCCTGATGCTGCCCGATACGCCGGATGTCGAGAAAGTGCTGTTCGGCGAGCACGGCGTGGCTGCCGGCCTCGCGGCGGGCAAGGTGGTGGTCGACATGAGCTCGATTTCGCCGATTGCGACGCGCGAGTTCGCGCAGAAGATCAATGCGCTCGGCTGTGATTATGTGGATGCGCCGGTATCCGGCGGCGAAGTCGGCGCGAAGAATGCGTCACTGACCATCATGGTCGGTGCCAGCGAGGCGGGCTTTGAGCGCGTTAAGCCCTTGTTCGAGCTGATGGGCAAGAACATCACCCTCGTCGGCGGCAATGGCGACGGCCAGACGGCCAAGGTCGCGAACCAGATTATTGTCGCGCTCAACATCGAGGCAGTGGCCGAGGCGCTGCTGTTCGCCGCCCGCGCCGGTGCCGACCCGGTCAGGGTCAGGCAGGCACTGATGGGCGGTTTTGCATCGTCGCGCATCCTTGAAGTGCATGGCGAGCGCATGATCAAGCGCACCTTCGACCCCGGCTTCCGCATTGAGCTGCACCAGAAAGACCTGAACCTCGCGCTGAATGCCGCGCGCTCGCTCGGCATGGCCTTGCCCAATACGGCCAATGCACAGCAGCTGTTCAGCAGTTGCGTCGCCCATGGCGGCAAGGGCTGGGACCATTCGGCGATGGTCAGGGCGCTGGAAAACCTGGCCAACTTCGAGCTGAAGCCTGATTGATGGGGATGTCAATCGGGCAATTCCAGCTGGTCGCGAACTGGCATATGCTTTATATTTCCAGCAATTAACACTTCAGCGACCCGGCTTCGTGCCGATTCTCCTCGGGATACCTGCGTAATCCGGCGCCCTGCGTGGCGCTGCGACCCGTACCCCGAGCAGTGACCCGAACGCTTTCCCGACCATGGCTGACGAAGACAAGAAACCCGACGAACAGGACGCCGCCCAGGCTGCGGCTGCGGCCGAGGGTGCGCCTCCCGCGCCAGCCGAAGACGACAAGCCGCAAGAGCCGCCCGTCATCTGGAAAAAGGTCGTCGACGACGGCCACGCCGGAGCGCACGGCGGTGCGTGGAAGATCGCGCTGGCCGACATGATGACGGCGATGATGGCGTTCTTCCTGCTCATGTGGCTGCTGGGCGCGACGCCCGAGGATCAGCGTGCCGGCGTTGCCGAATACTTCCAGCAGACTGACCTCAAGGTGTCGGGCATGGGCGAGACCGGCGGTTCGAACGGCATGTTTGGCGGACGCTCCATGATTGATCCGGAAACGATGCCCTCCGATCCGCAGCAAGCCTCGCTGATGGAGCGCGTGACGCCGCGCACCGAGGCCGGCAAGGGCGACGACCACGGCAATTCGCAGAACGACAAGCCCAATCCGAAGTACGGCAAGAACCTGACCGAAGAAGAAAAGCAGCAGATCGCAGCGCAGGCCGAAAAAGAAAAGCTCGACAAGCTGGAGAAAGAGATTCAGGACCAGCTGACCGAAAATCCCCAGCTGTCCGACCTGAAAGGGCAGGTCAGCTTCACGCGCGAAAAAGATGGCCTGCGCATCGACATCATCGACAAGGCCAATTTCTCGATGTTCGGCAGCGGCAATGCGGCCATGCAGCCGCGCGCCAAGCAGCTGGTCGGCGAAGTGACCAAGGCCCTGGCCGGCATGCCGAACAAGATGGCCATCAAGGGCCATACCGACAGCGTGCCTTTCCCGGACGGCAGCGAGCGCACCAACTGGTCGCTGTCGATCGAGCGAGCCGAAGCCACACGCCGCATGCTCGAACAGGGCGGCGTCGGCACCGGCCGCGTCGCGCGCATCGAGGGCGTGGCCGATACCGCGCCTTTCAACCCGACCGACAAGGGTGACCCGCGCAACCGCCGCATCAGCATCACCGTGCTCTACAACGAGCCGCCGCTGTCCAAATAAAGCGGCGCTACATCGTCAGCGCCTGAAGGTCCTGACCATCCACGCATAGAGCGCCGCGCCGGCCACCAGCGTCAGCGCGGCCACCTGCAATGACCAGGTGAAGCCTGTCGCATGGTCAGGCGCGCGCGCCAGCAGGGCCGCGGCCACCGGCGGGCCGACGATCTGTCCCAGCGCGAACGACGCCGACAGCAATCCGATGATGGTCGACGCCGATTGCGGATGAAGCCGGCGGCCGACCTGCAGCGCGAAAAAGGTAATCGCCGTGAACGGCAAGCCGACCAGGATGCTGCCCAGCGCAAAGCCGGCCAGCGTCGGCAACCACTCGCCCATCATCACGCCGGCCGCCTGCATCAGGTAGCAACCCACCAGCAACAGGCGCTGGTCCACATGGGCCGGAATGCGCGACGCGATGACGGCGCCGGTCGCCACGCCGACGCCGAGGATGGGCCAGAACAAGTCCAGCCACACTGAGCCCGGCAATGCCGCACGCGCTATCACGGGCAGGAAGGTCGCGGTGATGATGTAGCCGAAGCCGGCCAGCCCGTAAGCAATCGTCAGCGCCGCTTTCTCGGCATTCTTGCTGCCGCCGGTGGCGGCCTGCGCCGCAGCGGGCGCCGGCAGCGCATGGTCATGCGTGAACACGCGCCACACCAGCAGGGTCAACAGCGAAGCCAGCACGCCGAAGGCTTGCCAGCCCGCCGCCGACGACCAGCCGAGCTGGACCATGGCCGTCGCCAGCAAGCCGCTGGCCGCGATGCCCACGCCCGGCCCCGCATACACGATGCCGCCCGCTTGCGGGGCCATCAGTCGCATCAGGTGGCCGAGGCACCAGGCCGAGGTATAGACGAAGGCGACCGACGAAGCGACGCCGGCCAGGAAGCGCAACCATGGCCACGCGCGCGGTTCGTGGAATGCCATCGCTGCCGTGAGCATGCAGGTCGCCACCAGCGCGGCCTTGAGCATCGTCGACGGCTGCAGCGGGGCCAGCGACAGCCGTTGCCACAGCGCCGGCTGGAAGGTGCACAGCAGCGCGCCTATCAGGTAACCGAAGTAATTGACGCTCGCCAGCCAGCTTGCCGCGGTGATGTCGAGCAGGCCGTCGTTGAGCATCATCGGCATCAGCGGCGTGAAGGCGAAGCGGCCGATGCCCATCGCGATCGCCAGTGCGAGCGTGCCGGAGAGTGCGACCATCAAGGGCCGGTCTTGCAGTCGCGTGCCGTTCATGTCGTCGGGTTTTGCAGAAGGGTTCACGCAGCGATTGTAGTCGCAACCGGTGCGGCGCTGCCGGCAGCGGCGGTGCATCGGGCAGGAAGGCCAACGCGGCTGGTGCGTAACGTGCGTCCGCGGCAGCGAACATGCAGACGTGGGAGGGCATGATGTGGCGCGCCACCGGCGATGGCGTGACTTGCGCACCCACAAAGGCGGCTGCAAGGCGCTGGCTAGACTCGCAGCGTCCCTGTCACTCTCCTCTGCATTGACCTATCCGATGTCTATCGAAGAACCACTGACAAAGGCTGGCGAGCCTGCGCGCGTTCCCGCCACGCCAAATGCGTGGGCTGACCCCGGCCCGCACCCCTTGCTGGCCCCGGTCGTGCTGCCGCGCAGTGCCGTGCTCGACACGCCGCGCGGCTACATCGCTGACCCCTACCCGACGCCGGAGTCGCCAGAGCGGTTTCGCGCATGGTTCGAGGAAGAGGGCTGCATCGTGGTGCGCAACGCCGTCGCGCCACGCTTGTGCCAGACCGGCATCGATGCGTTCCGGCGCGAGGTGCTGCCCGACCACCTGGCCTTTTTCGAGCGTCATGCGTCGGGCAAGTTCGAGCGCCATGTGTATACGCCGGCCGGCTTCATGAAGTACCCGATCATGAACCTGCAAGACCTGCCGGAGCGCAAATACGCGGCGTTCCGGCGCGCCGGCCTGCACGTGTTAACGCATCCGGCCATACAGCGTGCGATGCGCGTGCTGTGCGGCGAGCCGGCGCGCGTCGTGCACACCATGTACTTCGACGGCAACCAGACCACCTGGGCGCACCGCGACGGCCACTACATCGACTCCGGCCATGCGGGCAGCATGATCGGGGTCTGGGTCGCAGCCGAGGATATCGACCCGCAAGCCGGACGTTTCTTCGTGCTGCCGCGCAGCCATCGGATGCGCGTTCCCGGCGAAGAGGGCGATCCGAATTCGCCGGAGTACAAGGAACGCATGGCTGACTTCGTGCGCAACGGGCCGCTCGATTGCCTGGCGCCGGTGCTGCGGCAGGGCGATGTCCTGTTGTGGTCGTCGCTGACCATCCACGGCAGCCTGCCGACCGCCGACCCGCGCTGCTCGCGGCGCTCGTTCACGGCGCACTACGTGCCGGCCTCGCATCCTTACCAGTGGAACGTGCGGCCGCATGCATCACGGCGCAGCGTGTGCATCAACAAGGTGGAGGTGGTCTTGCACCGCGATGAAAGCAGCTGGCTGGCGCGCATGCGCAATGTGGTGCGCGACGACTGGCCGCGTGTTTATGGCGCCCTACAGGCGGCGCGCCAGCGGATGGCGTGCTGAGTCGAGGCTGGCGGGCAGTCGCAGGCGAAGAGCGCTACCGCGCACCGGCGACGTTGTGCGCGCCGGTGTCGGGCCGGTCGATCGCAGCGATCAGAACGGTGCGTTATCCTTGCGGTGGCACTTGCCTGTCATCAGGGTCAGGTGCTTGTCGTTGCCGAGGTCGAGCCACTGACGGAATTCGCCGGTCTTGCGGTTCAGTTCCGCATGCTCGCCCTGGATGGTGATGCCGTAGCGCTTGAACATCGCCTGCCGCAGGATCTCGAGATTGTCGCCGTCGACACGCAGCGTGCCCTTGCGGTTCAGCGAGATCGAATATTCGCCGGCATAGGCGCCCGTCATTTCATCGAGATCGATCACCACCGGCAAAGGCAGCTTGCTGACTTCGAAGGGCTGGTTCAGGCCATCGACCGGACGCTGCACGACGACATCGCACACGGCTTCGAGCTTGCCGCGCGTCTGGTACTTGTCGCCCGCGCTGCTGCTGTAGTTCAGCGTCAGCAGGCTGGCCAGCGCGACGAGGGCGGCGGTCGCGAGCGACAGCTTCAGGATGAGCCCGGTCTTGTTGGTGTGGGCTTCGTCCGCGTGGTGATGATCGACGCGATGGTGGTCCGCGTGGTGAGGATCGTGTGGGGGCTGGTTCATTGCAGCGCTCCGGTGGCTGGGCGGTCCGCACTGGACGCGTGGTTGGACTGCAGCTGCAACTGCACATGCGCAAGCAGGCCGTCGCAGGCATCTTCAATCAGGTCGAGCACGTGCATGAAGCCGGCGTCGCCGCCATAGTAAGGATCGGGCACGACGGCCGCCTCGTGGCGGCGGCAGAATTCGGTCAGGCGGCGCAGCTTGGGACGATGGCCGTTCGGGCAGCGCTGTTCGGTCAATTCGAAATTATCCCAGTCCATCGCCAGCAGCAACTGGTGGCGATCAAAGTCGTCGTCGCGAATCTGGCGCGCGCGCAGGTCAGACAAGTCGTAGCCGCGGATCGCCGCCGCGCGCTGGCTGCGGCGGTCGGGCGCCTCGCCCGGATGGTAGTTGTGCGTGCCGGCGGAATCGACCTGTACGCGATGCGCCAGCCCTGCGCGCTGCACACGGTCGCGGAATACGCCGTGCGCAGTCGGGCTGCGGCAGATATTGCCCATGCAGATGAACAGTACGCTGAAGTCCGGATGTAAGGTGTGCGCCGCGGATATCGCTGTCATTCTTGTTGTATTGGCATCGTCCCGTGGCGGGCGATGCGTCTCATGATCGCGTTAAGGCTTATGATGCCACGAATTCAACAGCCGGCCGCCGGAAATTGCCCCCGGCCGCCCGGCCCGCATCAGAACCCCACGACACCGGAGACTGAAACATGACGCCAGAGGCGACATCCGACCGACCTGCGCCTGTGGCGAACGCCGCCACGCCCGCCATGGCCGAGGGCGCGGCCGCCGGTCCGGCAGTGGCGCATGGCGGCACGCCGCGCAGCCGCGTCAAGGCCATCCTGGTCGGCTCGATCGGCAACCTGATCGAGTGGTACGACGTTTACGCGTATACCGCGTTTGCGCTGTACTTCGCGCCGGCTTTCTTCCCGTCGGCCGATCCCGTGGCGCAGCAGTTGTCGGCCGCTGCGGTGTTTGCCGCCGCCTTCATCGTGCGCCCGCTGGGTGGCTTGCTGTTCGGCTGGATCGCCGACCGCTACGGCCGCCGCCGCTCGCTGATGGTGTCGGTGCTGCTGATGTGCTTCGGCTCGCTGCTGATCGCCTGTAGTCCCACGCATGCCGACATCGGCGCCGCCGCTGCCGTGCTGCTGGTCGCGGCGCGCCTGTTGCAGGGCCTGTCGCAAGGCGGTGAATACGGCGCCAGCGCCACCTACCTGGCCGAGATGGCCGGGCCGAAACAACGCGGCTTTTATTCCGGCATCTGGTACACGACGCTGATCGGCGGCCAGCTGATGGCCGTCGTGCTGCTGCTGTTGTTGCAGAAGGTGTTCCTGACGCCGGAGGAGCTGAGGGCCTGGGGCTGGCGCATACCGTTCGTGATCGGCGCCATGCTGTCGGTGTACGCGTTGTTCATGCGGCGTGACATGCACGAGACCGATCATTACCGGCAGGCGTCGGCCACCGGCGCCGGTGCCAGTGACGACGAAGACGGAGGCAAGCCCGCGGGAACACTGCGTGCGCTGCTGGCGCACTGGCGCGAATTGCTGCTGGTGGTCGGACTGACGATAGGCGGCACCAGCGCGTTCTATACCTACACCACCTACATGCAGAAGTTCCTGAAGCTGTCGGTCGGCCTCGACGATGCGCAAGTGACGATGGTGGTGCTCGGCTATCTGGTTGTCGCGCTGTTGCTGCAGCCTGCCTATGGCGCGCTGTCGGATCGCATCGGGCGCAAGCCGCTGCTGCTGTGGTTCGGCGTGATGGGCGTGCTGTGCACGGTGCCGCTGCTGACCACGCTGTCGCAGGTGAAGAGCCCGTGGCTGGCGTGGCTGCTGATCTGCGGCGCGTGGGTGATCATTTCCGGCTATACGTCGATCACCGGCATCGTCAAGGCCGAACTGTTCCCGACGTCGGTGCGTGCCTTGGGCGTGGGCGTGCCGTATGCATTGACCGTGTCGATCTTCGGCGGCACGGTGGATGCGATTGCGCTGGCCTTCAAGCAGGCCGGCAACGAGAGCGGCTTTTACTGGTATGCGACGGCGTGCATTGCCGTGTCGCTGCTGGTGTACCTGCGGATGCCAGACACCCTGAAGGCCACGCGCATGGAGCAGCATCACTGAGGCCGTCGGATCCCGGCTTGCGCGGCAGGTTTGCCTGGCAAGCGGAGATCGCGGGGATCACGGGGTGTGGGGTGCTTACATGAAGTTCCGCGTATGCAGGCCCGACAGGCGCTCGGCCTCGTCGGTCGGGAAGCCCAGCCGCGCCAGCCTGGCCCTGCGTCCCGTGCCCATGTCCTGCTTCAGTTGCTGCACGCGCGCAAAGCCCTTCTTGATCGCTGCCGGGCTCGTATCGCCGGCCGCCAGCAGGATCAGCGCATCGAACACTTCTTCATTCAGCCCCGCGCTGGCGGCGAGCACGTCGTAGCGTTGCTCGACGGCGGCGCGCAGCGACGCGATGTAGCCGGGATCTTGCGACAGCCGGTATTCGAGATGGGCCATGCCGAAGGCGACATGACGCGCTTCGTCGCGTGCCACCAGCCGCGCAATTTGCGAGGTCACCGGATCGGGCGCGAACTCATGCAGGAAGTTCAGCAGGTTCACGAAGCTGCCTTCGCCCAGTACCGATAGCAGGAAGGCGCTGCTGGAAAAATCACTGGTCTCGAACAAGGTCTTCAGCGATGCCTGTCCGCCCGCACCCGACAGCGCCGGGTTGCCGCGCTTGAGTGTCGCACGGCGCGTGAATACTTCCACATGGCGCGCTTCGTCCGCACACTGGATGGCGAGTAGCTGCATCACTTCGCGGAAATGCGGATGCACCTGGCCGAGATGGCGCGCCGGCACCAGCAGCGCGGCGTTCTCGTTCTCGATCAGGTAAGTCATCACCTGGATGACGGCATCTTCGACGTCATCCGGCAGCTCGGTCATTGCCTGCCAGTCGATCGCCGTCTCCGGATCCCACTGGCCGGCCAGCGCTTGCTGGTACAGGTCGGCCGCAGATTCGGCCCAGATCCCGACCTTGTCGCTGAAACGGAAATCGAAGGCCGGGCTGCCGGCTTCGACGGTTGCGCCGCGCGCGGCCAGGCCCCAGCCGGGCTGCGCGTGCTCGAGCACCGCTTGCGGCGCCTGGCGGTCGGCAGCACCATGGCGTTCGGCACCGTGCCAGCGGCCCGTCTGGAAAGGCCCGCGCACGATGTCGGCGTGGTCGCCATCAAAGGTGACGGCATGGCCATTGCTGCGGCACCAGGCCAGCAAGTGCATGTCCCAGTCGGGCGCGCTGCCGGTCACGCGCAGCGTGTCGCCGACGGCGAGCGCATTCAGCGCGCGCCTGATCAACAGGTGCGCGCCCTGGTCGAGCCCGAGCGACTCAATATTGATAATCGTGGGCGGTGATACTGCCTGCAGCATTGTAGAAACCTTCATCATCAACGGCACGTTCGAGCGCAGCATACCCTGAAGTGCGTCCGACCTTCCACTGGCGCAGGCCTTCGAGCTCCAGCAGCGGGCGCACGGCCGGGTCGTCCCAGCGCATGCCGAGCAGCAGTTCGGTGAAGCGTGCGATCAGCTCTTGCGGCGCATCCGGGCTGACCGTGAAGTTGCAGTGATCGAAAGGTGCGGTGCGTGAAATCACTTTGGTCTGGCCGGACGGCAGCGTGCCATCCGACGAGAACGCAAGGTGATTGCCATCAATCATCCATGCGGCGTCGATCTTGCCGGCCACCAGTGCCTTGGCTGCATCGAGTTCGCCGCCGACGTGGTCGCCGTGCTTGCCGCCGAGGACGTCGAAGCGCTGCGCAGCGTAATCGCGGCCGGCCACCAGCCCTTGCTGGCGCAGGTGGTCAAGCGGGATCAGCGTGGCTTGCGGCGAGTCGATCGCACCGAAGCCGACGGTCTTGCCCTGCAGGCCGTCGACGCCGGCGATGCCGCTGTCATTGCGAACCACCAGCACCGAGCTCAGGTCGCAGTCGGTGTCGCGCATGGCGACTGCCGACACCTGCACGCCTTTGGCTTTTGCGATGCGCTCGGCGCGCACCCATGCCAGCGGCGAATTCCACGCGACGTGCAGCGTGCCATTGAACTGGTCTTCGACCTGGCGCTCGTAATTGGAATAGAGGACGAAGTCGAACTCCAGTCCGTGCTCGCGGAACCAGGTCTTGAAGCCTTCCCAGATCGTGACGACCTTCGGTGCGTAGGCGACCGCGCCCATCACCAGTACTTGTTTGCTCATGTTCGCTTCCTGCAGAGTGTCTTCAGAACAGCGGCAGGCCGCAGATGGCCTTGCCGATGAAGTCGTACAGCACGTCGGTGGTCGGTGCCATCACGTGCGCGGCGCGCGCATCGCGGAACAGGCGCTCGACGCCGACTTCCTTGCGGAAGGCTGCGCCGCCGCAGACGCGCATCGCGGCATCGGTCACGTCCAGCGCGGCTTCGGCGCAAGCGGCTTTCACTTCCAGCACGCGCAGCATGGTGTCGGCACGGCCGCCGCCGATCGCAGCCAGCGTGTCCTGCAACAGCGCGCCGGCCATGTCGGCCTTGATGCGTGCCTTCGCGAGGTAGGCGCGGATGGTCGGCAGGTCGGCCAGCGAGCTGTCGAGGTGCTGGTGGCGGGTGGCGCCGACGTGCGCGATCGCGCGCGCGAGGCTGCCTTCCATCGTGCCGACCGAGCACGACGCATTCAGCGTGCTGAACCACGGCAGCACCACGCCCATCATGATGTCGAAGCCCTTGCCGTCTTCGCCCAGTGCAGCAGTCGCTTTCACTTGCTTTGCAGTGACCGGCGACGACGCATTGCCGCGCATGCCGAGGCCATTGAACGGTGCGGCCAGCGTCAGGCCGTCGGCCTTCGCATCGACCAGCCAGATGCTGCTGGCGCCTTCGGCGGCCAGCGGCCTTGACGACCAGACATAGGAATCGGCTTCGAATGCGGAGGTGATCCAACTCTTGCGCGCATCCAGCAGCACGTCATTGCCGGCCTGGGTCGCGGTGCTGACCGGCGCCCAGAAATGGCTGCGCGATTCGGCTTCGGAAAATGCCAGTGTCGTCAGGTGCTGGCCGGCGGCGATGTCGCGGCGCACGTTCTCCGGGCCCAGCTGCTCGAGCACGGCGGTCGCGCAGTAATGCATGCAGACCACCATCGCGGTCGACGGGCAGGTCTGCGCGAGCTTCGATACCACCCGGCTGGCTTCGGAAAGGCCCAGACCCATGCCGCCCATTTCCTTGCTGCTGATCAGGCCGAGCAGGCCGGCCTTGGCCAGCGCATCGATCACGGGACGCGGGAAGCGGGCACTCTGGTCCGTTTCCGGTGCGAGGGCTTCAAGTTGATTCGAAATGACGTGGTCGAGCGAGTCCATCCAGGACATGGCTGGTTTCCTTTGATTCAGCGGTTTAGGGAGGTGATGCAGGCAGGGACCCGCGCACGCGCGAGGTCGTTGAGGCGCGAAGTATAGCCGATCTGGCGTCCGCCTGCCGACCGAGGGACGGCGCCGGCCGGCGTTGCGGCGACAGCGTGCGCTGTCGCTTACTGGGTGCAGGTGCCGTGCAGGACTTCGGCCGCGACCAGCACGAAGGGCTTCTTGTCGCCCTTGTCCTGCACGCGCACTTCGAAATACTGGCTCTGGTAGCGGCCGCCCGGACGGGTCGACAGCACCTTGAAAGCGCTGGTGGCCGAGCCGGCGTCGATCACGCTGACCTTCCAGCCGGCATTGCTGACGAAGCGGCCCATCATCACGCCTTTGTCGCGCTGGACGATGAATTCGGCGCCGCCCACGTTTTCGTAGTAATTCTTGCCGCCGGCCAGCGCGTCGAGTCTGCCGTCGGGCGTGATTTCAGAGGCGCCGCTGATGGTGCAGGTCAGGTCGCCGGCAGCATGGGCGGACAGGGCCAGTGCCGTCTGCAGGCACAAGGCCGCGACGCTGGCGAGCGACGCGCGCGCCAGCGTCATGCGGCACCCAGCACCGTGCGCAGCCAGTTGCCGATGTCGTCGATTTCTTCTTCGCAGACCGAGTGCGGCATCATGTACTCGCGCCAGTCGATCGCATAGCCGAGCTGGCCAAGCACATCGCGCGAGGCCTCGGCGCGGTTGATCAGCACCACATTGTCGCCGCGGCCGTGCGCCATGAAGACCGGCGTGGCCTGGTTGGCCGCATGCCTTTCGTTGGCGATTTTGTCGGCCAGCGGCAGGTAGCCGGACAGGCACATCAGGCCGGCCAGCTTTTGCGGATGGCGCAGGCCGGTCTGCAGCGTCATCGCGCAGCCTTGCGAGAAGCCGGCCAGCACGATGCGTTCGGGCGGGATGCCGCGCGCGATCTCGCGCGCAATCAGTTGCTCGATGCGCGCCTGCGATGCACGCAATCCGGCTTCGTCTTCGCGCCGCACCAGGTCCATGCCGAGGATGTCGTACCACGCACGCATCACGTAGCCGTTGTTGATCGTGACCGGTATCGCTTCCGCATGCGGGAACACGAAGCGGATCGCCGGCAGGCCGCTGAGGTCCAGCTCGCGCACGATGGGCACGAAGTCATTGCCGTCGGCGCCGAGGCCGTGCATCCAGATGATCGCAGCAGTGGGGTGGTCGCCGGTGGCGATCTCGACAGTCTCGAGCAGGGGCAGGTCGGTCATGGCTGGCTTTATTTGGCGCGGATTATTTTGCGCGGATCGCAGTCTTTGGGCGGAAGGCCTTGCACACCGCATCGTGGGTCTCGACGTAGGGGCCGCCGATCAGTTGTATGCAGTAGGGGACGGCAGCGAAGATGCCGGCGACGAGGCTCTTGCCTTCATCATCCTTCAGGCCTTCGAGCGTCTCGCGGATCGATTTCGGCTGGCCCGGCAGGTTCATCACCAGCGCGGCATGGCCTTCAATCTCGCGGATCACCGCCACCTGTCGCGACAGGATCGCGGTCGGCACGAATTTCAGGCTGATCTGGCGCATCTGCTCGCCGAAGCCCGGCATTTCCCGGGTGCCGATGGCCAGCGTGGCTTCGGGCGTCACGTCGCGCCGCGCGGGGCCGGTGCCGCCGGTGGTCAGCACGAGGTCACAGCCGACCACGTCCACCAGTTCGATCAGGGTCTTTTCGATCACGGGCTGCTCGTCGGGGATCAGCCGCGTCTCCATTTGCCACGGGCTGGCCAGTGCCGACGTGAACCAGTCACGCAGCGCGGGGACGCCCTGGTCTTCATAGACGCCGCTTGATGCGCGGTCGGAGATCGAGACTAGCCCGATGATCAGTTCGTCAGGATGCGTCCGCGTCTTCTTCATCGTCGTCTTGTTCTTCGTGGAGTTGGGCGCTCGATGTCTTCTGCAGCGACTTCAGCAGCTGGAAGATCTCGCGGTAGGCCTTGGGCGGCTTGTTGTCGGCCTGCTCCTTGCGCGCATTGCGGATCAGGGTGCGCATCTGCTGCACATCCAGTTCCGGGTGCTGTGCGCACAGCTCGGTCAGCGCGCCATCGTCGGCCAGCAGCTTGTCACGCTGGCGCTCGACCGCATGCAGCGCGGCAGCTTCGGCGCGCGACGTGCCCCGCCAGCCATCCACGGTGGACTGTATGATCGCGACTTCCTCTTCGGTCAGGGTGCGCATCTTCTTGCCGACATACTGCAGCTGGCGGCGGCGGCCTTCGTGGCTGGTGATTTTCTGGCACTCGAGGATGGCCTCGAGCACGTCTTCCGGCATCGGCACGCGCTTGACGCGGTCGCGCGGCGACTCGACCAGCACGGAGCCCAGCTTCTGCAGCGCGGTCATTTCGCGCTTCAGTTGGGATTTGGAGGGGCGCTCGTATTGTTGTTCGAATTCGCTGGACTGGAATCCGACGGCGCCGCGGTTGGCATTCGGCATGATGGCTCTGGCTTTCGGGAACGGCTGCTATGATACCTGCTTTGATTCTCCCCCTGCCAAAGACCCCCATGGACAAGCCTGTGTTCACCCATTCCCAGGATCAGCTCAAGCAAATCGCGTCGGACATGCTGCGCTTTGCCAAAGAGCAAGGCGCATCCGATGCCGTGGTCGAGCTCAGCGAAGGCCAAGGCTTGTCGGTCACGGTGCGCAAGGGCGCGGTTGAGACCATCGAGCAGAACAAGGACAAGGGCATCGGCATCACTGTGTACCTTGGCCAAGGCCGCGCGATCCGGCGCGGCAATGCCAGCACCTCGGACTTTTCGCTGCAGGCGCTGAAGGACACGGTCGAAGCCGCCTACAACATCGCCCGCTTTACGGCCGAAGATGACTGCGCCGGCCTGCCCGAGTCCGAGCTGCTGGAGACCGCGCCGCGCGACCTCGACCTGTTCCATCCGTGGGCGATCTCGGCCGAAGAAGCGGTGCAGCTGGCGCTGCGCTGCGAAGCGGCGGCCTTCGCGGTCGACAAGCGCATCACCAACAGCGAGGGCGCGAATGCCTTTGCGCAGCAGTCGCATTTCGTGCTGGCGAACTCGCGCGGCTTCATTCACGGCTATCCGTATTCGCGCCATTCGATCTCGGTATCGCCGATCGCAGGGCGCGGCAACAACATGCAGCGCGACGACTGGTACTCGTCGGACCGCAACCCGGCCAACCTGGCGTCGCCCGAAGCTGTCGGCCGCTACGCCGCCGAGCGCGCGCTGTCGCGGCTCAATGCGCGCAAGCTCGACACCCGCAAATGCCCGGTGCTGTTCGAGGCGCCGCTGGCCTGCGGACTGTTGGGCAGCTTCGTGCAGGCGGTGTCGGGCGGGGCGCTGTACCGCAAGTCCACCTTCCTGACCGAGTCAATCGGCAAGCAGGTGTTCGACTCGCATATCCAGCTGACCGAAGACCCGCATGTGCCGGGCGCCGTCGGCTCCGCGCCATTCGATGAAGAAGGCGTGCGCACCCGCCAGCGCGACGTGGTGAAGGATGGCGTGGTGCAGGGCTATTTCCTGTCCAGCTATTCGGCGCGCAAGCTCGGTATGCAGACCACCGGGAATGCCGGCGGCTCGCACAACCTGACGCTGGTGTCGACCCGCACGCAGGCGGCAGATGATTTCGCCGGCATGCTGAAGAAAATGGGCACCGGCCTGCTGGTGACCGAACTGATGGGCCAGGGCGTCAATTACGTGACCGGCGATTATTCGCGCGGTGCATCGGGCTACTGGGTCGAGAATGGCGTGATCCTGTATCCGGTCGAAGAGATCACCATTGCCGGTAACATGAAGGACATGTTCAATGACATCGTTGCCATCGGCAATGACGTGCTTGGACGCGGCACCAAAAATACCGGCTCCATCCTGATCAGCAGCATGACCATCGCCGGCAGCTGATGTCAGGTGTCGCGTGAATCTCACGCGACTTTCACGCGTTTGACCTGCGCCAATCTGCGCTGGCGCAAATGCTTTCATTCAAAATGCACGGGCCGTTGCGACATGCACGGCCCGTGTCACATTCATGCTTGCTGCATGCGCTTTGCGCGCATTGAATTGTTTGCCGCGACTAGCGGCGAATAAACAACAGCGTCGGCTCGCATCGTCACGCTGCGATAGCGAATAGAAATTTTGCTTGAGCACGCAGAAATGTTTTTCTTCATGCGCGCCAACAACAGTCCCGCATTTGCCATGAAATAGGTATTGCCCCCGTCGCGCTGCCCTCACAGAATTGCCGAAAAATTAATTCTGGCAGTGCATATTCGCAAAAATCCCGATCGGCGAATTCGCACCTATTTCTGGATCGGGAAAAGGGGATCCTACATGACACGTCGTCGTTTCATCCACGCAGCAGCAGCGAGCCTTGCTGGTGCTGCAGCGGGCACCATCGCCGCGCCGGCCCTTGCACAGGGCAATCCCACCATCAACTGGCGCCTCGCGTCCAGCTTCCCGAAATCGCTCGACACCATCTTCGGTGCGTCCGAGATCATGGCCAAACGCGTGGGGCAGCTCACCGATGGCAAATTCAATATCCGCACCTTCCCCGGCGGCGAACTGGTGCCTGCCTTGCAGGTGATGGATGCGGTGCAGGCCGGCACGGTCGAGATGGGCCATTCGGCGTCGTACTACTACTTCGGCAAGGATGCGACCTTCGCTTTCGATACCGCGATCCCGTTCGGCCTTACCGCGCGCCAGCAGACCGCGTGGATGGACCAGGGCGGCGGCCGCCAGCTGATGCGCGAGTTCTTCCATGACTATGGCATCGTCAATTTCATGGGCGGCAATACGGGCTGCCAGATGGGCGGCTGGTTCCGCCGTGAAGTGAACACGCCGCAAGACTTGCATGGGTTGAAGATGCGCGTCGGCGGTTTTGCCGGGCGCGTGATGCAAAAGCTGGGCGTGGTACCGCAACAGATTGCCGGCGGCGACATTTATCCGGCGCTCGAGAAAGGCACCATCGACGCCGCCGAATGGATAGGCCCGTATGACGACGAAAAGCTCGGCTTCAACAAGGTCGCGCCTTACTACTACACGCCGGGCTGGTGGGAGTCGAGCGCGCAGCTGTCGTTTTACGTGAACCAGAAAGAATGGGACAAGCTGCCCAAGGAATACCAGAACGCGCTCGAAGTCGCGACCTACGAAGCCCACGTCGCGATGCAGGCGATGTATGACGCCCGCAACCCGGCTGCGCTGGCCCGGCTGGTGAAGAACGGCGTCAAGCTGCGTACTTTCAGCAAGACCATCATGGATGCCTGTTACAAGGCGGCGATGGAAGTGATCGACGACGAGGCCACCAGGAACCCGCGCTTCAAGAAAGTGCTTGATCCGTGGCGCCGCTTCCGCCAGGACCAGAACAACTGGTACTCGGTGGCGGAAAACCCGGTGCAAAGCTACCTGATCGGGCGCAAATCCTGAGCCGGCGAGCCGCATAAAAAAAGCCCGCATCGCTGCGGGCTTTTTTGTTGCTGGATGCATTTTTATTTTGTCGGCTTGGCCGCACCCTCGGCCGGGAATTCCAGCTTCATGTCGGCCATGTCGTCGCCTTCGACCTTGAACTGTATGTTCGGCGTGTCGCCGCCGAAGTCATTGTCGTGCATGTTGATGTTCAGCTCCAGCTGTTCCTTCATGTCGATTTTGCTGCCGACCGATATCAGCGAGGGGAACACGATGATCAGCGTCACCATCAGCAGCTGCAGACCTACAAAGGGCACGGCGCCCCAGTAGATCTCGCTGGTCTTGACCTGCTTCGGTGCGACCGAGCGCAGGTAGAACAATGCAAAGCCGAACGGCGGATGCATGAACGAGGTCTGCATGTTCACCGACAGCAGTACGCCGAACCAGATCAGGTCGATGCCCATCTTGTCGGCCACCGGGCCCACCAGCGGCACAAGGATGAAGGCCAATTCGAAGAAGTCGAGGAAGAAAGCCAGCCCGAAGAACAGCAGGTTCACCACGATCAGGAAGCCGGCGCTTCCGCCCGGCAGCGAGCTCAGCAAGTGCTCGACCCACAGGTCGCCATTGATACCGCGGAATACCAGCGAGAACACGCTCGAGCCGATCAGGATGAACATCACGAAGCAGGCCAGGCGCGTGGTCGAGTTCATCGCCTGTTTCAGCAAGTCCAGCTTCAGCCGGCCATTGGCCAGGGCGAGGATCATCGCGCCCAGCGCACCCATGCCGCCGCCCTCGGTGGGCGTTGCGATGCCGACGAAGATCGTGCCCAGCACCAGGAAGATCAGTGCCAGCGGCGGCACCAGCACCAGCACCACGCGTTCGGCCATCTTCGACAGCAGGCCGAGGCTGGCTTTCTGGTTCAGCAGCGCGGCGCCGTAGGTGATCGCGACGCCAATCACAGCCGCATACACGATGGCCTCTTCGATTGCCAGGTTGGGCTTGTACGGCGCGAGGTACCAGGTCTTGTACGCCCATGCGGCCAGCAGGCCCAGCGCGATCACGCCCACCAGCGATGGCAGCCCGGCCGAGCCGTCCGGCTGGCGCAGGTTGCGCGCCTCGGGCGGTAGCGCCGGCAAGGCCGACGGCCGCAGGATGGAGACGGCGAGCACATAGAGCGTATACAAGGCAGTCAGTATCAGGCCCGGTATGAAAGCAGCTTGGTACATGTCGCCGACGGAGCGCCCCAGCTGGTCAGCCATCACGATCAGCACAAGCGATGGCGGGATGATCTGCGCCAGCGTGCCAGACGCAGCGATCACGCCGGAGGCGATCCGGCGGTCATAGCCGTAGCGCAGCATCACCGGCAGCGAGATCAGGCCCATCGAGATCACCGAGGCCGCCACCACGCCGGTGGTCGCAGCCAGCAGGGCGCCAACGAAAATCACCGCATATGCGATGCCGCCGCGCAGTGGGCCGAACAATTGGCCGATCGTGTCGAGCAAGTCCTCGGCCATGCCGGAGCGCTCGAGGATCAGGCCCATGAAGGTAAAGAAGGGAATCGCCAGCAGCGTGTCATTGCCCATGATGCCGAACAGGCGGTTCGGCAGGGCCTGCAGCAACTCGGGCTTGAGCAGGCCGACTTCGATGCCGAGCATGCCGAACATCAGGCCGTTGGCTGCCAGCGAGAAGGCCACCGGGAAGCCCGATAGCAGGAACACCACCAGGGTGGCGAACATGATCGGGGCCAGGTTCGCGATCAGGAATTCGATCATCTCAGGCCTCCGCAATGTTGCCGGCGGCGTCGCCGGATTTCGGATTTGCATCCGCGTTCTTGCCGGCACCGGGCCGGGCTTCGGCGTCAGATATGGCGGGAGCGCTGGCCGCCGCGAGTCCGGCCGGCATCAGCATGCCGGCGGGCGTCAGCTGGTTGGCGGCGGCGATCGCCTCGATTTCGTCGGCGGGCGTGGCCTGCTGCTTCTCGAATGCGCTGGCATCGACCTTCCCTATCAGGAAGCCGACGCGCTTGATCAGCTCCGACACGCCTTGCAGCGTCAGCAGCAGGAAGCCCAGTGGTATCAGTGCCTTGGCCGGCCACACGATCAGGCCGCCGGCATTGCTGGACACCTCCTGGTTGCGTATCGATTCCAGTGCATACGGTAGTGCAAAGTTCAGGATCAGCACCGTGACCGGCAGCATGAAGAACACGAAGCCGAACACGTCGATCCACACTTGCGTGCGCTTGGGCAGATGACCAGCGATGACGTCGATGCGCACATGCTCGTTGCGCTTGAGCGTGTACGACGTCGCCAGCAGGAAGATTGCGCCGAACAGGTACCACTGGATTTCCAGCCAGGCATTCGAGCTGGTGTTGAGCAGGTAACGAACCATCGCATTGCCGGCACAGATCAGCACGGCGGCGAGCAAGGCCCAGCTCACGGTCTGGGCGATGCGCTCGTTGAGCGCATCGATGAATTTGGAGAGGGAAAGAAGGGGATTCATGGTCAGGGTCTCATGCGTCTGAAGTGGCGTGGAAGGTGCCGGGCAATGTATGACTGTCGAGAGCCTTGGTCGCATGCTGCTTTGCAACAGCGGCCATGACCATGTTCCGTTAGGGTTGACCTCCTACGGGTGTTGACGTTTTATCACAACGGTGACGATGAGCAAATCCTTGCGCCTGGAAGAAGGTGGCCTTAACGAGAGCCTTAAAGCCAGGGGCATCAGGGAGCCAAGGGCATCAGGGCCGGCGCAGAAAAAGAAAAGGCCGCCCGGATCGGGCGGCCTTGGGGGCGTTGCGTGCTTGCAGCCGGGCCTGGCGACAAAGTCCGGCCGGGCAGGGATGTCAGGCGAGCAGCTGGCGCACGCGGGCGATAGCCTTGCGCACTTGCTCGGGCGCGGTACCGCCGACATGGTTGCGCGCAGCGACCGAGCCTTCCAGCGTCAGCACGGCATGTACGTCATCGCCGATCAGTGCGGAGAACTGGCGCAGCTCGTCCAGCGACAGGTCGGCCAGGTCGCAGCCTTTCTGTTCGCAGGTACGCACTGCATGCGCGACGGCTTCATGCGCATCGCGGAAGGGCAGGCCCTTTTTCACCAGATAGTCGGCCAGGTCGGTGGCGGTCGCATAGCCTTGCAGCGCGGCCGAGCGCATGGCATCCGGCTTGACGGTGATGCCGCCGGCCATGTCGGCGAAGATGCGCAGCGTGTCGATCACGGTATCGACCGTATCGAACAGCGGTTCCTTGTCTTCCTGATTGTCCTTGTTGTACGCCAGCGGCTGGCCCTTCATCAGCGTCAGCAGCGAGATCAGGTGGCCGTTGACGCGGCCGGTCTTGCCGCGCGCCAGTTCGGGCACGTCCGGGTTCTTCTTTTGCGGCATGATCGACGAGCCGGTGCAAAAGCGGTCGGCGATGTCGATGAAGCCCACGCGCGGGCTCATCCAGATCACCAGTTCTTCCGACAGGCGCGACACGTGCGTCATCACCAGTGCCGCGGCGGCACAGAATTCGATCGCGAAGTCGCGGTCCGACACCGCATCCAGCGAGTTGTGGCAGACGTCCTCGAAGCCCAGCGTCTTCGCGACGCGCTCGCGGTCGATCGGGAAGGTGGTGCCGGCGAGAGCAGCCGCGCCCAGCGGCAGGCGGTTGACGCGCTTGCGGCAGTCGGCCATGCGCTCGGCATCGCGACCGAACATTTCTACATAGGCCAGCATGTGGTGGCCGAAGGTCACCGGCTGAGCGACCTGCATGTGGGTGAAGCCCGGCAGGATGGTGTCGGCATTTTTCTCGGCGAGGTCGACCAGCGCCAGGCGCAGCGCCTTCAGCAGGCCAAGGATGTCGTCGATCGCGGAGCGCATGTACAGGCGGATGTCGGTCGCGACCTGGTCATTGCGCGAACGGCCGGTGTGCAGGCGCTTGCCGGCGTCGCCGACCAGTTCGGTCAGGCGCTTTTCGACATTCAGGTGCACGTCTTCGAGGTCGAGCAGCCATTCGAATTTGCCGCCGTCGATCTCGGACAGGATCTGCGCCATGCCGCGCTGGATCGCTTCGTAATCCTGCTGGCTGATGATGTGCTGCGCGGCGAGCATGTCGGCGTGCGCCAGCGAGCCCTGGATGTCGACGTGCGCGAGGCGATTGTCGAAGAACACCGAAGCGGTGTAGCGCTTGACGAGGTCAGAGACAGGCTCGGAGAAGCGGGCGGACCAGGCTTCGGATTTTTTGGCAAATTGGTCGTTCATGGAAATCCTGCGGGGGCGCGCCGGCCACAGTCGGCAGCGCAGCGGTGGCAAAGGGGGAGATTATAGAGGAAGCGCCACCCCGGCCGCCGGCCGTGGCGGCCGGCGAAACGGGGCAGGGTGGCAGTCAGTCGGGGCCGTGGCCTCGACGCTTCAGCCGGTATTGCGCAAGCCGGCGGCCACGCCGTTGATGGTCATGTGGATGCCGCGGTGCACGCGGATGTCCGGCTCCTTGCCCTGCTCCTTCCATGCGCGGTGGCGTTTCACCAGTTCCACCTGCAGGTGGTTCAGCGGGTCGAGGTAGGGGAAGCGGTTCTTGATCGAGCGCGCCAGCGTCGGGTTTTGTGCGAGCCTGCCCTTGCTGCTGGTGGCCAGCGACAGGCAGTCCAGCGTCAGCTCATGCTCGGCGACGATGCGCTTGAAGATCGCATTGCGCAGTTTCTTGTCGGCGACCAGTCCCGCATAGCGCGATGCGACGGCGAGGTCGGTCTTGGCCAGCACCATGTCTATGTTCGACAGCAGCGTCGAGAAGAACGGCCATTCCTTGACCATTGCCTTCAGCAAGGCCAGCTTCTTCGACTTCGGTCCGGTCGCGTCGTCGGCCAGCCACAGGCTGACCGCGCTGCCAAAGCCGAACCAGCCCGGCAATAGGAGGCGGCACTGGCCCCACGAGAATCCCCACGGGATCGCGCGCAGGTCTTCGATGCGGCGGGTCGACTTGCGCGATGCCGGACGCGAGCCGATGTTGAGTTCGGCGATCTCGGCGATCGGCGTGGCTGCAAAGAAGTAATCGGTGAAGCCCGGCGTCTCATAGACTAGGTTGCGATAGGCGCGGTAAGCGTATTCGGACAGCGTTTCCATCACGCGCTCGAACTCGGCCAGCCGTTTCGCGCGCTTGCCATCGGTCAGCGGCGGCGTCAGGCTCGCTTCCATCACCGCGGCCACGACCAGTTCGAGGTTGCGGCGGCCGATCTCGGGGTTGGAGAATTTCGACGCAATGATCTCGCCCTGTTCGGTCAGGCGGAACTGGCCGTTTACGGTGCCGGCCGGTTGCGCGAGGATGGCCTCGTGGCTGGGGCCGCCGCCACGGCCGACGGTGCCGCCACGGCCATGGAACAGGCGCAGCTTGACTTGATGCTTCTCGAACACCTGCACCAGCGAGACCTCGGCCTTGTACAGTTCCCAGTTCGAGGTCAGGAAGCCGCCGTCCTTGTTTGAATCCGAATAACCGAGCATCACTTCCTGCAGCTGCCCTTGCTGGCGCACCAGTTCGCGCACCATCGGGACCGACAGCAGCCCATCCATGATGCCGGGCGCATTGCGCAGGTCGGGGATGGTTTCGAACAGCGGGATCACCATCAGCTGCGCATCGGGCGCTTTGCCATCCTGCGCCACATGCATCAACCCGGCCTCGCGCTGCAGCAGGAAGACTTCCAGCAAGTCCGACACGGTCTCGGTGTGCGAGATGATGTAATTGCGGATCGCGCGGCTGCCGAATTGCTCGCGGATCTGGCGCGCGGCCTTCAGCACGCCCAGCTCCGACACCGTCTCGTCCGAATACGTCAGGTAAGGCGAGCGCAACAGGCGCGGCTGCTCGAGCTCGGCCAGCAGCAACATCACCTTTTCCTGCTCGGACAGGTCGGCGTAATCGGGGCAGACGCCGGCGGCGCGGAACAGCTCGGCCAGTACGCGCTCGTGCACGTCCGAGCTCTGGCGCATGTCCAGCGTCGCGAGGTGGAAGCCGAAAATTTCGGCCGCGCGACGCAGCGTGTTGAGTCGCGGGCGGGTCAGCGCCAGGCCATGGTTGGCGCGCAGCGAATCGCCGATCACGTCGAGCTCGGCAATGAATTCTTCGGCATTCGCATAGGCGGGCGCCGCCCCCACTTCCTGGCGCAGGATGTTGTGCACGCCCAGCTTGCGCGCGGTCGCGGCCAGCCTCGCATAGACGGCGATCAACGCGCGACGATAAGGTTCATCGGTGCGATGCGGCGAGTTGTCCGGCGACGCATTGGCCATCGATTCCAGCGCCGGGCTGGCCGACACCAGCAGCGTCGAGATCGACAGCGCCGCGCCCAGCGCATGCACTTCATCGAGGTAGAAATCGAAGATCGTGGTCGACTGGCGCGACAGCGCGCGCGTCATCGTCGCCGCATTCACGTTCGGGTTGCCGTCGCGATCGCCGCCGATCCAGCTGCCCATCTGCACGAAGGGCGGCATCTTCAGCGTGCGCAGGTTCGGGTATTGGGCGAGCACTTCTTCCTCGATGTCGTCCATCAGTCCCGGCAGCTCGCGCAGGAAGGTGATGCGGTAGTAGGAGAGGGCGTTTTCGATCTCGTCATCCACCGTCAGCCGCGAATAACGCAGCATGCGGGTCTGCCACAGCTGTGCGATCTCGGCGTGCAGCAATTGCGTATTGCGCTGCTTCTCGCGCGCCGTCATCGGCAGGTCGCGCAGCGCGAGCAGGCGCGCGATCTCGCGGCCGGCGTCGAGGATGCTCTTGCGCTGCACCTCGGTCGGGTGCGCGGTCAGCACCGGCGACACGAGTGCGTCGTTGAAAAAGCCTTGCACTGCCTTGCCGGCCACGCCCGCTGTATCGAGCTTGGACAGCGTCGCAGCCACGCTGCCGGCCTGCGGCGCGGAACCCGCCAGCAAGTGCGCGCGGCGGCGGCGGTTGTGGTGCTGGTCTTCAGCGATGTTCGCAAGATGCGAAAAATACGAGAACGCACGCACCACCGAATTGGTCTGGTCGCGCGTCAGCTTCTTCAACATCTTGTCGAGCTCGGCGCCGGCTTGCGGGTCGGTGTCGCGGCGGAATTTCACCGCTGTCTGGCGAATGGTCTCGACGATCTCGTATACCGTCTCGCCTTCCTGGTGGCGGATCACCTCGCCCAGCAGGCGGCCGAGCAGGCGGATGTCTTCCTTCAGCGGCGCATCCTTGTCATTGGCTTTGGACCGTGCTTGGGTGGCTGAAGTGGATTTGGAGGCGTTGCCGCCGGAAGTGCGGGAAGGGCGTGCTGCAGCAGTCTTTTGTTGGGCCATGGCAGTGTCAGGGTGGGGCAGGCGGCCATTCTGCGCAGGGGGCGCATGATAAAATCCGCCGGTTTTCAGCGTTTCCCATCCCCGGTCGATCCGCATCTCGCATCGCGGCGACCCCTGAAGAGAGTCCCCCAATTGAATGCATCGTTTACCGGAAAACTGGTGATCGCCTCGCGCGAGAGCCGGCTAGCCATGTGGCAGGCCGAAAATGTTCGGGCACGCTTGCTTGAATTATATCCGCACAGTACCGTCGAAATTCTCGGCATGACCACGCGCGGCGACCAGATCCTCGACCGCACGCTGTCCAAGGTGGGCGGCAAGGGCCTCTTCGTGAAGGAACTCGAAGTCGCGATGCAGGAAGGCCGCGCCGACCTGGCTGTGCATTCGCTCAAGGACGTGCCGATGGAGCTGCCGGAAGGCTTCGAGCTGGCCGCCATCCTCGAGCGCGAAGATCCGCGCGATGCTTTCGTCTCCAATGATTACGCTTCGCTGGCCGACCTGCCGGCCGGTGCCATCGTCGGCACCAGCAGCCTGCGCCGGCAGTCGCTGATCGCGGCGCGTTTCCCGCAACTGGTGATCCAGCCGCTGCGCGGCAACCTCGACACACGACTCGGCAAGCTCGATCGCGGCGAATACGCGGCAATCATCCTGGCGGCCGCCGGCCTCAAGCGCCTCGGCCTCGCACAGCGCATCCGCTCCTTCATCGAGCCGGAAGACAGCCTGCCGGCGCCGGGTCAGGGTGCGATGGCGATTGAAATTCCGTCCGGCCGTCCCGAACTGAATGCGCTGCTTGCGCCGCTGAACCACGTCGCCACCGAGCGTGCCGTGCGCGCCGAGCGCCAGCTGTCGCGCACTTTCGGCGGCAGCTGCCAGATCCCGCTCGCAGCCTTCGCCACCGTTGATGGCGCTGCGATGCGCCTGCGCGCGATGGTCGCCACCCCCGATGGCAAGCGCATTGCGCGCGCCGACATCAACGGCGCAGCTGACGCACCCGAAGCGATGGGCGTGCAGATCGCGCGCGAACTGGAAGCGCAGGACGCCAGCGCGATCCTCGCCGAGTGCAAGACGGCCGAATGAAGCTCGCAGCCAGCGCAGCGATGAAGGCAGGAATGCGCGCAGCAAGGGTTACAGCAGCGCGCGCGCGGATTCCTGCAGCGATGATGCCTGGCCGGCCGGCCTGAATTTCAATGCCCGACTCGCGACGCCCATCCCCCGTCGTCATCACTCGCCCGCGCGCGCAAGCTGAACCGCTGGCCGCGCGCCTGTCGGCACTGGGCGTCGCTGCCCATATCTTTCCGCTGCTGGAAATACAGGCGCTGCCCGCCGGGTCGGCGCAGGAAGCGGAGCTGAAGTCGCGGCTTGGCAAGTTGTCGGACTACGCGCTGGTCGCTTTCGTCAGTCCGAATGCCATCGATGCTGCATTCGCGCACATTACCGCGTGGCCTGCCGGCGTGATTGCCGCTGTTGTCGGCGACAGCAGCCGGCAGGCGCTGGCCCGCCATGGCGTCACCGACGCCAATGCCAGCATCGCCAGTCCGGTCGACCCCGATCGTACCGATTCCGAGACCCTGTTGCAGGTGCTCGACCTGCCTGCGCTGCGCGGCAAGAAGGCACTGATCGTGCGCGCCGAAACCGGCCGTGAATTGCTGGCCGATCGCTTGCGCGAAGCCGGTGTCGAGGTCGAGCAGCTTGCAGCCTATCGCCGTGGCGCGCCGGAGCCGGATGCGGCCATGCGCGCGCAACTGCAAACGCTGGTCGAGGCCGGGGCCGGGACCGTTTGGGTCATCACCAGTTCCGAAGCCTTGCGCAACCTGCAGGCCATGGTGCAACAGGCCGGTGGCGAGCCGGCAACGGCGGCCTGGCAGGCGATGCAGCGCCAGACCCTGCTCGTTCCGCACCCGCGCATTGCCGAAACTGCGCAATCGATGGGTTTCGACACTGTTTTACGTACCGGATCCGGTGACGAGGCGCTGATTGTCGCGATACAAGCGATACAATCGCGTCCATGAGCGAAACCCACGATCCCAAAGGCGCGGGCAACCAGCCCGACGGTACCGCCAATGCAGCAACGCCTGCTGCGGTGCCGGCTTCGACACCTGCAACGCCGCAACCGGCCCCGGCTGTGGCTGCTTCCGGCCCGGCTGCCACGGCCCCCGAGGCCTCCGAGGCTGCGCCCGCTGCCGCATCGAATACCAGTGCCGGCGTGAGCGCCGCAACCGGCGAGCCTGCCGCCGCGACTGAAGCGCATGCCGCAGGCCCGGATGACGAGGACCCGTCCAAGTCGACCGCCAACGCTCCCGAAGATACCGACGGCCTGTCCTACCGCCGCCCGAGCTGGCGCCCGCGCATGCCGCGCCTGTTTGAGACCCGTGAAGGCCGTCTCAAGTTCGCCGCGGTCGCCTTTGCCGGCCTGTTCGTCTGGCAGTGGTGGAGCTCGCGCATTGAAGTCTCCGACCTGCGCCGCGAAGTCGCGCAGCGCCTGCAAAGCGGCGACACCCTCAACAGCCAGACCAAGCTGATCGCCGACCGCGTCGATGACGACCTGCGCGTCCTGCAGGGCAAGGTCTCGGTACTGGAAGCCAAGCAGGTCGAATCACAAAGCCAGCAGATCGCGCTCGAACAACTCTACCGTGACCTCGCGAAAAACCGCGACGACTGGGCGCTGGCCGAGATCGAACAAGTGCTGTCCACTGCCAGCCAGCAGCTGGAGCTGGCCGGCAATGTGCGCGGCGCGCTGATCGCCTTGCAAAATGCCGACCTGCGGTTGTCGCGCGCGGATCGCCCCCAATTCATCGCCATCCGCCGCGCGCTCGCACAGGACATGGACAAGCTCAAGAGCCTGCCGAGCGTCGACCTGACCGGCGTCGCCGTCCGCCTCGACGCGCTGATCGTGCAGATCGACGGCATGCCGCTGCTGGCCGACGAAAAGCCGGCCGTGGTTGCGCCGCCCCCCAAGACCAGGCTGGTGCAGGCGCCGAAGCCCGAGCCCAAGTCCGCATATGACTGGCGCGTGGAGATGCAGGAACGCTGGACGGCATGGAGCGCCGACATGTGGAACGACATCCGCCAGCTGGTGCGCGTGCGCACCGTCACCACGCCGGATGCCTTGCTGCTGTCGCCGGGCCAGTCTTTCTTCGCCCGCGAAAACCTGAAGCTGCGGCTGCTGAATGCGCGCATGGCGCTGTTGTCGCGCAATGACGCCGCATTCCGCAGCGACCTGGCCGAAGCCGACCGCACGCTGCAGCGCTACTTCGATACCCGCGCCCGCTCCACGCAAGCCGGCCGCGAACTGATCAAGCAGCTGCAGGCGAGCGCGCTCAGCATCGAGATGCCGACCCTGTCGACCAGCCTGGCTGCGGTGCGCCAGTCGCGTACCCGCCCGTAAGGAGTGCCTGCAATGCGCTTCTTCATCTGGCTGCTCACCCTGTTCGCCGCGGCCATCGGCCTGGCGGTGCTGGCCCGCTACAACCAGGGCAATGTGGTGCTGTTCTATCCGCCATACCGGATCGATTTTTCGCTCAACTTCTTCATCGCGGTGCTGGTTGCGAGCTTTTTGCTGCTGTTCGTGATCATTTCCACCGTGCGCGCCACCATCGACCTGCCGCGCCGGGTCGGCGAATACCGCAGCCGCCGCCTGCTGCTGGCCTCGGGCCGTGCATTGCAGGATGCGCTGAAGGCGTATCTCGAAGGTCGTTTCGGCCGTGTCGAAAAGTCCGCCGGGCGCGCCGCCGAGTCGCCTGAGTATGCTGGTCTGGCATCGCTGCTGGCCGCACGTGCCGCGCAGCGCATGCAGCAGCCGCAGCGCCGCGACCGCTGGCTGTCCGAAGCGGAGCAGCACAGCGACTTGCGCACGGCGAGGCTGGTGACCACGGTCGACCTGCTGGCCGAGGACAACAAGGAAACCGACGCCGCGCTCGAAGTGCTGAAAGAGCTGAACGCCAGCGGCGTGCGCCATGCGCATGCGTTGCGGCTGGCGCTGAAGGTCAACCAGCATGCGCGCAACTGGCCCGAAGTGCTGCGGCTGGTGAAGCTGCTCGACAAGCATGGCGTGCTGCACCCGACGCTGTCGCGCCGGCTGCGCGACATGGCCTATGAAGCGATGCTGCCCAAGGCGGCCGAAGATGCGGAAGCGCTGAAAAAGCTCTGGTCCACCATACCGAGCGCCGACCGCCAGAGCGTCAGCGTGGCCGCACTGGCTGCCAACGCCTTCATGAAAAACGGCCAGCAACAGGAAGCGGCCGACATCATCGAGCGCGCGCTGACCGTGCATTGGGACGTGCGCCTGCTGCGTGCGTACCGCCATTGCGCGGCGCCCGAAGGTTCCGCGACTTTGCTCGGTCAGATTGATCATTGCGAGCACTGGCTGCGCGAGCGCCCGAACGATACCGAGCTGTCACTGGTGCTGGGTACCTTGTGCCTGAAGCAGAAGCTGTGGGGCAAGGCGCAGCGCCATCTGGAGCAGACCGTGCTCGGCGCCACCGACCGCGCAACGCTGCAGGAAGCCCATCTGCGACTGGCGCAGATGTACGAGGCTACCAGCCAGCCGGAGGCGGCGGCCACCCATTTCCGCCAGTGCGCGCTGGCCAGCCTGCCGGCCACGGCACGGCGCTGACGCCGGCCCGGACCCGACAGGGCCGGGCTTCCGGCCACCCTGATTCCCCGGCTGACGGCAATCCGGCTGCCTGGCCAGCCGGGATGACGGCATCCCCGCCGCGCAATCCTCGCAGTTAAGGCGTAAGGGAATGGAAAGCCGTCCGGGCTATAATCTCGGGTTTTGCTTCCCTTATTTATCCGAGGATCCCGATGAGCCTGAATAACGTCCCCTCCGGCCGCGACTTGCCGAATGATTTCAACGTCGTGATTGAAATCCCGATGAATGCCGACCCGATCAAGTACGAAGTCGACAAGGAATCCGGCGCGCTGTTCGTGGACCGCTTCATGGGCACCGCCATGCACTATCCGTGCAACTACGGCTATGTGCCGCACACCATCGCCGACGATGGCGACCCGGTGGACGTGCTGGTCATCACCCCGTTCCCGCTGATCCCGGGCGTCGTCGTTCGTTGCCGCCCGATCGGCGTGCTGAAGATGACCGATGAATCCGGCGGCGACGCCAAGGTGCTGGCTGTGCCGGTCGACAAGGTCCTGCCGATCTATACTCACTGGCAAAAGCCGGAAGACCTGAACGACCTGCGCCTGCAGCAGATCCAGCACTTCTTCGAGCACTACAAGGACCTGGAGCCGGGCAAGTGGGTCAAGGTCGACGGCTGGTATGGCCCGGACGAGGCACGTGCCGAGATCCTGGGTGGCGTCGAAGCCTACAAGAAGGCATCGAGCAAGCCGAACTTCTGATCGGAGCGCTGCCTGCCAGCGCGCGCAGTGGAACAAGAATATGGCCGCCCATGGGCGGCCATTTTTTTCGTCGTCACGGAGGTCAATGAGCCGAAGCGCCGAACACCGCTTCTATCGTTGCGGCCGATAGCACGGCATCGGTCCACGCTTCCAAGTCCTCGGGGGCTCCGGCGTCGAGTCTGTCCCTGGCCCACTGCGGCAGCTCGCCGAAACGTCGCTCCAGCTGTCGGATCAACACTTTGGCCTGGCCTTGCTGCATGCCTTGCTCTAATCCTTTTTCCAGACCTTGCTCCAGACCTTGCTTAAGGCCCTTCTCGATTCCTGCACGTTCAAATGAACTGACATAGGGCATCTTGCTCTCCTCTTCAAACGATTTCACATCTTGCTGCCATCTGCCGTCGAGGTCCTTGGGCAAGTGCATTATCCAGTCAATCATGAACAGCAAATCGAGGATTTGTTGTTGATGCTTCCCGCTCAATGGCTTCCTTCCACGGGCTGTCAAACTGATCTGCCACCGCTTGCGCTTCCTGAGGATGTCGCCGATGCTGCGAATCTGCGAAGCATCGCTCAGAGCAGCGCAGCCATCGAAAGCTCATCGAAGCTGGCGTCGATGTTTTTGCAAAAGCTGCAGTGGAGAGTTGATAGTGTTGTATTCGGATCGATGACCTTGACTGCTGCTCAGTTCATCGAGTGCAGCCCCAGCATATTGCCTTCGGTATCCGTGATGATCGCGATGCGACCAAACGGCGCGATCGAGAACGTTGGCTTCTCCACCTTGCCGCCCGCTGCCGCGACGCGGCTTTCTTCGACCGTGCAATCTTCGCAGCGGAAATACACCATCGTGCCACCCGGCCCCGAAGGGATGCCATCCATTTGCACCAGCGCACCCGTTGCGCCGTAGTGGTCCTGCCCGGTCGGGAAGGCCAGCATCTTCATGCTTGCCACCGGCGAATTCAATTCGGCCAGCGTAATGCCCAATACGGTTTCATAGAAACGGCGCGCGCGCTGCAGGTCTTGCACGTAGATTTCAAACCAGGCGACAGGATTGCTCATGGCAGTCTCCTCTCAGGTGGGCGCGAGGGATGGCTGGCGATGGCTCGCAGCCTCGCGCGGGTTACGGGGATGTGCGGCGGTCAGGGCGTCGCGGTCTTGAACGGATTGCGTTCGTTCAGCTCGTCCATGTAGGACAGGATACCCCGGCCTTCCTGCGCAAGGAAGCGCTCCACGGCATCAGAAAACGCCGGATGCGCGAGCCAGTGGGCCGACCAGGTCTGTTGCGGCAGGAAGCCGCGCGCCATCTTGTGTTCGCCCTGCGCGCCGCCCTCGAACGCGGGGATGCGGTTGGCGATGCAGAACTCCAGCGGCTGGTAATACGCGGTCTCGAAATGCAGGCAAGCATGCTGCTCGATGCAGCCCCAGTAGCGCCCGTAGAGCGCCTGGTCGTCATACACCAGCAGCGATGAGGCAATCGGCCTGCCGTCGCGCTCGGCGATCGCCAGCAGCAAATTTTTCGGCATCGTTGCGCCGATGCGAAGGAAGAAGTCGAGGTTCAGGTAAGGCGTCGAGCAGTGCGCCTGATAGGTGTTGTCGTAACAGCGCTTGAAGAAGCGCCAGTCGGCTTCGGTGGCGTCTTCGCCGCGCAACTGGCGCAGCGTGATGCCGGCCTCGACGACCTTGCGCCGCTCGGCGCGGATGTTCTTGCGCTTTTTCATCTCCAGCGTGGACAGGAATTGATCGAAGCTCTCGTAGCCTTCGTTCTGCCAATGGAATTGCACGCCTTTGCGCAACAGGAAACCGGCCGCTTCCAGTTGCAGCGCTTCGCTCTCAGTCGGGTACAGGATATGTGTTGACGACAGCCCGCTGGCCTGCTGCACGCCCAGCAAGGCCTCGACCAGCGCGGTGCGCGCATGGTCGTCGATCGCCAGCAGTCGGTTGCCCGAGACCGGCGTGAACGGGATTGCCGACAGCAGCTTGGGATAGTAGTCGAGGCCGTTGCGTTTGTAGGCATCGGCCCAGGCCCAGTCGAACACGTACTCGCCGTACGAATGGAACTTGGCATACATCGGCAACGCGGCGGCCAGCCGTTCCCCGGTGCCACCGCCGGCGCCGGGCTGCGACCCGTCATCGCACCACAGCGTCAGGTATTGCGGCTGCCAGCCGGTATCGTCAGCCGCGCTGCCGGATTCGTGCAGCGCGTGCAGGAAAGCATGGGAGAGGAAGGGGTTCGGCGCGGATTGCGCAGCCACCAGCGCATCCCAGGCCGGCTGGCCGGCCTCGGCAAGAGAAGCGAGTATGCCCGTGCGATAATTCCGTTTTATTGAGCCCATCGTCGGGTACCGGCATTCCAGCCGCGAATTTCAGTCGAATCTACGCAGAATCTCAGCAGCAGCTTCCCATGTCCGTCATCGTAGCCATTGCACAGATCAACAGCACCGTCGGCGACCTCGCAGGCAACAGCGAACGCATCGCCACGGCCGCCAGGCGCGCAGCCGCGGCAGGCGCCGACATCCTGTTGACGCCTGAACTGTCGCTGGTGGGGTATCCGCCGGAAGACTTGCTGCTGCGCCGCTCATTCTACGCAAAATCCTCCGCGGCGTTGGCTGCGCTGGCCACCGAGCTGGCCGGGCTGAAAGGCTTGCATGTGATCGTCGGCCATCCGGTGACGGAAGGCGATGGCGCCGGCGACTTCGTGAACTACAACGCGGCGTCGGTGCTGAAGGACGGCGACATCATCGCCACCTACCGCAAGCATGCGCTGCCGAACTACACGGTGTTCGACGAGAAGCGCTACTTCACGCCGTCCGACGACGCCTGCACCTTCGAAGTCAAGGGCACGCGTTTCGGCATCAACATTTGCGAAGACACCTGGTTCCCGGACATGCCGGCCAAGGCCAGGGCCGCCGGCGCGCAGGTGTTGCTGGTGCCGAATGCATCGCCGTACCACATGAACAAGCAGCACCTGCGCTATGAGGTAATGCGCGAGAACGTCTGCAGCCGCGGCATGGCGCTGGTCTATGCGAACCTGTACGGCGCGCAGGACGAACTGGTGTTCGATGGCGCGTCGTTTGTACTGGATGCTGCAGGCGAGCTGCGCGCGCAGCTGAAGCATTTCGCCGAAGACTTTGCGCTGGTCCGATTCGACGGTAATGAGCCTCAGCCACTGCCGCTGCCCGAGCCGCTTTCTATCGAAGCCCAGGTGTATGAAGCGCTGGTCACCGGCGTGCGCGACTACGTGACCAAGAATGGATTCCCGGGCGCCATCATCGGCCTGTCCGGTGGCGTCGATTCGGCGCTGACGCTGGCAATCGCCGTCGATGCGCTGGGCGCAGACAAGGTGAGGGCCGTGATGATGCCGTCGCCTTACACCGCTGAAATCTCTTGGATCGATTCGCGCGACATGGTCGAGCGGATCGGCGTGCGCTACGACGAAGTGCCTATCGCCGACTGCTTCGATGCATTCCGGCGCTCGCTGGCCTTCGAGTTCGAAGGCCTGCCTGAAGACGCCACCGAAGAGAACATCCAGGCCCGCATCCGCGGCACGCTGCTGATGGCGCTGTCGAACAAGACCGGCGCCATCGTCCTCACCACCGGCAACAAGAGCGAGATGGCCACCGGCTATTGCACGCTGTACGGCGACATGGCCGGCGGCTATGCGGTGATCAAGGACATCGTGAAGACGCTGGTCTACCGGCTCTGCGACTACCGGAACAGCCTGTCCGACGTGATCCCCGAGCGCATCCTCACGCGCGCACCGTCGGCAGAGCTGCGGCCGAACCAGGTCGACCAGGATTCCCTGCCGCCGTATGACGTGCTCGACGGCATCCTGAAGCTGTACATGGAAGAAGGGCAGGGCGTTGCGGAACTGCTGGCCGCGGGTTATCGTAAAGAAGACATTGAGCGAATTACCCGACTCATCAGGATCAACGAGTACAAGCGTCGGCAGGCACCAGTGGGTCCACGCGTGACGCATCGTGCTTTCGGTCGGGACTGGCG
>JACCDU011369973.1_pt1 | contig 68804 bp, 74 predicted proteins | sample 7446081 | NCBI WGS metagenome assembly JACCDU01 (sample SAMN15323447, study PRJNA562643) | freshwater metagenome | isolation source: river surface water | place: USA:Blue River Watershed | collected 2017-08-17 | reverse complement strand
TGGTGGCTCTTCACGGATTCGAACCGCGGACCTGTGGATTATGATTCCATCGCTCTAACCGACTGAGCTAAAGAGCCTGAGCCGGAGATTGTAGCAAACCTAAGTGTTTGAAAGTTAGAACTTTTGAATAAATTTTTTGACCTAGGGTTGGTTATGCTTATTAGGTGTTCGGGTGGTGCGCATAAAAAGCGGGGGCAGGTTTGGTTTCGGTGTGGTGACCGTGCTTGTGGGGGCATTTACACTTTATTGACTTATGAACAATTCATTACCCTCAGACATATTTGATTTCTTTGCCAAATACAAAGCAGCCTTCAATCAATTGGATGGCGTTGCTGTGGCTTTACTTTATCGTGTTCCATCAGTGATCGTTGATGATGAGAGATATACGATTTGGGACACATACGAAAAGATTGAAAACAATATGGTGGCTTTATGCGAGATTTACAGACAGCATAAATTCCAACAAACTGATTTTGAAATCAATCAGTTCATCCTACAAAACGAAAACTTCGCAGTTGTGGATATGCGATGGACTATTTCGCATACAGATACAAGTCCGCCTAATGTTTTCAATACGACTTACAACATTCAAAAAATTGACGGTGAATGGAAAGTCAATCTTGTGACTGCCTATAGTGAGAAACGACTGAAGAAAATTGATTGAGTTCTGCGGGGCTACCGTGTTCGTGGGTTGTCATGGTCTGCAAGTGTCGTGTTACGCGACAGCGGGTGGTCAAACTATTAATTACCAGTTGATTTGGTAAGAGGATCCGCAGGTGTCCCATCTTCATTGATCCTATGTTTGGCATAAACAACATGATCTTCAGGATAAGTTACCCAAGAAAATGCTTCATCAGCAAACATGTGGGTATCCAACTTTACCAGTGAGGGATCGTCAAGTGTGCCAATCATCATGACTCTGCCGCTTGGAAATCTTTCCGTTGTAAGTGAGACTGTGGTGCCGCAAGTTGAGCAAAAATGTTTGTAGAGCTTTCTGCCATGTGCATCACTTTGGTAAGTATATGTTTTGGGTGAGTCCCCAGAAAAGATGACGCTTTCATCCAAATAGGATAATCCTGAGCGATGAGCTGTTCCTGTATCTTTTTGGCAGAATCTACAGTGGCAGGCGAATGTTGCTCTTGGCTCGGTAATTAATTCGTAGCGGATATTTCCGCACAGACAACCGCCTTTTATTGTGGGCATAGAGAACCTGAGATTTTCGATTTTGGATGGGTTTTTAAATATAGCTTAAATAGCGCTACGACGATTTTTTTACGCAAGAATTGTCAGCCCAAACCATGACACCTTCAAATGAAAAGTGAATTTTTCTAATATGAATAAAACACCAGAAAATCTTCAACTCGAAAGCTGGCATCGTTATTTTGCTATCGACACAAATAACGCTGCTTGGGGCATGTCTGAAACACTTGAAGATGTGCTTTCCAATACTGAACTGCTTGATATGGCACACGCTTCAGCTTGGCATTGGCGAGTTGTTGGAACTCCTCTCAATCAAATGCGAAGCACCATGTTGTTGGCGTTAATTCATGCACGAATGGACATGGGTCCAAGTGCTTGGAGATATGCGGAAAGCATGAAAAAGTATTTCACTGAAATCGGTGAAACGCCAGACTGGGAGTTGGCTTTTGTATATGCAATTCATGCATGGGCAGCTTTGACTTGCGGAAAACTTGATGAGTACAAAGCCTCGTATCAGAAGGCTAGATTATGCTTAGAAGCCATCCAGGACCCTGAAGATCACGCGGTAGTTATGAAAACTTTTAACTTTATCCCAAAGATTTGAGGTTCAAAATCTAGCTTGTCCACGAACACTCACAGATTCTCAAGAACTTTTGAATAAAGTTTGGGGTCTAGAAGTATGTCCATTAAAAGGACAAACTATGCGCTTAAACCGTCTCAACAAGTATGTGCTCAGCGTGGGAGCCGTGCTTGTGGGTTTTGAGGGTGCTTATCATCAGCTTGAAACATTCAAGGTTCGTGTATGAAAATCATCCATAGCAAAAAATTTACCGCTGAGCGCTCGTGAGGAGCTTTGGATATTGCCAATATGGGTGGCATCACAACACGACTTCATTGGACAAAGCAGCCATACAAATGGCACGTCAATGATGGGCAAGAGGTTTTTGCTGTTTTGGATGGTCGTGTTGAAATGAAATACCGCTTGGATGGCGCAGAGTTATCAACGGTGCTTGAAACGGGAGATGTTTTCTACGCTTCTGTTGGCACTGAACACTTTGCTCATCCGATAGGACCTGCTCGCATTCTTGTCGTTGAAACTGAAGGTAGCGTTTGAAAAGACAGTAGGCAAGTTTGCTTTCAGCGTGGGGACCGTGCTTGCGCTGGAAGTGTTTAACAAGTGTTGTGTTACACGGCAGAGGGTGGTTGGGTGTTAAACATTCTTTCTTTAATTTCAGTTATCTAGATCATTAGTGTGCTATTTCGTATCTCGAATATCTACCTTCACTAATTTCTTTGAGATTATTTTTAGCAGGACGAAAACAATATACACACCACTAATGTCGCCAATAAACATGATCAAAAATCCATCCACAAAATTAGTACTTATTCCGTTCCAAAAGAGGATAGTTTGAACTAATGCACTATCGATTAAGGCAAAAATCAATCCAATACATAGTAGTTGCTTTGCAGTTACGTTACTCAAATCCTCATTCATACCTAATTTTTGCATGCACCATTGCCTAGCTACCAAAGGTGCAGTGCCATTCACGAACGCCAGTTCAAAGCCCAAAAAGTATTCACTAGGGAATTTATAAAGAATGCTAGCTAGTAAAGTTGCAATTGAAATGCCCAGAGCGCCTATCCATCCTGCAATAAGAACGAACAACAACATAAAGCCACTGGGTGCGTAAACCAAGTAAGCGCCGGGAAGCAAATGCAAAAATTCAGCAAGGTATTTGTTTGTGAAGTCAAATAATAAAAAATACAAAAATCACAGCAAATAAAATAAAGAATTTATTGAGTAGTATTTTTTGAAACACCAGATCCTTTTCTATTTCCAAAATTATTTATCTCAAATTTAAAATTTAAAATTTATAACTTAAAAATAAACAAACAAGTAGGAAAAATAATAATTTATGCAGCTTCTGTTGCTCCTGCAGCTTTCTCGATCGCTTCTGAAAGAAATGCAGTGTAGCTGTGCCCAAGTGGTGCAAGGACCAGATATTTAGTTTTTTTGTCGTTTTCATCCGTGATTGCAGAAACATAACCTGAACTTCTAAGTAAAGATAGGTGCTTATGAACTGTCGCAGAAGACGCAATTTCTTTGAACTCTAGTAGCTCTCGTACGGTCAAGGGCTTACTTTTGTGCTCGTGAAGCGCGATTTGGTCAAAAATTAATTTTGATAAAGGGGTCATCCTTGGAAATTTTTCCAAATTTGAAATACCACGCAATAAATTCAAGAATCGAATGTATGGATTCATTAATTACGATAACTATAAATAATTTGCAATTTAGCAGTATTTTACGATCATTGCAATGAATCGCTGAAAGCGAAGTCACCCGCCATTGTTCATCCTTGGCATTTACAAAGCAAAGCCATCTCGCCTAAGTGTTTGAAAGCTTCTAGTGGTTATCGAGTGTCGTTTTACACGACAGTTGGTGATTTATGCTTGACTCAAAGAACCGAGAAGCTTGACATCGACAAGGTGTCTACTTGAAGCAACTCCTCATATACAGAATTCTGATGACCTTGCTGTAAGACAAATACGCCTAAAAGTAAGCATCCTAATAATAAGAACTTATGTCTGCCAACAAAAGCAAAAAGACCTAAAGTGCCGTCGTTGTTAGATCTGCCCCAATTTTTATTGATAAAAATATCATCTAACGTTTTTGTTGAAAACTCTTCAGAGATCTTAGGATGAACATCAAAAGCAATCTTGTCTTTTAACTTCATGTCGTCGTTATTCATAGCCAAGTTGCTCCATTTTTTTGCGTAAATTAATTTTTGCCCTGTGCAGCAACTGATGTGCAGCGTTGACCTCTAAGCCTGTTGCCTTTGCAATTTCAGAAATGCTAGCGTCGTGATACGCCCATAGTGCAAGTGCAGCTCGTTGCCTAGCATTCAAAAACTGCATGGCATGTTGTACGTTTGAATCTGACTGTTTTTTTTCAAGTGATTCAATGGGGCTTAATTTTCCGTCTGAAACTAACTCATCGAACTCAAATCCGTAGTCTAACTTGTGACTTGCACTGATCCTCAGCTTGTCAAGACAAAGCCGCGTCACAATGGTATGCATATAAGTTGAAAGCGCAGCTTTGCCATCGTATTGCTTAGCTTCAAAAAGTTTGATGAATGCTACTTGAACAATATCCTCTGCTTCACTTGAATCTCCCAAGATTCTCCATGCTAATGCGTGGGCTTTTGGACTTAAGCTGGCTATCAATTTGCGTGCTGCTTTGGTGTCACCTTTTAATGCTTTGGAAAAAGCAGCCTCGTCTGCTTGATGCGCCATCATGCTGGCCCATAAAGGACGGGACTTAAGTGTCTGCCACATTGAATGTGTTTCAATAAATTGACAAGTTAGTCATTTTTGGCAGGACGGTGCATATCATCGCGCCATTTCTTGCGATCTTCTGGGCTCATACGCTCAAATGCTCGACGGCGTTCTTCCCTGAGCTCTTTGCGCTCCTGGGGCGTGAGAATCTCCATCATTGATTTTCGCTCTTGCTTGAGTTGATCTCTTTGCGCTGGACTGAGGGTTTTCCATTCAGCATGCATTTTTTGATGCAATTCTTTACGCTCTTGAGGCGCAAGTGCTTGCATTTTTTGATGCATCTTGTCTCTATAAGCTTTACGTTCATCTGGCGTGGCTTTATTCATTTCCTCTCGAATCATTCGCCCATGCGCCAGGCGTTGCTCGAAATTCATACTGGATACATCGCGCGGATCTAGTGGCTCTGGTAGGGCAGCTAGGACGGTGCAAGTGGCACTTGACATTAAAAGCCCTAAAATGACATAGCTCAATTTCAAATATTTCATAACGGCCTTTCGTTAAAACATTCTTCTTAGACGTGTAGAACTGTGCCGTGCTTACGAAAATACGTCACAAATTTTGAAAATCTACCCCTGCGCACAAATCGTTGAGTCAGGTTTGTTTTATGCGTGGAACCATACTGATTGCACATCGTGGTAAGCAAGTATCGTTTTACAGGCCGGTTGGTGGCTGAACGAATCAACAGTTGTTCAAAACCTGGTGACAAAAGTGCATCAGGTTGTCAAACTTTGGCAATTAAGTCATAGTTAACATTGTTTATAAACATCAAAGTATTCATGGTGAAGCTACGGAAACTATTTGGCTGTGTATTAGTCGTGCTATTGATAAGCTCAATATCAATAGTTTTTGGACAAACTTATTCTCCGCTCTCAACATCTGATGCCAAGAGATTTGAGTTTAATTCTGAAAATTGCACAGGATTTGGAACTCCAGACTATAGGTGCCAGCCGTTAAAAGTAAGAGCTTATTTGTATGAGCCTAAGGGAAAGTGGAGTGCTCTTGTAATGGCAAGCCATGGAGCGCAAGGTGTTGATCAGCGTGTATTTGAATATGCTGATGCTCTTACGAAAAATGGAATTGCAGCTTTGGTGATTGATCATTGGTCGCCAAGAAATATCAATATCCATGACTACTCAACAGCAACAGCCCGAGGTGGAACCACTTCAAATATTGCCACCGATGCGCTATGGGCAGCTGAGCAAGTGAAAGCTCTTTACCCCCAAGTAAACAAGTTGGGATTTCTTGGGGAGAGTATGGGTGCTATGGCTGCCATTCAAATGTCAAGACAAAGAATGACGGACTTGTTTAATAAGAAGATGTCGCCAAAGAGTTTCTCAATGCCGTTTTCTGCCATGGTAGGTCTTTATCCCGCTTGCATGGAGAGAATTGAAGGTGAAAAATTTATTGATACGCCATTTCTAATTCTGATTGGTGAGTTAGACGACGCAACTCTTGCCAAGGATTGCGTTGACCATCAAGCATGGACAAATGCTAATGGTGGAAATCTAAAAACAGAATTAGTTCCTGGCGCATATCATGACTTTGATGCTCCACATGCGCTGCAATACCGGCAAGGTCAAAACATTTCCAAGTGCACATATGTAGTTAGCGGTGACAAAATTACGATAGTTGCCAGTGGTAAAACTTTGCCAAACACTTTAGCGGGGCTAGTTCAGCTACCCAGAGAATGTGCATTCACAGGATTCCGTGGAGGTCACGGAGCTGATAAGTTCATAGCTGTGCCGAGTTGGCTTAAATTTTATGAGTCACATTTGAAATAGTACTTTTCAATAAAGTTTGGAGTCTTCAAAGGAGCTTTGTCATAAACACACTATAGGGATCAAGTTTGTAGTCACCAAACGGTCCACAAATCCCGAAACCATTTTTCAAATACATAGCCCTAGCCACCAAAAATACGTCTGATGAACCAGTTTCCAAACTCAATCGTTTGATTCCTGTATCAGTTGCGTGATTGATGATGTGAGAGAGAACAGCTTGTCCAACACCTTTTCGGAGAAACTTTGCCCTAGTTCTTATTGTTTTGACTTCACCGTGCTGTGCATCAAGCCTTTGTAGTGCGCCACATCCACATAGTTCAGATCCAATCCACGCAGTCCAAAATGTAATGTTTGGTTGTTTTAGCTTATCTAAAGGTAATGCGTGGACACTTTCTATGGGAGTGTTTGCAAGCATTCCTGCCATATGCTCTCGCACAATTGATTGGGACTCTTTACTTGACAAGTCATCTACATGAATAAAAATTTTCATTTAACTTACTTAATTTCAAAACTGTTTGAAACTTTAAGTTTAAGTATTTTCAAAGCCGCTAATTTGATCTATTTTCAACCTAAACCACACAGTTTATTCATGACAGCAGAAATACTTACCTTAGACCAGCACGCCAAGCGCGAAGGAATTCCTGCACTTCCTCGCTGGGGCGATGCGGCTCTTTCCAATACTCACTGCAGTCTGACTTGCGCCCCAGCAATTTCATATTGACCAACTCACGGCGCAATGTTGCTTGGTCGCCAAACGTGTGAAAACCATTGACGATAGCGTTAACTTCCTTCTCGGTGTATTTTCGATTCGCTGCGAATAGGGTCCATAAAGCCCACATGGTCATTTGCTGAACAGATAGCTTGTTGGGAAGGCGCACTAGCCTACCGGCGTCATCAAACTGGATAAGTGCCTTGCGCACAGTAGCCGACATCGACGCCAGATTCACAGCATTTACAGCTTCGTTTTTTTCGGAAGTAATCCGAACTGGATGTACTTTGTCTGAAGGCGGCGCAGCTTGGACGATCTTCTTGAGTGTTGCGAAGTTGCGCATGCCAGCTGCTCTAGCAAGCAAATTCAGAAGCTCGACGTGCGATGGTGGTGCTTTACCGCTGGCGTGGCGTTCGTCAAGGAAACTCTTGAGTGTTTTGGTGAAAGCCGAAACATCAGGCGTAGAAAAGGGAACAAGCAGTCGTGTCATTGATATTCCTCGTGCGCCTTGGGCTCGAAAACGAGAGCTGGGGTTGCCGCTTGCAGCGTAGGCACATAGGACATAACAAGTGCTTGCTAAATTGATAGCAGGTTTAGCGTGAGCAAGAGGCTCCGGCAACGCCTGGGTGAACTGTTGACCCTGTGCACATTGTAGCGATCTAAGAATGCCCTGTGTTACTGATATGTGGATGCTGCGCTGCACAATTAAAGTTTGACAACCTACATACTCAAAATGTTGTGAAGAGATTGGACCTTAAAGGCTAAGCACTGTCCGCACCATTCAGCGTATTGAAAAAGCTCAAGAGCCAAACGTGGGGTCGTTGAAGTCTTTGGCTGTCGTGTTCAATGGGGCATTATGGGTTGGGGTGTTGGTGTGTTATTTCACTGGCTTCAGATTTCCGAGTGGTTTAGCTTGTTTGGATCCAAGTGGGAAAAAGCACAAGTGGAAAAGCGTTTGGGGCGAAAACTTTAAGATGGATGCCTAGCTTCTCGGAGCTTTTGGATAAAGTCTGACCTTGGTTTGGTAAAGATAACGATTGGCAATGCTTGCTTCTACCAAATATGCCTTGACCATCTGAATCTAATCATTCAAAATTTTCGAATGTTCACAGTCCAGTTCAACACATACGCTTTCAATAGCGCCGTTTTGGCAGGTCAAGCCACGTCCAATCATCAGACGAATAACCGATTGCGGCGGACTTTGTGATTTAACGGCACTACCAACTGCTACCCCACAAAGCCCGCTTACCAAGTGGGCTTTTTTATTGTCCAAAACTTACCAAAAGGATGATTGAAATGAGTGAAGAAATGAAATTAGTAAAGCCTAGTATTGAATATCTAGACAGTTATCTGGGATGTTTGAGGCGTGGTGTAGATCCAATCAGGTATAGGGAATATGAGAAACCTCTTACCAATGAAATTGAAGAAATTTCAAATGATGTCACTAAGTTCTTCAAACAAACTTTTAACATTACAGGCGGTGGCGAGCCTGTGAAAATGGATGATGGAACTTTTGTAGAAAGACTTCCAAGCATTACCTGGTGGCTTTGGGACGGAGAGTTTTGTGGACGAATCCAATTCAGATGGCAGCACAACACGGTTGAATTGCCTCCCTATTGTCTTGGACACATTGGGTATGGCGTCGTGCCTTGGAAAAGAAACAAAGGCTACGCTAAAAAAGCACTTCAGTTAATGTTGAATGAAATCAAGTATTGTGGGCTTCCATATGTGGAGCTCACAACCGATTTTGAAAACGAAGTTTCACAGAATGTAATCTTGAAGTGCGGAGGTCAATTGATTGGAGAATTTGACAAGTTGCCATCAAATGGTGGTGGCAAGGGCAAGCGATTTAGGATTTATTTAATTTAATGTATGAGTATGACGATAAAAAAAGTTGGTAAAACGATCATTGAACCTAAACACCGTCTAACTTGCCATTGCGGCTCAGTTGTACTGGAGCTTAATTTACCAAATGGAATTGTGAATCCCCGTAGATGCGATTGCTCAATTTGTCGCAGAAGGGGCGCGGTAATTGGTTCGGTTTCGCTAGAAGATATATCAGTCTTGAAAGGGCTTGAGCATTTGCGCTTGTATCAATTCAATACAAAAGTTGCTAAACATTATTTTTGTGGAATATGCGGAATCTACACACACCATCAGAGACGGTCATTTCCAGACCAATTCGGATACAACATAGGTTGCTTAGAGGGAGTTAACCCATTTCTTATTCCAAATGTGCCAGTCAATGACGGTGTTAATCATCCAGCAGACAAAAACATATCAAGCTAATTTGCTTTTAACTTCTTTTGAATAAAGTTTGGGATCTAAAAGGAAAAATAGGAATTTCTTCACTAACCGAAAGAGTAGTTATTCACTTAAGCGAACGGAGATGCTGATAAATCTATCAACAGTGTTTGAAGTCTTCTATCAATTTCTGAATTTGTAGAGCTAGATCCACGATACAGCGATTGTTCATTTTTGAATCTATGTACAGTGAGTTCAAGTATGCTCAGTTGATCTGTAGCAGTGATTGTGGCTCTTGCCTCGTTGGTTTGAATTTTTATGATCAAACGAGACGTGCTTGGGCGAGAAATTTTGCTAATAATGTGGCTGTAGTGCGGAGCAGCAAGCAAGTAATTCCATCTGTTTTCAACTCTATTTGTAAACGATTGCTCCATATGAATTCATCCTTAAGAGCTATTTGCGTTGGATTCAGAATTTATTAGTCGTAAATAATTCTAATAAATCAGGTTGATCCTTTCAATATGATCTATTGAATCTCAGAACTTTTGGGTAGAGTGGCTTTAAAACTTACCCGTTAAACGGATGAGTTAAAACTTATCAAATATGACGCATTTAATGAAAAACTTAAAGCTAGCGATGTTGTTCTCGCTTGTATTTGTGTGCGTTGACTGGCTTAGTTTCATTCATCCAATGGGGCAGCTCAACATCACACCATGGAACCCGCCTGCCGCTGTTCAAGTGCTTTTCTTAACCTGGGCTGGATTGATGTGGGCTCCGTGGGTTTTTATCACAATTGGATTTGCTGATTGGCTGATCCGTGATTCAGTTATTTTTTCTTCATCTGTATTAATTGGAAATGCAATTTTGATCGGTTGCTACGCAAGTATTTCCTATGTATTGATCAAGTTAATGAAAGGTGTTCCAAGACTTCAAAACCGAGTAGAAGTATTTAAGTTGAGTTTGGTTAGCGTAATTGGCGCAGTAATTACATCAATCTTGTATGTTGGATTTCAAACCTTGATTGGCAAGTTAGTCAAAGAGGATTTTGCCGAGGCAAGCTATCGTTTTTTTGTGGGAGACGTATTAGGACTTGTAGTCGTGCTTCCGTTGTCGCTATTGTTTTTGAATCCCTACAGGCGTGAACAATTCAAGCAAATGTTTCTAAGTTATTCGTTTTGGCTATTGTTCTTGGGACTTTTAACCTGCGAGTACTTTGTTTTTTCATTGCCAATTGATTTACAGATGAAATATTTTTTCCCTCTGTTTTTTGCCGTTGGCTTGATTGGCGCAGCTCATTCTTTACCAGGCGCAACATTTGCCGCGGCAGTGGTGCAAGTGCCCTTAGTCATTAGTTTTACGCAGATTGGTGTGCTGCCCAGTGATTTGATTGATATGCAAATTGTGATGTTTACTTTATCTATGACAGGCTTGCTTATTGGTACTGTTGTTGACGAAAGATTAAATACCCAAGAAAAGTTGAAAGAAACATTGCAGTTGGTGGCTGCCGGTGAGTTGGCAGGATCTCTTGCGCACGAACTGCATCAGCCTATGAGTGCTATCAATGCCTATGCTGAATCTGCGATGTTGCTTTCTTCAAAAGAACATACCGAGTTGAACGGACATAACAAAGATACATTGCGGAAAATTCTAGATCAAATCATCAAAGAATCAATTCGTGCGTCTGAGATTGTTCGTGGTTTGAGAAGTTTTTTCATCGGTGGCGCGTCAAATATCAAGTTGGCAAATGTTGACCAGTTGGTGATGGATGCCGCTTTGCAGCTAGAAAGCTACGCTCAAAAGCTAAATGTCCAATTAGAGATAGAAAAGCTCAGCGAACCCGTGTGGGTGATGGTTGACATCACTCAAGTTAAAACAGCATTAGGCAACTTGATCAAGAATGCTATAGAGTCAGCCAACTCTGGTGGATTTGTTGAAGTAATGTTTGCATTTGATAAGCAACAGCGAATTGAAATAAGCATTTTTGATTCAGGGAAAACACTTGATATCTACGAAAGTGAAATTATTTTCAAACCCTTTTATAGTGAGAAAAAAGAGGGCTTGGGATTAGGTTTGTCTATCAGTAAGTCATTAATTGAAAATAATGATGGATCAATTTTCTACAGATCAAAACCTAAAAAATGTTTTGTTGTTTCATTACCAACAGGAAGCAAAATAGATGTTTGAAAACAAACTGATATGTATTGTTGATGATGATGCGTCTGTGCGCGATTCACTGAGCTTGATGCTTGGTTTGAAAGGCTACGACTGCCGGATTTATGATAGTGCTGAGTCTTTCCTCTCAAGTTTGCCCAATCGTCCTGCTTGTCTCATTTTGGATTTGAAGATGAAAGGAATGAGTGGACTTGAGCTACAAAACCGGTTGCTTAGTTTAAAGACACCAGTTCAAATTATTTTTCTCACTGCCTTTGCAGATGTTCAAGTGATGCGCGAAGCATTTTTAGGCAATGCAGTAGATTTTTTAGAAAAGCCATTTGCACTCGAGCAGCTTTTGGAGTCTATCAACCGTTCATTTCAGAATCTATCAGCCACTACAGAAAATATCCAACAACATCAAAAGCTCAGATTGCTGACACCTCGGGAGAAAGAAGTCTTTGATGTTCTTTCCCAAGGAAAAAGCCATCGTGAAATCGGTGAATTGTTAAATATCAGCCCTAGAACTGTAGAGGTGCATAAGGCTAGGGTGATGGAAAAACTGGGAATAAAGACGCTTGCTGACCTTCTGCGCCTTTCTGTCAAATCTTAAGTTGGCATAAGGGCTTGCCCTTACGACTTGGGGCGAATTTACAAGCTTGGATGGTTTTTCTACATTGAGGCAACTAATGAAAGTTGCAAATGACTACTCCAAATTCCAACCCCTTCGCTATTGGCTGTTCAATGGTTGGAGCCTTATTACTGGTTGTTGCTCTTTTAGTCCACTCTTTGACTGACAAATTCACAGGCTTGTATTTTTTTTCAATTGGTTTGTTTGTTATCGGATTTATCATTGATATCAGTGAAAGCTAATTAAGGTTTCATTAGGTTTCATTAGATTTTAAGTCGTATTATTCCTTGAGTCAGATATGATTTTGCTAATACCTATTCGCTAAAACTGTCATAAAAAGTATGTACACAGAGTAGGAGCCGTGTTTGTGGCTTCTAGTGGTTATCAAGTGTGTTTAAACACGACATAGGGAGGTGGGGTGGGCATCCCTAAATAAATTCACTATACGTTTTGACCAATGCGCCACAAAACGCCAGATGGGTCAAAAAGACAGAAATCACGCATTTGCCAAGGCTGAAGTTCAATAGGCGTAATTCGTACACCATACTTTTCTACGACACCACTGTTAAGAACTTGTCCCCACCAAGCGTCCACATCCTCAACAAGGATGTGCATCATAAAATTTTCAGCAAGGGCTTCTACACAATAGTCCTGAAGGAGAAAGCTAACGTTATCAAAATGAAAGTAGGCAATGCCATCATCGCCAGAATACATCGTGAAGCCTAGGTCTTGGTAGAACTTTTTGCTAAGTTCAAAGTTCTTGGATGGCACAAAGGCTTTGATCTCGGTGATGCGCAGGTTGGACAAATTGGATTCCTTTTAAAGTTGCTGGCTTGAGATTGATTTAAATTCTATCGAAGGATATAAATCCCAAAGGTGCAGGTTTGGGTACTGAGCAATTTGGGAACTGATGTGATTGAAAATTTTGAAGAAAAAATTAAAACTTTAGATCTTCATTTGGAGACTGACAGGTTGCATATCAAGCCACTCAAGGCAAGTGATGCGGTGGTAGCTTTTCCTAAACTACAAGATGATGGTCTGTATCGTTGGATTTCAATGTCTAAGCCAAAGAGTGTTGACTCACTGGCTGCGGATTGGTACAGAATTGAATCAAGAATTTCACCGGATAGGAAAGAAATTTGGCTCGCTTGGTTTGTCACAAGTAAAAGTGATCATTCACCTGTCGGTTCTATTGATGTCGCTATTGATGTAGATGGGGTGGCGGTTAATTTTGGATACTACTTTTTTGTAAATGAATGGGGCAAAGGTTATGGAACTGAAGCAACTTCTGCGGTTATCCACCATTTACAAAAGCATCAGATTAAAAAATTCATTGCGACTGTCACGGTTGGCAATACAGCATCTGTAGCAGTATTGAAAAAACTAGGTTTTGAATTTAATAGAACGATCCCAAAGAACGACACTCTAAATGGCGTGTTGGTAGACGATGACGAATATGTGCTTTTAACTTTAAGGTAAATGATTCGTTATAGAAATTCGGTCAACAAGATCAATGCTTGTGTTTCGTGAACTTTTGAATAGACTTTCGGGTTCAGAAGGATGTTTTGAACTTCCTCAATTTTGTAGTCATTCTGCATAACTTTATTTGGGGCCTCTCGAACGCAAGGGTGCTGAGTTAATGATTGGATGCTTGCTTTGCAAGCCGGGCCTCAATTAATTCAAGATTTCTCTTTGCGTTTTCATCGCCTTTGTTGGCGGCCCTGCTATAGTAACTGACTGCCCTTTGGGAGTCTACTGGAACGCCTTTTCCGTGGTCATACATAAAGCCTAAGTTTGACAACGCAGATGGAAAATCTTGCTTGGCAGCCAACAGATACCAGTTAAGCGACTCTTGATAATCAAGTTCAACGCCCTGCGCGTTACCATACATGAAAGCAACTTTGGCTTGCGCTTCAGCACTGCCACGATGCGCTGATAATTTGAACCATTTCATTGCTTCGGCATAGTTTTGTTGAACGCCCAAGCCTTTGCTATACATATCGCCCAATTTAATTTGGGACTTAATATGGCCTTTTTGTACAAGAAGTTCAAAACGATATTTGGCTTTTTTGAAATCTTGTTTGACACTGTAGCCTGTTAAATACAAACATCCAATTCTGTAGTGAGCCTCTTCATGTCCTTGATTGGCGGCCATTGTGTACCACCGAATGGCTTCCATGTCGTCTTGCTCCACGCCGTGGTGATGCTCGTACATTGAGCCAATGTTAAACAGTGCGCTTGTATCTTTCTTTTCAGCTGCCAACTTGTAGCATCTCATTGCAGCTTGGAAGTCTTTCTTCAAACCCCATCCATTTTCTAACATGGCGCCAAGCCTGTTCAGTGCATCTGTATTGCCTTCTTTGGCAGACATCTCAAGCCAATGAGCAGCATTTTCATAGCTTTGTGCTGTACCTTGACCTTGCTCATACATCAACCCCAAATAATATTGAGCTTGTGTCGTACCTTGTTCTGCTGACAACTTGAAGGCAGCAAATGCAGCGTTAAAGTTTTGAGGTACACCTTGCCCTTGGTAATGAATAATTCCTAAATTGAGTTGAGCTTCAGCCTCACCCCTGGCCGCAGCTTCTTGTTCCTTTTTGTATTCAGCTTCAATGGCAGCATCGATTGCATCTCGTTGTTTTAGAAGTTCTTCAATGCGGGTCATGTTGGTAACTCAGTTGATGGCTAAAAAGTCTGCAATTAGAAACAGAGTCATTGATTTTCAGTAGCTTAAAGCACTTACAACTCAGGCGTATAGCGTTTCAGCATTTCTTCTCGAGACTCCACTGGAGCCGTACTCTTAGTTTGATCACTGATGATTTGGCCAATCGTTGGTATTGCATCCATGTTTTGTTGGTTCGCTTTAGACCAGAATTTAGAACGCATCAACGCTTTGGGACAGTGAATATAAGCAGCTTCCACGATCACTTTGATAACCAACTTGGGCTTGTTGTTTAAATTATCAAAGTGCTTAAGCAAATCTGTATCAGTTTGAAGCGTGGCTTTTCCATTCACTCGAACGACTTCGTCAATACCTGGAATAAAAAACAGCAAGCCAATTTGCGATGTCGCAATGATGTTTGTCAGTGTGTCTAGTCTGTTGTTGCCAATAGAGTCTGGAATTAGGAGTGTTTGTTGATCTAAAACTTTGACAAATCCTGCGTCCCCGCCACGCGGTGAGCAATCCATTTGATGATGTTGATCGCCACTGCTGATCACAAGAAATGGCGACAACGAGATGAATCTCTTTAGGTGCGGATCAATGTGCGTCAATTCTTTTAGAACGGCACGTTCGCTTGGTGCTTTGTAAATGGCACGCAATTGTTCTGTGGTTTGAATTAGCATAGATGCAATATAAAGATTGTAGACACAAAACTCGCTGGGCGAGCGATTGTGTTCACGTTATGATTATCAATAAAGAAACATTTATAACCGTTACGGAGTTTCAAATGAAAAAAAGTTCATTGTTTAAATGGCTAGCAATTCTTTTGCTGAGCATTCAGAGTCCTCTTATTTGTGCTCAAACTGGGCCCATCAAAATCATCGTGGGTTATCCGCCAGGCGCAACATCAGATTTGCTTACTAGAATTTTGGCAGAAGCAATGTCTAAGAATTTAAATCTTCCTGTTTTTGTAGAGAACAGAGCAGGCGCAGGTGGGCAGTTAAGTAACCTAGCTGTCAAGGCAGCTGCGCCAGATGGAAACACTTTAATGATGACCCCTGTGGCAACGATGTCAATATTTCCTCATAGTTATGCTGGACAATTAAAATATGACTCCGTCAAAGATTTTGCTCCGATTGCTCATTTAAGCAACTTTCAAATTGGTCTGGGTTTAGCCAATAGAGTACCTGCAAACAATCTTAAAGACTATGTAAGTTGGGTTAAGTCCAACCCCAGTCAAAACGGTTTTTATGGCTCTGCAGCCGCTGGCTCTCTTCCTCACTTTATGGCTGTGATGTTTGCAAAAACTGCAGGCATTAATTTAGAACACGTTCCATATCGAGGTACCGCTCCGGCTATGCAAGCTCTGGCTTCTGGTGAGATATCAGCACTTTCAACTGTAGCGGCGGATATTCAGACCTTGGTTGATGGCAAGAAAGCAAAACTGATTGCCGTTGCGGGTGAAAAACGCAGTATTCGCTTCCCAGATGTCCCTACTTTTAAAGAACAAGGTTATGACTTGGTTGCGTTGCCTTGGTACGCCTTGTTTGCACCAGCTGGAACCCCAAACGCAATCATTGATAACTTGGCAAAAGCGGCCATAGACGCTATCAATGATCCCATCGTCAAGAAAAAATTAATTGATATGGAATTGGAGCCTACTGGTTACGGACCTGAAAGATTAGGTCAAATTTTAAAGAGTGATTTAGACAAATGGGGGCCCCCCATCAGAGAATCAGGGTTTAAGCCTCAATGAATTAGGCTCTTCATCAAACAATCGCCTAGTAAAAACACGATGGAAGAACAAAGGCACCTTAGTGCCTTTGTTCATTTTGTGTTGAATAAAAAATTCAAATCAATTATTTATTTGGTGCTTTGTATTTGGCAGCTTTTGCACCAGCATTGGTCATAGCTGTTTTCATCGCTTTGGTTGAAACTAATTCTTCTACATGAATTTCTTGGAAGGCACCGCTTGCCATTGTGATCATCTGGGCTTCCGTAATTTGCTCTGCAGTTCCTTCAATTAAACAAACGATGCTGCCATTTGAAATTGAAAACAATACTTCATGCGTTTTAAGGCCTAGAGACTTGAAAAGCGCTTTTGCAGCCTCTCCTCTATCGCTTGGTGCAGAAAGCATGCCCTGAAAAGCTGTGGTTGTGTAGCGTGAACGAACTAGATATAAAGCCATGATGTGTCTCCTTATTTAGATAGGTAATTGACGCGCTAAGTTGCTGCGAACCCAGCTGCTTAGTCCGCTGCCAGTTGCGCGAGCAGACCAATCTTGAAAAGCTGGGTCACCATAGACTGCGTCTACACACTTACCGTAAGCTTCGTAGCTGTCGAAACGAGCAGAAAAAACCATGTTGCCAACTTCCCCCGCAGATACAGCCCATATTGATACATCTGCACCGTGTTTGCGCCAGATAGCGACACTCTCAGACACGAATCCCATGAACTTGGTCATGTCAGCGCCTGGATTGGGTTTGAATACTGCTTGTGAAATTATTTGTCCCATTCGAAATCCCTCCAATTGAAAAAGTGCATTGCATGTCAATGCACAGGATTCAATTTAACGCTGGTACTTTAGAAATGAAATAGCTTTCGGGAATCATTTCACAAGGGTTTTCCTGAGTCATGTTAAATTTCTTAGGCCGTACGGCGATGACTCGAAATTGACTTGAAAGATCAACCCTTACAATTTTAGAACTTTTGATTCAAGTTAGGGGTGTTCTTCTGGTGTGTCGAAATATACAAATTGATCGGGAACTAGATGACAAAAAAAATTAAATCACCATTGCAAGCTTTGTGCATTTTTGCAAAAGATGTCCATCAAGTTTCATTGTTTTACCAGCAAGCTTTGGGGCTGAAGGTTCAAGCTTCGGATAAATCGCATGATCTTTTAGTGGGGAAAAACCACGAAATTGTGGTGCATGCCATTTCCAAAGCCTATGCACAAAGTATAGAAATTGAATCTCCGCCTAAGCGGCGGGAGGAAGTTGCTTTAAAGCCCATATTTGTTGTGGAAGACCTTGAGCTTGTGCGAGCCGCTGCCAAAGCCCATGGTGGCTATCTCAAGCCCATTAAACAAGCTTGGCGTATTCGTGGCTATATTGTTTTAGATGGTAGCGATCCAGAAGGCAATGTGATTCAATTTAAACAGGTGGATCCTGAGTCCCAATAGATTGTGTGAAAGACGGCATGATTAAAGTTTGAGATCATGCCGAAAGAGATCTTTTCAAACTCAGTTCAACAGTTGAATGGTTTGACCTGCAAAATCAAAGTTAAAGCTTTGATTCAAGAAACTCCAAAACAAGCTTCTGCAATTGGTTTCGGGTGCCGGCACTAGCGCCATGAGCCCTGTAGAACATCCGCCCGCTAGAAAGCTTGTTGGCTGAACTTGTAAATTCACCAAACATCATGCCGTGGCCGCCTCCTTCAATTAGCTCAAATCGCACATCTTGCCCCTTAGCCTTGGCAGCTTCAAACCAGCTCTGCGGTGAAGGCATTGGATCTGCGGCATTCGCGGTGCGGTTGCAGGTTTGATTGAAACCGGGGGGTGCAAGTGGGTAGTAGTCGTTGTATGCGCAAGGCATTCCACGAAGATGCATCCAATCGTCTTTCTGCAGGCCGCCGTAGTTGTCAGCCGATCCATACAACAACAGCAAGGGTACTTTGATTTCGTCAGGAAATCCTATGCCCGCCGACGGCCCGCCTTCTGCAATTACACCGCGTACGTTGGTGGGATCGGCAGATGCAGCCATGTTGATGGAAACGGATGCACCGTTTGACAGGCCCTGAAAAAACATTTTTCGCGTATCTACTTTGTCACTTTTGAGTGCCCATTGATATGCGCCCAATGTTGCCTTGTAAATCATTCGCTGTCGCCCCACGTTGCTCATATTGAAAAGCAACAGGTCAGAAAACGGCGTGAAGCCATTCATTTGAAATGCATCGAATATCAGAGTTGCATATCCATTCTGATTCATCAATTTGGCAAAGTCACGCTCATAGTTGCCCAAGCCACCTCCACCGTGGGCAATGATCACCAGCGGTGGTTTATCGCCGCGCTTCTTGGCAAAAAACGTAGGTGTCTCTAGCTTGACTGAAGCGTGGCAAGGATTGAACTTGGCAAGCGGGCCTGCAACAGATTTGACAGGACCACGGTCAACAATTCTTGTATCTTCGGGATTGAAGGGCACACATTCTTCGTTGGCAAAAGCGAAGTTTGCGAAAAATACCAAAACAGAAGCAAAAAAGAGTTGAACCCAGTTCATTCGATGTCCTAGGGTCATTTTTTGGCTTCAACGTGGCTGGCAAACTTATTCAAGATAGATTGCCAACCTTGTTCTTGTTCCTCAACGGAGTGTTCCGTTTCTGCTACAAAAGTGATGCGCAACTTCACGCCATCGCTGGTTTGCATAAATTGAACCGAGGCAGAGCGATCGCCAAAAGCATATTCGATCAATTCATTCGGAATGATTTTTGTGTACGTGCCTGCAAAATCAAATCCGAAGCTGCCATCTTTGGCTTCCATGCGGGAAGAAAATGTGCCACCCACACGCAGTTCAACACTTGAAGAAGTTGTATGCCAATCATCCGAGGCTGCATTCCACTGAATGATGTCTTCGGGCGAAGTATAGGCACGCCAAACTTTCTCGATGGGCGCACGCACAAGGGTTTCAATGGTGATGTTCATAGTCTGGAGTTTAAGCAGTTGTGAATTGTGTGGCAATCACTCGCCACCGCCGCCGCCACCACCTCCACCATCGCTGCTGCCAGCGTCAGCGTTGTCAGCCGAACTGTTGGGATTGAGGGCATTGTTGGCACTTGGGAAAATAAGCACTTGACTCACAAAGCCATCATCTGAGCGCTTTTTTTCTTCCTCAGAAAGCTCGAGTGTTTCGTTCGGTTTTGAATTGAAAATTTTGGATAGCCAGTCAAACATTGAATACTCCTTGAGAACTTATCCTTGCCCGAAATAGTGGGGGGGCAAGGCATGCCCCCTCCAAACGCTTCAGCTTTTAGGGCAACACATTGCACAAGCAGTGCGCCGCAGCACCAAAGGGTTGTTTTTTTTCAATGACCGTTTGCAACCAGCTCAGGTCTTGCCCCAATGTGTTCAGCATCAAAGCATCAGCGCCCGAAAGTCCTGACAACACACTCCAAGCTGGAGGGGCCACTGATTCAGCAGAAGTCCAACCAATCTGTCCCATGAATTTTTGGGCAATTCTTTCTAATCGGGAGGTTTTGGGTCCCACATAACGAATAGGGAGCTCTTTGTTGTTGGCTTTGGCGCCATCCAGTTTGGCAACCAGGCTTCGGGCCTCTTCAACGGCATCGGAAAAACTACCGACTCGATCAATTAGCTTGTGATTGGCTGCTTGCGCACCTGTCCAAATTCTGCCTTGGGCCAGTTCGTCTACTTTGGCAAGTTCGATGTTGCGAGAGGCAGACACTTTGCCAATGAAATCGGCATAGATGTGTTCTATGCTCGACTGCACCAAAGATTGCATGCGGGGGTCTAAGGCCTTGCGAGGATCGTAAGCACCCGCAAGCCAGGTGGTTTGATAGCCACCGGTATTGACACCAATTTTACTCATCAAACCTTCACCAGTGGGCAACATGGCAAACACGCCAATAGAGCCCGTGATGGTGGCTGGATCGGCAATGACCACATCAGACGCCATCGAAATCCAATAACCACCGGATGCCGCCAAGTTGCCCATGGACACCACAACGGGTTTGCCTTTCTCTTTGGCAATTTGCAGCTGCTCGCGAATGAGCTCAGAGCCGAAAGCACTGCCACCTGGCGAATTCACTCTGAGCACAATGGCTTTGACATCTTTGTCTTCAGCCGCTTTTCGAATGCGCTCCGATGTAGAGATACCGCCAATTTTGCCGGCTGGTGCGCGGCCATCGCTAATTTCACCTTCGGCGACCACAATGGCAATGTGCTCACCTTTGACTCTCTTCACTTCAGAAGTGAGATAGTCTTTCCAGCCAACCTGACGGAAAGATTGGATGTCTTCGTCTTTGCCCACTTCTTTCATGAGCGTTTCACGCAGCGATTCAAAAGTCTGCAAACCATCGATCCACTTCCAATCGAGGGCCAATTGGCCTGGATTGCCTTTGACCTTGATGAGCGAATCGGGTAGCTTGCCGATGTTTTGATCAATGCTGCCTGCAGGTAAATTGCGCGCCTTTTCAACGCCGCCTGTGTACAAAGCCCACAACGCATCATACACATGCGCCTCGGCTTTCAAGGCTTGCTGCGAAGGTGCATTCAAGACATAAGGTTCACCGGCAGATTTGAATTGGCCCACCCGAATTAAGTTGGCTTTGATTCCCAGTTTGTCTAAAGCGTCTTTGTAATAATTGCGGCTTCTGCCCAAGCCTTCAATGAGCACACCGCCCATGGGGTGCGAAAGCACTTGGTTGGCATGCGCCGCCAAATAGTATTGGCGTTGGTCATAAAAGCCAGACCATGCCACCACTTGCTTGCCAGAAGCTTTGAATTTTTCAATAGCACTGGCTGCCTCGCGCAATGAAACCAAACCGCCACCCTGAAAGTCGTCAAGCTTTAAAAGCACTTTGTCGATGTGCTTGTCTTTAGCTGCCAACTCAAGCGTCATGACCACATCGCGAAGTCGAACTGTTTCGGTGGCATTGCCCTGAAGCTCACCAATGACTTTGTCTTTCAAGCCGCCTGGTGATTCTTCTACCAGCACGCCTTTGAGGTCCATGACCAAAACCGTGTGATCTTCAAGGCTAACTTTGTCTGCGTACAAAACCAGCCAGCCTATGCCTACCGCATACAGAACCACACCAAAGACCAAGGCTACGCGAAAGCCACCGATCATCCAATCGGACACTTTGAGAATGCCCCGATTGATCAGCGCGTAAAGGCTTTTGATTTTTTGAAAAAGGGCTTTCATTTTGACTCCTCAGAAATTGAATGTTCAGTAGGCAGTAACCACGCTAACACCATGGAAGGCAAGCAAGCCACCCACATGCAAAAAGCAATGAGTGGCTGCGAGAATTTGACATTGGTGGCTCCATTCAAAGAGCCAGAAAATATTTCAAAAAATCCAATAAACACAAGGGCATATACAAACATGACCGCCGACAACCAGCGGTAAGCATGCAGATAGCCTGAATTTCGGATGGCTATTTGCCGTTCATCTAACAATTCGTCGGGAGCGTCTGCCACATTGCGAACCGACTTTCGCAATTGAAAATACAGAATAAACACAATAACTAGCAAAACAATTTCTAAATAGGATTTCAGCTTGGCTTGGGCAATGAAGAAAATAAAACTCAAACCGATAAGGCAAGCCGCTGTGATGACCACCAAAACTCGCCTGTTGAACTGATTGCGAAACCTAGACGGCCTGTTGTCGTTCAAGCTTTCAATGACTTCATTCTTGGTGACACCCGCAGACCAATAATATTTATTGCCTTTTTTATCTGTCATGTGATTTGCCTTTTGGAAAAGGTTGGATAGAAAAGAGGCTTTGAATGTCTTTCCCCAAAACATCGGCAATTCGAATGGCCAGCACCAAGCTGGGGCTGTACTCGCCCCGCTCTAGGTAGCCAATGGTTTGATAGTGCACGCCCACAGATTCGGCCAATTGCTGGCGCGACATGCCCAGAAGCTCTCGCTGCTCGGCAATGCGGTTGTAAACGGGAATTTCTTCATTGCGGCTCATGAAGATAGTATAAATGCTACATAGCATTCATGCAACAATTCTTCGAAAAGAATTGTTGCCGCAGGGTTGAAGTGCTTTTTTCTGACTACTTAATTTCCCAAACAGACACTGTGCCACTCACTTCATGACCCGCAATCAGCAAAGCCTTACCAGTAGGGCTTTGTGCTGCAGGTACAAAAGTCAAGCCCTCGGGCGAAATGTCCCCATTGGTCAAGTCAGTTGTGTTTTGCAACCATTGAACAAATTTTGGTGCTGCAGGGTTTGTCAGGTCATACATCATGATGGCACTGGATCTCTCAAGCGCGACAAAGGCATAGGTTTTTTGATTGACCTTACCCACCACAACGCTCTCAGGCTCTGGGCCTTTGTTGTCTAAGCGTCCCAGAACTTGATCTTTGCTTAACAAAGAGCTGGGCATGGTGCTGTAGGTCAGTGTTTCTAAATCATTGCCTGAGTCATAAACCTGTGCACCTGTGCTTGCGTTGTAAATTGAGAATGAGCGACCGCCCAAGGTGTACAACTTGTCATACTGGCCGCTGCTGTTCTTTCCCATGGTTGAAAACACGGTAAGACGACCAAGCTCTGTGTCTTTTTTCAAGTCGGTTGCAGTAGGAAATGCGGTGCTACTGAGGACCATGCTGCTGTTTCCAACGCGTTGTGTTTCCTTTTGACCTGTTGCCAAGAAATCATCACGGTCATCACCTTCGTTGGCAGTAATGATGTAGTTGACGCCATTGGCAACGAACGTGGCAATACCATCAGGCATGTAGATACCAAACAAGTTGGCATAGGGTTTTAAGACAAAGGGCGATGTGGCAGAAACTTTGTCAGATGGCGCAATGGAGTTTGTCGCTAAGCCATGGTTTTTGTAACCCATGGGAATAATGCGGTCGATGCGATTTGTAGCCAAGTTAACCACTGCTACTGCATTGTTCTCTTGCAGAGTCACAAAAGCTTGTGAATTGTCTTCACTGATGGTGACGTATTCTGGCTCCATGTCTTGGGCCACTGTAGCGCCTGGACGGCCAATGCGGACATCGGCTGGCAATTCGCTTGCACGACTTGCGCCAGCGTTGAATGCAGAAAAGTCTAATGTCGTAGCGGTATCAGCAGGCACACCATTTGCAACTGCAATGATCGAAATGCTGCCAATAGGATCAATGCCGTCGGTTGCAAAGTTGACGCTCAACTCACCTTCGTTGGCAACCACCAATTTGCTGCCATCTGGGCTGAAAGCCATGCCGTCTGGCAGGCTACCAACAGTCACTTTTTTCAAGTAGGTGGCATTGCCTTGAGCATCAAGTCTGTAAAACGCGACCACACCTAAGTCTGTTTTAGGTGTTGCTTGAACAGCAATGGCCATCAAGTTGCCGCTAATGGCCAAGGTTTGTACGCCACCTGCCGTGAAACCGTTGCCATTCACATGCTGTGCTACTGAAATCACAGCACCTGCTGTTAAATTGCTGGCTGTGGTGGGGTTGGCAAGCGCTGTGCTTGTGAGGTTAGAGAGGGAAATTCTTTGGAATGAAGAAGGGGCTGTGGGTGTATCGACGGTGATGAAAATAGAGCGGCTTTCAGCATGGTAGGCCACAATTTCTGAAACGCCTGCACCTGCGTTGAGTGCATAACGGCCGACCAAGGTCGCTTTGGGATCAAAGTCGGGTGTATCAGAACTACCGCAACCGGAAAGGGTCACCAATGAGATGGCGAGAACAAAGGCACTTAGGGTTTTGTAGTTCATGAGATGCTCTTGAAGTTAAGACTTACCTGAACACTCTAAAGATGGTATGTGACGAATTTATGAAATTTGCATTTGGCTTGCACTCAAGCACCTAAACTATTTTGAATCTTGCAGACAGTTTTAGCGACCATAAAATTGTCACAAGCACAAAGACACCTGTAGCAGCCATCACATACTGCGTAGAAAGTTGGGGAGGATTGTGAAGGTGCGCTTGCACAATGAGCCAGAAAATGACCGCCATGAAACAGCACAGCTTGCTGGCAAAAATCAATAAGTACGCTTGAAGAATTTGCTTTGTTTCAACTATTCGATTAGGCGATAACCAATACATGCGATTGGGTATGTTGATCACTGAGGCGGCAATTTGGCAATCAGCATTGGTAGCAAAGCCATCAAACCCGATGTGAGCACCATGATGGCAAGAAACAAATTGGTGAATTGATCGCGCGGCATGGTGGCATCGGGCGTGCCAGACAAATCAAAGTGCGATGCAACTACAGGCGGCAAATTCTGTGCGGTACCTAAGATGAATGCTACGCACAAGATCAGTAAAAATGCATATGCAAAGGCAAGTACTTTAGTATTGTTCATTGATTGCTTGGCTAAAAATTATAAAAACAAAAAAGTTTTAAAAAGTTCTAAAAAGATTAATTTAAGAATTTTAAATAATTACAAATTTGAAAATTTTGCCTACACCCTATACAGATGGAAAAGCGTGTTGATAGGTATTGCCTAGTAACTTTGGTTCGTTTGCAGAAGTGTCTTTTGTTGGACTAATTAAAAACTAAGCCTTATGATGATTCTGGAAAAAAACACAGGGGTCAATGCCTGAACGAGAAGGCAAGACATCTGTCACAACAATTTGATGAATCAAGGCTGCTTTTCATGACAACCGTCAAAAAAATTATTGATAAAAAAGCGAACACCATTTTCTCGGTTTCAACCACTGAACCCGTAGAAAACGTCCTGAAAGTCATGCGCGATCATCGCGTCAGAGCCGTTTTGGTCATCGACGATGGTGTGTTGATGGGCATTGTTTCACAGGGCGATTGCGCCATCAAAGTATTGTTGCCGCACGACAATCCAGCCCAAGTGGCCGTCTCAAAAATCATGACGCCCAACCCCCTCACCGTGACACTCTCGAACACACTCGATGAATGCATGGCCATCATGGTTCACAAACACATTCGCCATTTGCCTGTTGTTGAGAAGAACAAAGTACTTGGCGTTGTATCCATCGGTGACTTGGTCAAAAATATCATTGAGCTCCAAGGCAACCAAATCAAGTTCCTTGAAACCTACATCAAAGGGCATGGCGCTTAACACCTCACTTAAACATTAAAATAATTCGTCGTCATCCACAAATCAATGATGAAAAAATTTTTGACGAATTTGGTGTTGGTGTTGATGGCAACTCAGTCTTTGGCCCAACCTGCTTCTTGGGGAATACCGGTAGGACCGCGTCCTGAGAGCGAGGCGTTGGCTCAATCAGTGCCCATCGCTGATGTTCATATGCACTACGATTTCATTCGCATGAGTGTAGATCAGATGTTGCTGCGCATGAAAGAATCCAACGTCCGTTGGGGTGGTGCAGTTGGAGACTACTCAGCGGATTTACAAAGCGCTCTTGGTGACAAGTACATTTCTGCAATTGGTCAGGCGGAATTCACCAAGGTTTTATTGTCAAGTGGTGAGCAAGGTTTGCAAAATGTAAATCATCCTGTTTTTGTTGAATTTTTCAAAGAAGCAGAATCTCTGATGGCAACAGGTAAAGCTCGTGGCTTTGGTGAAATCCACATCAATAACCGATCAAGTGTCAGCGCAAATGATCCATTTGGAAGGTCCATCCCATTAGACAGCCCAGTTCTGCTGAGGATGTATGAAATCGCAAATGATCACAGCGGATTTGTCCAAATTCATTACAACAAAGATTTTCGGACTGTAGATCAGATCATCTCAATAGCAAAACGATACCCTAAGACATTGACAATCTTGTCACATTGCATGCCAGTTGGGACCCCGGATGATATTCGCAGAATTTTTGATGCTGCACCCAATACGATGTGTGAAATCAGTGGCGCAACTCACATTCATGGGGTCAAGAGAATTGTGACGCCAGATGGCATCAACTCTCGATGGCTAGAATTGATAGAGGCTTACCCTAGCAGAGTCATGATGGGTACGGACCCTTGCTGCGGATTGATGCGTCGATATGGCGAAATTATCCAAGTGATGCGAAGCAAAGCCCTTGCAGCCATGAAGCCCGAAACGCTTGAAAATGTTGCATACAAAAACGCCATGAGGATTTTCGGGCTGAAGGATTGATCATTTAGGCTACTTCTATTCTTTTGGTTGAGTGGTATCCAAAAAAAATGAAAATAGATATTCGCTTAGACAAGCTCTCAAGCGAAGACGCTCAATCTAATGTGCGAGCGGGCCTTTGTTATTTTGGTAAATGTTGAGCCAACAACAAGGCCACATGCATGGCCTCACGCGCTGTGCCGTCCATAATTTGATGCCTGCAGCTGGTGCCATCGGCCACCACGCATGCGTCTTGCTGTAGTCGAATGCTAGGTAGCAAGCTGGCCTCGGCCATTTGCTTGGACACTTCCAAGTGCGAAGCCTCGTAACCAAATGAACCGGCCATGCCGCAGCAACTGCTCTCAATCAAATCCACTTTGGCTTGTGGAATGAGTTGGATCACTTGTGTAATGGAGGGCATCATGCCAAAGGCTTTTTGGTGGCAGTGGCCGTGCAGCAATATAGGCTTTTTGGCTGGTGTCAATTGAGCCTTCAGAGCATCAAGCTTTCCTGCTTTGTTTTCTGTTGCTAAAAATTCTTCAAACAAAACGGCATGGGCTGCAACAGTGTCTGCCATCTCACCCAGGCCCATGACCAAAGATTCATCGCGCAGGGTTAGCAGGCACGATGGCTCTAGGCCCACAATGGCAATGCCTTTTTGTGCAAAGGGCAGCAAGGCTTCTAGCAAAGCTTGTGCATGCTCTTTGGCTTTGCTCACTTGCCCGCTGGCCAAGTAGGTTCGGCCACAGCACAGGTGTTGGCTAGGGGCGTCTTGCGAGGTGCGACTGGCAATGTGAACTTGATAGCCCGCCGCAGACAAAACATCGAAGGCAGCCCAGGCGTTTTCAGATTCGAAATAGCCATTGAACGTATCGACAAACAAAACCACGGGTTTGCTGGCTGCCAATACTTCTTGTGCCGAAACACCAACACGCTGACTGTTGAAGAAATGCTCCTTTTTCCACTCAGGCCATGAACGCTCGGCAGACAGGCCCGTGAGCGATTCTGCCAAGCGGGCCAACCAAGGCCACTGATTGCGCAGGTTCATGAGGCGTGGCCATTGGGACGCAATGTGCGCGTAGCGTGGCAAATTGGAAATCAGGGTGTCTTTTAAGGGCAGACCATGCTTGGCGTTGTAGTGGTGTTGCACTTCAATTTTCATGCGCGCCATGTCAACGCCGGTAGGGCAGTCGCGTTTGCAGCCTTTGCAACCCACACACAGGTCCAAAGCTTCCTTGACCTCTGGGCTTTCTAAGCCGCCTTGGAGTTGGCCACTCAAAGCCAATCTGAGTGTATTGGCCCTACCGCGCGTGGCATGCATTTCATCGCGCGTGACTCTAAAACTGGGGCACATGGTGCCCGCATCAAATTTTCTGCAAGTGCCATTGTTGTTGCACATTTCCACAGCTTTGGCCAAGCCTTGTGCGGGGTCTTGGCCTGTACCGGGCGCAGTGGTTTGTTCTGTGGCAGCGTCGTTGTGAACGTTCCATGCACTCCAATCCAAAGCGGTTTGAATGGGAATGATTTTGTAATTGTTGCCAAAGCGCATGAGCGATGTGTCGTCCATTTTGGGCGGATTCACCATGCGGTTGGGGCTGAGCAAGTTGAGCGGGTCGAGGTGCTGTTTGATTTGGCCAAAGGCTTGTTGAATGGCAGGGCCAAACTGCCACTCAATCCATTCACCTCGGCACAGGCCATCGCCGTGCTCACCGCTGTAGGCGCCTTTGTACTTGCGCACAAGTGCGCTGGCTTCCTCGGCAATGGCGCGCATTTTTTGCGGGCCATCCCGGCGCATGTCCAAAATTGGTCTTACATGCAAAGTGCCCACCGATGCATGGGCATACCAAGTGCCTTTGGTGCCATGCTTTTGAAACACTTGCGTTAAAGCATCGGTGTACTCTGCCAAGTGCTCTAAGGGCACAGCGCAGTCTTCAATGAAGCTCACGGGTTTGCCGTCGCCCTTCAAGCTCATCATGATGTTCAGTCCTGCTTTGCGCACTTCCCATAAGTTTTTCTGAGGTGCATCGTCCACCATTTCCACCACACTGTTGGGCAAGCCCATGTCGCCCATGAGGGCAACCAATTGTTTCAATTCATGCTTGAGCTTTTCTTTGTCAGAGCCAGCAAATTCAACCAACAAAATAGCTTCAGGATCGCCAATGATGGCTGTGCGTATGGTGGCGGCAAAAGCGGGAATTTTCAAAGACAACTCAATCATGGTTCGATCGACCAATTCCACTGCTGTGAGTGTGCCGCTGCCCAGCTTGGCAATGTGCTGTGCAGAGTCCATGGCTTTGTAAAAGCTATTGAAGTTCACAACACCCAACACCTTGGAAGTGGGAAGTTCACTGAGCTTCAAGGTCAGCGATTGGGTCATGGCCAAGGTGCCTTCACTGCCTACCAACAAATGCGACAGATTGACCTTGCCGTCGGGGGTGTAGGGCCGCACATTTTGGTTGTCAAAAATATCCAAGTTGTAGCCCGCCACGCGTCTTAACACTTTGGGCCAATGGTTTTGCAGATCGGCCTGATGCTGTACAGCCAATTGTTTAACGAACTCACCAATTTGCCTTGCACGTCCAGAGCTGTTTTCAAACTGAGAAAAATCGAGCAGCTCGCCATCGCTTAGCCAAGCTTTGGCACCCAAGACGTTGTGCACCATGTTGCCGTAGGCAATGGAGCGGCTGCCGCAAGAATTGTTGCCAGCCATGCCGCCCAAAGTGGCTTGTGCACTGGTGGAAACATCCACCGGAAACCACACACCATGTTTTTTCAATGAAGCATTGAGGGCGTCAAGGGCGATGCCAGGCTGAACTTCTACCGTGCCTGCTGTGAGGTCTAAATTCAGGATATTTCGAACATGTTTGCTGTGATCGATGACCAAACCCACGCCAGTGGTTTGACCACATTGGCTGGTGCCGCCACCTCTAGGAACGATGGGCACCTTCAAGTCACGGCAAATGGCCATGGCGGTAGCCACTTCCTTCGCGTGCTTGGGCACAAACACACCCAAAGGCGTCACTTGATAAATGGAGGCATCGGTGGCGTAGCGGCCGCGGTCGGCAGCAGAAAACAGCACTTCGCCTTGAGTTTCAGTTTTCAAACGCTTGGCTAAGAGCCCTGCCACCTCATTGCTGGCAGCGGCAACTTGCTCGTAAGTTTCAAGCGCTGAGTTTGGGGCGCTGACTGTAGATGTGTTCATGGAGGGCTGATTCAACAAAAAATACGGGTTTTTCCACATCAGGGAAATCGGAATTCCCGCTATTCTGTCGTCAAATTGATATTTATTCTTAGGAACGCTTTTTAATGCTTAAGCTTGACTTCCATCCAACAGGTCGCCACTTCTTGCAAATCCCGGGCCCTTCGCCAGTGCCCGACCGAATTTTGCGGGCCATGAGCTTGCCCACCATCGATCACCGCGGCCCAGAATTTGGCGCACTGGGTTTGAAGCTTATGGCCAACATGAAGGCTATTTTCAAGACCCAGCACCCCGTCATGATTTATCCGGCCTCTGGCACTGGAGCCTGGGAAGCAGCATTGGTCAACACCTTAAGCGCTGGCGACCATGTGCTCATGTACGAGACGGGCCACTTTGCTTCTTTGTGGTTCAAGCTGGCCGCCCGTTTAGGGATTAAGGCCGAGCTGTTGGGTCTGCCAGGTTCAGAAGGTTGGCGCCAAGGTGTAGACGCTCACAAAATTGAAGTGCGCTTAAAGCAAGACAAATCGCACAGCATCAAGGCGGTGTGTGTGGTGCACAACGAAACCTCTACAGGCGTCACGAGCGACATTGCGGCTGTGCGCCGTGCCATTGACAACGCCAAACATCCTGCGCTGCTTATGGTGGACACCATTTCAGGTTTGGCCTCTGCCGATTACCGTCACGACGAGTGGGGCGTGGATGTCACGGTCAGTGGCTCGCAAAAGGGTTTGATGTTGCCGCCTGGCATGAGCTTCAATGCGCTGTCGCCCAAGGCCATTGAGGTCAGCAAAAAATCGACCTTGCCCAAATCTTTTTGGGCTTGGGATGAGATGCTCGAGATCAACAAATCGGGCTACTACCCTTACACCCCCAATACCAATTTGATGTATGGCTTGAGTGAAGCCTGCGACATGATTTTGGGCCAGGGCTTGGACGTGGTTTTCAAGCGCCATGTGCGTTGGGGTGAGGGCGTTCGCGCGGGTGTGCGTGCATGGGGCCTGCCTATTCAGTGTGCCGACCCAGCTTTGTATTCGCCCATTTTGACGGGCGTGATGACGCCTGAGGGTGTTGATGCAGACGCTGTGCGCAAAATAATTTACGAGAGATTTGATTGTTCCTTAGGAACGGGTCTGGGCAAGGTCAAGGGCAAGATGTTTCGGATTGGGCACTTGGGCGATTGCAATGACCTGACCTTGATTGCCGCACTTGCAGCTTGCGAGATGGGCTTGAAGTTGAGCGGTGTTCAATTGAATGGCTCGGGCGTTCAAGCCGCCATGGACTATTTTTCAGCCAATCCTGTTCCAGCCCTCATTCACAATTGAAGGACAATCTCATGCAACGCAGAACTCTCCTCCAAGCCGCGGCCGCATCTGCAAGCACGCTGGCCGCACCCATGATCAAGGCCCAAACTTTGCCATCGGGCCCCATTCGCATTGTGGTGGGTTTCCCACCTGGGGGAGGGACCGATGCGTTGGCCCGCGTATTGGCCCAAAAGCTTCAAGCCATGTGGAACGTCAGCATCGTCATTGACAACAAAGCGGGCGCGGCTGGCGTGATTGCCGCCGACTTTGTGGCCAAGCAGCCGGCAGATGGCAACACCCTTCTCATGGCGCACATCAACAGCCATGCATTGGCGGTCAGTTTGCAGCCCAAGTTGGGCTACAACGTTGAGCGTGATTTTTCGCCCATTGGCTTGGTGGGCGTCACGCCCAATTTGCTCATTTGCAATGAATCGCAGCCTGCCAAAAATGTGAAAGATTTGATTGCCTTGTGCAAACAAAACCCAGGCCGCATCAGCTTTGCTTCTGCCGGTGGTGGTTCGGCGCAGCACTTGGCCTTGGAAATGTTCAAGCTGCGAGCTGGTATCGATGCCTTGCATGTGCCCTACAAAGGCTCGGGCCCCGCGCTCACAGACTTGATTGGTGGTCAAGTTCAATATTGTTTTGAAACCATGACCTCTGCCACGCCCCATGTGAAAGGTGGCAAAGCCATTGCGCTGGCTCAAACGCGCACCAAGCGCGCCAAAGGCCACCCCAATGTGCCCACCATGGACGAGCAAGGTTTTCCAGGATTTGACGCCACCACTTGGTATGGTTTGGTCGGCCCTGGCCGCATGAACCCCTCTTTTGTGAAGCGCATCAATGAAGACATGAACAAAGTCATGGCCATGCCCGATGTGATCGAAAAATTTGAACAATATGGCGCAGAAGATGGCGGCGGCTCACCTGAGCGCTTTGCCGAATTCATTCGAACTGAAACGCAAAAGTGGGCAAGGGTTGTGAAAGAAGCCAAGGTTCAGGTCGACGCCTAATCCATGGCCCAGACTCTTCTGCGAATCGGTGCTGGCGCAGGCTATGCGGGTGACCGCATCCCACCTGCATTGGCCTTGGCAGAAAAAGGGCAGCTCGATTATTTGGTCTTTGAGTGTTTGGCCGAGCGCACCATTGCGCTGGCGCAGTTAGAAAAAATTCAAAACCCTTTGCGCGGTTTTGATCCTTTGCTTTCGGCGCGCATGAAAGCGGTCTTGCCTGCTTGCATGGCGCAAGGCACGCGCATTATTACCAACATGGGCGCCGCCAATCCTTTGCAGGCTGGGCGTGAAGTGTTGGCGGTTGCCAAAGAGTTGGGGCTTCATCACCTCAAGGTGGCAGTGGTGTTGGGTGATGATGTGTTGGCAACTTTGCAGGCGCAATATCTCTCCGAGCCTTTGATAGACAGCCTGCAAACAGTGGCAGACATACAAAGCGTGTTGGTCTCTGCCAATGCCTATCTGGGCGCAGAAGCGCTTTTGCCCGCGTTGCAAACCGACGCGCATGTCATCATCAGTGGTCGGGTGGCCGACCCCGCATTATTTTTAGCGCCCCTCATGCATCATTTTCAATGGCGCGGCGATGATTGGCACTTGTTGGGCAAAGGCGTGATGGTGGGCCATTTGTTGGAATGCGCGGCCCAAATCACGGGGGGCTATTTTGCCGATCCTGGCTATAAGGATGTGCCAAATTTGGCGCAGCTGGGCTATCCCTTGGCAGAGGTGAGCGCCAGTGGTGAGGTGGTCATTACCAAATTGGCGGATGCGGGTGGTTGCGTCACGGTGCCCACATGCACCGAACAGCTGCTTTATGAAATTGAAGACCCCACGCAGTATTTGCAACCCGACGTGGTGGCCGATTTTTCGCAAGTGCAATTTCACCAAGTGGGTGCAGACAGGGTGCAAGCCTTTGGCGCCAGTGGCACCACGCGGCCCGACACCCTCAAAGTGACTTTGGGATACCGCGATGGCTTTGTGGGTGAGGGTCAAATGTCGTATGCGGGGCCTGGCGCTCAAGCCAGAGGGCAGTTGGCCCTCGATCTTGTCAAAGCCCGATTGGCCGACGCTGGGTTTGGCCATTTTGAAGCGCGCTACGACCTGATTGGCGTGAATGCCATTTTGGGTGACACACGGCCTTCGCATGAACCTTCCGAGGTGCGTGCCCGTATTGCGGTGCGTGTAGACACCCAGGCACAGGCGCTTCATGTGGCCAACGAGGTAGAAGCCTTGTATACCAACGGTCCTGCTTCTGGTGGGGGTGCCAGCAAATCGGTGCGCGAGGTGATTGCGGCCGCATCGATGCTCATCCCTCGCAGTGCCATTCAAACTCAAACCATTTTGCTAGATGGCACTGAGGAGCTGGCCTGATATGCTCTTAAGAGACATTGCACACACCCGAACCGGTGACAAGGGCAACCGATCAACCATTTCGGTCATTGCCTACGATCGACAACATTTTGAGTTGATTGAGAAATGCCTTACCTCAGAAAAAGTGCTGGTGCATTTTGCTGGCATTGTGAAGGGGCCTGTTGTGCGTTACAGCTTGCCCCAACTTGGCGCGCTCAATTTTGTGATGCACAATGCTTTAGGTGGCGGCGTGACGCGCTCTTTGGCCCTTGATGCACACGGAAAATGCCTCAGCGCCAAACTGCTCAGTCTTGTGATTGAATAAACATGTTTCGTTAAATTGGAGATGCTATGAAAAATTCTTGTATGGCTGGTTTGAAAAAAAGTTTGCTCAGCGTGATGTTGGGTTTGGGTGTTGCACTGGTTGCCACACAAGCTCAAGCGCAGGCCTACCCTAACAAACCCATTAAGGCCATCGTGCCCTTTGCAGCCGGCAGCGCCACCGATCAAATTGGCAGAGCATTTGCACAAAAAATGTCTGAAGTTTTGGGTCAACCCATCGTGGTTGAAAACAGAGCTGGCGTCAATGGCATGCTGGGTGCTGACGCTGTAGCCAAATCGGCTCCCGATGGCTACACCATTCTCATTGGTACCAACAGCACCAACGCAGCGCTCAAAAGCCTGATGAAGAAATTGCCCTACGACCAAGACACCGCGTTTGCGCCTATTGGTTATATGGGCTCGGTGCCCCTCATTGTGGGCGTTAACAACGATGTACCCGTTAAGAATTTGAAAGAGTTTGTCGACCTGGCAAAGGCAAAGCCGACAACAGTGACATTTGCCAGTGCCAGCACATCTCAATTGGTTTCCTCAGAAATGTTGGCCAGCATGGCCGGTATTCAAATGACGCACGTGCCCTACAAGAGTGGCCCCGCCGCCATGACCGACCTCATTGGTGGGCAGGTCAATATGTTTACCGCCGACTTTGCAGTCATGTTGCCCCAAGTCAAGGGCGGCAAAATTCGCGGCTTGGCCGTCACTTCCACTCAGCGTTCCAAAGCCATTCCTGAGTTGCCCACAGTCAATGAAGCACTTGGCCTGAAAGACTACGAGCTCATTGCGTACTTCGCCATGTTTGCGCCAGCGGGCACACCAGCCGACATGATTCAAAAACTCAATGCCGCTTTGAATGCGGCAGCTAACGACAAAGCCATTCTCGAGCGATTCTCTGCACTGGGTTTTGAAACTGCACCAGGCTCGCCTGAAGCGCTGGCTCAGCGTTCTAAAACTGAAACAGCCAAGTGGGCCAAAGCCATTCGCGAAGCCAAGATTGAACCGCAATAACACTTCAATTGCAGGAGGGTGAGTTGTGGAAGTTTCTTTTCATGAGGAAATAGAGGCCCTCCGTGCTGGCGATGGCGAGGTCTTTCAAGGTGAAGGCATTCTGGCCATCACCAAAGCCTTGCTCCAATCAGGCGTGGCTTATGTGGGTGGTTATCAAGGCGCACCTGTTTCGCATTTGCTGGACGTGATGGTGCAAGCCAAGCCCTACATGGACGAGCTAGGTGTTCATGTTGAAGCTTGCTCCAACGAAGCCTCCGCGGCGGCCATGTTGGGTGCTTCCATTCACTATCCTATTCGCGGCGCAGTGACGTGGAAGTCCATTGTGGGCACCAACGTAGCTGCAGATGCGTTGTCCAATTTGTCATCGCCTGGCGTCACGGGTGGCGTGCTCATTGTGGTGGGTGAGGATTACGGCGAAGGCGCCAGCGTCATTCAAGAAAGAACACATGCTTATGCCCTCAAGTCGGGCATGTGTTTGCTAGACCCGCGGCCAGAGCTGGGGCAAATGGTCAACATGGTGGAGCATGGCTTCAGATTGTCCGAGCACTCCAACATGCCCGTCATGATGGAATTGCGCATTCGGGCGTGCCATGTGCGCGGACAGTTTGTGGCCAAAAACAATGTGGCGCCTCTTCTTTCCAAAAAGAATTTGTTGCAAGAACCGGCCAGTTTCAACTACATGCGCTTGGCTCACCCGCCAGTCACGTTTGCGCAAGAAAAGCGCAAAGTAGAACACCGTCTGCCTGCTGCGCGCGAGTACATTGTGGCCAATCAACTCAATGAGCATTTCAAAGGCACCTCTCACCAAGACTTAGGGTTGATTGTTCAAGGCGGTCTTTACAACACACTCATCCGAGCGCTTCAGCAGTTTGACTTGTCGGATGCATTTGGCGTTTCAAGCCTGTCTATCTTGGTTTTGAACGTCACCTATCCTTTGGTTCCCACTGAGCTCACCGACTTTTGCAAAGACAAAAAAGCCGTGCTGTTGCTGGAGGAGGGACAGCCCGAATACATCGAGCAAGAATTGGCGCTCATGTTGCGCCGACTCGATTTGCAAACCCCTGTTCACGGCAAAGACATGCTGCCAAGTGGCGGCGAGTACTCGGCAGAAGTCATGGCCGAAGGCTTGCTGAAGTTTTTGGATCTGCACCGTCCGAATGCCGTACCCGAAACCACGCGCAGCTGGTTGCAGAGCAATGTGCAACGACGCAAACAAGTTCAAACGATGCTGGGCACACCCATTCCCGCACGGCCCCCGAGCATGTGCATTGGTTGCCCCGAGAGGCCCGTGTTTTCAGCGCTCAAATTGGCCCAAGAAAAAGTGGGGCCGGTGCACGTCTCTGGCGACATTGGATGCCATGCCTTGGCCACATTCGAGCCCTTCTCGGTGGGCCATTCCATCTTGGGTTATGGCATGAGTTTGGCCAGTCGCGCTGGGGTATCGCCCCTCATGAAGCGCCGTGTGCTGTCTGTCATGGGCGATGGTGGTTTTTGGCACAACGGCCTGTTAACCGGTGTACAAAGCGCGCTGTTCAATGGCGATGATGCGGTTCTCCTCATCTTCAAGAACGGTTACACCTCGGCCACAGGCACCCAAGACATTATCAATACGCCCTCGGAGGCTACCAAGGACGCCAATCCAGACAAGCGTCAAAGTTTGGCGCACACCAGCCAGGTCATTGAACACACCTTAGAAGGCTTGGGCGTGAAGTGGCTGCGAACTGTTCACACCTATGAGGTGGCTCAAATGCAGGCCACGCTCACTGAAGCGTTTACAACCGATTTTCAGGGTCTCAAAGTGATTGTGGCGGAGGGTGAGTGCCAGTTGGAGCGTCAGCGGCGCATCAAACCTTGGTTGGCTCAATTGAAGGCCACTGGCCAGCGCGCTTTGCGCGTCAAATATGGCGTCGACGAAGATGTGTGCAATGGCGATCATGCTTGCATCAGGTTGTCTGGCTGCCCCACCTTGACGCTCAAAGACAATCCCGACCCCCTGAAGGTAGACCCAGTGGCCACCGTGATAGAGGGTTGTGTTGGTTGCGGACTTTGCGGCGAAAACGCCCATGCCGCTACGCTGTGTCCTTCTTTCTACCGCGCCGAAATTATTCAGAATCCCAAGTTGACCGAACGCCTGTTTGCGCGTTTGCAAAACGCCTTCACCCGGCTGTTGCAGCCTGCGTAATGGGTCCCAAAGAAATTCACCGATGACACAACCTGTTTCTATTTTGCTGTGTGCCTTAGGGGGCGAGGGTGGTGGGGTGTTGGCCAATTGGTTGATCGATGTGGCCAGGCTTGCCGACTATCCTGCACAAGCCACCTCCATTCCAGGTGTGGCCCAAAGAACAGGCGCCACCACTTATTACCTCGAAATTTACCCCATCCCCCGCTTGCAACTGAAGGGCCAATTGCCCGTGCTGGGCCTGAACCCCTTGCCGGGCCGACTCGATGCCTTGGTCTCTTCGGAGTTGTTGGAAACGGCCAGGCAAATTGCCAATGGCCTTGCATCCAACGACCGAACCTGCGTCATCAGTTCATCGTCGCGTGCTTTAACCACTGCAGAAAAGATGGTCATGGGCGATGGGCGCCGTGATGAAACTGCACTGCTCGATGTCATTGCCGAAAACAGCTTGCGCCATCACGTGCTTGACATGGCCCATCTGTGTCAAGAAGCGGGCACCATGGTGAGTGCGGTGATGTTGGGTGCCATTGCCGCCAGTGGTTTGTTGCCATTTGCGCGGGTGCACTACGAAAGTGTTTTAGCGGGCAACAGCGCTTCGGCCAAAGCCAGTCTGCGCGGTTTCTCTTTGGCCTTCGAGCGCGTGAGCAAGCAGCGAGAGCAAACGCAATATCTCGATCAGTTGTTAGCACCACCTCCAGCGCCTGCATTGCCCACATTGCAAAACAGCGAAAGTGATTTTTCAGAACTGACAGCCAACATGGGTACTCAAACTCGCGTACCCCAGCAGGTTCTGAGCGAGTTTCCACCCAGCCTTCATCATCTGTTTTCCTTGGCATATCAACGGGTCCATCAATATCAAAATGAGGCTTATGCCCAGTTGATGGTAGAGCGTTTGAAAAAGTTAAAACACATTGAGACATCTGCACCTGGCGGGTCTGCTGCGTGCCCTGTCACCACGGAAGCCACGCGCTGGCTGGCTTTGTGGATGGCCTACGACGACATCATTCAAGTGGCTCACTTGAAAAGTCGGTCCCAACGCTGGGACCGTGTCTCGCAAGAGGTCAAACTCCAAGAAGGTGAACTGCTCAAGGTCTACGATCACTTCAAGCCTGGGGTGCCAGAGCTCGCCGCCATGCTGCCCATGTCGTGGGCGCAAGCGCTTCTCAAGTGGGATCGCCAGCGGGTTGCCAATGGCAAGGAAGCGTGGTCAATGCCCATCAAGCTGGCCCGTCATTCGGTGCTGGGCATGCTGAGCCTTCGCTTCTTGTCGCTGTTGCGCGTATTCAGGCCTTTTGGTCACCGTTACATCACAGAGCAAGCCTTGATCGAAGAATGGCTGCAAGGCATTGCCAGTGCCTGCGCTGTGTCTACCGATTTGGCTTTGGAAGTGGCTCGCTGCGGACAACTCATCAAGGGTTATGGCAGCACCAATGAGCGTGGCAAGGACAATTTATTGCACATTCTCAAAACGGTTTGTGTGCCCGATGCAAGCAAGACGGCTGCAGATCAAACCGCTGCTGTATCGCAAATCCGCAAAGCGGCTTTGCAAGATGAGGCAGGACAACTTTTGGATCAAGCTTTGAGCTTGCATGGTGCGCCTGTTCGGCCCGTCAAAGCGCAACCCATTTTGTGGATGAAGAATCCCAGAATCAAATCAAGCAACTCGTAGACTTTCCAAGCCATCACAAAAAAATGAATATCGCAACTCGTTCAAGGGAGACAAAATGACAAAGACCCAAGGTTCATCTGTGCGTACTCAGCCTACCAAAAGGGCGCTGACCATCACGCTTTCAATGCTTTTCATGGGTGCTGCGCTTTGCACCAATGTGTTGGCTCAAGCTTGGCCTTCAAAGCCAGTGAAGGTTGTAGTCAATTTCCCACCGGGCGGTGCGGCCGATCAAATTGCCCGTGCTATTGGCATTCCTTTGGCAGAGGCTTTAGGTCAACCCGTGGTGGTGGAAAACAGAGGCGGCGCCAACGGCAATTTGGGTGGCGAGGCTGTGGCCAAGTCGCCCGCCGATGGCTACACCTTGCTCATGAGCTCGGGTGGCATGGTGTCTGTCAATCCTCATATTTACGCACGCATGTCGTTCGATCCAGCCAAAGATTTGATTCCGGTGGCATCGGCGGCCAGGGTCTTGGTTTACTTGGTGACCAAACCCAATTTCCCAGCTGACAACATTCAGGGATTTTTAAAGTACGTCAAAGAAAATCCTGGCCGTCTTTCCTACGGCTCTGCCGGCAATGGCAGTTCGCCGCACTTGGCGGGTGAAATGATGAAAAGTCAGGCTGGCTTGTTTGCGGTTCATGTGCCTTACAGAGGCGCTGCGCCTGCTTTGCAAGATGTTCTGGCGGGTCAGCTCGATTTTTATTTCGATCCAGGCATTGGCTTAGGCCAAGTTCGTGCAGGCAAGCTCAAGCTGATGGCGGTGGGCAGTCTGAAGCGTTCACCCTTGTTTCCCAATGTGCCCACCTTGGAAGAGGCAGGTCTCAAAGGCTTTGATGCCGATTCTGTGTTCGGCTTCTATGCACCAGCGGGAACGCCTGCAGACGTTGTGACCAAATTGAACCGTGAAATCAATCGCATTTTGGCCACCCCTGCTTTGAAAGAACGCATTCAAAATTTAGGCGGCGAGGCTTTGCCACTCACGCCTGCAGAATTTGGAGCGCGTGCCAGTGACGATTCCAAACGATTTGGTGCCATCATTCGCGAAAGAAAAATCACTGGCGATTGAAGATTGAAGACCTTATGGGTCTTTTCAAATCGCGAGCAATTTCAGTTCACTCAGTGGGCCAATCTGGAGAGGTAATGGGAAATGGCCTGCAGGTCTTCATCTGAAATGCCATACAGAGATGCAATCATGATGGAGTCTCGGCCAACAGCTTGATTGGCCTTCATGGCGCGCATGGTGTAGAGCAGATAGTCTTCACGTTGCCCTGCCAGTCTGGGCATTTGTTCACGGCCCACGTAAGTTGGCAAGTGACAAATGCCGCATCGCATTTCTTGCGACAGCGTTTCCCCTCGAGTGAAAAGCGCTGCTTGACGTTTGGCGGTGGGCTTTGCAACGGGCAGCGATGCGTAATACACCGCCAGCGCTGTCAGTTCAGAATCGGGCACGTTGTCTAGCATGCCCTTCATCTGCGCAATGTCACGCATGCCTTCGCGAATGAGGACTAACTGGTTTTCAATGAAAATTTTGGGCTGACCCGCAAGCGAAGGAATATCCTTCAACTGCGAGTTGCCGTTGGGTCCGTGACACGCTGAACACAAAGCGGCCCGCGAGGGCACAGATTGAGCGGCAGAAAAAAGGGGCGCCAACATGGCCGCCCCCAGGAAGGCCAAAACCTTCCATTGAGATCTCAATGTCATTCTTATTTGCTGTAGCTCACGCGGTAAATGACGCCCATCTGTTCGTCAGAAACCAACATAGAGCCGTCTTTCATTTGATGCAAATAGGCAGGACGTCCCCAGAAGGATTGATCTGCTTCGTTGAAGAAGCCTGTCATGAAGGGTTCAACCTTGGCATTCTTGCCATCGGCATCGGCGCGGACCATGACCACGTCATAACCAATTTTCTTGGTGCGGTTCCATGAGCCCTTGCGCGCATTGAACAGCACATTGCGGTATTCGGCAGGGAACATGTTGCCAGAGTAAAACTTCACGCCCATGCTGGAGGCGTGAGGGCCCATCAGCGCAACGGGTTGCTCAATGCCATCACATGGCTTGGCGCGTTTGACATCGGGATCGGGCAAGTTGCCTTGATGGCAGCTTGGGAAACCGTAGTGGCCACCCACCTTCAAACGATTCATGGTGTCGTTGGGGGTGTCGTCGCCCATCCAATCACGGCCATGGTTGCTGAACCACAATTCTTTGGTGACGGGGTGCCAGTCAAAGCCAACGGTGTTGCGAACACCGCGGGCCAGAACTTCCATGTTAGAGCCATCGGCGTTGTAGCGGCGAATTTGTGCGTACTCAGCGCTAGGGGGTTCGCAGATGTTGCAAGGCGCGCCAAATGGCACATAGAGTTTGCCATCAGGACCAAACGCAATGTATTTCCAATTGTGGTGTTGTTCAGGTGGCAAGTTGAACTTGGCTGTCAAATCGACAGGCGCAACGTTCGGGTTTTTGTCGATGTTGTCATAGCGCAATACTTTGTCGACGGACATGACGAACAAAGAGCCATCTTTGTAGGCAGCAGTAGGCTGATTGAGCTTGTCAACCAGCACGCGCGATGTGCGTGTTGTGCCGTTGTCGGTAATTTCGTAAATGCGGCCAAGCGGGCGTGTGCCCACGTAGTATTTGCCGCCATCGCCTTGGGTAATGGCACGGCTGCCTGGCACGCTGTCGGCCCACACTTCAACTTTGAAGCCTGGTGGGAGCTTGATTTTGTCGAGGGGAACGTCAGCTGCTTTGGTGGCAGTGAGTTTGCCGGCCAAGGGTGCCAAGGTGGAAGTAGCCATGTTGTCTGGCATACCTTGTTTCCACGCTGGTGCTGGCGCAGGCGCTGCCGCTGGTGCTTGCGCTTGTGCAGAAGCAGCAAGCATCGATAAAGACACAAGCAAACCCAGTTGTTTGAATTGACGAATCACGGTGTTTTTCAAAACGTTCTCCTTTTTTTATGAACACCGACTTTACTGAAGGCGGCACAAAAAAAGAGGGCCTTGAAAAACACTTGACTTCATCAAAGGGTGATTGCAAAAACTGACTGGGTTAACCCTTAAGTCATTTGAGCAACTGTCCTATCAAAGTGCCAGTTTGGCCGTGACGCCTATCACCCCATTGCGTGGCAAGGCGGGTTCAAAAAATTGTTTGTTGGCCTGATTGATGATGACGGAACTCACAGCGCGTTTGTCTGTCAGATTGTCGATGCCAACAAAAGCGACCACTTGCGCTTGGCCCCATTGAAAGTGCTGCCTAACGCGCGCATTCAACATGCCATAGCCAATGGCAGTGCCTGACGCATCGTTGCTGTCATTGGCCCAAAGTCGCGAGCGAGCCACCCAATCTAAGTTGGCTTCTTTGCCTGACAAAGAAATTTTGTTGGCATGCTGAAAGCCTTTTTCAGACCAAGCGATGGAAGAGAAAAGTTGTTGCCTAGGAATGCCGGGCAAATACTTACCAGCCAGTGGCGTGTTGTCGCCATATTGCGCATTGATGGCCGTTGCTGAGACAAGCGTGCGCCAGTGCGGGCTCCACAAATGACGCGCAGAAATTTCAAGACCCTGGCGCAGCGTTTGCTGTGCATTGGTGAAGGCGGTGCGGCCACCAACCGACAGGCTGGTCACAATTTCATTGTCGGTTTGAATTCTAAAAAGCGCAGTATCGATGCGAGTCTGTGGCGAGGGTGTCCATTTGCCGCCAAGTTCAAGGTGCTGGCTGCGTGAGGGCACCAAGCTGGCATTGAACAGGCCAAGTACAGCGCTGCCAGACTTGGTGTAAACCGATTCAGACAAAGTGGGCGTTTCAAAACCACGACCAGAATTAAGGTAAAGGTTGAGCGCATCATTGACATGCCACGTGGCCCCCAACACAGGATTGACCGCTTTGTAAGTGACCTTGCCAGAGCCATTTGCGCCATCTGCCAAATAATCGTCTCGGCTTTGCAGCTGAATGGTGCTGGAGCGCAAGCCGGTGGTGATGCTCAATTGAGGCAAAAGGCGCCAGTTTGCTTGTGCAAAGTAATCGCTGTTGGTGCTTTCGTTCAGTTCACTCCGATTGATGCTGCCTACTTTGGCGCCCGCATTGGCCGGACCGCCTTGCCGCATTTCGCCGGAGAAGTCTTGATCGAAACCCACCACCCAATCGAAGGATTGATTGGCAAGCCGTTGATTTTTTCCTTGCACCTGAAAGCCTAGGCCGTGAAAGTTTCGATCGAGGCCCACCCACGATCCTGCAGTGGCTGAACTGGCCTGGTACTGAAGGTTTTCTCTGGCACCGCCATACACTCGGGCTTGAACTCGGGTTTGGGGATCAATTTGGTGTTCGAGCACTGCGCCCAATTGTTCTTGGCTCACTGTTTTGCGTGCGTCGTTGACCACAGCGTTGTTGCCGGCTTGCTTCGGATTGGCCAGCACTTGAGCAAGGGTTAGGCCAAGCGGGTCTTTGGCATACGGCATGCTAAACAAATTGGCGACGAGTTTGATGCGCGTTTGGGGGCTGACATCAATGCGCATCAAGGTGTTGATCTGTTCTCTTTTGGCTTCGCTGTGGTCTCTGTAGCCTTGAATGTGGAAAGTGCTGTAGTCGCCCACAAAACTGACATTGCCAGAGCGTTGGCTAAATTGCCAGTCGGTGCGCGACAAGCCATCGCTGCCCGTCACTATTTGAGATTGCAGCGTCGGAACGGGTTCAGCTTCTCTGGTGAATACTTGAATGACACCGCCAGCCGAATTGCCGTAGAGCTGTGCCAAGGGGCCTGTTAAGACTTCTATTCTCTCAGCGGATGTGAGGCTGACTGTAGACGCTTGTCCTTGACCATCAGGCGTGGTGGCTGGAATACCGTCTGTGATCAAGCGAAAACCGCGCAATCCAAATGCCGACCGAGCACCAAAGCCTCGGATCGAAATTTGAACGTCTTGGGCGTAGTTGTTGCGATTCAGGGCAACCACACCGGGCGCTTGGTTCAAGACATCGGACAAATTCACCTGCGGCCCTGAATTGCGAATGGTCTGACCATCGATGGCGTAAACCGATGCGGGGGCATCAAATTGGCGCTGTGCCAAGCGGCCGCTTTGGACCAGCACTTCTTGGTTGTCACTGCTTTGGGCAAATGCCAACACAGCATGCATCCCCACTGCCAAGATGGACCACTGTCGCAATTGGAGGGAAGGCTTGGGCGTAGGAAATTTCATGGGTGTGGGGAAAGGTGTGTGATGGTTGTGAAAACCGCATCGTAAATTTTAGGTGGCTTCAGATAGATTGTCTTGAAGCCAGCAAGAGACCCCACGAAGTGACCCTACGAAGCGACTCTTGACATCGACTGACTTTGGCATAAAGTCAGCGGCTTGTTTGTCGGTATCTCAAATGCAATTCACTCAAATGCAATTCACCCACCCCAACATCAAACGTAAATTGGGTCTTGGCAGTCTGATTTTGTGCGCTGTTTTGTTTCTTCAGGCATGCAGTGTGTTGCAGCCTGAAACTTATGCGCCCAAGCGCGGCCAAATGGGCAAGGACGTCATGTGGTTGCCTACTGGCGATGACCTGATTGTCAAAATGTTGCAGGCAGCGAAAGTGGGACCCCAAGATGAATTGGTTGATTTGGGCGCAGGAGATGGCAAGATTCCCATTGCAGCAGCACGCCATTTTGGCGCCCGAGCTTGGGGCATTGAGTACAACAAAGATTTGGCAGCCCTCGCGCAGCGCAATGCTCAAAGAGCCGGCGTGGCCGATCGCGTGCGCATTGTGCACGGCGACATCTTCAAGGAAGATTTTTCCAAAGCCACGGTGGTTACCATGTATCTGTTGGAAGAGTTGAATGCACAGCTTCGCCCCACCATTTTGGCCATGAAGCCTGGCACCCGTGTGCTTTCACACAACTTTTCAATGGGGGATTGGGAGCCCGATGAGGTCATTGCTGCGAACAACGCCACAGGCTACTTTTGGACAGTGCCAGCCCAGGTGGCCGGTGTTTGGAGTGTGTCGGGGCTGGATGAAAAAAGTGTGGCCACACTGAAACTAGACCAAGCGTTTCAGCGAGTGGCGGGTTCTTTGACCCTTCAAGGGAAGACCCAAAATGTGCTGGGTGCCCGCATGGATGGGGCTACGCTTCACTTCAGTTTTGTCAATGCCGATGGGCTGTTGAAGGCAGTCAAGGTTCTTGTGAACGGCAACATGCTGACGGGCGAAGTGACAGGGCCCTATGGCATGGTTGATATTCAACCTCCCGTTGTGAAGGTTGAAGGCCGGCGTCCTTGAAGGACGTATTTCGAGTCAAAAAAGTTTATTGCGTGCAGGTGCGAGTTCGGGTGATGGTGCCGTCTGAACTTTGCACTTCTGTCCAGGGGGTGCAAGTGGGGTTGGCTTGGGGCAAGGGCAGAGTTTGCTGCTGAATGATCACCGGATTGGGCTGAACCACGACGGGTTGCCTGGTGGCTTCGTAAATGATCAAACCACCAATGGCCGCAGGGACTGCCCAATTCCAAGCGCCTGAGTGGCCGCGGGCCCAATGGCCATGCCCGAACCCATGCCCATGACCATGACCGAAGCCATGCCCATGCCTGAACCCATGGCTGTGGTGTTGCGCCATGGCAGATGCGCTAAGGGTTAGAAGCATTAAAACAAGCAGCTTTTTCATGATTGTCTCCAGTGATTAAGCTCTCAACGTCTGAGGCAGGTGTTTGGTTTACCCAAGCATTTGTCAGATCAAAAGACAAATGATTCACAATTGGTTAGGATCTGATGCTTTATTAAAGGGACAGTCTATCTGTTTTGAATGATGAAATCACATGCCAATTTGACGGAATTCACTGCGCAAGCCATGGAAGACGGCTTTGACGAGGTTGTTCAAAAAGAGTGGGCGCCCAACCTCGCGGTTGGCAAACACACCCACCCGTTTGACGTCAAGGTTCAGCTGTCTGCAGGTCAAGTGCAATTGACTTTTGATTCAGGCGTACAGACCTATCAAGCGGGTCAGGGTTTCTTTATTGCGCGAGGCGTAGAACACTCTGAGCTGTATGGTTCAGAGGGCGCCACATTTTGGGTTGCCCGCAAGCTCTAATTTCAAAATGCCAAGTTGCATCAGCAGGATCTCACTGCTTTTGAACCTGTTTGGGATCTGTTTGGGTTTCAGTGTGGCTGCGTCGGCGCTCGCCCAAACCCAAGCCAATTTGCCAATTGGCACCCAACTCAAAGTGCATGGCTTGCTGTGGGACGCCCACGAGGTTAGCGTGGCGCAGGTCAAGCGTTATGCGCAAAGCACGGGGTTTGTCAGCCGCGCTGAAAAAGAAGGCGGTGGCTTTATTTATGAGTCGGGCTTTGTTCTTAAAAAAGGCTGGACTTGGCGTGCGCCATTTGGCGTTCCAGCGCAAGACAATGAACCCGCAGTTCATCTCACATTTGATGAGGCTCAAAAAATTTGTCAACACGAAGGCAAGCGCTTGCCACGTGATACCGAGTGGGTCAATGCCGCGTATGTTGAACAAAGATCGCCAGCCCCTGACGGTTTTGTTTCAGGCAAACGTTATCGTTATCCAAACGGTGACAGCGCGCGCCAAAGTCATTGCCTAGAAGGCTGCACTTCTTTAAAGGGCACAGCCCCCGCGGGTTCACTGTGGCGCGGAACAGGCCATGTGCCCGTCATGACAACCCGCCCCGGGGTGAATGGTTTGTATGACATGGGCGGCAATGTCTGGGAGTGGGTTGACACCGGCAGTGGTGACGAGAGAGTCACCCGCGGGGCTTCGTGGTGGTATGACGCCAGTCGGCAGGTGGCAGATGACTTGGCCACCAAGCCCAAAGACACCCGAGTGGGCTACATCGGGTTCAGGTGTGTTGCCACGCCTTGAAAGGCGGGTCAATCGACCTTTCTAATCACTGTTTGACAAAGGCGCTATGAACTTCGCTCCCATGATTGAGCTCACTCGCAACGGCATCTCAGAGTGCCTGCACATGGGGGCTTTGGCCGTGACAGACGCCAATGGCAAATTGATCGCTTCTGCTGGCAATCCTCATTGGCTTTGCTTCACACGCTCAACCTTGAAAGCGCTCCAAGCTTTGCCCCTCATGCAAAGCGGAGGTGCCCAACATTTTGGTTTCACTTCTCAAGAACTGGCGCTCATGTGTGCCAGTCACAACGGTGAAGACATGCATGTGGCACAGGTCTCGTCCATTCTTCAAAAGAGCGGCACCACCTTCCAGCAACTGCGTTGTGGCTGCCATGTGCCATATCGATTTAGCTTCAACGACAAGCCCTTGCCCGATGGCTTTCAATACGATGAGCGGCATCACAATTGCAGCGGTAAGCACAGTGGTTTTTTGGCTTACTGTGCATTGCATGCCTTGCCCACTGAAACCTACACCGACTTAGACCACCCACTGCAGCAGGCCGTTAGAAAAGCAGTGGCAGATGTGGCGGGTGTGGCGTCCAAGGACATGGCTTGGGGCGTAGACGGTTGCTCTGCGCCCAACTTTGCCATGCCACTTTCCAGCTTGGCCAGGGCTTATGCCCGCTTGGCCACTCCCGAGTCTGATTCAAAGTATGGCAACAGTTTGAAACTGTTGGGCGAAGCCATGACAGCCCACCCAGAACTGGTGTCGGGTACGGGCCGCAACGATGCAGACCTCATGCGCGCTGGGCGTGGCGATTGGGTGACCAAGGTGGGCGCTGATGGTGTTCAAGTGGTGGCCAGTCGTTCAAGAGGGCAAGCGCTGGCTTTGAAGATTGCCGATGGCAACAAGGCGGCGTTGTTTGCGGCCACCATAGAAGCGCTTGAGCAGTTGGGGTGGTTGGACGCCGCGCAGCGTGTCGCTTTACAAGCTTGGCGTTCGCAGCCAATTCAAAACATCAAGGGCGCACAAGTGGGTGAGCGGCGCCCTGTCTTTCAAATTCAAAAGGCCTGAAGCAGCCAGATGCTGCTTCAATTCACCGAGCCCAGCTGACTTTCCAAACCGCCACTGCAGTGAGCAAACCAAAGCTCGCCATGCCTGCAGCAATGAGCATGAACATCTGTTCTATGCTGCCATTGTTTTGGATGAGCCAGTAGCCACCAACAGCCACCACAACCAGCCTGAAGGTACCTGCCAGCACCGGCCCCAAAAGCTTGCCTGCGCCTTGAGATGCAAAGTACAGGCACAGACCAATGGCAAAGAAACCATAACAAGGCCCCACCCATTGAAAATACGCACGGGCATGAAACAAAACGGTGGTGTTGCTTGTGAACATTTCAGACCACGCGCCAGGCCAAAAGCTCACCAACAAACCAATGCTGCCCACCAGCAAAGCAGACATCACAGAACCTGCCCAAGCTACTTTTTTGGCGCGCTCAACCATCTGCGCGCCCAATGCCATGCCCACCATAGGCACACAGGCCACACCAAATGCAAAAGTCATGGGCACCAACAAAAATTCCAAGCGGGTGCCAATGCCATAGCCAGCCAAGGCTTCGGGCCCAAAGCTTGAAATGAGCCGCGTCAAAATCAAAATGGTGGCGACAGTTTGCAAAGAAGACAAACTTGACATAGCGCCCACTTTGAGAATGTCTAAGAACAATGGCTTCGACAATGGACTCTTGAAACTCAAGCGCAGCATGCTGCGAGAAGAACGCAAGTAAGCCAACAAATAAAGAGCGCTGGCGCTAAAAGCAATGACCGATCCCATGGCAATGCCCGCCATGCCGAAACTCGGAATAGGCCCCCAACCCAAGCCCAAAAGACCGCTCAAAAGAACTTGCACCAAACAAGTGATCAACAACACCAAGGAGGGCGTTTTCATGTTGCCAGAACCGCGAATGACAGAGGCCAAACCGTTGGTCAGCCAAACACTCGCGGCGCCCCAAAATGCCACATTCGCATAGGCCAAAGATTGCACAAGTGCTTCGCCCTGACCACCCAGCAAGCGAAAAATAGGTTCGCCCCAAACAATGAAAACGAGGGCAAAGAACATTCCCATGCCCAAACAGATCAAGGCGGCATGCAACACCAAGGCGTTGGCTTTGTCTAGGTCTTTGGCTCCCAGTGCTCGGCTCACAGCCGAGGAAATGCCGCCTCCCATAGACCCTGCAGACAGCATTTGCTGCAACATGACGCACGGAAACACCAAGGCGATGCCCGCCAATGACATGGTTCCCAAATACCCCACATACCAAGTTTCAGCAATGCTCACCAGCGTACCGGCGGTCATGGCCAAAAGGTTCGGGAGGGTCAAGCGCCAAATCGTCGGAACGATGGGCGCTGTGGTGAGTGAGTTTTGCAAAGAGCGGTACGGCTTAGCGATTCACGAATTGAGGTGCGCGCTTGTTCAAAAATGCGTCCATGCCTTCTTTTTGGTCTTCTGTTGCAAACATCGAATGGAACAGTCGGCGCTCAAACATCACGCCATCGCTCAGGCCGCTTTCAAAGGCGCGGTTCACGCATTCCTTGGCAGCCATGACGGCCAATTGGCCCATGCCGCAAATGACCAGGGCAGCGCCCAAGGCTTCGTCCATCAATTTGTCGGTAGGCACCACGCGGCTCACCAGGCCTGCGCGCTCTGCTTCTTGCGCGTCCATCATGCGGGCTGTTAAGGCCAAGTCCATGGCCTTTGATTTGCCTACGGCGCGCGGCAATCGCTGTGTGCCGCCAGCGCCAGGAATGATGCCCAACTTGATTTCGGGTTGACCAAACTTGGCGTTTTCAGCCGCAATAATAAAGTCGCACATCATGGCTAATTCGCAACCACCGCCCAAGGCAAAGCCACTCACGGCCGCAATCACCGGCTTGCGAATACTGCGAATGGTTTCCCAGTTGCGGGTGATGAAATCTTCTTTGTAGACATCGTTGAAGTTGTGCTTGGCCATGGCCGAAATGTCGGCGCCGGCTGCAAAGGCTTTTTCGCTGCCAGTCACAATGATGCAACCGATGCCTTGATCGGCATCGAAGGCCTTGAGGGCAGTGCCCAGTTCATCCATCAGGGGGCCATTCAAAGCGTTCAAGGCTTTGGGGCGATTGAGAGTGACAATGCCAACTTTGCCGCCTTCAACGCGGACTTCAATGTTTTCGTAAGACAAAAGGTTTCTCCTAACAGGTGCTAAACGCCACAACCCTTGACTATAACGGGATGCCAAAGGGGCTTGAATCAAGGGAAAATATTAGCCAACCGATCGGTCGGTTAATGGTACATTTTCATTTTTCGCGAATCTTTAGGCTTCGAGCATGACCACAGAACACACTTTGTCAGTGACCTTTGAAAAACGCGGCGCCGTGGCCTTGGTCACATTGAACCGCCCCCAAGCCTTGAACAGCTTCACGCGCCAAATGCACCACGATTTGTGGGCAGCGTTTGACCAAGCTGAAGCCGATCCGCAAATGAGAGCCATGGTGTTGACAGGGGCTGGCAGAGGTTTTTGTGCCGGTGCCGATTTGTCGGAGTTTGATTTCACACCTGGCCCCGATGCCGTCAAACGTGCAGACCCTGGGCCCATCATCGACCAAGCCTTCAATCCAACCACCCGCCGCATTCAAGCGTTGCGCATGCCGGTGGTGGCCGCCGTCAATGGCGTGGCCGCTGGCGCTGGTGCCTCCATTGCCATGGCTTGCGACATTGTCATTGCTTCACCTCAGGCCAGTTTTATTCAAGCCTTTAGCAAGATTGGCCTCATTCCAGATGCAGGTAGTAGTTGGTTGTTGGTCGAGCGTTTGGGCTTGCCCCGTGCCTTGGCACTGGCCATGACGGGCGACAAATTGATGGCCGAGCAAGCCAAGGCGTGGGGCATGATTTGGGATGTGGCCGACGATGCTGTGGCTGCCTCATTGAGCATGGCCGACAAATTGGCAGTCATGCCTACCAAGGCATTGGTGGCCACGCGCAAACTCATGGCGGGGGCGCATACACGCAGTTTGTCAGAGCAACTTGACCAAGAGCGCGATGCCCAATCGGCGCTGGGTCAATCGCACGATTACTTTGAAGGTGTGAAAGCTTTCTTGGAAAAACGGCCTGCCCATTTCAAAGGTGAATGAACATGAGTAACACCCATTCCCAACTCGCCACGCCTTCCCAAGCGGCCATTGATTTGGCCAAGCAGGTGGGTGAGTCGATGTTTGCCGTTGACACAGCCAGCAAAGACACCATGGGCATGCAACTCATTTCATGTGAGCCTGGCCGCGCTGTGATTCAAATGACGGTGAAAGAGATGCATTTGAATGGTCACAAAATCTGTCATGGCGGTTTTATTTTTACGCTGGCCGACTCCACCTTTGCGTTTGCATGCAACAGCTACAACAAGGTGGCGGTGGCGGCAGGCTGCAGCATTGAATTTTTAAAACCAGGCCTGCTGGGTGACGTGTTGACTTGCGTGGGCCAAGAGCAAGCCTTGAGTGGCCGCCACGGTATTTACGACATGAAAGTGACCAACCAAAAGGGTGAAGTGATTGCCATGTTCAGAGGCAAGAGTGCGCAGATTCAAGGCACTGTCATCCCTGAATAATTAGAACCGCAGAAACTCGACGGAGAATTTTTGATGAGCACCCCCTCACGTTTGCCTTTAGAACCCATAGAAAAAGCCAGCACCGATGAACTGCGCGCCTTGCAACTCAAGCGCTTGAAGGCCACGCTGCAACACGCCTACGACAACTCACCGGTTTACAAGCGCAAGTTTGATGCAGCGGGTGTGCACCCAAGTGATTGCAAATCATTGGCCGATTTGGCCAAGTTTCCGTTCACCACCAAAGCCGATTTGCGCGACAGCTATCCCTATGGCATGTTTGCCGTGCCTCGCTCGGGCTGCTCGCGCATTCATGCCTCCAGCGGTACCACCGGCAAGCCAACCGTAGTGGGTTATACCCAGCGCGACATTGACACTTGGGCCACGGTGGTGGCGCGCAGTATTCGAGCTGGCGGTGCGCAAGCCGGCGACATGGTGCACGTGAGCTATGGCTATGGCTTGTTCACCGGTGGTTTGGGCGCGCACTACGGTGCAGAAAAATTAGGCCTCACGGTGGTGCCATTTGGCGGCGGCCAAACCGAGCGTCAAGTGCAACTCATTCAAGATTTCAAGCCCGAGATCATCATGGTCACGCCCAGCTACATGCTGGCCATTGCCGATGAGTTTGAGCGCCAAGGCATTGACCCCCGCAGTACTTCATTGCGCATTGGTATTTTTGGTGCCGAGCCCTGGACCAATGACATGCGCGCGGCCATTGAGCAGCGCATGGGCATTGATGCCGTGGATATTTATGGCTTGTCGGAGGTCATGGGCCCTGGCGTTGCCAGTGAGTGCATTGAAACCAAAGATGGCCCCACCATTTGGGAAGACCATTTCTACCCCGAAATCATCAACCCCGAAACGGGTGAGCCGGTGGCCGATGGTGAGATGGGCGAATTGGTGTTCACCAGCCTGACCAAAGAAGCCTTGCCCATCATCCGTTACCGAACGCGTGATTTAACGCGCTTGTTGCCAGGCACCGCACGCACCATGCGCCGCATGGAAAAAATCACGGGCCGCAGCGACGACATGATGATCATTCGCGGCGTCAATGTGTTTCCATCGCAAATTGAAGAGTTGATTTTGAAGCGCCCCGAATTGGCGCCCCACTACCAATGTGTGCTCACACGAGAAGGGCCCATGGACAATTTGAAGGTGGCAGTTGAAACGCGCCCAGGTACCCCGCCAGACAGCCAAGAAGCTCGCGCAGCAGCCAAAACGTTGCAGCACGAAATCAAGGTTTACATCGGCTCTAGCGTCGAAATCGATTTGCGCGCAGAGGGCGGCGTGGAGCGCAGCCAAGGCAAGGCCAAGCGAGTGCTCGACCTGCGGGCCAAATAAAGCAAAGACTTAGCCGGGTTTGCCGGCGTTGCCAGCGTGGTTGCCGGCGTTGTTTGCAGCGCCGTCCAACCATGCGCTGGTGCGCGCTTGGTGTGCGTGGTCGGAGTTGGTGTAGCTCAAACGCCAAGTGTGCACATCAGAGGGAATGCTCAAATCCAACTCAAAGACTTTCTGATCGCGTGTGATGGTGGCCTTGGCTTTTTTGTCATTGCCAAGCAGCAAGCTCAAATCGTCCAACTTTTTCAAGCGCCAGGTGGTCGATTTGGCTTTGCAGCTGGCCACAGCCCACCATTCATCGCCCGCAGCCATCCCTGCTTTTTCGGCGGCACCCCCGCGCATCACGGTTTTGATTTGCACCACACCTTGTGTTTCTGCAACTCTCAAACCCAAACGCTGCGCCATTTGAGAGGGGTCTTCGTGTACCACAATGCCGTGCGAAGATAACAAAGTTTTGAGAGGCAATTCTTGTGTGCTGTGCACCCAAGCTTTGATTTCTTTGTGCCAACTGCGGCCTGTTTGAGCTTGCAGTTCAGCCAGCAAGTCGGCCTCTGTGAGGGGCCCACCTTGGCAGCGTTGCCACAAACCTCGCATGACCTGGTCTAGGTTGCCCGTGCCTTCGGAGCGCATCGACAAATCGAGGCACAAGGCCACCAAAGCGCCCTTGGTGTAGTAGCTGATGGTGCTGTTGGGGGTGTTCTCGTCTTGGCGGTAGTACTTCACCCAAGCATCAAAACTGGCTTGCGCCACCGACTGCACTTGTCGCCCTGGCGCTTGCAAAACCATGTTGATGGTTTTGTTGATCAATTTGAAATAAGTGCTGTCGTCAATGAGCTTGGCACGGCGCAAAAGCAGGTCGTCGTAGTAGCTGGTAAAGCCTTCAAAGAACCAAAGCAGTTGGGTGTAATTTTCTTGGGTGTAGTCGTAGCGCTTGAACTCTGCAGGGCGCAATTGCTTCACATTCCAAGTGTGAAAATACTCGTGGCTGATCAAACCCAGCAAAGTGACATACGCGTCAGGCACTTTTTTCATGCCAAGCGCAGGCAGATCACGGCGGTTGCAAATGAGGGCCGTTGAGTTGCGATGCTCCAAGCCGCCATAGCCTTCTTCAACCGCGTTGAGCATGAACACATAGCGCTTGTAGGGCGCATGGGGTGCGTGTTTTTTGTCGTGCCAAAACTTGATTTCGGTCTCGCAAATTTTTTGCGTATCGGCCAGCAGACGAGCCCCATCGAAAGAGGCCATGGCGCCCGCCACCACAAACTCATGCGGAATGCCGCAAGCTGTGAAATGGCCGCGCCAAAAATTTCCCAACTCAAAGGGGCAGTCGACCAACTCATCGTAATTGGCCGCAACATAGTCGCCAAAGCCTTGCTTGTTGACTTTTCTGGCTTCTAGGCCTGTGGCAACATGCCAGGTGCTGCCCTTGATGGCTGTCAAGGTGAGTGCGTGGAGCAGCTCTTCTTGACCATGCACTCGCAAGCACAAGCTGGTGCCATTGAAGAAGCCGCGCTGGCTGTCTAGCCAAGCAGTGCGCACTGAATTGTCAAAGGCATACACCTCGTAGCTCAGTTGCAAAGCCTGCTCTGCTTTGCACGGAATGTGCCACTGACTTTTGTTGTCTTGGTGAGCGGTGAGTGCTTTGCCACCTTGCGAAGCTTTGAGGTTCTGCAGATTTTTAGCAAACTCACGCACCAAATAACTGCCAGGAATCCAAACGGGCAATGACACCACCTGCCCAGCCTGAGGTGCTGCAATGGTGAGTGAAATTTGATAAAGGTGGGAGTGGGTGCGGCTGGCATCGATGCTGTAGTGAACAGCAGGCAAAGTTTTTTTCGAACTCATGTTGCAGCAGCTCCAATCAAGCAACTCAAGGCAGCCACCAGCGTGAGGCGCCAACGCATGGGCAGCCACTCTTGTAAACCGGCTTCTAGATATGTTTTGCGGTCGACGGCATAGCAAATGCCCAAGATCAAAGCCAACAATGGCAAACCAGCATAAGCGGGCATGGTGACCGCAACCCATGCCATCAGTGATGGGACCACACCCCAGCCAAAATTAAACATCGGTGCATTGTGCATGCGTGACACATTTTTAAACCCAATGCCCCAATGAATGCCGCCCAAGAAAGAAACAATGGCTGCGCCGTAGCCCGCCATGGCCAAGGCCAAGAAAGGGTGCAAGTCGGCATCGACCAACCAAAGCAAAATGGCCATGCCCACAAATGGCGTGAGGCCAGCGTAGGCTAACCATTTGACCTGTCTTCGAGTTTGATCTGCGTGCGAGTTCATGGTTTGACGGCGTTCAACAAGACTTCAATTTGGGCTGCATCGATGGCGCCAGGGACGCGTGTGCCATCTGCCACAAACATGGTGGGTGTACCATTGATGCGGTTCTTTTTGCCAAATTCCACAATGGCATCGATGTTGTGGTTGTCGCAGGCCACCGCGGGCGGTGTGATGCCCTGCAGCATCCAATCGTTCCAAGTTTTGGCTTTGTCTTTGGCGCAAGCAATGTTGCGTGATTTGACTCTGGAGTCTTCGCCCAACACGGGGTACATTAAGTGATAGAGGGTGACGTTGTCAATCTTTTGCAAATCGCGTTCAAAGCGCTTGCAATAGCCGCAGTTGGGGTCTGAAAACACCACCAGTTTTCGCTTGCCATTGCCTCTGACTTGAGTAATTGCAAACTTCAAGGGCAGGCTGTCAAACGGAACGGCCGAGAGTTTGTCGGTGCGTTCTTCGGTCAAATTGCGTTTTTGCTTGGTGTCAATCAATGCGCCTTGAATGAGGAAATCACCTTTGGCATCGGCATAAAAAATTTCATTGCCCTGAACACGTATTTCAAACACGCCGGGCATGGGCGTTTTGGAGATCTCTTCAATTTTGGGCAAAGAGGGCAAACGCTCGCTCAAGATTTTTTTCAAGTTGGCGTCCTGGGCCAAGCTGAAAGTGCTGGCCAAAAGCAAACAGATCGATGTGAAGACTTGAAACAAACGCATGCTCTGAAAATCCTAAGGTGTAGATTGACGTGAAGACTTCATGGCTTCTGAGGCCATCCATTTCTTCAGAGGGCTCAATTGATTGAAGGCAGACATGCCCCAGTTGCGAAGTTTTTGCACAGGCACAGAGGGCTCGGCAAACAGTGTTTGCAAGCCATCGGTCACGCAGCCCATGGCCAAGACTTCTGCCTGTCTGGCACGCTCGTAGCGGCGCAGCAGTTTGAGATCGCTAAGGGGGCGCCAAAACTCTTTGGCTTGAATGACGCTGGCCAAGATGGACACGTCGGCAAGGCCCACATTCAGGCCCTGTCCTGCCAAGGGGTGGATGGCGTGTGCGGCGTCGCCAGCAAGTGCAAACGAGGCAGCCTGTTTGCCGGTCCCTGATCCTGGCATGGTACCGGTCCATCGGGCTGCTTTGGCCAGTTGCAAGGGCCATACGGCGCGCTCACTTGTCAGTTCAACCGCGCCTGCAATGCCTTGGCTGGCGTCTTGCAATGCAAGCTGGAATGCGTCAGCGCTGACATGCAGCAAAGCTTGCGCGCGCGCAGGTGTGAGAGACCAAACCACCGCCCATTCATGGCTGGCTTCGCCGCCAATGGGCAAGAAGGCCAAAATTTCGGGACCATGGGTTTTTTGAAACCATTGGCGTGCCATTTGCGAGTGCGGTGCTTGTGTGCGAATGCGGCAGGCCAAGGCGTGTTGGTCGTAATGCTTGATGTCAAATGCCAGGCCCAATTCGGCCCGGGTTTGACTGGCACGGCCTTCGCAAATGACAGTGAGGGGTGCCGAAACATTTTCTGTCACTTCTTGAATGAGGGGCTGAAAACCACTGGCCTTGCGCAAATTGTTTTCCAAGCTAGGCACATCCACCATCCAATTCAAAGCTGCCACACCTTGCTGTGCGGCGCTGAATTCCAAAGTGCCACCTTGATCACCCTGAATGTGCATTTTCAAAATGGGTGTGCAGGCAGAGTCTTCTGGCCAGCAGCGCAAGTCGGTGAGAAGTTGTTTGGCTGCCACGTTCAAAGCGTAGGCCCGAACGTCACTGTGACCCAGGCCCGCGTTGGCGGATGCATGAAGGTTGACCAGTGCAACCCGCAGTCCTTGTGACGCGAGCATCAAGGCCAAGCTGCGCCCAACAATGCCGGCACCACGAATGCAAACGTCAAAAGGAGTGAAGGAGGTCGACATGCGTCCGATTGTAGAAGGCGTTGGGTAAGCCTTGTTCAGGTGGGGCTGCCCCAGCTTAAAACAATGCCATATTGCGCGCGCAGTGACGCAATGTCTTCGGGGGTGTCCATGTCAACCCTGTAATGGGGGTTGTTCGTGGGCCACCGGTGGCAGAGCTCGGGATGCATTTGCCGCCACTCTTTGCCGCCCGGCAGACTGGGGGTTTGATCTGAGGCGGGCGAAGAAGTGTTGGAGGATGCAGCGCTTTGTGGGTGGCTCAAAAGGTCGGACATGACCCGTTGCGACAACATGACGGGGTTGCCCGGTTGGCCTTCAACCCACGGCTGAAGCATCTGCGTGCCGTTCGGACTGGCTTTGACCGCCGCGATCAGGGCTTGCAAATCGGCTGCTTCTAACAGCGGCTGGTCTGCCAAGGCCACCAACACCCATTGTGCTTGGAGTGTGCGTGCTTTGGCCAAGCCTAAGTGCAAAGAACTGTTTTGACCCTCTGCAGGCTTCGGGTTGAGCACGGGGTGCACTTGCATGGGCGTTGCCCTGTGCTTCGAAAAATGGGTGCGAGCTTGGTCAGCCAATGAGGCTTGAATGAGGTCTGCGTTGTGCCCCAAGACCAGCACCGTTTCGTCAATACCAGCTGCTTCTAGTGCCTCAAGCAGTCTGTTGAGCAGCGTTTGACCATCTCTTAGAAGCAGGCACTTGGCTTGTCCACCCATGCGGGAAGCCAAGCCAGCGGCCAAAACCACGGCCACAACCCGCAGGCGCGGACATGGGGGTGTAAGTGAGCACTTCAAGGCGTTTTGAGAAATGGCTTCAGACATGGATAGAAATTAGACCACGCACACCCTTTAAAATCACGGATTATTCGCAGAATCCAAGAAAGTCTTCCATGAGCCTCAAATGTGGCATTGTGGGCCTGCCCAACGTTGGCAAGTCCACCCTTTTTAACGCCCTGACCAAAGCGGGTATTGCGGCCGAAAACTATCCTTTTTGCACCATTGAGCCCAACACGGGCGTGGTGGAAGTCCCCGATCCTCGCCTGCAAGAATTGGCTGCCATCATCACCCCTGAGCGCATCGTGCCCGCCATTGTGGAGTTTGTCGACATTGCGGGCTTGGTGGCTGGTGCCAGCACAGGCGAAGGCTTGGGCAACAAATTTTTGGCACACATTCGCGAAACCGATGCCACCATCAATGTGGTGCGTTGCTTTGAAGACGACAACGTCATTCACGTGGCGGGCCGTGTCGATCCCATCTCTGACATTGAAGTGATTCAAACCGAGCTGTGCTTGGCCGACTTAACAGCCGTCGAAAAAGGATTGCACCGCGTGCAAAAAACGGCGCGCTCTGGCGACAAAGAGTCGATCAAGTTGGTGGCCATTTTGGAAAAATGCCAAGCGGCCTTGAACGAAGGCAAGCCCGTTCGCACCATCGACTTCAGCAAAGAAGAGCGCCCACTGCTCAGCCAGTTTTTCTTGATCACGGCCAAGCCTGCCATGTTTGTGGCCAACGTGGCCGAAGATGGTTTTGAAAACAACCCCTTGCTCGACAAATTGAAGGCCTATGCCGCGGCGCAAAATGCGCCCGTGGTGGCCATTTGCGCCAAGCTGGAAGCTGAAATGTCTGAAATGTCAGACGAAGATCGCCAGATGTTCTTGGAAGAATTGGGACAAACTGAGCCTGGCCTCAACCGTTTGATTCGCTCTGCTTACTCACTTTTGGGCCTGCAAACCTACTTTACCGCTGGCGTGAAAGAAGTGCGCGCTTGGACCATTCATGTAGGCGATACAGGCCCACAAGCTGCTGGTGTGATTCACACCGACTTTGAAAAAGGCTACATCCGGGCCCAAACCATTTCCTACGACGATTACATTGCTTACAAAGGCGAGCAAGGTGCCAAAGACGCCGGAAAAATGCGCGCTGAAGGCAAGGAATACGTGGTCAAAGATGGCGATGTGATGAATTTCTTGTTCAGCAGCTAACCCAGAAACCATCCAAAATGCCCATTGATTTCAGCCCTGATGTGGTGCTGATCGTCTTGATCTGCTCGGCTGCCATCGTGGGCGGCGGTTTGATCAAAGGAACCTTGGGCGTGGGCTTGCCTTTGTTTGCGGTGCCCGTCATGTCGCTTTTTATCAGCAGCACTCAAGCCATTGCGCTGGTCTCGGTGCCTGTTTTGGTTTCCAACATTTGGCAGGTCTGGCAAGAAGGCAGCTTGAAAACCAGCATGAGGCGTTTTTGGCCTCTCATGCTGACGCAAGCCATCGTGACTGTGCTTGCGGTGTATTGGACTTTGTCTTTCAGCGTGCGCGAGTTGAACATTTTGCTAGCGTGTGCCCTCCTCGTTGCCGTGGTGCTCATGGCCTTCAAGCCTAGCTTCAATATTCCGCCCGAAAAAGAAGCAATTGCTGGCGCCTTGGTGGGTGCTGTCTCAGGATTGCTTGGCGGCGCATCTTCACTGATGGGCCCCATTGTGATCAGCTACTTGATGTCTTTGAAGCTGAAGCGAGATGAATTTGTAGGCTGTATCAGTGTAATTTACTTGAACGCAGCATGGCCACTTTATGGGGCCATGTGGCATTTTGACCGGATGCAATTGGACGATGTGGGCTATTCATTTTTAGCCATCATCCCCATGTTCGTAGGGCTTCTAACAGGGCGAAAAATTCGACACTTTTTGAGTGAAGAGACTTTTCGCCGAGCCTTGCTTGTTTTCTTGGCAGTGATCGCTGTGGTGTTGTTGTTCCGCTAGGTTTTGAATGTGTTTTAAAACACCCACAACAGCAAACTGGTCATTAGCAAATACCGCAAAAACTTGCCAATCGCCATGTAAATGGTGCAAGCCAACAGGGGCATCTTGAGCCATCCGGCTACGGCGCACAAAGGGTCGCCCACACCTGGCAACCAAGACAACAAGCAAGCTTTGGGGCCTAACTTTTCTAGCCACTTCAATGCGCGCCAATGCATTTTGTCGCTGATGCTGGTACTTTCAGAGTTTGGTTGGTCTTTGCGACTGCGCAATTTGTCCAAGGCATGGTGCGCACCGTAGCCCATCCACCAACTCAGCATACCGCCCAGCGTATTGCCTGCAGTGGCCACCACAATGGCCGACCAAAATAATTCGGGGTTGAGTTTGACCAAACCAAACACAGCTGGCTCGGACCCCATGGGCAGCAAGGTTGCCGAAAGAAATGCAATGGTGAACACCGTCGACAGACCGTGTTCAGGTAAAGCCAACCATGCCAAGAGTTGTGCCAAAAGGGGTGAGAGCCATGCTTCCATTTGCCTGAGAGTGTAGCCAAAGGTGCAAATTTAAATACTCTTTCTAAAATTCTTTCAAAATAATTTCCCTGCTGAAAAATTAAGCAATTACAATCGTGCCTCCTTTTTAAGCAGATCGACTTTTCCTCCTCCCGCCTTGTCCATGCAAATCGGACCTTACGTTTTACCCAATGCTGTTTTTGTAGCGCCTATGGCTGGCGTCACTGATCGGCCATTTCGCCAATTGTGCAGACAGTTTGGTGCGGGCTATGCCGTGAGCGAAATGGTCACATCGCGCAAAGACTTGTGGAAAAGTTTAAAGACCTCGCGCCGAGCCAACCACGATGGTGAGCCTGGCCCCATTGCGGTTCAAATTGCTGGCACCGATGCCGCCATGATGGCCGAGGCTGCTGCCTACAACATCGATCAGGGCGCGCAAATCATTGATATCAATATGGGTTGCCCCGCCAAAAAGGTTTGCAACAAATGGGCGGGATCTGCCCTCATGCAAAACGAAACTTTGGCCATCGAAATTGCATCGGCGGTGGTTGCCGCTTGCGAGCCGCGAGGTGTGCCTGTGACTTTGAAAATGCGCACTGGCTGGTGCGACACCGAAAAAAATGCATTGGTCTTGGCCAAGGCGTTTGAAAGCGTGGGCATCCAAATGGTTACTGTGCATGGCCGCACGCGCGAGCAAGGCTACAAAGGTTTTGCCGAATACGACACAGTGGCGGCCGTCAAAGCGGCCCTCAAAATTCCAGTGGTGGCCAATGGTGACATCGATTCACCCGAGAAGGCCCTGCAAGTTTTAAAGCAAACAGGCGCAGATGCGCTCATGGTGGGCCGCGCCGCTCAAGGGCGGCCTTGGATCTTCCGTGAAATTGTGCATTTCTTGTCAACGGGCGAGTACTTGGCGCCGCCTTTGGTGGCCGAGGTCAAGCGGGCTTTGTTGGAACATTTGCAAGATCACTATGGTTTGTATGGCGAGCTCACCGGTGTGCGTTCTGCACGCAAACACATTGGCTGGTATGTGCGCGACTTACCAGGCGGTGAATTGTTCAGAGAGCACATGAACACATTGGAGTCGGCCGATTTGCAATCGCGGGCTGTGGCAGATTTTTTTGAAGAAATGGCGGCGCGCATGGAGCGCATGCCAGTGGCTGTTTCAGGCAATCAGGCTGAAATGGCTTTGGAGACAATGGAATGAGCAAGAAAAAAATAGACGAATGCATCCGTGACAGTTTGAACGATTACTTTCGCGATATGGCGGGTGAAGAGCCGCATGGCATGTATGACATGTTGCTCAATGTGGTGGAGAAGCCCCTGTTGGATGTGGTCATGCAACGTGCAGACCAAAACCAATCGCGCGCTGCGGAGTGGCTAGGCCTGAACCGCAACACACTGCGCAAGAAACTTTTAGAACACAAACTTTTGAAGTGAAAAAATGAAAGCTCTGATTTCTGTCTCTGACAAAACTGGCATCGTCGAACTTGCTCAAGCGCTGCACGCGCTGAAGGTGGAGTTGGTTTCCACCGGCGGCACTGCCAAGTTGCTGGCCGAACAAGGTTTGCCTGTGACAGAAGTTGCACAGGTTACCGAGTTTCCAGAAATGTTGGATGGCCGCGTGAAAACATTGCACCCCAAAGTGCATGGTGGTTTGTTGGCGCGCCGCGATGTGCCCGAGCACATGGCCGCTTTGAAAGAACACGGTATTCAAACCATCGATTTGCTCATCGTCAATTTGTACCCCTTCGAAGCCACCGTGGCCAAGCCTGGTTGCACGTTGGAAGATGCGATTGAAAACATCGACATTGGGGGTCCTGCCATGGTGCGCAGTGCGGCCAAGAACTGGAAAGACGTGGCGGTGCTCACCGATGCATCGCAATACGCCACCGTCATTGCAGAACTCAAAGCCAGCGGCAAAGTGTCTGACAAAACCCGTTTTGCTTTGTCTGTGGCAGCCTTCAATCGCATCAGCAATTACGACGCCGCCATCAGCGACTATTTGTCTTCTTACAACTTGGAAGACGGCACACGCACAGAATATCCAGCGCAGTCCAATGGCCGTTTCGTGAAGTTGCAAGATTTGCGCTACGGCGAGAATCCACATCAAACAGCCGCTTTTTATCGCGACTTGTATCCAGCGCCTGGATCCTTGGTCACGGCTGTGCAATTGCAGGGCAAAGAACTTTCGTACAACAACATTGCCGATGCTGATGCCGCGTGGGAATGTGTGAAGAGTTTTTCAGAAGCAGCTTGCGTGATTGTGAAGCACGCCAATCCTTGTGGTGTGGCTGTGGGTGCCAATGCACTCGAGTCTTACAGCAAAGCGTTCCAAACCGATCCTACCTCTGCCTTTGGTGGCATCATTGCCCTAAACCGGATTGTGGACGCAGCCGCGGCGCAGCAAATCAGCAAGCAGTTTGTGGAAGTGCTGATGGCACCTGCCTACTCGCCCGAAGCATTGGAAATTTTCAAAGCCAAAGCCAATGTGCGCGTATTGCAAATTGCCTTGCCAGAATTCAAAGCAGGCGGCACGCCTTTTGAACAAGGCCGCAACGCGCAAGACATCAAGCGCGTGGGCTCTGGTTTGCTCATTCAAACCGCCGACAACCACGAGCTGCAATTGGCCGACCTCAAAGTGGTCACCAAAGTGCAGCCCACACCTGCGCAACTGCAAGACTTGTTGTTTGCCTGGAAAGTGGCCAAGTACGTCAAGAGCAACGCCATTGTGTTCTGCGCCAATGGCATGACCATGGGCGTAGGCGCCGGCCAGATGAGCCGCTTGGATTCAGCGCGCATTGCCAGCATCAAAGCTGGACATGCAGGATTGAGCTTGCAAAACACCGTGGTGGCCAGCGATGCGTTTTTCCCTTTCCGCGACGGCCTCGATGTGGTGGTCGATGCTGGCGCCAATTGCGTCATTCAGCCAGGCGGCTCAATGCGAGACAACGAGGTGATTGCTGCCGCCGATGAGCGCGGTGTGGCCATGGTGTTCTCGAGTGTTCGCCATTTCCGTCACTGATGGATGCTTGTCAAGCAAAGAAAAAGGGCTCTTGATGAGCCCTTTTTTTCGCCAGCCAGTTTGACTTAAAGCGCTTTGAAAATTTCTCTTGCAGCACTGACCGTATCGGCAATGTCTTGCGCCGTGTGCGCGCCGCTCACAAAGCCAGCTTCGTAAAGCGCAGGCGCAATGTACACACCGCGGTCAAGCAAGCCATGGAACAAGGTGTTGAACTTGTTGCCATCGGTTTTCATCACTTGCGGATAGTTGCTGGGCAAGGTGGGCAACAAGAAGAAGCCAAACATGCCGCCTTCAGAGTCGCCTGCAAAAGGCACGCCTTCTGCCGCGGCAGCTGCCGACAGGCCTTCCACCAATGAACGGGTGCGTGCACTCAGCGCATCAAAGAAGCCAGGCTTGCTAATTTCGGCCAAGGTGGCCAAGCCGCAAGCGGTGGCCACAGGGTTGCCGCTCAATGTGCCGGCTTGATACACCGGGCCCAAAGGCGCCAGTTGTTCCATGACGGCGCGCTTGCCACCAAAGGCCGCCAAAGGCATGCCGCCGCCAATCACTTTGCCCATGACCGTCATGTCGGGCTCAAAACCTGGAATGCTTTTGGCAAAAACGCTTTGCGCGCTGCCCAGTGCCACGCGGCAGCCGGTCATCACTTCGTCAAACACCAACAGGGCGCCGTATTGAGTGCACAGTTCGCGGCAGCGTTTCATGAAGGGCACACTGGCCCGCACAAAGTTCATGTTGCCGGCAATGGGTTCAATCATGAGGCAAGCCAATTCGTTGCCATGAATTTTGAAAGCGTCTTCCAGTTGCTCGATGTTGTTGTACTCAAGTACCAAGGTGTGTTGCACCACTTCGGGGGGTACGCCTGCACTGGTGGGGTTGCCAAAGGTGGCCAAGCCCGAACCGGCTTTGACCAACAAAGCATCGGCATGGCCGTGATAGCAACCTTCAAACTTGATGATTTTGCTGCGGCCAGTTGCGCCGCGGGCCAAGCGCAATGCACTCATGCCAGCTTCGGTGCCCGAGCTAACCAAGCGCACCATGTCCATGGAAGGCACCAACTTGAGCAAGGCTTCGACCAACTCCACTTCGCGCTCTGTGGGGGCACCAAATGAGAAGCCATCCAGTGCTGCCTTTTGCACAGCTTCTAACACTGCGGGATGACCGTGGCCCAAAATCATGGGACCCCAAGAGCCGATGTAGTCAATGTACTTTTTGCCATTGGCATCCCAGAAGTAAGCGCCTTCAGCGCGCTTGACAAATCGGGGGGTGCCGCCCACAGCGCGAAATGCGCGAACGGGTGAATTGACGCCGCCAGGAATCACTTTGCGGGCGCGTTCAAACAGGGTGTCGTTCAGGTCAGTGTTTTGTGTCATTGATTGGCATCTCAAAAAAATCGGCGTTCATGTCGGGGCCTTCTTCCTCAGACTCATCGTCATCGGTTTCTGGCAGTGCCCAAAACAGGCGGTCGGGAATGACTTTGCCCATGCCAGGGCGAAAGCCCTCGTCTAGGCAGCGGTCTAAATAGTGCAGAGCTTCGCTGGCTGCGGCTGATAAATCAAGGCCTGTGGCAATTAAAGCGGCCAGAGCGGCAGAAAGTGTTTCGCCAGCACCACTGAAAACGGCTTCAATGCGCTCAAACTTTTCATGGCCCACCACGGTTTCGGGCGTGGCCAATACATTGTCGATGTGCTGGTCGTTGACAGTGATGCCTGTGACCAAGGTGTAGGGCACACCTAACTCTGCAGCGGCTTTGGCAATGTCGCGCGGGCCCGGGTTTTTGTCGCTAGACCAATCGGGCAACAACCAACGGCGCAGGGTGCTGTGATGGCCCACCAAGATGCTGGTTTGGGGCAACAGCAGTTCGCGAAAGGCGTCGAGGTATTGGTCAATTTGCTCGTCTTCCCACCAAGACAAATTGGGCATGTAGGCCACCACGGGGACGCCGTCGTAATCGGCTGCGAGCTCGGCAATGATGCTGATGTTTTCAGCACTGCCCACAAAGCCCACCTTGATGACTTGAGGTGGTATGTCTTCCAAAACAGCCCGGGCTTGATCCCCAACGGCTTCTTCGTCGAGGGGGAAAAAGTCAAAAATTTGGGCGGAGTCGCGGGCGTAGGCGCCGGTGAGAACGGGCAGGGCATGGGCCCCTACGGAGGCAATGGCCAAAACATCTGCACTGATGCCACTGGCCCCACTGGGATCGCTGGCATTGAATACCAAAACGCACGCAATGCTGGCTTCTTCTTCGCCTGCTTGGGCATCTTCTGGCAGATCTGTCGGCGGTAATGTCGTGGTCATGAGTTACAGTGAAGCCCGATACAATCGTTTCATTCTATTCGACACTGGTGACACACTGTGACAGATACTAAAACTTGGATGTGCTTAATTTGCGGCTGGATTTACGACGAGGCCGCTGGTTGCCCAGAAGATGGCATTGCCCCCGGCACCGCCTGGGCCGATGTGCCCATGAACTGGACTTGCCCAGAGTGCGGTGCTCGCAAAGAAGACTTTGAAATGGTGGCCATCTAAGTCAAGTTTCGACAGCCCTTGGGCCGTCTTAAGCTATTTTCTTCACCACGGCGTATCGCGCCAAGGTCTTCTCGCGTGCTTCTGCGTGGTTAACCACAGGCATGGGATAGTCTTTTCCTAACGCGATGCCTGCAGCTTGCAATGCCATGGGCTTGGCTTCCCATGGCGCATGAAGGTCTGCTCCTTCCAGACCTGCCAACTGTGGCAAATAACGCTTGATGAATTTGCCCTTCGGGTCGAACTTTTCACTCTGCGTGACAGGATTGAAAATTCTGAAATAAGGTTGAGCATCGCAACCGCTCGAGCTGGCCCACTGCCAACCGCCGTTGTTGGCCGACAAGTCAAAGTCAATGAGGTGCTGGGCAAAGTATTTTTCGCCCCAGCGCCAATCGACCCCAAGGTCTTTGGTGAGGAATGACGCCACCACCATGCGCAGGCGGTTGTGCATATAACCGGTTTGATTGATTTGGGCCATGGCGGCATCGACCAAGGGATAGCCGGTTCGGCCTTCGCACCAAGCCGCAAACAAGGCCTTGCCATGAGGGCCGTGGTCCCACTTAATTTGGTCGTATTCGGCCTTGAAGCTGCGCTCGGCCACATGCGGAAAATTGGCCAAAATTTGAGCGTAAAAATCGCGCCAAATGAGCTCGGACAACCACACACTGGCGCCTTCGCTGGTTTTGTATCTTTGGTAGGCCTCTTGAGCCAATTGGCGAATAGAGATGGTGCCAAAACGCAGGTGCACACTCAAATAACTGGGGCCTTTGACGGCTGGGAAGTTGCGGGTTTCTTCATAACGATCGATGCGTTGTAAAAAGTCTTGGAACAGCGACTGAGCGCCCGAAACACCAGATTTGTAGTGCAGCGCATTGAGATCGATGGGTTCAAAGTCGATGTCGGGCAGGGTGGGTATGGGCACTTGAAAGGCTTTGGGCCTTGGGGCCAATGCCGCCACATGTTCTTCCACGGGGTAGGCTGTCAAGTCTTGAGCTTGTACTTTTTTGAGCCACGCGTTTTTGTAAGGCGTGAACACCGTGTAAGGGTTGCCCGCCAAGGTTAGGACCTCTTGGCGTTCAAAGACCACATGGTCTTTGTAGGTATGCAAGGCCACGCCCGCGTTGGCCAATGCACCCCGAATTTGAGCATCCCGGGCAAGGGCGAAAGGCTCATCGTCGTGGTTGGCAAAGACGGCTTGAGCTTCCAATTGTTTGGCCAAGTGGGGTATTTCTTGGAGGGGGCGACCGTGCAACACCATGAGGCCTGTTTGGCTGGCCAGCTTGGCTTGAACGCCAGCTTGCGCCGCAGCCTGACGAATGAGGTGGTCCAATTCGACCAAAGACTCCCGGATGAAGGCCACGCGGCGGTCTTGGGTGGGCAATTCTTTCAAAATGTCGGTGTCAAACACAAAGACACAGTGCACTTTGTGGCAATTTTTCAGGGCGTGGAACAGGGCGGCGTTGTCTGCCACCCGTAAATCGCGTCGAAACCAGACCAAGCCGGTAGAAAAGGGTTTGTGCATGGGTTAGAGGCCGTTAAAATTGAGACATGTCTGCCGATTTTGCCTCCACTTTGCTTTCGCATCATTTTTTGATTGCCATGCCTGGTTTGGAGGACCCTACTTTTGCCAAGAGTGTGGTGTATTTGTGTGAACACTCTGAGCGCGGTGCCATGGGCTTGATCATCAACAAACCCGGCGAACTCAGTTTGAAGCATTTGTTCGACAAAGTCGAGTTGCCGCTTCACCGAGAGGACTTGTTGCAATCCAATGTATTGCACGGTGGCCCGGTTCAAACCGAACGTGGTTTTGTTCTGCACGAGCCCATGCTAGAAGCAGATTTAGAAGACTCTGAAAAGCCAGCACCTGCACCCTCGCCTGAAGCAGAATCAAAAAGCAACTCCATTTACGCCTCTACCTTGAGTGTCCCAGGTGGCCTGGCCATGACCACCTCCAAAGATGTCCTAGAAGCCATGTCCAATGGTTCTGGCCCCAAGCGTGTGCTTGTGACATTGGGCTACGCCTCTTGGGGTGAAGGTCAACTCGAGTCTGAAATAGGGGAAAACAGTTGGCTCACTGTGGAGGCCGACCCCACGGTCATTTTTGACACGCCCATTGAAAAGCGTTACGAAAAAGCCTTGGCCTTATTGGGCCTGCAGCCATGGATGCTGCTAAATCAGGCGGGCCACGCATGAGCCTAGACCAGGCGCTCACTGTGCCTGCGTCGCAGCAGAGTTTTTTGGCTTTCGATTTTGGACTCAAGCGTACGGGCGTTGCCGTCGGCAACCGCATGCTGCGCCAAGCCACACCGCAATCGACCGTGGTGGCTGAAGGCGATGCGCGGTTTGCCCTCATTGAAAAACGCATCAAAGAGTGGACGCCCGATGCCTTGGTGGTGGGCGTGCCATTTCACCCCGATGGCGCATCTCATGAAAACACCTTGCGCGCGCAAAAGTTTGCCCGTCAATTGCGCGGTCGATTTGGTTTGTCTGTGTACGAAGTAGACGAGCGCTACAGCACCACAGAAGCCATTGCCAATGGCGCGAAAGATGCCGACGCAGCATCGGCGTGCATTATTTTGGAACAATTTTTAAGGAGTCTGCCGTGAGTGCATTGGCTTTGAATGCAGAGGCGCTGTACAGCGAACTCTTGCGCGGTGTGCGAGCCATGTGCTCCCCCGAAACACGTTTGGTGGGCATTACCTCGGGGGGTGCTTGGCTGGCCGAGCGTTTGCAAAAAGATTTGGGTTTGAGTGGCAAGCACGGCAGCATTTCATCGGCCATGCACCGAGATGATTTTGCGCAGCGCGGTTTGTCGGCCGGTGGTCAAACGCATCTGCCCTTCGAGATTCAAGGCGCCGATGTGCTCATTTTGGACGATGTGCTCTACACCGGTCGCACCATTCGCGCCGTCATCAATGAGTTGTTTGATTACGGCCGACCCGCCAACGTACGCTTGGCCGTGTTGGTAGACCGAGGCGGGCGCCAGTTGCCCATACAAGCAGACTATGCTGCTGCAAGAGTGGCATTGCCCACCACACAATCGCTGGCGCTGGTGCGTTTAGACAGCGGCGAGTTCAGCTTTGAAGTTCAAGAACAAAACAGCTAAGCAGGGAAAGAATAAAAAATGCTCTACAAACGCAATCCCCAACTCAACAAAAACGGTGAACTCATTCACTTGCTGTCCACCGAAGGTTTGTCGCGCGACATCCTCACACACATCTTAGACACCGCCGCCAACTTTGTAAGCGTCAGCGACCGCGAAGTGAAGAAGGTGCCCTTGCTACGCGGTAAAAGCGTGTTCAACTTGTTCTTCGAAAACAGCACACGCACACGCACCACGTTTGAAATTGCGGCCACACGTTTGTCGGCCGATGTGATCAACCTCGATATTGCGCGCTCGTCCGCTTCTAAAGGCGAATCGCTGCTAGACACCATTGCCAACTTGTCGGCCATGGCAGCCGATATTTTTGTGGTGCGCCACTCCGAGTCGGGCGCGCCTTACCTCATTGCACAG
>JACCDU010082740.1_pt1 | contig 69265 bp, 77 predicted proteins | sample 7446081 | NCBI WGS metagenome assembly JACCDU01 (sample SAMN15323447, study PRJNA562643) | freshwater metagenome | isolation source: river surface water | place: USA:Blue River Watershed | collected 2017-08-17 | reverse complement strand
TGATCCAGAACTTGACCGATCATTTGTCGGTAAGTCTCATCATAGTTTTTGCTGCACTCTTCATACGCCTCATAGAGTTTGGTGTAGAGTGTGTCCCAGTGCTCTTGAGTGATGGTGGTCATCGGTTTGTTTGAACTGAAGTCATTATAGACCAAAAAGGGCACCTGTAGAGATGCCCTGTGCCAGTTATTCAACTGACCCTTTCAATTTTAGCAAGTGGTTCAGTTCCCCATTTCATAGGAATATCAAAATCCACAGTAATTGGCATTTCATTTCTGGAAACATTTTCATTCTCAATAATGCCCTGTTCTACTGCTCGTTCCAGAGAAAGTTTCCTACGAATGATCCGATGAAGGTCATAAAGAATACCATTACTTTCTGGAAGGTCTGGATGTCCTACTCCAAGTGAGGAAGCACCACCATCAATACCATCAATCATATGTTTGGATAGAATTGCTCCAATAATTCTCATATCTTGATGAAATTCCTCATAGTCAATTGGTTTTTGAAGAGGAAGACTGTCTTGAATTTCTCTCCACTGACCAAGTTGAACTCGTTGAAGCAAATCAGTAGCATCTACAAGTGCTCGTGCCTGCTTTTCAGTGATGGTGAGATTATAGGTTTTCATTTTTTGTTCTCCAACTCATCAAGTTTCTCATTCACAAAACCAGTCAAATCAAGTGTGCGAGGGTCTATACCTTCATCAAGACAATCAAGGTTAAACTCCATCACAGCACCGAGGATCAAACATGCTTTACGCTTGTCATCCAGTGGTTGAGCAACATAAAAGGTAATGTGCTCATAGAGTTGGTCGTAAGTCATTAGATTTCCTCAATAATATCCCAATGTGTGTCTGTTTTGTCACCGAAACGATTTACACCTTCACGAGTGCTGACCCAGAAGAAGTATTTGCGGTTTTCAGAAGCAAGAAATAGCTCACCACCAGTATCCTGCTCTACAATACAAACAGGATTACCTTCCATTGTGTTAGCAAGACGATTCTTTGCCTTGCTGCTCTTTGGTTTTACAACTACCTTTCTCATAACAAATACTTACTGGTGGTTGAATGTCGTTGAGTTCATCATACAGCATTTTTGCGAAACCATAATGGGGTTTTATGCCAGTTTCAATACTGGTCGATGTGGCAACAGTCCACATAATATCCAGTGTTTTCTTATCGGGTAGTAGTTTCATCATAATATTCAGTGTTTTCTTATCGGGTAGTGGTTTCATCTTCTAATACAGTACCCATAGGACCTTTTTTCAGTCGTGCCCATTCTTCATCGCGGATTTTCCATTCCTCAAACTTCTTGTCAAGGTCTTCATCCATCGTGATCTCATATTCTTTGCAGACCTTACGCTGTTCTTCTTCATTCACATAATCATTGAAGACCAACGACATAGCACCAGAACGAATAGAACTGGGAGACATACCAACACAGAGCAGGAACTTCTCAAACAGTTTGAAATACTGAGTGGCGTTAAGATCAGCAGCAGGAGCAGTAATCAGATAGTGCTCTTCGGGAATGAAATCATCACTTGTCCAGGAAGATGTACCATAAGTAGGAGTGAAAGTAGCATCAAATTTGAATTGAACTTCTGCTTCGTAGGTCATTGGTTTGTTTCGTATAGGACTATTATAGAGTATCAGGACTCGTCTGCGTCGTCCAGTGTGCCAGTTTTATAATCGTCACTCAACTCCACATCTTTTACAAGGTCTTTCATTCGATCAAAGAAATCTTCATCAAGTGGGACTACTTTTTCTTTACCAGTTTCAATATCATCAACCATTTGCATCAGATATTCAAGAAACTCTTTCGGATAAACATCATCTTCATTTAGTGATGCCCAGAACCATTCAATACATTCTGTTTCTGGGTCATCCTCTCTTAGTAGAGCATAACCATCATAGTCTGATGTCATCAGATTTGCCCAGATGCGAAAAGTGCAACGAATGCTCTGCCATCCAGTCATCCAACAGTGACCAATCCAGTATTCCCACCAGTTCATCTTCGTTTTATTTGGATGTGTTCCTCTAACTGGTGTGCTAAACATCTTCCTCCTCTACATTAGGGTCTTCCATATAATCCCAATTCCAAGTCCTTTCAATGATTCCGATATCAAATCCAAACCTATATGCCCAGAAGAGAATACTTAGAGTGCTTCCAGTTCCTGATTTGATTTGAAGATAAGGCCAGGAGGGAAAATCCATCCAACTTATAGATGCCTGAAATAATGCCCATTGTTTTGTATGTAGGACTTGAACATACCAATCATGTCCAAAATCTTCACGATGTTTAAAAGAAATAAGTTTCATAATCAGTACGGCAACGACTTCAGACCATTTAGAACTTCTTGAAACCTTTCAGCACGACTTTTATGATGCGCTACATTGTCCTCAAGTACACTCACAATATCGTCTAGGACAACATCTAAAGATGCATCAGTATCAAAATATTTTTGGATTGATTCAGAAAGATATCTCTTTCTACTCCATTCCATACTATAAGGTTTGTAGTCCATAATAATGGGTGTATATGGGTGTATTATAGGGTATTTACTCTTGGTTGTCAATACCCAGGCACTTCTCAAACTTGTCTCTCAACTCATTTAACTTTACCTGGTGTTGAAACTCCATGATATGGTCTTTTATTTCTTTTTCTTCTTCTGTGAATTCCATACGATATTTGAGTTTAGTATCAACAAGACGCACCATTTCCATGTAGAATTCAGTACCCTTGTTTACAAACTCATTGTATGTCAATCCCGAGTCCTCCAATCGTCTGGGCGATCTTCAGTCCACCAGTCAATCATATCATCAACACTATCAAATCCACGCTTACCAAATCTTTCATGTCCCAAACCACCAAGATCCATTTGATTCATAAAATCATCTAAATCACCTTCAACCATATCAGGATTCTCCGCCTTTCTCCTTGCCTGACGAAGTATTGTAGCAGCACTTCTGTTTGCTTTTGCTAACTTCTCAGCCCAAATCATATCTTCCAGACTGACTTCTTCGTGAAGAACAATCTTTTCACAAATTGCTTCAAGACGCAGACGGTATTGTGTTGATAGCATAATTAAAACGGTTTTTTTGTATTTAGGTGAACCAAGTAATAATTGAATACCTTGTACCTTTAGTTACAGGTAAAATTTCATGAGGATACATAAAATTTGATGGGAATACAATTGCAGATCCTTTTTTAATTTTGTGTTTTAATTTTCGATCAAAGAATGCAAATTCACCCCCATCATAGTCATCATTTAAACACAATGAGCACGATAAGGTTCTGGGATTTTTTGTGGAATTATCAACATGTTGGACATAAAACTGATCTTTTTCATATTTTAATAAAGTATATCCAGAATCTTGAGATATTATTAGATGATTGAAATCTTTTTGCAAATCAATTAAGATATTTGAAAAAGTTTTATAAAGAATATTATCTATTTTTTCTCTTAAAATCTTATTCTTAGATATTTCCTTTAAACTTGAAATATTAATAGATTCACAGTTTCGAACATTTTTATTTAACCCAAATGATGTTTCTGAAGGACACCATTCTTCTAAATTATTGTATTCTAAAATAATTTCATCACACAATTCATGTGAAATAACATTATCAAATATTTTTATATAATCTTCTAATAGTTCCATATTTTTTAATTTAATTTATAAGCTAAACTGATTCTCATTGGACAATTTTGATCACAGAAAGAATATCCTTTATGTATTAGCATTCCTGGAAAAATAACCAATCTATTTTGAATTGGAGATATAATAAATTCTTTTTTACTAGAAAAGACAAATTGGGTAAATCCTCCCCAATTTGGATAATATTCACTAATGTATATTAAGGCAGTTTTTTCACATCCATCTTGATGAAGGTCTCCGTTTCTATTTGGCCATTGCCCATTAAAATAAATTCGTTCAATTTTATATGATTTATTTAAAAGTTTTTGTATTTTATTGAAAATTTTAGTATTAAAATAGTTATTATCAGAAACATCATGCATTAAAAATTCGTTTACATGTTCACTAGTAGACTTTTGTATAGTCCAATGCTCTATTTTTTTTACATAATCACTTATTTCTCTTAGTTCATCAAAACTTAAAAAATTTTCATAAATTTCAATATCTTGTTTATTGTATTCATTTACCATAATATTTTCTCAAAATTTTATCACTCAAACAACGACATATAAAGGTCGGATCATTATTAAAATCTTCTATTGTTTTATTATCTAAAGGTTTAGAAATCATTTTATCTATTAATTGATTTAATTCTAATAATTCAGTATATATTTCTCTCATAAAATTGTCTTTAATATGAGTAAAGGTCCAAAAAACGGAGACAATTCGTTGTCCTCTTGTTACTTCAGATACTTCATGCATAAGTCCTGTTTGATAAGTTATTGCTTCTCCAGCATTTAATTTGAATTTTTTTTCTTCCCCATCAATATATAAGATCAATTCTCCACCATCATATTCATCCAAATCATTAAGAAAAATAGTTGTACTAAAATTGCCATTTTCAGGAGAATCTCTATGTGGACGATAATATCCACCATTATCAATTTTGCTTATAATACATGAATTAGAAGTTTTGGGGCAGGTAAATGAATGAAATAATAAATCTCTATCCATAGAATTCATTATTATTTGATTTATTTCAGAATTAAATGTTTCTAAATTTTTTTTTATTTTGTAAGACCCCCCACCACTATTTAATCCATCTACCCATTCACAAACTGATAAAATTTGTTTTATTTTAACTAATTCAGAGTCATTTAAAACTTTTCTAACTATGTAATTTTTCATTTTACTTAAATATAAACATTATACTGTTTTATCGAATTCTGTCAAAATAGTATTTTTTTTTCTCTCCGCGACTTTTAACATAATGTAAAAATAATTGAGAATAATATTTTCCACTATAAACATTTCTCCAATGAGGAACTGAACATCCATAATAAATTATTGCTTCTCCACAATTTAAGGTAATAGATTTTTCTTCATTTTCTAAAGTTTCCAGAAAAAAATCCCATTTTTGGTCACCATCAAGATGAATTGATAGTGAAATTTCACAAGAATTTCTATCAGTATGTCTACTTAAACTGTCTCCTTCTTTATAGACTCTTGAGTAACAGTATGTCGGTAAAACATATTGTCCTACTATTTTAGAAATTATAGGAGTCTTTTCGCAAAGAATTTCTAAAAAAGATATATAATTACCTTTTGCTGGTGAATTTGGAACTAGAAGATCTAAATTACACTCAGATGGATTTTTATCACAAAATTCTATAAATTCTTTTGATAGTTTCTTTGATCTTTCTTTGGATATAAAGTTCTTAATAACTAAAAATCCATTTTTTTCAAATAAATCATTCATACTTTTTTTTAATTTCCTCTTCAAGTTCTTTTGCTAACTTCATCGCCCGTCTCCACATCAGATACTTTACGATAGGATTTGCTGGATTATGAAGTATCCACCACTTTGTCTTTTCATACTGCACTCTAGAAAGTTGGGTCAACATATAAACCCCCTTTGCTATTGACTGATCAGTGATAATCAAATATGCAATACAAAAAAATATAGTAAAATAGATGTAAGAAGTGCTCATCGTCTTATGGTTTTTAGATATTCTAGCACATGTTCTCGTACTTCCATCAATTCATTATAGCATTTTTGATTATGAGCACATTGTCGCAGTTCGTGGTCTGGTTTATGAACCGATTCAATAAACAAATCAAGTCCACGGTTCCATTGATCATTGGTCATCTTTTCTAACAGTTACAGGACAAAAAGGAACAGTCTTACGTATTTCTTGAATGATTTCCAATTTTTGAATATCGGTTAATCCAACAACTTTTGTAATACGATGAACAATATTCATCGCTTGTGTACATGATATGGTTACTGTAAGTAATAGAATTACCATTACTCTTTTCCATATTTGTAATATTTATTGGGCAAATCCTTTACTCTTAACCTTTTTTTTATCTTTTACAATCACATAATCCAAGTGATCTGGAATGTTGTTATTTGTAAACCAATAGATCTGTACATCTTCCCAGTTATCAAACATCACTTTCTTTCCATTCTTTAAAAGAACTTCATAATCATGACGATCATAAGGATCTGCGGAAGTACAGGTAAAAGTTTGAGTCATAAGAATTCATCCAAAGTTGAAACTGATGCACCTTTTGCGGCCTTTTGAATGTACCTTTTTGCGGTTTTGTAATTGTTGCATGTGTGTACTTGTTTACCCCTGTGAATGATAATAAATTTGTTCCCCCAAGGAACTGCTGCCCACATTCCATCTTTAGTCACATAACCATTGGGATCTCCTGGACTAGCATCTAAGATACCTTCATTTTGAATATTCATCGAAATACTGCAGTTACACCAATCACCCTTGCACTTGGATTGCGAGCAAGTGCAGTGCGTCTTGCATCGTCATAGTCCCGTGCTTCAACGATTTCATCAAAAACCTTACCCGCAACATAGAGTTGAACTTTGCAGCGCATTGGAAATTGCTCCTTAGTGAAAGTAGTTTAACAGAAAAATCAACGCTTGACAACACTGACAGCAGCGTCGCCCTTTACAAAAACGGTGTCTACGACTTCCTGGAGACGCCTGGAGGTGGCAATACCAGTATTAGCATAAACAGGTACATGAATCATTCCAAACGCCTTGGAGTAGTTCTGGAGGTCTCCTGAGATGAGTTCTCCAGCACGAATCCTAGCACTATCGCGGGGATCTATACGAATCACACGACCAATCGTTTGACACATCTGAATCACATCCATGTTACGCATCATAATGCATGAAGTAAGACCAGGACAGTTGATTCCTTCAGAAAGAATGCTGTAATGAAGAAGAACAAACTTCTTATCAGCATCTTTACCCCATTCAGTCAAAGTATTGAAGAAAACTTCACGGGATACTTTTTTGTTGTTGATGAATGCACCATATTTTGCAGTAATCCACAGAACATCATAACCACAAGACTGAACTTCTGGCATGAATTCAGTTTCTGCAAGCATACGCATGAGAACCTTGGTATTTGGTGCTGCAACAAGAACCTTTTCCATATGATCCTCATTGAGAATAGTATCCAGAAGAGTCATACAATCACGCTCTGCACCATAATCCTTGTCACGAACTGTATCAATCTTCTGAACAGACACTTTAGGAGGAAGAATCGTACCATTCTCCACAAGTTCAGGTGCAGGAATATTGCAAATCACTTGGCCATAAACACTAGTATCATTCATACCAGGTTTAGAAATCGTTGCACTGTGCTTTGGAGTTGCAGTAAAGAAGTAACAACGATCTGCATTATTAGAAAAATATTCAGTCGATTCAAAGAATGACTTCTTGACACTGTTATGTGCTTCATCAAAATAAATCGTATTCACATGAATGTCTGCCTGCTGAATACGAGTCAAAGAATTATAAGTTGTAAAGATCATCTTATGACCTCTGGTGTTATATACCCAAGAACGAATCAAACTAGGACTGGTGGTTTTATAGTGATGAGTTTCACCACTGTTTACATGCATAACAGAAGCATTAGTAATGTGTTCAAGAAATTCTGCAGATAATTGTTCTACCAAAAGAATACGTGGAGCAACAACAACAATTAGAGTTTCTCCATAATGATTATCAAATTGATTCTTAGCATCAAAGATCATGGTAGGGGTTTTACCAGCACCAGTAGGCATAACTAATTGACCTTTGAGATGCCTGAACATCGCATCAAGACCACATTGTTGGTGAGGACGAAGTTGAAACATGGTATATCGGTTGAGTGTCTTGATATTATAGCAATAAAAAATCCCCTTGACGGGGATGTGGTGGACAGTTCTTCAAGTGTCTTAAAGAAAGCTAAGTTCTCATCTTCAACCGGGACAAAGGTAGTCTACATGGTTTTGAGTCTTATGTCAATATCAGAAATAAATTGAATTTCTAAAATAAGACCAAGTTACAATTCCAGTTTGTCCCACATTTGGAACCAATAGTAAATCAATTATATCTGCTTCTGTATTCTGTGCTATAATGGAGCATATTGAACTACCGATAGATAATGTTGATGTGGAATTATATACAAAAGAAGATGAATCTTTTACAAGTAATTTAAAATCAGTCTGTTGCATATCTCCACTTGAATTTATAAGACCAAATGAAAATGTTAATATTTTTGAATCTGTCACTCCAACAACCTCTTGAATATTATCATAGAAGTAATCACTTGAACCATAATTTAAAGACAAAATAGTTAAACCAACACCGGCGGATACGAAATTAACATTTGAACCTTCACTATATAATGCAGATTTGTCTATAATAATACTATTGTCTCCATAGTTAATATTTGAATCTGGATAAAGTTCTACAGATGCGTTAACAAATGTAAACCTTCCATTTGTAAAAGATCCATAATCAGATTTAATATTAGAGGGATTGATGTTTAAAATTTCAGATCCAATTCCAGAAAAAGAATTCGCAGTTATGATTCCTAAAGGAGAATTAATATTCTTACATATAATACTTTGATTTGGACTATTTAATCCAATTTCACTTAAAGTACCACTTTCTATATTTGATGGATCAATTCCAGTAATATTTGTACCAAAACCAGAAAAAGAATATGCTGTTATGATACCTGAAGAACTATTAATATTAACATTTTCTATAGTTCCAGAAGAAATATTACTTGGAGTTATATTTGTTATATTGGAACCATCTCCACTAAATGATGATGCTGTTATAATGCCAGATGCTTTTAGATTTCCATTTCTACTAATTGAAAGACCTATAGAATTATTTGGATTTCCACCAACTTGAAAATCATGTGAAGATGAATTTGTCCTAATCCCTACCGAAGAATTAAGAATAGAAGTTCCAGATACTGATAAAGATGATGGATATAATGTTCCACTAATATAAACATTTGATCCAAAATATGAAGTACTGGTAACTGTTGATGTTCCGACGACTTCAAAAGTTTCTGTTGGATTGGTCTTTCCAACTCCAAGATTTCCATCAGGAGTTAGTGACATTAATATTTCATTGGTGGAATAATTAATCCAGTTAAATTTTAAGTTTGGAGTTGATTCTGGACGAATAAAACTATTGAAATTTCCAGGAGCATAGTTTATAATATCAAAGCAATTTTCTCCACTTTGCGGATGTGGTGATGCGGAAGTATCATTAAATTGTATAATAGTGTTATTACTTTCTAGTGTAACATCTTGACCTATTACAAGTTTTGCAGTATTTGTATCTGATGTTATTTGAATTTCCGCATCAGATCCTACTCTCCTTACATGCAGATCTGAATTTGTATTATTTGTTCCAATACCAATAGAAGTGGTTGCATTAAAAGTAGATGCTGTTGCTATTCCAAGATTTGAATAATCACTAACGATTGAAACAATATCTATATTTGCGTCAGTTGTAAGATTTCTTGCTGTTGTCGCAATTCCAACTAAATTACCATAAAATGCACTAAAAGTTGCAATGCCAGAAGTCTTGTTGATATTAGAAGGTATTCTTGCATTATCTAAAGTTCCATTAGATATATTAGATGCATTAATTCCAGTTATATTTGTTCCAAATCCTGAAAATGAATATGATGTTGTGACACCAGTTACATTTAAGTTAGTATTAACTGTTGCAATTCCACTTACATATAAATCTCTCCCAATAATAATATCACCTTCGCTAGTAATTCCAACTCCACCAGTTCTTATACCAACTTGAAATGTATAAAATGGATTTGTTGTTGCAATTCCAACATTTCCTGCAGCATAAATGCTTGTATAACCTAAACCAGGATCAACATCAACCCATTGTGATGTAGGCATACCTTGTAAATACCTAGCATCACCATAATAAGTTACAATTCCAGATGTTGCAGAAACTATTCCAGAAGTTATAGACGTAATGCCAACATTTATAAGATTAAATGATACAGATCCAGTTTCGGAGGTATTTACAATTGAATCTGCTTGAATAGTATCTACAAGTAAAGAACCCCTAACTCTAACATTTCCTAAAACATCTAAAGATTCGGTTGGAATCGTAGATCCAATTCCAACCAAACCATTTGGATTTACTATAAAATTATCATCATCAACTTGAACACCATTTCTAAAATTAAATGACTTTTTAATATTTGCCATCTTATACGGACTTTCTAATTATTTAGTTAAAGTATTCTCATGATATAATAAAGAGCATAATATGGTGGAAGATTTAAATTAGTTCCAGATACTCCTGTATTATCTACATCATGAGTATGTCCTGCATGTTGAGATACTTGAGTGGTGTGGTTATGACTTGCTCCGGATACTTGAACTGAATGATCATGACTTCCACCAGTAGCAGATCCACTCATTGAAAGTGATCCAGAATCTCCTATCTGTATACCAGTTGTTGAAGGATCTGTTGGTTCTCCTGGAGAAAGTTTATCGTCTCTACCATAGGTATGTCCACCACCCCCTTTCATGTCTGGTGTAATTTGTGTTCTATGAGAGTGTCCAGGATCTTGAACCCCGTGACTATGCTGTGCTCCGGATACTTGAACTGGATGATTATGACTTCCACCAGTAGTAGATCCACTCATTGAAAGTGATCCTGATTGATCTACACCAACTGTGTGATCATGACTTCCAGCAGTTTGAGTCGTATGATTATGAACGATCACCACAGAATCCTTAGATCCACCAGTTCTCTTAGTTGTTGATTCAATATTAGATCCAGAATCTGAATTCGAACCAATTATAAATCTATTTCTTAAATCTGGTAAATTAAAAGTGCTTCCACTTCCACCAAATTTAGTTCCAATCAAATTAAATAATGTACTGTAAGTTGTTCTACTAATTGATCTACCATCACAAACTGCCCACATCGTAACGACACTTCCATTGACTGTAAGTTCGGGAAGTTGATTTTCATTACCTGACCATAAGACAATACCACCAATAGGAGTTATATTAGGAATTTCGAGATAATTTGCACGAATTGTTCCACTATTAAGACCAGGAGGTGCAGTTTCTGGTGCTCTAACTTCTAAATCACCAGTAATATAAGTAGTCTTTTTCAGTGAAATTGACTTACCAGTACCAGCATTGACTTCAACATCATTTGCTGATGCAACAATAGTAACTTTTCCTGTACCTGCCGTTTGCGAAATTGCTGCAGATGCTGTTTGTGTTAGATTTCCACTTGTGGCATCAATTGTAAGTCCACCACTTCTGGTGTTAATAGTGTTTGATGTTCCTGCGCCAATTTGTATATTTCCAATATATGCATCACTATATGCAATTCCAGGTTTTCCAATATAAGCACCTAAGTCTTCATCAGGAACAAGTCCAGTACCAGTCTTTACTTCACCTACAATTTCAACTTTGGCGCGGAAGTATGAATCATCACCAACACCTATACCACCTTTAGAAACAATTGATCCACTGTTTTCATTAACTGCTTTGTCTCTAAATGTAACTCTAAGTTGACCATTTAATGTAGTTTTTCCTTTGACTCTCAAAGAACGAGTCATTGTAACAGGGCCATCAAACTGAGAAAGAACAAATCCAGATGTTCCACCCTCAACAAGAATTCTCTCTCTTACGGTTACTTCATCAAAAGAAACACTTAATTTTGAAGGATCTTGTCCAGTAATTGTTGGTTTTGGAATATCATACGAAATTGTTTGTCCACTAGAAGCAGATACTTTTGTGTTACCATTAAATGTATCACCTCTACTGTTCATACCAGTGTAAATTACAGCACCAGCAGATCTTTCTTGTGCTTGAACAAGGAAATCTTCTCTTTCAGAAAGAGTTTTAATCTGAACCTGTGGAAGAGCAGTTGAATAGTTTCCTGGGCCGTAACCAAGATACTCAAATGTATGACCAGATGCACGAATAATTGAAGGTCTTCTAAATTCAATTGGAACTACTTCAATTTTTCTAACAATAGAATTAATTGGATGATTTCCTTGACGAGTACCTGCATAACCACGGAACACTTGAATTGATGTATCTGAAGGAGATGCACTAATTCTCATGATTTCGTCATTGACCTGAACGAAATCTCCAAGTTTCAATCTCTTTGAAGTTGATATACCAGTTAAACATTGAATATTCAATGTTCCTGTATCACCAGCATTAATTGCAGATGTCAGTTTGAATGTTTCACCACCATAGAATGGTACAGTTCTTGATGAATAACTTTCAGTTCTAATGTCCGAAATTCCTTGATTAGATGATAAACCGTGTTTTAGAATATAACCATCTGCAGCAGAACTTGGTAAATTTGATTCAGTTCTTACCGCAAATGAAGTTGTACTTAAAACATCTTTAATTACATAATCACCAAGATTTAAATTGGAAGAATTAATAACTCTAAATTTATTTCCAACACTTAATCCATGAGAATCATATGTTGTAAAAGTAATAATTCCAACTGTAATTGCAGTTTCACCATCAATAATTGTCTGAGAAACTCCGTATTCTGTGGATTGAATCTTAACTGATTGACCAACAACGAATGCATACTGACCAGCAGAAATAAGAGGATCAGTCGAATGCTTATTAATACCAATTGTATTGACACCTACAGAATTAATCCTATAGTATCCATCTTCAGTAAATCCATTACCCGTAATTTGAATAACATCACCAATGTATGTTGTAATACCAGAAGTTGCTAATGAAATGTAAGCATTAGAGAATCCACCAATATCAGCAATGTCAAAGTATAATTGATCTCCATTTTTATAACCAGATCCTTTGTTCATAATTTCAAAGGATGTGATTGATCCACCAGAAACTACAACTTTTGCAGTTGCACCAGACCATGTTTCTAATGATAATGCTGAATCATTTGTATGTAATTTTACATTATAATAAGTTCCATTATTTCTTCCCCCACTACCAGCAACTAATGTTCCATTTACAACTCCACCTAATCCATGATTTTGAGCAAATGTAAGTGTTGCGGTTGGTTGTTGTGTTGCAGAAACACTTTGAATTTGCAATCCCTTACCAAATTCCTTACAGAAAATATCAACTGTTTCTCTTGTAATACTCTTTTTAAGATCATTTGTTACAACATCACCAATAGGTGCTCTCTTTGCATAAGTCTTTGCAGATTTTGGATTTGAATCAATGTTGTCTCTATCTAACTGTGGATAAAGATCTACTGGTGTTTGAGTAAACTTATAATCTGTAAATGTATTTGCTGGAGCATAATTTGCATTTAAAACATAAAGATGATAAATTCCATCTCTTTCATCTTTAACATAATCTGAAATTACATCATTTCTGTAAATGTATAAATTAGATTTAAAATCATTTTTTTCTATTCTTGGAAGTTCAGCAATTGTTCTTGTATTTGTGTCATTTTGGAAAGTACCGGGAACATGAACCAAACCTGCAATATCAGTAGTAGAATACTGAAACTGCATGTCATTTGAAATAGTAGTGACAGTAAATGATCCATTAAATCCACGATTGAATTCACCTGTAGTTGTTTCACTACTATCCTTTATTCCTCTAACAATTACAATATCACCAACTTTTAGTTTATGTGGAGTTTCAGTTGTAATCGTTACTGTTGTTCCAGATAAAGAACAATCTGCAATAAATTTTTGATTTCTTCTATATCTTGTATCATCTAAAGATAAAGTAGATTTTAAAGATCCAAATATTTCAGTATCATTGAGTGCTCCAGTATAACTAGAATCTTGCATAATAAATCCAATTTCTGGATTTTTTGCATTGACAGATTCTTTTGGAATTACTACTCTTAATTTATAAACTTTTTCATCAAGTCCTCTTTCATCTGCAACTCTTGTTACAAATGCTAAATCGGTTGATTCTGAGAATTTATTTTCATCATCTGGATCATAACCAATTCCAGAGTCTAAGAAAGAATTGTAAATTTCATTTCCAGATCCAACATTAATATACCATTGAGAATTTGAACTATCCCATTGTATTGGAGAACCAATATCACCAGCGTCTTTATCAGATACTCTACTGTTTATAATAATGTCGGAGTTTGGATCACCACCATATGTTTGAACTGCTTCATTTAAGAATGCATATGTATATGATGCAGATATTTTAATTTGTTGAGCATTTAAAGTATTATCAATTTCATTGGTAATTGCATAATAAACAATATGTTCGGTTAAATTTTCTGGAAGATCACCTTTTTTACTTTGAACAATAATCTTTTCACCAGTTTTTAAATTATGACTTCCAATTGTGAATATATTTCCATTAATAAATGAAACAGTATAACTTTTTTCATTTCTTGAAGTTTGATCATTTTTGCCGGTCATGTAAATGTCGGCTTCATAATCAATACCTAAAAATCTAATAAAAAGTTTATCGTTTAACTTTGCACCAATACGGTAACCTTGAGTTACTGAAACAGGTATTGCACTTTCTGAAGTAAATCCGTATAAGTATAATTTCTGAGAATTTCCTACAGTTCTTGTTTTAAGTACATCTAATGATAACCATTCAATTTCATCACTAATTGATGTATCAATATCTCTTGGAGCAACAATTGATGTAATATAAGCATGATCATCTTTTTCAAATGCTTCTGTTTTATAGGTAGAAGACTTTAATGCAATTTGTCCAAAGTTTGAGTTTGAGTTTGTAATTGATGCGTCTGCACCAGAGTTAGCATCAAAATGGTATGTAAAACCGATTGCAAAAACAGAAACGATTTGAATAAATGAATCATTAGAAATTTTAATATGACTTGATTCCCATTCAGGTCTATAAATTGCATCCTGATCTAGGTGATATACTTTTTCAGTATTAGTTTGTGCCGCACCTAGTGGCAATGCAGATCCATAAACTGGTGTATATGATACAGAATCATATGTTCTTGTTGTTTTATTATATTTTACAAATGCACGGTCATCTTTTTGAAGAGAAACCGCAGTAAATTGTGCAACAACCATTGAACGGAATCCAGATGCTTTTGCACCATCTGCGTGCATTCCATTCATACCCCAAACTGATCTCAATGAAATATTGAAAACATATGGAGAAGCACCACCAACTGTATCGGTTTCAACAGTAACGTTTGCATCGTTTAGTTGAGGAGTTGCATTTAAGTTTGGTGGGAAAGTTGGTAAAAGATAAGTAAATTGTGTATCACTTAAAACATCTTGAACAAACGTTGATACATTATATTCTGATGCAGAAACACCACGAATTTTAATAGGTGTACCAAAGTTTAAACCATGAGGTACATCAGTAGTTACAGTAATTCTATTGGATGCTGTTGTACCATTTCCTGAGAAAATATTTGTAATATTAATTGGATCAGATCTAAATGATCCAACAATCTCCCATTCCGGTGCTCTTTTTGCGAAAGATGTGGAAGATTGAGGAAACTTAGATGCATTTTCAATTTCTCTATATGAATTATATGCATTACTGACCTTACTATAATACATATCAAGATCAGTAAGTTCACCATATGCAACCCTATTGACAATATTAACACCATCACAATATTCAAAACAAGTTAATTTGTGGTGACTAAATCTTGGTATTGAACTAAATTCTGAACTAAAATCTCTTGGATTTGTATAAACTAATCCACTATCATCTCCATCAAATAATGAAAACTGCCAAAAGTAACAAGCACCAGTAATTCTAAAAATTGCAGAATTTGGTACGTTTGGATCTGTTGGATTAGGAACATATTTTGGTCTTAATTTTGTTTTCCTTAAGTCTAAACCAACAATCGAAGTTCCTCTTGGAACCACAACACCACCACGTACACTATTAAACTTATAAAGAATATTGTCTTCTTGAGTTAAATCAAAATTAGAGTCTAATTCTAATGATAATGTAGTTTGAGCAGGAGTTCCTACGCCACCATCAATAGGAGTAACTCTTGCTACATTATTATTATCTGCATAAATTGCATAACCAGGTCTATTGTCAATTATATGCTCACCAGGGAATAATAAAATCGTTGTCTTCTCAGTTAAATCATTATTATTTCCTCTCAAATACGAAAATCTTGCTGCTTCTAAAAGTGCTCTTTGAACTGTTTTAAAAGGTTGAGCAAGAGAATTTCCTTCATTGGTGATCGAATCAGTAGAATCCAAATCGCTTGGATTTACATAAAGTATACGTCCTTCTGTATTTTTTATAAATTGATCAAGCTTGTTGAGTGGCATTTTATTATATTTGACGAAATATTTCTATGTTTTATTTATGAGGACAAATCTTCCTCACCATAGAAATAATCAGCATCATCTGGCATATCTTCTGGATTTTCTAAGTCCACAGAAAACAGGCACGGATGTACTTCTTCGCCAATAAGATAAAAAGAAGTTCTATATAAATCTTCTGGTTCAAAAGTTCTTTGTTTATCTGCTTCTCTACAAAGATCTAAATCATACAGATGACCATCAGGTAATTCATCAAAAGTAAAGGGAAGATGGTTTATGAAATACATTTTCACAATCATACTACCATTATTGTACCAACAATATGCATGATGAATTCTATAAGACATAGAATCTACTCCAGTATCTTATATTTATTTTAAATAAAAGTGATGGGAATCGAACCCATAAAACTCACCAATTGAGTTCACTTCTTGTTTTTATTGTGCTTCGTTATTTAATTCAACATAAAGTTTCATCAATTCATCATCTGCAGGAATCATGACTGCTGCCTGTCCATCAGAATTCATAATTCCAATGTGCTCACCTTTTTCTACACGTTCGATTAATTCATCAAAACGTTCTTGAAATTCTTCTGTTGTAAAAATTTCCATAATTAGAAAGGATTTGAATAGACTAATGTATCTTCATTAAGTTTGGTTCGAACAACTTCAAGTACATTCATAAATTGATCTACAGTTTCACACTCTACAATTCGTTCGTCACCTTCACTTGAATAAAGGTAAAATTTTCGCGCAAGAGTATCAACCACACAGCGTGTCAGAAATTCTTCAGTGTTCGAGGGCATCATGATTTTTTTTTGAGTTCTCTGGCACTCTAGGACAATTTGGTTCTGATGTCAAGGGGCATTGGTTAAGTATCTTACAATTACAATTCCAGGTCCTCCATTATAACCATTAGCATTGCCACCAAAACCTCCAGATCCAGTGTTAATTACTCCAGATCCTGCTGATGAAGGGCTTGCTCCACCACCACCTATTGGTCGAAGAGTATTTGATATCCCTCCACCATTTCCCCCTCCAGCAAAATATCTTCCATCTCCATTATCTGGTTGAGTGGGATCTCCGCTAGTTGAAGGTGTTCCATAAGCAGTTGGTATTCCAGTATCGCCAGAAAAAGCAGATGCTCCTTTACCTCCATATCCTGGCTCGTATGAAAATCCTGCTTGAGAAGCACCACCACCGCCACCACCTTGATATGGTGAGGGTCCTGGAGCAGCAGATTCTCCTCGTCCTCCAGGATTTCCTTGACCAGATGTTCCAGTTCCAAAATCGTCATATGTCGTATCACCACCACCTGCGCCACCACCAGATCCTCCTGGTTGTCCATTATATAATGAAACAGAATTACCACTCAGAGGAAAGTAACCAGCACCACCGCCACCACCACTTGTTGCAGTTATTGTTGGAATTGTTGGTGAAGAAACTGTAGTGTTTGATCCATTTTGACCACGATTAGCAGGACTAACTGAAGAAGCGGGAGTAAAAGCACCACCAACACCTCCCGCACCAATAGTAACTGTGTAAATTCCTTGTGGAAGTAAGGTATTATATTGAGTTAGCATTCCTCCTGCTCCACCTCCACCACCATAAGCACCGGTTCCTGTTCCTCCAGAACCTCCCCCTCCTCCACCACCAATTAACATCATATCAACATATCCACCAGTATGGACTGTAAAAGTTCCTGGATTGGTGAAAATTTCATAAGTATATCCATTTCCAGGAGTAAATCGAGTTCCTGAAGATTGGGATAAAATTCTAGAAATTAGTGCATTTCTTCTTAAAATATATCCAGTGTTATATGCAAGTACACTTAAATTTGTATTTTTAAATGCCACAGATCATTCCTCCCTATCACCCATAACTAAAACATTTACTGGACTTGCAGATAATCCATTATGATAATAACCCTCATTAAAAACTTGAATTTTATCACCAGTACTGTCTAAAGTTAATGGATAATGAGGTTCAAAAAAGAATGTGTCATCTGGTGCTAAATTTAATCGTGCAATTCTATGTCCTGAAGTTCCTATTCCAACAGAATTAGGTACATATAATATTTGAACAGTTTGTGATATTCCTGCAGTTGTAGAACCTAAACTTGCATGATGAACAGCGATGGTTCTGACAAAAGCAGTTTTTGCCGATCCAACCTCATATACAGTCACAGTAGTACCTGCTGCAACTATCACTGGATATCCTAAAGATTTTCTTGCAAGAACCATTATTATAAAAATTACTTTTTTTTATTTATGTGAATAGCATAATTTCTAATATTGATTCTCTATCAACAATTGTATTCGCTTTTAAACCTTGAAGACCTTGAGATCCTTGATTACTTCTTCCTTGAACACCCTGATTTCCTATTTCTCCAATAGTTCCAGTTTTTCCTTGAGATCCTTGAGATCCTTGATTACTTAAACCTTGAGAACCTTGCCATCCATTTCCTTGAAGACCTTGAAGACCTTGAAGACCTTGATCACCTTGAGTACCTTGAGTACCTTGATTACCTTGAAGACCTTGAGTACCTTGAGTACCTTGATCACCTTGAGTACCTTGATCACCTTGAAGACCTTGAGTACCTTGAAGACCTTGAGTACCTTGAAGACCTTGAGTACCTTGAGCACCTAAAGATGAAAAAACATGCCAAGTTGAGTTTGAAGTTCCATCATCTTCATAAATTAAATCTAAAATGGTATTTCCTATATTTACAGTTAAATCATCCAAAAATCCTTCAATTTTTTTACCATTTCGAGCAATAACTAAATTTGTTGTTTGCCAATTGCCACCATCGGCAATTCTCATCACAGTTCCATTTATAGGATTAAGAGGTAATGTTAATGTAAAAGTTCCTCCCGATGTATCTGCAATAATTTGATCTCCATCAACAAGAGTGTAATTGCTAGTTTGTCTTGTCCAGGCTGCGACTTTTCCAGTAGTACCTTGAAGACCTTGAGTACCTTGAAGACCTTGAGTACCTTGAAGACCTTGAAGACCTTGAAGTCCTTGAGTACCTTGAAGTCCTTGAGTACCTTGAAGACCTTGAGTACCTTGAAGACCTTGAAGACCTTGAAGTCCTTGAGTACCTTGAAGTCCTTGAGTACCTTGAAGTCCTTGAGTACCTTGAAGACCTTGAAGACCTTGTGTTCCTTGAGTACCTTGATTACTTAAACCTTGAAGTCCTTGAAGTCCTTGAGCACCTTGAATACCTTGAAGACCTTGAGTACCTTGAAGACCTTGAGTACCTTGATTACTTAAACCTTGAAGACCTTGAGTACCTTGATCTCCTTGAAGACCTTGAGTGCCTTGAAGACCCTGAAGTCCTTGATCTCCCTGAAGACCCTGAAGTCCTTGATCTCCCTGAAGACCCTGAAGTCCTTGATCTCCCTGAAGACCCTGAAGTCCTTGAAGTCCTTGAAGTCCTTGAAGTCCTTGAAGTCCTTGAATTCCTTGAGTTCCTTGAGTTCCTTGTGGACCTAATGAAGAATATATTTGCCAAGTTGTCCCATCATAAATTAAATCTAAAATGGTATTACCAAGATCAATAATTATATCATCAGGATAACCTTCGATTGTATTACCATTTCTATCGATAGTTAAATTATTAAGATACCAATTACTTCCATCAGCAATTCGTACAATATTTGAAATTTGTGGAGATGGTGGTAAAGTTAGAGTAAATGAACCTCCAGAAGTATCTGCAATAATTTGATCTCCATCAACAAGAGTGTAATTATCAGTTATTCTTATCCAAGATGCTGGAGATCCACTAATACCTTGAAGTCCTTGAGTACCTTGAAGACCTTGAAGACCTTGAAGACCTTGAAGACCTTGAAGTCCTTGAGAACCTTGACCGGCATTTACACCATCTTGACCTCTTTCACCTTGAAGTCCTTGAAGACCTTGAGTTCCTTGATTACCTTGAACTCCTATTTCACCTCCAGGTCCAGTTCCAATGATTGGTGCCCAATATCTTTTTCCAATATATCCACCAACAGCAGTTAAAACATATGCTTGACCAATTGGTTTTGGATTTGCTACTGTAGAACCAACACCAACTATAGGATCACCTAGATCTGGTTCTGCTTGTTCTAATCCTAAAAATTGATATCTATCAGAAGTTATACCAGTCTGATCAAATCTTTTTACTCTACCAGAATTATATTTTGCCATTACTTATATCACTGTTTAGCAGTTTCTAAAACACTTAATACTATATTTAATTTATTATCCTCAGAAGATTGAATTTTAAAAATATCACCACTTTCAAGAACTAATCTGCCATCTACAACAATACTGTAAGAATCATTTGGTGGAATAGAAACTTGATTAGATATTTTAAAATCTCCTCCAGAAGATCTAGAATGATATGCAGTAACTGATGAAATACTTGTAGATATATTTGTTACTTGACTTAAAATTATAATGGTTGCAACTCCAGTTGGGCACGTATATATTCCACTATTTACTGTTGTTATATCATGTCTTATTGTTTTAAATCTATTAAGTGGAATTTGTGCCATATTATGATAATGCTATAATGAGTGGTGTTATTGTATTTAATAAACTTTGATTAAATGCTCTACCTGAGATTGTACCTGTGAGTTGATTAACTGTAACATCTGGACCAATTCTAAAATTACCAGATTGATTTGTTCCAGTAAATATAATTTTTCCACCGTTCTGCATTACAAATTCATTATCTAAAATTGCTACACCACCAAGACCTGGTTTTGCTGTATTAATATCAGTACCACTTCCAACCCATTCTAATGAAATTGTTGTTGCGAGTTGTAAACTCAATCTGGAAAAATAAACAGTTGCTCCAACACTAACTGTATTATTTAGATTTTGTTGTAGAATTACTGTAGAAATTCCAGAAGATGGTAACGTAGCACTTTCTACTGCATAATAAATGGGATATAAATTTGTAGTAAAGGCCAATCCCACACCACCGTTATTTTGAATTGTATAACCAGGATTTTGTAAATATTGTGATCCTGTGTTGATTATATCAATTGAAGATATTTTTCCAGAAGAATCTACATTTACTGATGCTTCTGCAACAATTCCATTTGGTCCTGTAGGATTTGCAAAAATAATTTCGGGAGGATTATTTTGATCGTATCCAGATCCAGGATTAGTAATATCTATTGATTGTAATTCATAATATAATGTATCAAAATAAATCGCTTGCCCATCATAAGGTCTATTATTACCAACACCAGAAATAACTACAGTATCTGGATTATCTCCCTCAAAATCAACTTCATTTACAACTTCACCAGTATATCGATAAATTGATCTAGATTCTGCATCACCAACTCCATCAGAAACTAATCCTTTATTTCCAAAAGAACTATTTGAATTTGTAATATCACATTGTCCACCACCAGAAGTCCAGTGTCCTATATCATTACAAATTGTGAATATAGAAACCAATTGAGCATAAGCACCGTTAGTAATTGAAACCCCAATACCACCTTGATTATATTGAGTATAAGAGTCAACTGACATGGAACCAGTTACACCAATGTCATCTTGATCTCCAGGTTCTGCATTAAATCCATCAATTCTCATTCCTATACTTTTTGGTATAAAGTTAGTACAGTTTCTTATGTATGGTCCTTGTGTAATTGGTCCAACACCTGGTGAATAAATTGGTCCTCCAATTTTTGTTGAAGACCAATTATTATTTGTCTGCCCATCATAATCATAAGGATATGATGTATTAATTCCAGATCCACTTAAACCATCTCTTATAATTGTGGTTACAACACCAACACAACTTGAAACTGCAGAAAGAACATTTGCACAATTACCAATATCATAGTTTGTTAGTCCATCTGGTTGCATACTCAGATCTCTTATCTGAGTAAATGTATTTTGATATGTGGAACTTCCATCCTTTGTCCAAATGACATTATTAATACAAGAATGTGCAACTCCAATTGCATATCTTAAAGTATCAATAGTTGCGTCTTTTACACTGTAACCATTTACATCAGTTCCAGTGATATGAAGAAGAGTTTCTCCACTATAATAAGATTTACCGGCACCAACACACTTTGAATTTCCACCGCGAGTAATATCAAAACAAACTGCTTTTAAAATATCTTTAACATCATCTTTACAATCATTTGGGTTTCCTGTTGGAACTATAAATGCTGGAGATTTATAATCTGTACTTGTTAAATATCCAACTGCTTCTGATGCGATAAAATCAAGATTCATACGAATCATTCTTGCACCATCAAAAAATCTATTGGAAGATACTCCCGCTAATGGTTGGAAAGCAACAACTGCTGCACCATTTGTGGAATCTGGTCCAACAAAACTTAAATCCGTAAGATGGCAACCATTATTGACATGGAATAAATCTAATCCAGAATTTTGTGGAGTAATCATGCAGTTTCTAAGTTCCGTTCCTTCAACAGAAACTGTTTTTTGTAAAATTACTGGATTATCTTCAACATATACTCCAGGGAAAACTTTGATAGTGTCACCTGAACTTGCAATACCTGCGGCATTTTTAATTGTTCTCTTTGGATAATTTTCTGCTAATCCAGTATTACTATCATTTCCATTTTGAGAAACATAAATTGTTTTTCCAACTGGTTTGTATGAAGTTATTGTTACTTTACCCTTTCCATTCGTAGGATCTAAATCAATACCAATTCCAGAAATTATTTGTGTTACAATTCCAACTAAAGATGATCCATCACCCAAATAATTTGTTGCTGTTGTAGTACCAACGACAGTTAAAGAAACATCTGAATATGGTATGGATGTTCCTATTCCAAGACTTCCTGATGAAGGTATAAAAGTTAATTTTTCGGACGATACTGTTAAAGATGCTATTCCAGATATGGTGTTCTTAACTGTACTCAGACCAACAAATAGTACATCTTCATTAATATTATCATCTGTAACTTGTATGTCTGCACCATCACCTTTTATTCCTTGAGTACCTTGAAGTCCTTGAGTACCTTGAAGTCCTTGAGCACCTTGAGTACCTTGAAGTCCTTGAGCACCTTGAGTACCTTGAAGTCCTTGATCTCCTTGAAGACCTTGAGTACCTTGAAGACCTTGAGTACCTTGAAGACCTTGAGTACCTTGAAGACCTTGAGTACCTTGAGTACCTTGAAGACCCTGAAGTCCTTGATCACCTTGAAGACCCTGAAGTCCTTGAAGTCCTTGATCTCCTTGAAGACCCTGAAGTCCTTGATCTCCTTGAAGACCCTGAAGTCCTTGATTACCTTGGAGTCCTTGAGTACCTTGAGTGCCTTGAAGACCTTGAGGACCTTGGAGACCTTGGAGACCTTGAGGACCTTGGAGACCTTGAGTACCTTGACGACCTTGAGTACCTTGAAGACCCTGAAGTCCTTGAGTACCTTGAAGACCCTGAAGTCCTTGAGTACCTTGAAGACCTTGAAGTCCTTGAGTACCTTGAAGACCTTGAAGTCCTTGAGTACCTTGGAGTCCTTGAGTACCTTGGAGTCCTTGAGTACCTTGGAGTCCTTGAGTACCTTGAAAATTACTTAATGATCCTTGAAGACCTTGAAGACCTTGAAGACCTTGAGTTCCTTGAAAATTACTTAATGATCCTTGAAGACCCTGAAGACCTTGAAGACCTTGAGTACCTTGACGACCTTGAGTACCTTGACGACCTTGAGTGCCTTGGAGACCTTGATTTCCTTGAAGACCCTGAAGTCCTTGATTTCCTTGAAGACCCTGAAGTCCTTGATTTCCTTGAAGACCCTGAAGACCTTGAAGACCCTGATTACCTTGGAGACCTTGAGTTCCTTGAAAATTACTTAATGATCCTTGAAGACCCTGAAGACCTTGAAGACCTTGAGTACCTTGACGACCTTGAGTGCCTTGAAGACCCTGATTACCTTGAAGACCTTGAAGTCCTTGAGTGCCTTGACGACCCTGAGTACCTTGAAGACCTTGAAGACCTTGAAGACCTTGAAGACCTTGAAGACCTTGAGTACCTTGAAAATTACTTAAAGATCCTTGAAGACCTTGAAGTCCTTGAAGTCCTTGAAGACCTTGGAGTCCTTGGAGTCCTTGATTGCCTTGGAGTCCTTGATTACCTTGGAGTCCTTGAGTACCTTGACGACCTTGTGTACCTTGAAAATTACTTAATGATCCTTGAAGACCTTGAAGACCTTGGAGTCCTTGATTACCTTGGAGTCCTTGAGTACCTTGACGACCTTGAGTACCTTGAAAATTACTTAATGATCCTTGAAGACCTTGGGATCCTTGAGCACCTTCACCTTTTATACCCTGAAGTCCTTGATTTCCTTGGAGACCTTGGGTTCCTTGGAAATTACTTAATGCACCCTGTACACCTTGCGGTCCTTCACCAGTTTTTCCACCATCACCAGTACCAAGTTTTTCACCAGTTTCACCAACTATTGCATCTCCATAAACAACTATACCTTTAAAGAAAGTTGCTTTTTCGTTAAAATAAGACTCGTTACCAGTTACTGTAATATCTGCCATATCACTTTTCCGTTATTACAGAATTTAATGAGTCTCTAAAATCTTTAGCAGATTGTAATGTATGAATCGTAGAATCTGCAATTTGATCAATTGGAAGATTAGATTTCAAATTACTTGTTGCTAATTTTGCAGCACCAGAAATCAAAGATCCTGGGCCACCAGAAAGAGCATCTTTTGCACCAATTGCAATATCTTGAGCGGTTCCAATAACACTTGGCAAACCTGCCATAAAAGTGCTACTAATAATATCTCCACCAACGAAACTTCCAGCAAATGACAATGCACCAAAACTATCTGGAACCAAATTTCCTAACAATCCATCAGCTTCACATTTATTACCCTTAAGTAAAACTCTTGATTTTCCACTTATATTAATATTTCTTCCCGCTTTTAAATCAATATCCTCATCTGCTTCAATGACAATATTTTTACCTTTTATTTTCACTGAACCATTTCTCATCGCAGTGATTGTAACATCACCACTCATTCCCGCAATTACAATATCTACTCCTTCACTAGAATCTTTATTTCCTCCAATAAACTCTATTGCCCTATCATTCCATATTCTATAAGTACCACATTCAGTTAATCCTGAAAAATTTATATCTTTCTTATCAGTTGTTGCATATAATGCATAAACATTAGTTCCATTTCCCCCCATTTGTGGATTGTTTGTATCAATCCTAAATTTAGGGCCGTAACTACATATATCTCTTCGTTCCCAATTTTGCTTTCTTGGCATTTTATGTGATACAATCTTTTACAAACTTGGTTTCTCTTATAGAAGATTCGTTTGATCTAATTACTTCAATTGGCAACTTATCTAAAATTGGATTCAAAATAGCACCTATACCAGTTTCAGATTCAATTGTAATTATCGGCAAATCTTCAACAATAATATACTTATTTATTATCAATGGTGGAGTTGATACTGTTGTAGGTGTTGCAATTGAATCTGGAATAATATTATCATCAACACCTTCAACACCTTCAAGACTATCAATACTAACACTAATTATTGATCCATCTTCATCAACAGTAATTGAGTATTGATTTCCAAAATCATCAAATCCTTTGTCTGTTGACTGATATCCAAATCCAGACTGTTCAATGTAAACATTAGAAACATAATTTGGTATTTGTGCTGGATTTGTTTCTGCGATTTCTTCAGCAGTATTAATATTGACATTTCCTATTGGATAATTTTCTCCCTCAGACACCATATAAACATCAACAACTTCACCATTTTCGTCAATTACAGTTCTTGCAACAGCACCATATCCTTGTTCACAATCATCGACAATTTCTACAAATGGTGGATATTTATATTTTTTACCTTTTTTCTTAAGTTTTATACCAATGACACTTGCAGTTGTAACTCCGGCTGAATCTGTAAAAAATGATCCAAGAATCGCTTCTGCTTCCGCACCTTTTCCAGAACCTCCAAATATTTTAACTTTTGGTGCAGAACAACTTGTTTGTTGTAGTGTATAACATCCACCAACTCGACTTTTATTTTTTTTATTCTTTGTTTTTTCTGAGAAAATATCCCATCCAGATTTAATATCTTTAACACCATCAACTACATCTGCAATTGCATTTGCAGTATTCATATTCTTAAGAATGCTTGCAAATTTTATAGCGTCTTCACCAGCATCAACAATTCCTACTCCGATTGTCCATTCTTCAGCACTACCCACAGATTTATTTTTGTTTTGATTAACATCAAACAATCCACCAATTGATCTTATAGCACTTACTCCGCTTCTTAAAAAACCACCTACACTAGAAACACCAAAAGATACAAATTGCAATATTTTCATTATTCCTTCTAAAGGAGAAGAAATTGCACTTTGTATTTTTCCAATAATGTCATTTAATAAAGATCCTACAAATTGATCTCCAACACAAGATCTAAAATATCTGACATTTTTTACAACATCAGTTAACATACTTTCAACAGTTTTAAATATACTGTTAGCAACAATACCTGCTATTTTTGGAATGTATGACTCAAGTAATTTTACAGGTATAAGCATTGCTTGTTGTGCAGCAACACCAGCCAAATGAGCAACTGCAGCATTTTGAGTTGCAGCATAAACAGCAGCATAAACTGCTTTATACAATGCTTCAAGTCCTTTTTGTATTAAGGGAATTAATTTATTGTATAAAGAGTTAATTGCCTGCCCAATGAATCCATTTGAAATACCAACAATTTTATCTACAGATCTACTAATTTCTGTTGTTACATTCTGAACTTTATTTGTTACGTCATTTACTTTTTGTAGCAAATTATTTACTTCGGCACTAATTCCTTTTGCAACAGTATCATTACTGGAGTTACCAAGTACAATTTTTTTACCTACTCCAGAAAAATAAAATACTTCATCCTTTGCTTCACTTTTTTGATTTAATTTACTCGTAATTTCTGGTGTTACATCTCTTGGAGATTTTTGTGAGGTACTTTTTTCTTCATTTTCTTCAGACTTATGTAATGTACCATTTGGTGGTGGTATTCTTTTAGTGTATCCAGTAAATGGTATAAAGGGAGATTTAAAATTTGTACTTGGTACTTGATCTGTTCTACCAAAACATCCAAGAATAACTGGTATTTGTGCGTTATCACCATCTAAAAAGAATCCAAGTACAGTATCACCAGGTCTTAGTTTTGGATTAACTGCATAATTTGCTGCACCACTTCCAGATGTTGGAGGCATAAGAACTTGTGCCCAAGGAAGATCATCATTTGAAAGTTCCGCTGTACTATAAGGATGATAACCTAAAATTCTAACCTTTGTTCTATTTCCCCATCCACCACCATTTGCTTGAGATTTCTGTGCCTCAATAGGTGGAATCTGACCAATCCACCATCTAAACCCATCTCTCCCTATAAAATTACTTTTAAGTATTGACTCGTCAATCATTTTTTCTGTCCGAAGGTATCTCTGATTAGTTTCATAGAGGTATAAGAACTTTCAGTATCAAAATGGTGACATAATTCCTTTATCATATATAGTCCACTTGTTTCCTGGTCAAATTCTTTTTTATCAGAACTGCTAATTTTAGGAAAATTGCATTCAATAATATTTCCAGCACTTAAATTTGTGTTTAGTGGAACTATTATATTTAATTGTTGAGTGAACAGACTATTATATCTCATTAAAGATTGTGATTGATACTTTTGAGGATCAGAATTTTTATCTGTAGATACATTTTGTTCTAATGTTCCAACATCCAATATTTGAGTAATCATTCTTGAAGGAATATCGCCAAGAGTTTGGTCAGAACCATCGGAAACTTTTGGTAATTTTAATCTATCGCCAAGATTTTCGGTTGACTTTACATAATCACTTTGCTTGAATAACCCTTCTTCTGGATTTGAAAATTTAAAGTCTAATGGATTAAAGAACATTCTATGACTTGCATACGTTCCTAATCTTAATTTTTCAATTAGATTTTGATTGCGATCAATAAAATAATTCAAAATCTTAAAGTCATTATTAGTTTTACCTTTGTCACCATAAGATTCAATAGCTTCACTGTAAATATAAGTTGCCTTTGATTTTTCTTTATTCATCTCATCGATAGATCTAAAATTAAATCCATCTTTTGTTTGATAGAATAGAAATCCTGCTGTACCATCTTTAGATTCTACTGGTACAGATTTAGACGCTAACCAAGTTAAAATTGTAAATGGTTTTCTCATATTTCCAATAAAACCATACTTATTAGAAGTCTTGTCAATTTTACCAATTTTATTTGATCTTAATACTTCCTTTAAAATCTTTTCTACAGATCCATCAATACTTAATGTTGTTGGATACTTTCTTGTAACTCTTACAGTTTCATTTGTAATTGCTTCCCTTGGAACTAAGTGTAATGTAAAACTCTCTTTCTGTGTTTCAGAAATTACATCAGTAATACTTGAAACATAAAAATAATTTTCAACTTTGCTTGCAAAATCTAAAGCAATATTTGTTTTTGTATTTGGTTTCATTTTAAGTGCTAACCTTTCACCACCTCTCAGAGGAAGTCCATTATATAATGATTGTTTGCTGATATCTTTTTCAGTGGAGGCAGAATTTCCAGTGTTTACTATTTTTAATTTTGCAGTAACAACAGGTGAAAATATATCCTCATAATATTCAAATGCTACAATAGATGTTCTTAGATCAATTCTCTGTTTTTGATCATTTGATTCTATTAATACTGTATCGTATATGGACTTTGTTGCTGCTTCCATTAGAGGTAATTAAAATCTAAGAGTAATTTTTGTTTCATAAATTTATTTAACAGATCAAACTCGGCAATTTGACCAGAAACACCACCACCATAAGATTTTTGAGATCCTGCAGAAACTGGTGGTTGTTGTGCAAATGATCTGTCATCAATAAAGAGATACTGCTGCCCAATCCTTTCAGTTGTTACTGAATCAGCAATTGCTCTTTGTTGTTGTGGTGCTGCAGAAGAAATCTGTGGTTGTTGTGCAGCAGGAGTTACCCCTTTTTCTGATGGAATTTTTGCAAGTTGGGGAGAAACTTGACTTGCTTTTGATCCTGCGGCACCATGAGATACGGTAATTCCTCCACTTCCTATAATTTCCGCTTCTCTACCATAACCACCACGATAGTAAACTTCACCAACAGCAAAAGGAAATTTAGTTGCAGATCCTGGTTGTGATGGGAACGTTTGTTTGGTTTTTGGATTGTGCTCTTGAATATCAACTCCTGCACTACTTCTCGCACCATGTGCTCTTTGCTCCGCAGCAATCAATAATTTTAATTCAGAATCTGACACATTACTATAAACATTCTTTTTAATATTTCCAAAGTAAATCCAAGATCCTCTAGCAAACATTGCTTTTACTGCTTGGAAAGAAACTTCTCTAATGTTTGCCAATTGTGCTGCAGATGGGTTTGCAGTTTTTGCATCAATATGAAAGTGAGTTGCATAGGTAGTATCACCACCACTTCCCGATCCACCTTGAATAAATCCACCAGATCCAGTCTGAGGAATCAAATTCATTGTTCCTGTAGATACTGGTCTTGGTGGTGCTGTTGGGTTAGATTTTAATCCTTGCAAAACTTTTCTACTATCTGCAATTCTTTCATTTTGCTCTCTGGTTCCTTTATCGGCAGGATTTTCATATTGAAACAAAATCCAGTTTGATGCTTCTTCTATATTTTTTGAATTTCTAAATCTACCTCCACTATCATACCTTGGAAGTTCTCTAACTAACATAGCATAATTAATTTCGTCAGTCAGAGGTTGTTTAGATGGATCAACTCCCATGCTTTCTGCAAGTTGATACAATTCTCTTTGTCTACTAGGATAAGTCCATTGTGCCCATCCATATCCAGTACCCTTTCTCATCGCTTCTGTCAATAATCCTTTTTTTCCACCTTCAAGAACACTTGGGCCGAGAGTGGAATTTTCTTGCAAAAGATTTCCAACAACTGCTGCTGCCTGATAGTCTTTTAATCCAAGGTCTTTTTGTAGTCTTCTTGCAACTTCAATTCCTTTTGAAACACCAGATCCACCAAAACCTCCTCCTCCACCAGGAGTAGGTGCTGGAACTCCTGAAGATTCAACATCAGGTTGTTGTTCCCCAGTAGATGGTATATCAACTTCTCCAGTTGGTTCTAAAAGTGCTTTAAATCCATCTGCAATTTGTGTTCCTAATAACTCTACTGTACTAGTCAATTCTGAGAATGAATTTCTTATATCACCAGAAGAATCAGTAAAATCTAAATTGCGTATATCTCTACCAATAAAACCCAATGTTGTACCAAATGATTGAAGAATACTTAACATTGTTTGTGGTATAGAGTATATAATTTCTCCCGCTTTTCTCATTCTTGCAATGAATTCTTTTCCCATTGCAATCCAGGTGGGGAGATTCTCTAAAATCCATCCTGCTCCAAGGTAACCAAGAAAAGATAAAATTCTACTAAGAGGCCCTTGACTACTGGAAGATGCAACTCTTAATCCAGATTGAAAATTTGTTGTTACTTTTGATGCCTCTATTTGATCCTCATATTCTCTTCTCCTTGATGCCTCCCTTCTTCTTCTTTCTAATATTTGATTTTTAAAGAATAAATCACTTCTTACTTTAGTTTTTGTTTCTATTATTTTTTGAATTCTACCAACTGTTACATTAGTATTTGATAATGAGGAACGGGTACTAGATATTGATTTTGATATTGAATTAATACTAGATGACTGAGATATAACTTCTGCAGTTGTTGCCATTTTAGATCACCACATTATAGCAGGAATAAGAATATAATGTATAGAAATTATCTGGATTATATGAGCGAATCATAGGAACATCGGTTAAAGGACCATTTGTTGAAGTTTGATTCATTTGAGCACCTTGTTGCTGAGAGGAACCAGAAGATGCATAAATGATGTTTGGTTTTGGTTCTGGGAGTTCTCCAACATTAGGTGTTTGTGTAGGAACACTTTGAATTTGTGCTGGTTGTATTGGTGAAGTTTTTGGAGGTATATTTTCTTCTGATTTTAAATTATTATAATTTTCTAGGAAATTATCAGTATTTCCAGGTTTAAATGTGAACGATGAATCAAAACTTAATTCTTTATTTCCAGGTAACATTGCTTGATTGGGTTTTACTTCGTTCTCAGGAGGTTTTTCTGCAATTGTACTTGAAAAATCAAAAGTATTATTTGCAGAAAGATTAAATGTATTTGAATAATCTGGAAAATTTATTTTTGGTTCTGAAACCATTTCTTGTTGTGGAGATGGTTTTAATGCTTCAGTTTTTTGTGTTGCTATTGACTCTGCATTTGCAGGCAAAACTAATGGTTGTGCAGGTTTTGCCTCTGCTTGAGGTTGTTGCTTATTTAAAGATTGTGTAGGTTTTGCCTCTGATTGAGGTTGGGATTGATTTCCGAAAAACTTATCATAAATTCCTTTACCAAAATCTGCAGATGGACTATAAGCAAGAGCACTTGAAACAACACCACTTCCAGGAATAGGTAATAAAGATCCTGCAGCAAATGCTGCAGATGATCCAATCATACCTGTAGTTGCTCCTGCAACTGCACGACCAGGATCTTCACCAGATGCAATATCAATACCTGTCATTGCAGATCCAACTAGTAATGGTGCTGCTAATCCTCTTATAAAGTTTCCTGCTCCACTTGCCATACCCTTAACTGCACCACCAAATCCTCCACCACCAGAAGGTTTTCCTCCCCCACCAGGAGTACTAGGAGGTTTACCTCCTCCACCAGGAGTTACTATGTTCTTGATAATATTAAATGGTGCTGCTACTGTTCTACCCAGTAACTTAGCAATTTGACTAACAGCAAATACAAGAGAAGTTTTTAATGCTCCAATACCAAATTTTATTGCTAATATTGTTCCACCAGCAATAGAAAGATATTTGAGAATATTATTTTTAATCTCTGTTAATCTTTCATTATTTCCTTCACCTTCCGCCTTAATATATTCAATAACTTGATTTGTTAACCATCCACCAAAAAGATAACTAAGAGATTGCAGAACATTTCCAAATAAACTTTGCACTTTTGGTGCAAGTGCTGCAACTGGAGCAACAATTGCATTTTGTATTTTCTTCTCTATCTCACTTTCTTTTCCAATTCTTACTTGTTCTTCTGCAAGTCTTCTTTCACTTTCTTGTTGTGCTCTCAGTATTCTTTCTTCATTTGTTGCATCCTGTTGTAATAATGTAGAAATAGTGATTAAACCAGTATTTAACTGATTTATGTCTTGTCTTATTAAATTAAGTCCACTTTGAACTTCAACTAAAGATGCTTGATTTTGTTGAAGTGTTTGAAGATTCTTAATCTCAGTTTCACTTGGAGTTACTCCAGATAATAAATTAGTTCCTCTTATAGTTTGTCCAGATACTGTTGTATTTCCAGCAACAACTTGCCTAGACTCTTGGGAAAGAGGAGAACTTGTAAGTGGTGTGACCTGTTCAGCCATTATTTGATCCGTTCTTTAAATTTTCCTCTTCAATATACTGTTGAAGTAGAGAAACGTACACCTCTCTCTCCCAAGGTATCATATTTTCTAAGTCTGTCAAGCTATATTTATGATGCTGAAGGAGAGCAAAATTAATCTTATAATGTGACGCAAGACTTTCATGCGCCATTGCTAGGCGAAAAAACTTGTCAGGCCCTCCAATACAATTTTATTTTCGACTTCAGTATTTGGATTTATAACATTAATTGTATGACTTAGTTTTGGCATCGTTTCAAAGAATTTTTCAATCTTTTTAAATTGCTTCGAACTCAGTGATTCCAAGAAATCAGTCAACTCTTTTTTACTGCAATCAGATGCTGTCCAAGATTCTTCTTCACTATAAATTTGCTCAATACAAGAAGTGATAACACCAAAAGTATCCTCTACACTAATTTGATCATTGCGAATAAAGTTATTTTTGATAAATTCTGTAATTGATGGATATTTCATTCGCACACTCAGATTATCATCCAATTGAATATCACGACTGTGTTCTTCATTTACTTCAACCTTAATATCATCCAAACTAATAGTTACTGGTACTTGCGTTTCTCCATCGTCTGGGCAAGTAATCAATACCTCTGCAGTTTCACCTACAGATTTTCCTCTGATATTTAAAAACAAATACTCAATATCAAAGGTTGCAAGATCATCAACTTTAATTCCTCTAGTAATAATGCAGTTTTTAATTACATCTTTTACTGCTTCAGTAATTTGCTTTGGATCTTCACTCTCCATCGCAATAATTAGAATTTTTTCTTCCTTAACTAAAAAAGGTCTATATTTAACGGTTTTCTTTATTGAAGGAATTTCCAACTCATATGTTGGTGTTGAAACTTTTGGTAATGGCATAATAATCAATGACTAGTAAAAATATTTAGACCGCTTTTTGATTCCCAGTCAGACTTGTGTATAATTCCCCTTTTACAATTGCTTCTGTTGGTGTTAAATTAGATGGTCTAAAAACAACTCCAGAAGTTCCTGCCTGACCAGGAGACATTGGAACTCTTGATACTCGTGTTATTGGATCATTATTTGTTGATGTACCAGTGTAAATTGAAAGACTTGTTGTTCTTCCTGCAATATAACGATCATATTCAAATGTAGCAGCAACTTTCAGTACATCAGATGTCCCATATGAGATAGGTACACTTGAAATTGAAACAGGAAATAATCCTCTAAAAGTATATTCTATTTCTCTTCTGTAATCTCTATCAAACTTTATAATTCTAGTTTGATCTGATTTATATGTAGATGGATATTGCATTCTAATGAAATAATCATTTGAAACTGGATTGGCAGAAGATCCACTAGAAATATAGTCCATCCAATGTTCCAGTAACTTTAAAGTATTATAATTACTATCTACATAAAATTCTAATGTTATATTAGTATATAATCTTGTGTGTGCTATCTTTTCTCTAACTCCAATATATGGTGATACTTCTGCTGTAGCAAATGATGATGTTGGTAATGATGCTGAAAAGCATAATAATCCAAAGTCTCCACCGGTGAAAAATGGAGTAATACCTTTGGTTAATAAAAAAGTTGATAACTCATTTGGAAGTCCACCAAACTGAACTTCATAATGAGATGTTTGTGCTAAATTTCCAAATAAAGATTTTACACTCGATATACTTCTGGGAAAAGGCACTCTAAATACCTATAACTGATCTTTTATTATAAGTATTTAGATGTCGTATAAGGGAAAATATCAACCATCATACCCCAAAAAATATAAAGGTGATCCCACAAATATTATTTACCGTTCATTGTGGGAAAGGCGTTTTATGTCCTATTGTGATTTAAATGAAAATATTTTGGAATGGGGAAGTGAAGAACTTGCTCTTCCTTATCGTTCCCCAATAGATGGAAAAATTCACAGATACTTTCCAGACTTTTATATTAAGGTAAAAGAAAATAATGGTTCAATTCAAAAATATATCATAGAAATCAAACCAAAAAAACAAACAATAGAACCAAAAGTTCAAAAAAGAAAAACAAAAGGATATATTTTTGAAGTCACAGAATGGGCAAGAAACCAAGCAAAATGGAAAGTCGCTGAAGAATTTTGTGAAGATCGACGATGGAAGTTTAAAATTCTCACCGAAGAAGATTTAGGTATCAAGTAATGGCACTTACAGGATATGAAAAACCAGAACTTGAAGATTATTCATTAAGTGAATTAAAAGAAATTGCAACCAATTATTATATACCACATCAATATACTAAAACTGGTGCGACTAGTACAAACTATAGTCGTCTAAACAAAACTCAACTCATTTATATTATTAAATATGATGCAGACTACCAGAGAGCAAATCCAAAATTAAGATCTGGTGGAAAAAAGGGACAAAGAAAATCAGAAAATAGAATTGCATCAATTAAAAGAGATTTAATTGGTATTGAAAGTCCTTCTGAATTGATGAATATGATCATAGAAAGATTGCAAGATACCGAAAGTCAATATCCTTCTGGCGGCAAGTATTATACCTACATATATTATGCTAAGACACCAAATATTATTTACGATCGTTATCCATTGATTATGGCATCAGAACCAATGGATTATGGTTTCTTTGGATTTAATTATCATTGGGGTAAAATGAGACAATATACTTTCAAGGAAGTTGTAAGTCCATTTTATGAAGTAACACTTAATGAATTTAATACTCTTCGTTCCATTCCTTATGCAGATTTTCGACAAACTTAAAAATAAATAGTTAAAAAAATAAATGGCACAAATACTACGATATCCTAAAGCTAGTATTGGAAAAAATGATGATTTTTTCCAAATTGATGTTGTAGAATATAAACCACCTAGATTATCATCTAGTACTTCGGGATCATTTGCCTTGGGAACAACAGAACAAGCATTACAAGGAAGTGCTGCTAAAAGTACAATACTTCTTCCTATGCCACAATCAATATCAGATTCTAATTCTGCGAATTGGGGAGAAAATACTTTAAATGCTGCTCTTGCAGCAGGTATATTAGCTGGAAAACAAACTATTGAATCTGGAGACTTACCATCAGGAATAGTTTCAAATGTGTCCGATTTGTTTCAAAAAATGTCAGGTGCATTTACTACAGGAACCGGACAAAAAACCACATCAACAGTATTTTCATCATTAGCAATTCAAGCACTTACTGGACAAGACGCAAATATAAGTGGATTAATTTCAAGAGAAACTGGTGCAGTAGTTAATCAGAATGTTGAATTGTTGTTTCAAGGTGTAAATCTTCGAACAGCATTTCAATTTACTTTTGATTTAATTCCAAGGTCTAAACCAGAAGCAGATGAAATAAAAAGAATTATAACAACTTTTAAACAGGAAATGACACCCAGAAAAACTGGAAGTGGTACAACTGGTGGTGGATTCTTTGTAAAATCACCAAATGTATTTAAGATTCAATACAGAACAGGATCAAGACCACATCCATTTTTAAATAAGTTTAAACCTTGTGCATTGACGAACATGAGTGTTAATTATGCAGGATCTGGTCAATATGCATCTTTTACTGATGCCACACCAGTACATATGATCCTAACTCTACAATTTCAAGAACTTTCTCCAATTTATGCAGAAGATTATCAAGGTATCGCAGAAGGAGTTGGTTACTAATGACATATTTTAGAGAACTTCCAAACGTCCAATATCAATCTTTTCTTTCAGATAAACAATCATCTCAAGACTATTTTCTTGTAAAAAATATTTTTAGAAGAGCGAAAATAAGAGATGATTTGCAAAATGTTGTTACGCTATTCAACAAGTATCAAATCGTTGATGGCACAAGACCAGAATTAGTTGCAGAAGAAATTTATGGTAGTGTTGAATATGATTGGGTAGTTATTATTAGTGCGGGAATCACAGACATTAGAAATGAATGGCCTTTATCAAATAAAGACTTATATCGTTATTGTGAAAGAATCTATGGTAATGATCTAAACTCAATACATCATTATGAAACAACTGAAGTAAAAGATGACAAAGGTAGATTAATATTACCTTCTGGTCAAATTGTAAATTCTAATTTTACAATACCAAATCCAATCTCACCATTACAAACTTTGAATCCTGTAGTTGGCATTAGTAATTATGAATATGAAACAATCAAAAATAATGAAAAAGGTTTGATTTATCTTTTAAAACCAGAATATCTTCAAACTGCTCTGAAAGACATGAGAAGAGAATTATTTTACGATGAATCTTCTCAATATATTGATCAACAAACGATTAAAACTGAAAATACTTATATTACTTTACCATAATAGTTTTAAATTCTTATCAAATATCATTACATATCGGTGCTTTCGGGAGCGTTCTTTCCACTCTCCTGCAGCACCTTTAATTTTGCCTCTAGAGTGTTTAGTTCCGTCTGCATAGTAGAAATCTTTCTTCGCATCTGTAAGTCCACAATATTTAAAGTTACAAGCGCGATAGATTGTACCATTATGGAAATCACTATCAGCGTAAGAGATGATTGCCTTAACTTCAGTATCCTTCCGTAACTGTTTAATCGCTCTTGAAACAAACCAAGAAGTGATATTATGCTCCACAGATTGTGTGTCTGGGTGGATGCAGAGACGTGAAAGTTCAAATAATCCTTGCTGTTCATTTCTTTCTAATCCAAAAGCACCTTTTGCGATTTCAGGAACAGGGAGACCTGTAAAAATACAGACTCCCTGAATGCCACCAATATTCAATGGGCAAAAGTCATTATTTTTATAAAGACCATAGTTATACCAAGATTTAAATCCTTTTGAAAAGTCCTTAAGATAATGAAACCGCAGAAGTAACTCTGCGGTTTCGGACTTACTTACACGTTCAATGTAATAGTCAGATTTCAATCGTCTGAGGCAAGTTTTGCAAAGTACGAAAGTGCATCATCATCCTCATCTTCCTCAACTGCAGCAGCGCGGCGGGTTGGTTTCAGCGAAGACAGTTCTTCACGAAGATCCTCAGTTAGTTCACGAGTTGAACCACGAGTGTACTCTTCTTCATCTTCAACTTCTTCATCCATACGCTTAGATGCTTTTCCAAGAACAGAATCAAGACGCTTCTTCAGTTCTTCATAAGTCTTGAATTCATTGGGGGACATGAATTCTGCAAGAGAATACTGCTTTTTCCAGATTGCTTCCAGAGCATCATCATCATTGAGAAGAGCACCAGCAGAAGCAAATTCGCTAGAATCATAGTTACGATAACCAGCAACATTCTTTGCTTTCAATTTGAAGTTGGCACCAGTCCAGAAATCAAAAGGATCGATTGCTTGCTCATCTTCAAACTCAGGTTGCATTGCTTCGGTAATCTTATCAAAGATTTTCTTACCATATTTGAAGAGGAAGACTTTACCTTCGTTTTCGGGATTAGCAGGATCCTTCACCACATAGATGTTAGAAACATAAGTCAGTTTCCGCTTCTGCTTACGGGCAACTTCTTTACCAGCATCAGTACCATTATTCCAGAGTCCAGAATTGTGCTCACACACAGGGCACTTTTGATTGATAGAAGTAAGACAGTTATCAATCAACCAACCACCAGGGCCTTGGAAAGCATGAGAATATACTTTCACAAAAGGAATGTCTTCTCCATCAGGTGCGGGAAGGAATCGAATAACTGCATAACCATTACCAGATTTGTCGCAATCAAGTTTCCATACACGGTCGTCACCAGTACTACCGCTAGTATTCATTTTTTCTACTTCTTTCACCAGTTTTTCGGTGAGAGAACCAAGTTTAGATTGTTTTTTAAGATCGGCAAATGCCATTGGATACCTCGGATAAATTGGATTCGGGGGATTACTCGGATAGTATAACAGGATTCGGAGGATCAGTCAAGATATTTTTTGAGAGATTCAATCGTCTTTGTCATACTAGTGAATAAAACTTGCATATCAGTCTCTGGAGAAAACCCCATAAGTGAGACTGATTTACGAAGGTTCTCTTTCATCTCAACCGCTTGTGGGTCGTCTGAGAGAGATAACCTAGTATACATTACTCTTTGCTTTTCTAGCAAGAGTTCTAGTTTTTCAATGTGTTCTAGTTTTGTTTCGCGGTCCATCATACCGAAAGTAAGAATACTTCCGTATATTTGTTCTTGTAGTTTATTAATTTCTTTTAGTTCATCTTGAATAATATCAGAATCGAAAAAACTACTCATTGATAATTTCCCGTAAAATTTTCTTGTAAGAGAACACGTCAATATTTATGAACGGCATGTATTTTTTGATTTTTAAACTTACGGTTTCCCACACAGGGTCTAGAAGTTTTTTATCAAAATCTTTTGAAAAATGGAATATTTTTTCGTAGATTGTTAAAGTTTCTAGCGATAGTTGCCCGCTTAGAAACTTTTTGAGAACTAGTGGATGTCCTTTGGAACAGTTCAAGGCATCCTCTAATTTTGTTTCCGAGAACAATTCGTTGCTTTGCTCCTTGAATAAGTATGTCAAACTCTGCTGTCTTCGCATCCAATCTGCGTAAGTCCTTTCTCCAGAATTGATAATTTCTCCAATCCATAGGTTTTGTGGGTTGTCTGCGGATACAAAGTTTGATACTAAAAAATCTACGACTTCTTTATCAGAATACTTGCGCGAAGTCTTTTCGAACCAGTATTTATCCTTTCGTTTGTTGAAAGAAGTTACACTGGCACGGGTCTTCGCACCATACTTAAAGAAGTCGTACTTTGGATTTGTAAAATGATTTTTGAGTGACAAATAATGTTGATAAGTTTCAAATGGCGTCACGATCATAAAGGCAGTTTTGCTCTCGAAGTTTTTTTCATAAAATTGAGACGTGTTGCGTCCCACTTTAACCTTTCTTTCAAAGGCTTTGAAATGAGTTTCGTTACCGATTCTACCTCAAGTCCATTGATTTCACAATAGTGGCAAATTGCATCAATGTAATTAATATTTTCAGTTGCCACAATATGTTCAATTTCTAAAGCAAATTTAGAAGGTGTTAAAAATTTATTTTCTATTGCTTGTTCTAATTCTTTATTCTTTTCCATATTGTTCCAGTTTATCTCTAACAAACTCTCTAATGTATTCGGTGAGTAGTTTGATGTATTTTGATTTGTCTCTTTCTTCATAGATAACGCATTCTCCATTTTCGCAAGCCATAATAATTACAAGTTTTTTGACGGGAATACCTGTAAGTTCATAGAACATACATGCATAAGCAGCACACTGAACAAAATAATGTTCAATCCACTCCCGTGGTTTTGGTTTTTTGGACGTTTTAAAGTCAATTATTGCTAATTCACCATCAAACTCTGCGATACAATCAACGGTTCCTGCTACTCCAAGAACTTTGCTGTATAAGGAACCTTCAAGAGCATAAACATTATTTATGCGATTTAAATCTGGTTTAGCAATTTTAAATAAAAATTGTGACAAAGGTTGAACATCAGGAAGATCTTCATTTTTTAAGAGATGTTCAACCAAAGTATGCATATCAGTTCCTCGACTAGTTGCCTGTCGAGTAATCTTATCTGCTTTTTCTTCACCAACCTTTTTACGCCAGTTTGCAAAAAACTGGCGATTTTTATGACTTGTAACAGAAGTAATAGAAACTAAACGGAGAAGTTCTTCTTCATCTGGAACTTTATAATATCGAACACCATCTATGTTCTCCCTTTCGAGTTTAGGGAGATTCACCTCAATATGATTGAACATTAAGACCTCACTTTGTACATATTATAGCATATTATTATCGTTTTTTAAACGTCTTAGTAATGCCTTCTGCCTCATCTTTTCAATAGTTTCTAGTGAATGTTTTTTTCCATACATAGGATTATTTTTTCCAGAAATATCGTGATGATTTTCACTAATTTTTTTCTTCGTTTCTTCAGATACAAATTTTCCCAAATGTTTTTCTCTAATTTTTTGTTTAGATTCTTCCGATAATGTTCTTCCCAAACAATTTTTATTTCCTTTTGAAGACGCACTCATTTTTTTCTTAGTTTCTTCACTATGTTTTTTTCCATACATACCAACTTTTTTTTCTTTATGAAGTAGTTTAACTCGTTTAGAACATTCTTGACGATATTCTTCACTTGCTTCCCAACCAAAAATACCATCTCCACCATCAGTTAAATTATATCCATTAGGAACTTTGGTATTGTATTTTTGAATATAGAAAATTTCAAGTTCATATGCACGTTCAGTACTTTCAACTTCTTCAACTAATTCAATAAAGAAATTTTGTTCTCCATATTTTTGAATTGCTTCGGTTAAAAGAAATCCCCTTTTAGTATGTTGAAAAAATCTTTCTTCAATAGAAAATTTAGTTATACCTACATATTGTTTTTTATTTTCAATATTGGTAATTAAATAAACTTTATACATTATAGTTCGTGAAAGTTATAATTATTTATAATAACTGGAAGTTTCACGAACTATTATATCATATTTCAACGCCAGATTGAATTTTAGCAATAATATACTCTTTAACTAACCCAGACCTGCATATATCATCAATACCAAATTCAATAATATCAAAAGAAGGCATTGAACGAAGAATTTTCATAAAATCGATAATACCATTTCTTTCGTTAGTTTTTTGCAAATCAGATTGAGTTGCATCACCACAAAACATAATTTTAGAATTTTCTCCTACTCTAGTAATAATAGAATCAAGTTCGTGGCCTGACATGTTCTGGAACTCATCAACAATAATAATAGCATTATCAAGTGTAGTACCACGAAGAAACGAAGTGCTCCAAAACTTAATTGTTTCTTGACCTTTGAGATTTCCATAAAGCATCTCAAATTCAGAATCAGTTGACATTTGGAACATATATTTTACCATGTTCTTATAAGGAATCTGATAAATGTCAGATTTATCCTCATATGTTCCAGGAAGAAATCCAATCTCTCTGGTGGCTACAAGAGAGCGAACAATGTAAACCTTCTCATAAGGAGTTCTTTCATTTAAAACTTCTTTAAGTGCATTGTAGAGTGTGATAAAAGTTTTACCAGTTCCAGCACACCCATATGCCACTAAATGTTTTTGGTTTTTATAAGATTCAAAAAGTTTTTTTTGATTTTCTGTAAGAGGATCAATATCTATTAAGTAATCTGAACTTAAAGGTTTTCTACGCTTCATTTGACGGGTTGTTAAACCAACGCCAATTGGTTGGTCATTCGTCCTTCTTTTTCTTGTCATACTAGATTTTCTTTACAGTTGAACCAGGAGCTTTTGATGCACGATCTAACACTTCATTCCATCCAGGATTTTTAGAGACTAGTTTATTTCTCCAGTCTCCAGTTTCTCCTGGACTTGCACATCCTTCAGACCAATCCCTTTTCCATTCAGGATTGTCTTTATACCACTGCATAATGTCATTGACACTCATTTCAATGATTTTCTTTTCACCAGTTTCTTTGTTAATAATAGGATATATTGCCATAAAGTTACGAATTCAAGATAATTTATTTAGATCCATTCTAGTGCTTCAGCCACAGTCGGGAACTGTTCAGAAAATACTTTCTTACATTCCAGAGCAATATCCATGTGTTCTTTCTGAGTTCCATTTGCCGAACGCAGATTGATATAATGTATCCATGACCTACAAGATCCCGACATATAGATGCGTGTGGGCGTTGCTAAGGGTAATACAAACCTTGCACACTCTTTTGCTACTCCATGAGAGAGAAGTTCCTTGTAGAGGCGCATAGAGTGCCCAAAATGCTCTTGAATTTTACTTTGTAGAGTCAGTTTCTCATACTCACCAATATCATCAATAGAGTTCTGACGATTCTTGTCATCTTGCCTACGAAGATCTGGAGCAGGAATATAATCTGCTAACAGAGAAGAATCTGCATAACGTTGTGAAAATTCTTGATAGGTAAACGAACGGTGACGAAGTATTTGAGATGCAATACCACGATTCGTTTCAATTTCCAGTGTCATAAATGCCTGTTCAAAAACAGACCAATGATTATGCTTAATACAATACGCAAGAAGTTTTGCGTAATTGGGGTTTTCCTGGTTGTTAGGGTTTGAGACGCGAGCAACATACGCCATTGTCTGCTCAGCATCAGGAGTTACGCTGATTAGTTTTACACTCATTTCTTTCCAAATCCTTTTGATGTTTGTGCTTCTAAGTCTTTGATTTGTTCTTTTACCACACGAAGTTGTGTTTTCATTTCTTGAATTTTTTCATCTGTATAAAGATGATCTTGTTTAATCAATTTTTCAAGAAGTTTTACAAGTTTCTTTGCTCTACTAGTCTGGGTATCCATCATCGTCGTCAAAAATTTCGTCGTAGTCTAATTGTAATCCTTTTTTTACTTCACCGTAGTTAAGATAACTTTGAGTATCAGAATAAACTTCTGCTTTCAGAGAATCAACCAACAATTCAAGATTACGAATGATAAGTTTTAATTTTTCTTTGTCCATGAGATATTGGTCTCTCACAACATCATAACATAAAAAAAAGAGGGGATCAACCCCTCTTATTAAATATTGGTTCAATAATTAGAACTTGTTCAAACCACTCTCTGAGATGTATTCGGTAACAAGACCAGTATTTACATCCACGATATGTAAGTTGATAACAAGCAGGTGCTCTGTTATCCCTATCCATATCATCCCAGTGGTAATGATAATCCATTACTTATACAACCACTGAATATATGCAGATAACAGAATAGTTGTTAATGCAATTGTAGCAGTAGTAGAAATGAGTAATTGTACCATCATTTTGCACCAATTAATTGTTCTAATTGTGCTTGGTGACGACGATCTTCTTTTTGCTTCTTCTCTTTAATGAGTTGAAGTACATTGAGTTTCTTCATCACTTGTGACCATCCTTAGTAAACTTAACACCACGATAGGTTTCGTTGTACTGTTGAGGTTGTTGCATCATTTGTTGTTGATACTCAAGACGCTTTTGAGTATCATATTCAATGCCACGATAAACTACTTTTGCCATTTTTTTGCTCCAAAGAAATGAGATTTTTAGGCCCCGTTCCTTCAGGCGGTTTGCGTCCCATTGGGATGAACGATCCGTTCCGCCGTCCTACTTGCGTCAGAGTTTCCTCTGATGAACGTAAGGTCATTATAGACCCTGTATTAATATTTAGCAAGTCTGAATGTAACTTTTGTTACAATTTTTAAAAATCTTAAGAGGCAAAAAAATTGCCGGGATTTTTTCCCAGCATCTGTGAAATTACTTTCGCTTTTTCTTTTCGGGTGACTTATAACCCCAGAGTTTTGGATTGACTCTACCATATCCAAAGTCAATACTTTTTAAATTTTCACGAAACTTATCCCAATACATATCAAATAATTTTATTCTTCCACCACGAGTAAGATCAAAACGAATCTTATCTTCAATCATATACTTAATAATATAAGCATCATTAGGAGCATCCTTAGTACATACTTCAGCATAAGAACCATCTTGAATTAGAATCTCGCATCCGTAACGTGCTTTACAATTTTCTTTTTCTACTGGTGTCCATGAGTCCATATGCTTTTCTGTGCTTTTTGCTTTTTCGACAACATCACGAAGTTTACTCATAGTTAAGAACGTCCTCCCCATTGAATATTAGGGTATGCCTGACTTGCAATTTCCTTAGTAATTTTATATTTTGTTTCCAGTTTTTTATCCTTTACAAGGCATAAAATTTCAGCCTCAAGTGGATGTAATCCTTGAAGAAGATTAATAAACATAGTTTCTCTACGAAGAGAACTTAGTCCATCATTACCACCTTTAACAAAGTTATAAAACTTTTGATATTCTTTACGAATTGATGATTTTCCTTGATCTTGAGAACCCAATGAATTTGAACCAAGTTCTTCCATTTTGGAAACAGCATCAGTAATTTTTTCACTAACTGTTCCACTAAAAGAATTTTGATCTCCCACATTTGCATATGGAACATCACCTTCAGGAATCACTGAAACTATACTTTCATCAAAATTCCAAACAAATAATGTTTGAATAGACGGGTGAGAGTACTTTTGAAGTACTTCTACCTTTTTTGCATTGCTTTTTTGTTTTGACGCTAAATTAAAAACTTCAAATGCAAATGGATTTGCAGGTAGTTCAATACTTGTTGAAATTTTTGTGGTCGTTTTAGGTCTCGTCGTCGTCGTCTTCTGTGTCGTTGTAGTCATAATAGTTTTCAAAATTAAATGCAATTACCTCATCTGGAATTAAATTTCCTTGTCCATCAAACATTTCGGGGTGAGGTCTTGGAATTTCCCGATAGTTCATCATATACTCTCGTGCAGTCCATCCACCTATAAGTCCCACAATAAGAAACAAAATTGTTAAAAATGAACCGAATACTAGACTAACTGCTAACATTTTTTTTCTCCGGGAAACTACTACTTTTTCCTAACTTTTAAGGAAAATTCAAAATAAATGGTTACTTCCCGTTTTAGAAAGCAAACCATCTTTTCGAAGATGATGTGGAAAGGATAAGTTTGCTTTCGTTTACCTCCATTAAGAATAAGTTCAACGCCCCGATTGATCTCTGGGCTCTTATTTTTATTTATAGTACCATCAAACGATTTGCTGTTCTTTGAGGAATTTGATCGTGTCAACACACCCTCCCAATTTTTTAGTGCCACAAATTACCTGTGGAAATGTAGATCCTTCACCAAATTCTGAATAAAATTCTTCTTTGGTAAATTCCTTATTCAAAGTATAAACGACATATTGGAGTTTTGTCAACTCCAATACTTGTTTAACTTTTTCACAATAGGGGCAATCTTCTTTAGAATAAACTGTAAAATTCATAGTTAAAATTAATAATTTTTTATATATATCATAAATTCGCAGGTGTAATTATCAATAAAAGTGTTGTCAAAAATTTTATCTTTAAGATCTATTGAATTGCCCCAAGAAATGTTCTGTCTTGTGCAAGACATCACCTTATAATTTTTAAATTGAGTTAAATATTTGTCTCTAAATTCTTTAAACTTTTCTCTACAACCAGAATAATTTAAATGCATTTCCATTGCAATAAAATCAACTTTATTTTTTAGAAAATTCATATTTTCATCTTTAAAAATCGAATACTCACCACCTTCACAATCAACCTTCATATAATTAATATGATCAATTGAGTATCTTTCAATCATATCTTTAAAAGTTATTGGGATAAATTTATTTTCTCCTCCAAAAATATTAATCTGATCAGTTTTATCATCAACTATACCATGATTAATACAAATCAGTGGATTTTGAGAATAAGAAGATGTTTTTTTGGAACAATTTTCAGATAGTACCCTTAACAAATTTTCAGATGGTTCAACACAATAAACTTTTTTTGGTTTTTGATCCAAAATAGAAATTGTATAAGCACCAACACTTGCTCCAATATCAAGAACTACATCATTTTCCTTAACATCATTCCAAAATCTATATACTTTTTCGTGAATTACCTCCCGTTCAATAGTTATAATATCTTCATAAGTTAAATTAGACCAATTAAAGTTTTCTGGATAATTAAAATTTTCACTTAGGTTATTTTCTTCATAATCGATTCCCATTTTTTTAAGATTATTGATAATTGTTTCTTTATCAATTTCAGATATCTGATAATTATTCATTATTTCAACGAGTAATGATCTAGATTCTTCAACTTTCCCCCACCACCATCCGGATATTGCCTTTTGAAATAAAAATCCATACTTACCAGGATATTCAACACATGTTCTCAAAGATGGAAGATCAAAATCACAATAAAGTAATCCCAATTCAGAAGTCGAATAACAATCCTGCCACCATTCTTGTTTAGCAGCATATCTTGCAAGTAAGAAATAAGCTTCTGGACGATTTGGTAAGAGCATTTGTGCTTGCCATAACATACCTCTACCACTTCCATCTCTAGTGCCTTGTTTAAAGTAACAATAAGATCCGCGAATAAGAGATTCATACGCAAGAGTTTTATCAAGATCTGCTGATCTTTCTGCAGACCTTAAGAAATAAGATAAAGCAGGAGCAGTATGTCCTGCATTCTCATACCAAACACCCAGATTAAAATTATGCTCTGGATTTTCAGTATCTAAAGAATATAACTCTAAAAGTTTTTCAAGTTCTGTTTTTTCAACTTGAATTTTATTTTTTATTTTTTCAAATTCAGAAAAAACTTGTTTTTTAGATTTCCACATATTTAAAATAAGGTCATGAGAGATTTTATGATTATTTTTATGCCCATCTTTTACATCATCATCTTGATTTTCAAAAGTTGACTTGAAATTTATATTTTCAACAAATAAAGGAATAGTGTGAGTGTTAACTACAGATGCAAATATAATATTTTCAATTAATGGCATTATCTCATTGTTTGGAACTTCCAATACATAAGTATCGTCCTTAATATAAGTATCAATAATTTTTTTTGCTCCTTCTCTGGTTAGAATATATGCAGTTGCACCCCAATCATCCCAGTATCTTTGTCTTAATTCAAATGTATCATACTCATTTCGAATAGTAAGAAGTTGAATACAATCAATATCATCTGGCAATTTTTCAATAAATTGTTCCCAATTAAAGTTCCAATAATCTACAGTTTCTAAACTCAAATCATCCTCGCAAAAGAATGCATACTCTTCATCAGTGTTATCGTACCAATATTTAATCATTTTTAAATGTGATACACAGCAACCTTTAGTGCCATCATTTAAACTATTTAAATATTTACCAATAATTTTATCATCAGATTCTGAATATCGTTTTGATATTAAAAATGTAGGTTTTATATCATATTTTTTGAATTGATTATTTAAATAAGTTCTCCTATCAGAAGATTCTTCAAGACTCACACAATAAACAGAAGGAAAATCTTTAAGATTATTAACTATTGTTTTTAATTCCTCTTCACCTTCAAATGCAGAATAGTTTTGATCATCTATCTGTGTAATTTTCCAGTATGTTTTGGGTTGAATATAGTAATGTTTTACGTCTCCAAATTTTTCTTTATTTTCATCAACATGTTTTTCAGAAAGAGCATATTCAATTTGCCATTCTAATTCATCACCACTATGTACCTGAGATAATTTTTCTCGGACTAATTCTATATAATTTTCTTGCCAATCAAATCCTTTAAAATTTTCTATTCTTTTTTTATCTGGATGAGGTAAATGTATAAAATGAAAATCTAAATCAAGGACTTTTTGTTCAAGACCAAATAATTGAAGTCTAGAATATAATTCATCATCCTCATATGCATAACAATCACCAAGATTTTCATTATACCCACCAACAGAATCAAAATGTTCTTTTTTAACATAAAGAATACCTGTTAAGTATCTAAAGATAGGAGAATATGAATAAACATATTTCACTCTATTTTCTTGATTTGAAAGGTACTCATCTGATATTACATAGGATTGATGTTTTTCGGACCAATATTCCGGTGCTTTAAAATTTAATTTACCACAAACAAAAGATTTTTCTTCTGGGAAATATTTTAAAATACCATTATAATATGGATTAAATGTATGATCAGAATCAACTTTTAAAATGTAATCTCCTGTCGCTATTTTTGCAGCAAGATTTAATGGTTGTGGTTGATTGAAATATTGTTTATCAGAAACTCTTACTACTTTTATTCTAGGATCTAGTTTAGTAAGATAATTAATCGGTTCATCAGAACTCCAATCAACTATAATAACTTCATGTATTTCCTTAAAGTTTAACCAAGACATTAATGATATTTTAAGAGCATCAACTCGGTTTTTACAGGCAGTAATAATCGATATTTTTTTGTCTTTTGATGAATCCATATTTGTTTCTAAAAATAAATTTTCATACTTTTTCGACGCTGGAATTGATTTTGATCCTTCAGTCCACCAATAACTATCATCTCTAAGTCGATGCCAATATTTTATAGGTACTACTTTTGCATATCCTCCAGATTTTATCCAGTGATAATGAAATGCAATACTACATGCGGCGGAAATATCTTCATCGCTATCAAATATTGGTTTTATTTTTTTTAAATATCTTTCCCTATTAATAATAAAGTTTCCATCATTAATAAACATGCTGAATAAAGTATCGTCATTTTTATATGATAGACACTCTTTAACTTCTTTTACACCAATTTTATCGTAAAGAAAATTAAAATTTCTTACTATAGTTTCTTCATTATTAAAAAATACAGAAAATTGTGGACAATAACAAATATTGGGATCCGGACTCTTAATATTTCTTATATCAGTTATTGTAGTTTCATCAAAATAATTATCACTATCTAACAAATAAACCCATTCAGAAGTAGAATTAAATATAGAAATATATTTATTTCTAAATCCCCCAAGATTTTTTTCATTTCTAAAAACTTTTATTTTACTGGTATTAAAAGTATTTACAATTTGATTTAATTTTTTCCATTCATCATCACTAGAACAATCATCTGATATTATTATTTCAGATACGAAATCATCATTTAAAATATATTTTAGACAATCATAAAGATACTTTGATGTATTATAAAAAGGAATGCAAACTGATATATTTTTCATGTTTATTTTTAATTTATCAAAGACCAATTTTCCCAAACCCATGCATAATTCCAATCTTGTTTATGTGTTTTTGAAAGACTTCTTCTAACATTATATAACAATTTTTCAGAATTTACAACCTTATTTATTTGTACTTATATGAGCCTCCATTGAGGAAGATATAAATCTTTTGTATCATAAAATTTTAATTTTCCAGTTGGAGAAAACCATTGCTTTGGGGCAACAGTTAACTTACTTTTAGCCAACCAAGATCCCCACCAACTAAATGTGCTATTTGCAATCACATGATAATCACACAAAGTCATTAAACATAGATCGTAATATGCACTTTTTGAGGATATAATAAAAAAATTATCCCGTGTAAAATATTTTTTACACCATTCAGGATCATCACTTATTATCAATGTGGGAATATCTTTTGGGAAATATTTAAGTGCATTCATATAATAATCTATAGGAAGGCACTCAAAATCAACATCATAAACATAATCTCCTCTTCTTATGTGAAAAGATAATACTTCAATATTATAAAACATTCCATTCATATAATGAATTGCAGGATCATATATTTCCTTATGAAATGTAAAATCTTTTCTAATCTCACTTTCAATATGTTGAAAATATTTTTCACTTTGGAAAAATCCATCTAAATTAATATCATCCAGACAATTATCAAATAAATTTTTATCAAATTCATATTTTTCTTCTACGACATTTTTTTCAAATTCATTTTCATATGTAATTGGTATGTTAAAACATTCTTTTAATTCATATGACCTCCATTGAGGTATTGAATACCAATATCCTTTATTTCTAGCAATACCTTTTAATGCTGCATATTGAAACATTTGATTTCCCAAACGCCCCTTATATCCAAGATTTTTAAATGAAATCATAATTATTCTCTATAAACAATTCTTGCAGGGTTTTTATTTTTCCTATATTTTTCCACCAATCAATAATTTCAGAAGGATTATTTTTCTCATCTAAATTGTCCCAAACTACACTATCAAAATCATAATTAGGAACAAATAATGGAAAAATATAATTTCTATTATATTCAAAAGAAGTATAAATTATATTTTCTGGTGTAATATCAGTGTATTTTTTAGGTCTAATATTGGAATCTATTCCAGAATAATCTAAAGAAAAATTAGTTCCATTATAATAATTGTCTATTATCTTTTTGGCATGACTTCTTTTCATTATATATGCAACACAAGACCAATCATCCCAAGATCTAAATTTAAAACAAATATCATTTTTATAATGTTTAAAAAATATTTCTGGGCTTCTTGTTAATGATAATTGTACCGTTTGCCATTCCAAAGGAAGCATATCAACAAACTGTTCCCAATTAAAGTTCCAATAATCTACAGTTTCTAAACTCAAATCATCCTCACAAAAAAATCCATACTCTTCATCTGTAGTTTCATACCAAGTTTTAATTGCACTTAAATGTGAAATAATAGATCCTAAAAATGCAAATTTGTTAGTAACATAGTATGGAATATTTTCACCATTAAAAATAATTTCAGAAAATTGTTTTTCTGAAATTCTATCATATTGATGAAATATAACATTTAAATCAGCATATTTAGAAAAAGCGGAGGAAAGAACTTTTCTTCTTTCTTCATTTTCTTTTAAATTAATAACATTAATTTGAGGAAAATTAGATAACTTATGTCCAATATTAAATTCTTTAAGTTCTAAAATTTGTTCCTTTATCGTAAGACTTATAGGTGAATTATATTTTGTATTTAAACTCCTATCACAGTAAGTTGTTTTAGAAGGAATAACTTGATTGTTTAAATCATATATATCATTAATGTAAGAAACTAGTTGATACTTACTCACAGTGTCTGGAGAAAAATAGTGCCTTACTCCTTTCCAATAAGATGAATTTATTATAATATTTTCAATCTGCTTAGATAATTCTAAACATGTTATTCCATTCCAGAAATGATTTATGTATCCATTTACTATAGTGTTTTTGTTTGTTTTAACCCACTCTAAAAGAGATTTTTTATTGTGCAATTCCTCACCAATAATTGAAGTGCGAATGATTGTAAGATTTGGATTTTCTCCAAGCGATTTACTTTTTCCATAATCATCAAAACAATCATGTAAAGAATCCTCATCATACTCACCATCTTTACCACTAAAAACACAATCTGTTGATATATGAATGACATTACATTTTAAAGTAGATAAAAAATGAGGAAACATACTATTGACTTTGATTAATTCTTCCGAAGAATATTCTCGCTGTTTAATAATTCCAGCAGCATTAATAATTACGTCAAAAGAATTAAAATTATATTTTTGTTCTATGATAGAAAAATCTTCTAAGAGGTTTATATCACTTTTAGTAATTGAGATTACCTCAAAAAATTTACTTAGATGTCTTTTAAGATAATTTCCAAGCATTCCATTGGCACCAAAAATAAAAACTTTTGTATAATATTGTTTTGGAAAATACTTATATATACATTCTTTTATATCTTCTGATAGATCTTCAACATTATAATTACTAAAATTGTATCCTTTGTCGTAGATATATTTTTTTTGTTTTATAGATTTAACAATATTTTCTTCATTGTTGTATAATTTATTATTATATTCTTGATGTGCAAATGAATCAATTTTATACATGATATTTTCCACGTCCATAAAATAAGAGAAATGCCACCCACCATCTTCAATTTTATTAAAGTAAAGATTTTCAGACGATTCACTATTACGTAAATTCATGTATCCATTTCTAGAACAAAAATCAACAGTAGAAAAAACTGTACCTAACCATTCATCATGAAGAAATGTATGAAAGTTATAATAAAACATCTTACATTTAAAAACACATGGAATTGATAAGTCAGAATTTAATTTTAAATCTTGTATAATTTTTTTATTTGGAATTTCATCAATATCAGAAACCATAATAAGATCATCTAGAGAAAAATCAGATATATTTTGCGTTATATAATTTCTCTGTCCATGCTCTAAAGCCCAAGCACCATCATTTAAATCAAAACTTTTTAACTTATTTGAAAAATTTAATTTACTTATATCAGGTTCATACTTAAGACGAATTATTTTTTTTCTTATGTCTTCAGGTATCGTGTCAATTATCTGATCGAAATAATATGGTTTTAATTTTCCCGAGTATGTGTACTTTGATTCTGATATAATAAAATGATCGACAATATCATTTAAATAATAAAGTCTTAATTTAACCATATCAAATTCATTATTAAACGTAAAAGAATCTAATATTTTTCTGTTCATTTTATATTTTCGGATTATAAAAATTTTTTGATTTTAGAAAGTTATATAATTCGTCTTTTTCAATTATACAGTTTTTGGAAGAATACTCATTATCAGTGAAAAAAATTTCATTATATATTTTTTCTTGATGCATCAAATAAATATCATTCATTTTTTTCATACGTGGAATCTCATCATAAGATGCCATAACTTCATGAATTTTTTCACAACTTCTTGGAGAAGAAACGGAATACTTAAGTCCAAATTCCTCTCTAAAAATTTTAAACAAATCAAGCATTCTCATACTTTTTAGATTAGGAATAATATTATATCCAGTGTAATTCAAAGATAATTCAATCAAATCTACAGCATCTTCAACATCAATGAAAAATCTTGTCATTTCTTCTCCATATAAGGAAAGGCTAAAATTTTCTTTAATGCTTTTCCATATCAAAGGTAAAATGCTTCCAGTGCTATTTAATACATTTCCATAGATTACTGTACTCAATTTAACGGAAGATTTTTGTGAATTAGAAATGAATGATTCTCCAGCAATATATTTCATTGCACCATAAATTGTTGTTGCAGATCTACTTTTATCACTTGAAACAAAACATGCAGATTCAAAATTATTTTCTTCTGCACATCTCCTACTATTAAATCCACCTTGAACTATTACGTGGTTTGCTTCTTCATAATTATCATGACATGCTTGAATCTGTTTAAAAGATGCTGTAAAAATACCAATATTATGATTTTTACTTGATCTTAACATCAAATCATAATTTCTAACATCACCACAAATAAAATTAATATTTGGATATTGTTTTTTTAGATAGTATTGCTTTGCCTCATCTCTTGAATAAACAGTAATTTGATTGTCATCGTAATACTTTCGTATTATTTCTTTTCCAAGAAATCCGGTTCCACCAGTTAAAAATATTCTTTTATTTTTCATTTTTCTCTAATGTAAAGTGCATCTCCCCAATCAGAATCATACCACCAAGATGTTTCAACTCTTTTCATATTATAGTTCAAAAGATATTGATCTATATCTTCAATGTATACATTTCCTTCGTAAATTTCATCACGATTCACTTCGCAATATAGATAATCAACATGTCTTAATGTGTTTTCTGCACCTTTTAAAACTTCAAGTTCATATCCTTGAACATCCATATTAATAAAATTATAATTCATACAATTATAATCATCTAATTTCTGAAGTTCTACTTCTTCAGTTCTATCAAAAGTAATATCAGGATATAGATTCAAATGTTGTTTGGGTTTTAAAATAGAACTAGACTCCAAGTTATTACTTGAAAGATTCATTGTAATCGTAGTATTTTGATTTCCCAATGCCACCTGATATTTTCTAATGTTGAGATCAGAATATGGTGAAATATTTTTCTTCAACACTTCAAAATTTTCTTTTAAAGGTTCGAACAAAACAATATTCTGTATACCTACTTTTGCATAGTTAGGTATTTCTTCCCCATAGTGAGCACCAATATGAATGACACCAGAGACATTCATATTGTATTTTTTTATAATATCTCCAATTTCTATAATCATTCAAAAATATACTCCTTCACAAACTCTTTATTGACTCTCAAAAGATACGCTGCATTATCTTGAAATCCAAAAGTCATCAAGTAATCATCCCCATATTCACACATACCAACAGCAAATTCAATCTCTGCTTCTAAGAAAGAAAATCTTTTTGATACTTTCACAATATTCCAATCCTTATCCCAAACAATAAAACGGTGGCGATATGTACCATCTTTTCTTCCTGCAGTACTTTTAAATAAAAAAGTTTCATGGTTTAATGCAAATCGATATTCTCCAAATGGTATTACTTGAGACCCACCACGAAGATCAATACATCCTAAGTCTCTCCAATCAGTTAAAGCAACTTGAGTTGTTTGACAAGTGTGAATATCATACTTCACAACTTCAGTACCGTTTGTCCACTTCACAAAATGGTAGGGCATATCAAGAATTGGCATCCAATTCTTTTCACAATATGATTTATTATCTCCTGGAGTTGGAATACGATGTTGACTTAATTCTTTAACTTTTCCATCATTAATTTCAATTTCACAAAGTTCCATTCTACCAGTACCAATGGTATCAAGATCTCTACGAACACCACAAGTATAAAGTTTTCCTTCCCATCTAAAAATGCGAGCATCTTCAAGTCCAACAAACTCCCAAAGTTCTTTGTCTGGATGTTTAGATGTATCAATATGAGTATGCCATTTAAGCCTCATATTTTCATCAAGTTCACCAATGACATTCCATGTCCGAAGACGCATATCATTTTCTGGATGAATATAAACTAGTGGGCCCCAATGGTGTTCGAATATTTTTTTTTCAGAATGGTAAAGAGTGTAATTAATATTCCTAAGATTTACAAGAATTCTTCCATTATCATTGTAAATAGAAGGATTTGTAATTGCAGGTCCCTTTAAATCTGTTGAAGGAATAACAAGTGGATAAATTGAACCACCATTTTCCAAAGCAAGTTTTACAAAATTACTCATACTTATTACAACTTTAAAATTATTATACCATATTTTGTGCGAGATTTTCTCTTTGTTTAAAATCCCAACTTAAATTAGTTTCATTCCATTCATAATAATAAAAATTTTCTTTTTGTTCCTCTGTAATTTCTGGTTGAGAAACTGGTGCTTCCCATTCATATGTATCGGTATTTAAAATCCAAGAAGAGTATGGTTGTGGATTCAAAAATACATCATATTCTTCATTATAAGTCATTCCAGGACTAGCATAACGACATCTAAAATTATTATTATATGAAGTTTGTTTCCATTTAGTATTTGCCCCAAATAATTTTTTACAAAATGCTATTCCAATTTCTTCTACTTCCACACCATTTAAATCAGAAGTATCTTGGTTGGATACTACGATTGTTTGTTTTACGATATTGTTTTCATCTAATTCAGAAAAATGTGCCATAACTGTATGAAATTATTTTTTTAATTATGTATATGCTTTATAACGAAGTATGACAATTCCAGATCCACCAGAACCGCCAGTGCCACCAGTAGGAGAAGCACCACCACCACCACCGCCGCCGCCAGTGTTGGTTGTTCCTGAAGTTCCATTTCTAATCCCTGCAGTTGCACTTGATCTTCCACCAGCACCTCCTCCGCCCGCACCACCAGTTGATGGCGTTGTAACAGGAGTTGGAGAAGCACCACCACCACCACCACCGCCAAAAAATCTACCAGGGGTAGGACCAGGGGTTCCATAAGAAGGCGGAATACCAGAATCTCCTAAAAATGCTGCTCTACCATCTCCACCAGGACCAGCAACTTGTCCAGGACCAGGTGGAGTTCCAGGAGTTCCAGTACCACCAGCACCTCCTCCACCACCAGAGGCAAATGAGAATATTGCACAATATCCACCAGGAGTTCCTTGATGTGCTGTTCCATTTCCACCATGAAGTAAAGAAGTTCCTCCTCCACCACCTCCACCAGAACCACCAGGATTTCCAGAATTTGGAGCAGGAATAACTCCACCCGTTCCACCGCCAAGAGAAGTTATTGAAGTAAATCCAACTGGACGAGTTATATGAGATGGAGTCCCATCCGTAGTTGCACCTCCTCCACCACCCACTGTAATAGTATAAGATCCTGGAGAAAGTAAAACAGTTCCTTCAGAAACTCCACCAGCACCACCACCACCACCAGTTGAATCCGTAAATGAACCACTTCCAGTAGCACCCCCTGCACCACCAGCAACAATCATGTAATCTACATAAATTTCACCATTAGAAATTGTAAGTGGTCCTGTGCCAGTAAAAACAGTGTAGGTATATCCATTCCCAGGAGAAAATGTGCTATTTCCACCACCAACAACTGCTTTACTTACCCATTTATTTTTCCTAAGTAAAAAAGATTGCGAGGATAAATTAAAAAGTCCCCCATCAGAATATGTACTAACACCAAATCCAATTCGGTTTCCAAGATGTTTTGACATTTTATCTATCCTCTAAGAATATAAGTATCTGAAAATTATAATTCCAGAACCACCCGATCCACCAGATCCACCACCTTCTCCTCCACCACCTCCAGATCCAGTATTAATTTTTCCAGGAGATCCAGAATCATCTGCTCCTCCTCCATTTCCACCACCACCAGATCCCCCAAGTGATGGAGTAGTGTAAGTACTATCCCCACCACCTCCTCCTCCACCGGCAAACCAACGACCAGCAGTGGGTCCAGGCATTCCATATACACTTGGTAATCCAGTATCTCCATTAAATGCGGTTTTTCCTGCACCACCTGCACCACCGGCACCAGGAGGTGCATCTCCCACACCTGGGATTCCAGAAGAACCGGCACCTCCTCCTCCTCCACCCGCATTCGCTCCTGGATTAAACGTACCAGAGCCTGTTCCGCCAGTATTACCTTGCGGACCACCAAGTGGTGTGGGTATTGATGGGATGTTTCCTGTTCCACCGGCTTGATTTGATGGTCGATTCCCAGCGCCACCGCCGCCAGATCCACCAGGAGAACCAGAACCAATACTACTTCCACTACCACCACTTTGAGAGGTTATAGTAGTAAATAAAGGAGGTCCTGCAATAGACGAATTGGATCCAGCACCACCAACGGTAATTGTATATCGTCCTGGTCCAATAGTAATTGTAGTGCTTATAAATCCACCTGCCCCACCTCCACCACCAGAATCAAAACTAGGAGATGGAGCTCCACTACCACCACCAGCAATTACAAGAAATTCAATAGATCCACCACTATTTACAGTTAATGTTCCAGTACTTGTAAAAACATGATACCTATATCCATTACCCGGAATATGAGGAGTTCCACCCTCTGCATCAATTCTATTCCAGATATTTGTTTTTCTAAGAACTTGTTGAGACAAACTATTAAAAAATCCACCATTATCTGGGGATGATCCAATAAAATTTCCAATATTTCTGGTCATATTAATTAACTAATTGTCTCATATGATGCAAGAATATCAATAGAATTTGCTGTTCCTGCCTGTGCTGCTATTGATCTATTCTCCTCAATATAAAGTGGAGTATCTTTTCCAATCAATGCAAGTGTAGATCCAGCAGGAACTGAAATTGTTGTTCCAATTGAAACTGAAGTTCCTGCTCCTGCTGCCTGACTAAAATAGTCTACAGTAATATTTGCAGAAGTTCCTGTTGTGTTAGAAGCAAGTAATGTATTAACTTTATAAACCGAATTACTATCTGCAGGATTAGATATTACCACAGACCATCCTGTACTAATATTAGAAACAAAGGTTGTAATACCTACAATTGAATTAACATTAACAATATTTGGTGCTGCCATTTATCTTGTCTTATTTTTTAAGTTATTTATAGTCTATCCTGGTGTCAACCAAGCAAGCATAGAAAGACCTCTTTTGTTTTTTCCAAGTATTCCCTGTGTTCCTTGCCCAATATCTAATCCAGAAGTGCCTTGCAATCCTTGAATACTACCAATAATACCTTGTCTTCCCTGAAGTCCTTGAGATCCTTGAGATCCTTGGAGACCTTGACATTGTTCTGATAAAAAAGTAGATAAACTTTTTGCCATTTAAAACCTCAAGATGGAGATAACCAGGATAAAACAGCAAGTCCAAGATCAGATCTTCCTTGAAGTCCCTGAGATCCTTGTGAACTAAAATTTCCTATAACACCTTGAAGTCCTTGACCACCTTGAGTACCTTGAATACCTTGACTACCTTGAATACCTTGTGCTCCCTGAAGACCGTTATAAGTAGTTTCTAAAAAAGTAGATAAACTAGTAGGCATTATATATTTTTTTATTATATTTCTATTTATTTTATCATATTATTAAAATATTTGTTCCCAAGAAAAAGTTTCCTCATTCCAAGTATAATCATAAAAAGGTTCCGTAGAGAAATTAGATTCTGGTTTTGGTATGGGGGGTTCCCATTCACAAGTTTCTGTGTTTAAAATCCAGGAATCATAAATCTTTGGAGGAACGAATATATTTAAATTTTCATCATAAGTATATTCAAGTCCACATTTTTTTTCGGTAATATCTAACCACATATCATCCTTAGATTCTAAAATAGTTTGCTTTAAATGATTATTTGCTAGTCGTGAATCTACTTCTCCATATTCATTTTTAACTCTCCAAAAAGAAACTTGAGTTATAAATGTAACTTTCTTAGTTTCCGAATCTACTCTGGCAAAATTAATTTGTTTCATGTTTTTTATACAAGATACCTAATTATAACAATTCCATTTCCACCAGATCTAAGATTTGATTGATTTCCCCCACCACCTCCTCCACCAGTATAATCTACTCCTGGCAATGAAGGTGATGCAACCAAATTTGGAGGTGTTGTTGGTCTATATGTATATCCTCTTCCTCCTCCACCAGAACCACCAGAAGCTGGAGTCTGTTGAGCACTCGTTGGATTTGGTCCAGATCCACCACCACCACCACCACCATATAGTCCTGTTGGACCTACAGCAGTTGCCCAAGAAGCGGGCATACCTGGGAATAGAGGAGCAGCATATGCTGGGAATGGTGATCCATTTCCCCCCGCACCACCTTGATTTCCTGGAGGAGTCGCTGCGGCACTTGCATTTGAACCACTTGCTCCACGCCCACCACCACCTCCAGCAGAACCAACCGCTGTTGGTCCAGCACCAATTCCCCCAGGATTTCCTTGAGGAGGAGATACTGGAGGAGAATTTCCAGAACCACTAAAAGGTATTGATCCAGAAGGTGATGCTGAAGTGTTGCCACCACCAGATCCACCATTATTTGCAGGTGTAATATCGGAAGGAATACCATTTCCTCTACCACCACCGGCAGATTCATATCCCAAAGCACTTGATGGACTTCCAGCACTCATAGATGTTCCTGGAGACAATCCTCCAGATCCAACTACAATTGGATAAAATCCATCATTGACAGTTATTGAAGTTACATTTCTTACACCGCCAGCACCTCCACCACCAGCACCAAGAGATGAAGAATAACCACCAGAACCTCCACCACCTACAAGTAACATTTCAGCAGTTATGGGTCCATTTAAAACATCAAAAGATCCTGGTTCTAGAAATACATGATAAATATAACCATTTCCAGGAGTATATTTTTTTCCTCCGGATACTTCCAGGATAGAGGGATTTGAATAAAACAATAATTGAATAATAGACATAATTATAAGTCTAGGTTAATATTGTTCCAGAAATAACAAATGTATTAGATGCAACGCATAAAATAGTACACAATCCTCTCTGACTTAATAATCTATTTCCATAATTAACAGTTCCAGATTTATATAAATTAACTTCAGATCCTTCAATAATTGTAATTGCTCCTGAAGAATTATTAAAAATTGTAACAACATCTCCAATAGAAAGAGTATCTGCAGGAACAACAACATCAGAAGTTGTGCTTATGTGTTTGCCACTATCAGTTCCTGTCAATGTATATGATGTCGTTTTAGAAATTTGTGTAACCTTAGTAGAAGAACCAGGAGATCCCAAAGTACCCTGTGTTCCCTGAAGACCTTGAAGACCTTGAAGTGTACTCATAGTACCTTGCAATCCTTGCGATCCTTGCAATCCTTGCGATCCTTGCGTTCCTTGGAAAGATGATACTCCTTGTGTTCCTTGAGATCCTGAAAAACTTCCAGATAAAACTGAGGATAAAGTAAAAGACATTTTATTATAACTTTATGATCATTTTTCCACTACTCCAATTATTTATTATGTTATAACAGATTGATCAGAAGTGTATTGAATTGGAAATGTTCTTCCAATTCCAACTATTTTTCCCCAAATAATTCTCACTGCACCTGGAGCAGAAGTAGATGCTAAGTCTGAAAGAACACCGTCAGAAGATCCAGACCCTCCACCATAATTTCCTGCTCTTGAAAGATATGAACTACTGTAATAATTTACAGGAGTGCTTGCCTGAGTTGCGTTTCCGCCACCAGATCCTCCTGTACCACCACCACCATCAGCTCCAGAAGTACCCGGTCCACCAGAACCATTAGGTCCAGATCCATATATTCCTACACCACCACCACCTCCTGATGTATCGGCAGAATTACCAAAACCACCACCACCTCCGCCACCTCCAGATCCAGCAGTGCCATTATTTATATTTGGATTGACTGTAATGGAAAAAGATCCTCCTGTACCACCATTTCCAGTATAACCCCCTGCTCCTCCACCACCACCACATCCAATAGTAGAAGTATTTCTAGATCCACCAGGTCCACCATTTCCACCACCATCACCCTTATAAGTTCCACCTACTCCAGCAGTGTTAGAAGGAGCACAACTTCCACCACCGCCACCATAACCAGCAACAGTATTAATATCTATAAAATAACTATTTTCTCCAGTGGCAGCAGTACCAGTTGTAACTACAGGTTGTCCAGACCCAACAACTACAGTATACTCAACACCAGCAATTACTGGTATATTATTTTTCCAACCCAATCCACCACCGCCTGCACCATTAGCACCAGAAGAATTACTAGCACCACCTCCTCCTGCACCAATACAAACAACAGAAACAGAATCAACATTAGGTGGACATTCCCAAAGGTAAGTTCCTGGAGTAGTAAATTCAGTTTGTCCTATCGCAACAGAAAATTGATGAGTTGATGCAATAGCAACAAATTCAGTTGAACTTACACAAAGAGATGAACAAATCCCTCTTTTAGAAAGAACTATTGATGATACAGGTCCAATTCCAGCTTTATATAAAGTTTTACCAGAATAAGGAGTTATGGTTATATCTGAAGTTGAATTGTTGTAAATATTTACAACATCTCCAATAGTATTATGATTTAAAACTACATTAGAATTTGTGTATACATACTTCCCATTATCAGCAGTTGTAGTTGTGTAACTTTCAGTTTTGGTTAATTGTGACAAATAATATTTACCTTCAGTTCCATCACTCCCATATAATCCCTGAAGTCCTTGAGCACCTTGAGCACCTTGAGATCCCTGAAGTCCTTGAATGTCTTGAGCACCTTGAGTACCTTGAAGTCCTTGAGTACCTTGAAGACCTTGAGTACCTTGAGCACCATAAAATGTTTGTGGTCTTATAATTGAAGATAACTTTAAGGTCATTTTTTTAGATTATTTATTATTTTGCCATATCATTTGCACAATGTGCTCTTTGTCCATCAGCAAGAACATAATGGAAAAAGATCTGATGGTAATAAAGACCTTGTTTTTCTACTTTCCTACCATACCAAGTTCTCGCATATTCAGTAAACATTGGATCTCTCCAATGTGGTCTCTCACATCCTTTATAAACCATTCCATCACCAGCAGATAAAGTCACAGAACGATTTTCACCTTTGTTTGAGATGATTGTTTTCCTTTTATCTGAATATGTATCTGGTGTTTTAATCCAAATCGGCCAAGGTTCTTTAAGATTAGAACTAATGTGAACCGTTACAGAAATCTCACAAGCATCACGATCTGCGTGTCTTGTTAATTCTTGACCTGGAAAATAAAAACGATCATAATAATAAGTATTATAAAGTTTTTTTCCCAATTCCTTTTCTAACTTCAAACGAATACCAGAATGAATTGAACGATACTGTGGATGCCAATAACAGGCAAGAGATCCTTCAACTTGCATTTCCAGTTCTGTGTAGGTAAATTGATCTAATCTTTTACCCCAATAATTCATCTGTCCCCTTTCTTTAGGAACAGGACGATAGAGTTCTTTTGGATCCCATAGATTTTTAATCACAAGATATCCATTCTTTTCAAAGAATTCATTATTAGTTTTTGAGGTTCCAGTGTTAAGTCTTTCTTGAAATAACAACTGCTCTTCTGTCATTTGTTCTGCCATATCTAACTCACTTCCAACGTGGACCCACACACCAACCAACAAGACTCTTACGAAGTCCTTTAGTAACCTTAAGAACACGATGTTGAGTTCTTGAATCAAAAACAATCACAGTTCCTTTTTTTCTTGGAGCAAAATAAGATTTACCATCCTCTGCAAGAAGTTGAAGATTTCCACCCTCATAATCATCAGGATCTGAAAGTTGAACTACAAAGGAAAGTTTTCTTACAAGTTCAAGATTTTCATTCAAGTAATCTTGTGCCCTTCCTTCATGATGATTGCCAACACTTACTGGTTTATAATGACAAGAAATACCAGCATCATTATGCCAACCATAAAATTCACCAACATCATATTGAGTAAATTGCATATTTTCACCATCAATATTTCGTATATCATATAGAAAGTTTTCACGATTTGCTCTTTCAACATAATGCCAAACAAGTCCAGCAGTCCAATGAGTTGTTGGAACCCATGCATTTTTTGAATTTCTTTTATCCTTATTGAGAGCATCTCCCATTAATCGTGAGTCTCCCATTTGACCTTGAAACTTATCGGTTAAGTCTTCTTCAATAGACTCTATAACTTTTTCAGGAATATCCGAAAAATACCAAACTGATTGAAATGCCAAATTAATTCATCCTCCAATTTGTCTATTATTATAACATAATTTTGAAAATAGTATTTATTCCTTTCCAGCAAAAAATTCAGACAAAGAAACTTTAGATGGTAAATATTTCAATTCCCAATCTACCAATTCTTCATTCCATTCATAATATGCTTTTTCATTTTTTTGCTCTTCCGTAAGTTCTGGTTCTGGAATAGGAGAGTCCCAATCATAAGTATTATTATTTAAAACCCATGATTGATATGGTTTGGGTGGTAAAAATACATCTAATTTTTCATCATAAATCATTTCAATTCCAGCATATCTAAATCTAAAATTGCTATTGTATGAAGTTTGAACCCATTTTGTATCTTCTCCAAAAATATTTTGTAGAAATTTTATTCCAATTTCTTCACTTTCATTTCCATTTTCATCCATTACATTTTCATTATCAACTACAAGGACTCTTAAAACTTCATTATTCGTATCTATTTCTGCAAAATGTGCCATAGGTATATTACTAAACGGTAATAGGATATCTGATAACAACAATTCCAGAACTAGCTCCTGTTGGTTGAGACCAATCTCCACCATAACCAGTATTAGCAATTGGAGATCTAGTTGGTGCTGTTCTAGGTCCTGCATTTCCCCCCCTACAAAATCCTCCAGGATCGACAGCAGGGAACCATGTTGGATACAATGGAGATGGAATTCCTTGTCCTATAATTGGAACAGGAAAAGTTGCCGATGCTGGATGTCCGCCAGGGGCCCCCGTTCCATCTCCTGGAGATGGATAAGTACTAGTTGCTCCAGGTCCTGGGCCACCAGGACTACCGGTATTAGTTATACTTCCACCACCCCCACCGGTACCTGGAGCAGTAGAATAACCACCTGCAGGACCTCCTGGGTTTCCTTGTGGAGGTGAAGTAGGAGGATTATTTCCAGGTCCAGAAGCACCACCAAAAGGTGGTGCTGGAGTATTCATACCACCTCCTCCGCCACCAGATCCGCCAGCACCTCCAGATGCTTTTGCCAAACCTCCACCACCTCCACCAGCAGAAGTAAATCCAAATGCACTTGAGGCAGTACCAGATCTAGGAGCAGTTGTTGGTCCACCACCACCAACAGAAATTGGATATGAAGTATTAAATACTGCCGTAGAAGTTACAGAACGATATCCACCTGCTCCCCCACCACCAGAACTTGCTCCTGGACTTGATGATCCACCACCAGCAATTATTAGGCATTCAACAGAAAAAGGAAATGCTGTAGTTGGTCTAAATGTACCAGTGCCGGTAAATATATGGTAAGCATAATTGTTAGAAATAACAATATTGCCACCAGTTGCAGATCTACGTCCACGTCGTATAGATCCAAATCCTAAAAAAGATGATAAATTAGTTAAAATAGGAGCCATAATTATCTAAATCCTCCATTCACCACACCCAATACTTGATAGTTACTAGTAGTACTTGCTGATCCAATTGTATTTATTCCAGTAAATGAATAAATATCATATCCTATTGTAGTTGTTACTCCAGCGATTGCAGCAGATAATGATCCTCCAGCCCATAGAATCGTTCTTGAAACTCCATTTAAATTAACCGCAGTACATGATCTAGCAATTCCTGTTTGGTTTACAATCACAGCAAATGAAATTACTTGCCCATCAAATGAACTATCAGTTGGAATTTCAGTTACATTTAAGGTAATATCCCCTGTAGGATTAGTACTTATTCCAACATTACCAGAAGAAGAATTTCCATAAACAATATTAACAGTATTAGCATCGGAATATAATATTTTTTCAGAAATACTTAAAAGTCTAGCATCATTAGATATTCCAGCAATACCTTGAGCACCTGTTGGACCAGTTGGACCAGCATAAGAATATACTTCCCAGGTAGATCCGCCATAAACAAATTCAACAATAATACCTTTAATATCTAATAAGAAATCATCACTAAGTCCTTCAATTGTACTACCATTTCTACCAACAGTTAAATTATTAGTAAACCAATTATCACCATCAGCAAGACGAATAAAATCTCCAATAGAAGGAGAATCGGGTAATGTAATTGTAAATGATCCACCAGAAGTATCCGCGATTATTTGCTCTTTTGATACTGCCGTGTAATTTGTAGTTTTTGTTTCCCAGATAGATACTGCTCCAACAAGACCTTGAGTACCTTGAAGTCCTTGACGACCTTGAGTACCTTGAAGTCCTTGATTACCTTGGAGTCCTTGAAGTCCTTGAGTACCTTGCGTACCTTGAGTACCTTGAAGACCTTGACGACCTTGAGTACCTTGAAGTCCTTGATCACCTTGGAGTCCTTGAAGTCCTTGAGTACCTTGCGTACCTTGCGTACCTTGAACACCTTGTTCCCCTTGAGCCCCATTTACACCAATTATACCATCTTCACCCTTGAGACCCTGAAGACCTTGCGTACCTTGAACACCTTGTTCCCCTTGAGCCCCATTTACACCAATTATACCATCTTCACCCTTGAGACCCTGAAGACCTTGATTACCTTGAGTACCCTGAAGACCCTGAAGACCTTGATTACCTTGAGTACCCTGAAGACCCTGAAGACCTTGATTACCTTGAGTACCCTGAAGACCTTGGACTCCTTGATTTCCTTGAGTACCCTGAAGACCCTGAAGTCCTTGATTACCTTGAGTACCCTGAAGACCTTGGACTCCTTGATTACCTTGAGTACCCTGAAGACCTTGGACTCCTTGATTTCCTTGAGTACCCTGGAGTCCTTGAAGACCAGCAGCAAAAGGAGTAGTCCAACTTACTCCAATACCAGCACCAACAACTGTTAAAACAGATCCAGCAACACCAACATTTCCATAATAATCCTTGAGTCCAGAACGAACTCTTATATTTCCATTTACATCTAAAGGATCTGATGGATTTGTGGTTCCTATTCCAGCACTACCAGAAACATAAGCACCACCAGTGACCTGTAGTTTTTGGGATGCTGTTCCTGTTGTTGTTGCTGCACCAACTAATAATTCTCCACCTACTGCATATCTGCTTACATTATTTCCATCAATAGAAAATCTAATTTCAGTATTTGTTCCAGTATTTCCAGCATCAGCACTTAAATCTAATATATTAGTTCCTGAACCATTATCATTGTAACTAATAGTTGCATAACTTCCACCTCCAGGAGCAGTATCTTGTAAACGAATTCCAACATTAGAACTTGCACCTAAATGCAATTCGTCTTGTGGATTTGTAACACCAATTCCAAGATTATCAGAAACATAAGCACCACCAGTTACTTGAAGTGGTTGTGATGCTGTTCCTGTAGGTGTAGCAGTACCAATAAGAAGATTAGTTGGTGAAGGAATAGTAACCGTACTAATCGCACCAGCAGTAGCAGAACCTAAAGTTAATAATGTATTGGAACCAGATCCACCACCAGTTGCAATATTAACAGTCTTGTTTGTTGATGCTAATGAAACACCACCAGCAATAGTTGTTGTATGAGAAACTGTAGAACGATCAATAGTCATCGTTCCGGTTTGTGCTGTTCCGCCAAGTGTTAATGTTCCAGATGTTAATGCAGTAAAAGCACTAACATTTGTTGTTGTATTACCAGTAAGAAGTGATGCAGCAACGTTTCCTGCGGTGATGGTTCCACCAGAAACTGTTATATTTCCAAGGGTTGTGACATTACCATCAACTTGAAGTGTTTGCTTAAGTGTAACTGGACTACTAATATGAGTATCACCAGTTACATAAAGACGATTATTCAGTCTTGCTTCATTATTGAGAATGATTGAAGACCTTGTAGAAATACCCGAAGATGCAAGTTCAAGTGAAGGAACATCAGTATTATATTGATAAACAGTATCTCCAGTAGTTCCTACAATATATGCTTTTGATTGGTCTTCTTGATAAAATATTCCAGTTGGATTAATTTCTTGGAAACCAATATAGACATTATCATAAAATGTTGCAGTACTTAAGTCCCAACCAGTAGATAAATCAAATCTGGATACTACATCACGGGTTAAATCCGTAATATACATCTTGGTTCCCGTGGTATTAAAATCAATACCAGTTGGATTAGTAAGAGTCAGTGGAAGATTCTGAGTGTTTGTGGCACCAATTAAAAGTGTGTAATTAAGAGTTACGGTTGAATCAATTTCCCAGGCAGTAGAAACCGTATATTCATAAACAGCATCACCTGTGGCACCAACCACATACATTTTGGTTCCATCATCCTTAAAATAAACTCCTCCTGGTGTTGAATCATTTGCACCAGAGTTAAAGTTTTTAAATGTAGTTCCAGCACCAGCAACAGTATCAGTAGTAACTCCAACAAGAGACCAAGGATTGCTTAATGTATAAGAATAAACTCTATCACCAGTTAATGGAGTAACACCAGTTGTACCACAGATATACATTCTGGTTCCATCTGGTTTAAAGTATAAACCAGCAGGGTTAGTATCTTGTGCTGCAACACTAAAATTAGTTGTAAATGTTGCAGTATTCACTTCCCAAGGAGTAGAAAGTGCATATTCATTTACATCATTTCCACTATCACCAAGAATAAACATCTTGGTTCCATCATCTTTGAAGTAAATATCTTGAGGTGTAGCATCTTCTCCCGATACTAATTTGAATGCCCCACCATATTCCCAAGAGTTTATATCAACAACAGAACGAATGGAGTTGACGCCAACAGCATCTGTTCTACCGATTGAGATTGTTCCACGAACATCAAGTGCTGATTTTGGATCTGTAGTTTTTATGCCAACTCTAATATTTGTAGCATCATAAACAAAATCAGTTGCTCCAGCAGAAACATTATTATCATTAAAAATAATTTGAGTATTAGAACCAGCAATAGGTCCAATTAAACCTTGGGTTCCTTGAGTACCTTGTGTTCCCTGGAGTCCTTGGGTTCCCTGCAATCCTTGAGTACCTTGAAGTCCTTGAGCACCTTGAGTTCCCTGTCTACCCTGTGTTCCTTGAAGTCCTTGAATACCTTGAGTTCCCTGTAAACCTTGAGTTCCTTGAGTACCCTGAAGACCTTGAAGACCTTGAGTACCCTGATTACCCTGTAAACCAGCAGCATATGGATCTGTCCAACTTATGCCAGCACCAGTAGAAATAAGTATCTGCCCAGAACTACCTTTCTGGTGATCACTATCATAAAATCCACCATGAACATCAAGATCACCACCAACTGATAATGCAGTACCTTGTTCCATATGGGTAACACCAATACCCATACCATAATTGGTTATCCAAGCATCAGTACCAAGTCCAGAGAAAGTACCGGCCTTGAACCACATAATCTTCTTATATGTTACTGGTAATGTTTCAATTCCTGCAACATTCAAAGTTATTAATGGAGATCCTTCTGTAGATGCAATTGCAATACCGCCATGATTTGCAGTTGTATCGTTAGAAATATCATTAAGATTTGCATCTGTTCTAAATCCAAGAACCAGATCAGCATCAGAAACTTTTAAGGTTTCTGCAAATAAAGTTGCAGTAGTTCCACCAACAGTTATATTTCCATCAACATACAAGTTGCGTATAACAGTTAGGTCTCTACCAACGGTTAAATCATTACCATCAAAAGTTAAATTAGAAGATCCTGTAGGATTATTTGATCCATCTTTATAAACAACTTCACCGGCAAGTCCTGCTACTGGACCAGGAGTTCCCTGAAGACCTTGTAAACCTTGAGTTCCTTGAGTTCCTTGAGTGCCCTGATTTCCTTGAGTTCCTTGAGTGCCCTGATTTCCTTGAAGTCCTTGAAGTCCTTGAGTTCCTTGAGTGCCCTGATTTCCTTGGAGTCCTTGAGTTCCTTGAAGTCCTTGATCTCCCTGAAGACCCTGAAGACCTTGATCTCCCTGAAGACCCTGAAGTCCTTGATCTCCCTGAAGACCCTGAAGACCTTGAGTACCTTGACGACCTTGAGTACCTTGACGACCTTGAGTACCTTGACGACCTTGAGTGCCTTGGAGACCTTGAGTACCTTGATCTCCCTGAAGACCCTGAAGACCTTGATCTCCTTGAAGACCTTGTGTTCCTTGATCTCCTTGAAGACCTTGAGTACCTTGATCTCCTTGAAGACCTTGAGTACCTTGATCTCCTTGAAGACCTTGAAGACCTTGATCTCCTTGAAGACCTTGAAGACCTTGATCTCCTTGAAGACCTTGAAGACCTTGATCTCCTTGAAGTCCTTGAGTTCCTTGATCTCCTTGAAG
>JACCDU010779771.1_pt1 | contig 69274 bp, 66 predicted proteins | sample 7446081 | NCBI WGS metagenome assembly JACCDU01 (sample SAMN15323447, study PRJNA562643) | freshwater metagenome | isolation source: river surface water | place: USA:Blue River Watershed | collected 2017-08-17 | reverse complement strand
TGGTCTCAATAATTTGGAAAAACTAATCAAATTGTCTATTTGTGATAATTTTGCTATTATATCTTTATATAAAGATGAACCAGGTTTGGGGTCATTAAACAACATAATTTCTAATATCTATTCACTATTAGAGGCCGATGTTGAGAATAAAAGTTACTACATAGACAGAATAATTTCTAGATACAGAAATCTTACTGATTCGAGTAATAATGTGAAAAAATACTTTAGTGCCTCTTACAATACTATAAAAAAAGAAGGTGGGCAAATTGCTGAAGTATTTGATATTTTTATTGAAACAGGTAATGATATAAAAAAACATTTAGACTCAATTAATATTGAAAATATTGATGATCTAGTTGTTGTGTATCATAAACTAAAAGCAATTTATAATATCTTTAGGGATGATAATCTAAGAGTATCTAATAAGATTAGAAATATAATGAGTGATTTTTATTATCCAAGTGATGTTCAATCCTACTGCTCAAGATATAAAGATGAAGACTTTTCAGATGATATAAAAAAGGCTAACTTCTTGAGAAAGAATATTTCTTCTTTACTAAAGTAAATTGTCTATATCTTTTTTCCTCTCATCTATTTCATATATTAAAGATATACAGTCTCTTTTAAGAGATTTAAGTTTTTCAGAAGATTCATTGTCTACTTTTTTAAGTTCTTTTTCAATCTCATCAATTTCATCTTGTAATGAGTTTCTCAAAACAGAGATTTCTGAAAATACTTCTTTTTTGATATCTGGTATTAGTGACTTATAAAAAGGATTAGAAATTACTACTTCTCTATACTCATGAACATTGAATCCTTTTACAATTATTGTAAGACACTCTATTATGTCTTCTTCTGTTTTAGCACTATTTAACTCATTTATTAGATTACTTAAATCTGTTTTTCGAGCCATCTTACCTCCTAATTTTTATAGAGCTCTTCGGAGATCTCTCTCCATATCTCTCTTTTTTATAGTTTCTCTTTTATCATAAAGTTTCTTACCCTTTACAACTCCGAGTTTAATCTTAATTCTATTTTTAGATGTGAATATTTCAAGTGGAACCATAGTAGTTCCTTTATCTTGAATTAGTTTTTCTATTTTATCAATTTCTCTTCTATTTAAGAGTAATTTTTTATCTCTGTTTTCATCATGTTTTTCAGCCATATGAGTTTGCTTATATCTAGCAACTTTCATATTTTTAATCCAAATCTCACCATCCTTGATGTAGGCAAAACAATCAGTTATATTTACATCACCATTTCTAACAGATTTAACTTCAGATCCAAGCAAAATTATACCAGCGTTAAAGTCTTCTATAACGTGATACTCAAAATAAGCTTTTCTGTTTGTTGATATTTTCATCTAGCAAATATAGTTAAATTTGTTGAATTTGTTTAATATTAAATAAAAAAGACGGATTAATTACCTTGTGGAAACTAACCCGTCTTTAAGTTATGTGGTCAATTAAATAGTTTATTAACTTTCAACATTCTCTAAATGTCTTTCAATTAACTCTACTAATTTTGCTTTTGTAGAAGCACCCGCAGATGATTCTACCAATTGACCATCTTTGTAAATAAAGATAGTTGGGATGTTTCTAACACCTAAAGACATTACCTTGTCTCTGTTTGCATCAGCATCACACTTACCAACTCTTATTTTATTCAAATACTCAACTGATAATTCATCAATAATTGGAGCAATTACTTTACACGGTCCACACCAAGTAGCCCAAATGTCAACTAAAACAACTCCTTCTTTAGAAACAAAGCTATCAAAGTTTGACTCATTTAATTCTGTTATATAAGATACCATAAAATTAACTTTTTTTTATTATATTATTTTAGACTTACAAAGTTTAGAAATCAAATCCATCATCAAGTTTGTCTAAAATATTATCTTCTTTTTTTAGGATTTTATTCACTTTCCCTCTTGTATCATTAATAATTTGCCTTCTAACTGATAATTCAAGTATCAGAGAAGTCTGTTCATCTAATTCAATGTCTTTATCAACTTTTACACTTTCCAATATTGAAATAGCAACTATTGGATCATCCTTATAATTATCTAAGAACTTTTTAATAAGTTCAATCTGTTCAGATATTTTCATACCTTTAAGATTGCTAATTGAATTAGGGGCATTTGTTGAAAATCTCATAAGTAAGTCTATATCTTCTTCAGAGACTTCTTTATCAATGTAATTTATATCATTAAAGAAATAGTATAATTTTGACCATAACTCCTTTAATTCTGGCTTATTATAGATATTTCTCATATAAAATAAAAAGTCTGTAGATTTATAAATTCTATTGATATTATCATCTTTGAAAATGTCCATTCTACTATGATATCTAATTGTGTCAAATTCATCTTTACTTTCTTTCTTTTCTTCAATAGGTTTTAGAAAAAAAAGAGTGACATCTTTTTGATATTGTATTTTAACATAATCTTCTGCTTCATAGTCTCTTTCTATTGTAAAGAAATCCTTTAACAGATGTGAGTATTGATTATACATTTCAAAGTATCTTTCTCTAAATCTATACTTTATTCTGTCAGCGAAATTGTAGATAAGGGAGTGTTGTAAAAGTTGAAACTCAAATTCACTAAGACCAACATTTAAGTCTACACTTTTTTTAGCAATTCTAACAGCGGTATGTGATGGTGTCATTAAATTTGTCACTTTCAAATTACCAGTATTTATGAACTCTTCAAATTCTTTTGTCCAGTAAAGTTCATCTTTTTCTATATTATATCCAATTCTAGTTGAGTTTATGTCAAAAGATTTGATTATAAGAGAAGGATCACTTGTGTTTGACCTGTATTTTATAATATTGAATATACCGTCTCTTTCAGCCTCAACAATAGAGTAAAAGTCTTTAGTATATGTATTGAAACACATACCAGTATAATCCTCGTAGTATTTAGTTTCCTTTTCTTGATAGTTAAATAAAGTATCTTTATTTGTATCTAAAGTTTCTTCTATACCATCAAAAATGAAAACATCAATATCATTAACAACGGCTTTGTTACCAGAGACCAATTCCCAAACAATGTTTGCGATTGAACCTCCGGCAACAAATCCTCTAAGTGGTAAACCCCACTCAGATTTTATTCTGTCTATTGCTTGTCTTCCAAGTAATTCTATATTATTCATTAGTGTGTTATTTATTACATGAACATTTCATCAATAGCGTCAAACTCTTTCTTGGTCTCTCTAACTAAGATAGCTCTGCCATTTCTGATTTGTGATTTAACAGTTGATAAATTTAGATTGAGTTTTTCAGAAATATCTTTATAAGACATTCTTTTTAACTCTCTCATTTCAATAACATCACGGTAAGGATTTTTAAGATTTTTGATATGCTTCTTCATAATCTCTGCCTTTTTGGCGTGAATCTCATGAACTCCATTATCACCTTCATCTTCTTGGATAAAGTCTTTCATAGTAGTTCCTTCTTCATCAAATTCAATATCAAGAGACATTGTTTTCTTTTCATTCTTAAGGTCTTGAAGTGCTAAGTTTTTGGCTATAGTAAATAACCAAGTTGAGAATTGAGACTTTTCTTTTTCATATTTCTCAATTTTTTCAAAAGCTGCCATAAATGAGTCTGTTGAGATATCTTCGGCCTTTTGAGGATCATTAGTAATTTTAGATGTAAAATATACTAATTTTGGGTAATACTTTTTGTAGAGTGTAGAGAAGTCTTTACCCGTTCTTTCTCTAAATACTTTTTCTTGTTCACTGAATAAAATCGCTTTCGATTCCATAACTTGCCGTTTATTTTTTGTATGAGAAATCATTAATTCATTCTCATTAGTATTGCCGTTTTTTGCCGTTAATGATACTTGCGTATCTAATGTTATATTGTATATATCACCTAAAGTTGTGTTCATTTGAAAGTTTTTTTGATTTTTTTCTGTGTTTTGATTCATATGTTTGTTATTAATTTGTCTTTATTTAGTTATCAAAGAAAAAGCATATTCTTACTTTTTCAGTATCATTATCTATGTTTTTTAGAAGTTCTAAAACTTTAAAGAAATCTTCAAGATATTGAGTTTCATACTTATTCCAGTCTACATCTAATAATTCTTTTAGAGTAAAGTATGAGTGAGAATGAGCATCACCTTCCCATCTTTTAGTCATATATCTGTATCCAGATGAAGCATCATCAGGAATACCTCTATAATCTGATAAAGGTTCGACACTACCGTCATTTCTAACATCAGCAAGTATTGAGAAAAGATAATAATTTCTTTGCCAATATAAATCATTATATGTCCATCCTTCACCATCTTTCATCCAGGTATCAGCAGATACCCATCTTTCAGTGACAGGTCTTCCATCAATGATTTCTTCTATCTTAGTATTTCTATCTTCTGATAAATCCTTAGGACCTTGATAGTTATTATCAGAGGTTTTTCTTTCCGTAAAGAAGTGTATGTCACATCCCATATTATAAAATTGAATTTATTTTTTTATCTCTTAATACTTGAGATTTAAGTCTCATTAAATGGTCAAAACTACACTGATTGTATCTGACTCCAAAATGTTGAAAAAAAGCAGACTCAAAACCATATGATCCATATGAATTTTCTTTCTCATATGTTTTCTTTTCCTGACCTTCTAAACTTCTCCATGTCAAACACATTTCTGGTGTAATTGTATTTTTTATATGTTCATGCATTTTATCCCACTCATAATCCAATGAATCTCCTTCAGAGAACTTCTGACTACAAGAATAACATTGATAACACTCATTGGCGTAATCAATTATCACAAGGTCTTTTGGATCTTGTTCAGGATTGCAGTTTTTACAATCACACCTATTTAATACACCACAGTGTGGACAAGTCAGAGCCATTATTTTAATACTTCTTCTATTTTTTTGTTACGCAGTTCAGCAAAGATACCAAAATTTTTCAAATCTATTTGACAAACTTTACCTTTATTTTCATCATCAGAACAAATCCAAACACTGACTCTCTCAATATCAGAAGATGGTGAGTAAGAGGCAGTTCTTACTTCATAACATTTACCAATAGTAAGTCTACTATTATTGATTTCTGGTTCACCACCTAAATAGTAAAGAGTTCTTTCTTCCCTACTTAAAGTCTGAATTTCAGAAATATACTTGATATGAGGTAGTTTTTGAAAGTCCATATTAACCTAAAATTTTTTCTAATTGTTCAACAGTGATTACTTCAACACCTAATTCAATTGCTTTCTTTTCTTTAGATGAACCAGAACCAACTGCTTTCATAACAAGGTGTGTTGTATTCTTACTAACACCAGAACCAATTTTACCACCACGAGACTCAATAACAGATTCTAAATCTGCTCTGCGAACTCCTGTGAATACGAATTGTTTGCCTTCAAGATCCGTACCAACTGCCACTGCTTGAACTTTTTGTTGAATAGTAATTGGTAAATCTTTTACAAATTCAAAGTATTCATCATAACTATCAATATATGATTTCGCTGACACTTCAGCAAATCCTTCAATAGACATAACTTGGTCTAAAGTAGGTTTAGTAGTGAAGTGTTCAAGAAGAGCCAACTTCTTACTACCTAATCCTTTGAAGATACCAGTAGCGTGTTGAACTTTTGAAAGTTGAACACCTGTTATAGACTTTTGAATTGAGTTAAATACAATCTGAGCTTTGCGTTTACCAAAACGGTCAATCTTTTCTAAGTCAGATGTTTTCAAATTTACAATATCTTTGATGTTTTTGTAACCAGCTTCCCATAATTGAGTAATGACACCTTCTGACACATTGTCAGCTTCTAAGATTTCAAAGAAGGCGACAATCTTCTTAAGTTTTTGTTCATCGGTCTCTTGAAGGGTAACTAACTCAACTCCGTTTTCATTCCAATCAATGTTTGGAACATTTGGCATCTGAAAATCAACTGGAGTGATAACATCAGCAATAATTGGGATAACCATACCACTTCTCTTTACTACAACTTTCGCACCAACTCCAATACCTAAATCTTTTACAAATCTAGCGTTGTTACCAGTAACATTAGATACAGTAACACCATCAAGTTTTACAGGATTGATGTGTAGAGTTGGTTTAAGATATCCTTGTTTAGAGATATTCCAAGAAATACCAATAATATCAGTTTCAGCAGACTGTTCAAAACTTGGATGCTTGAAAGCTCTTGCCCAAATTGGATTATTAGAAGAGGTCTCACGACCTAATTGCTTTTGTAAGTTAATATTATTGATTTCAATAATCAGTCCGTCAATTTCATAATCAACTGAGTATTGTTGAAATAATTCAATTAGTAAGTTTTCTGATAAGTCAGAAATCTGACAGATATAATAAGGAACTTTAGTAGACTGACCAGAGTTTAGTGTGTTTAGAATTTCTTGTTTAGTATCAAAGTTTTTAACACAAACAGCACCATACTTTATAAATTCTGTATCTTTTAGAGTTTTACTTGGTTCTTTTGAATTAAGAAGACCAGCTACTAAATTTCTTGGATTAGCAAAATCAGAAGAGTATTTTTCACTAAATGTCTTTTTTGACATCATCACTTCTCCATAGGTATAAGAGAATAAATCCTCTGATAAAGATAAGTGATTTTGAATAAATGAGTAGTGTTCATTAGATTTTTGACCAAATTCACCATCACCTCTTGTCCAAGCCTCATTAGTCAACTCATTTACACAAAGAGAAAGACCATCAAACTTTGGTGTAATAACAACATATTCTGATTTAGAGATTCCTTTAAGTCGACACCAATCATCAATATCTTCCATTGACTTTATTTTATTCATAGAAGCCATTTCAATTGGAAGTTTACTTTTACGAGATTCATCAGCGACTATGTGACCTACTTTAGAAAGTAGTTCATCATTAGGTGATAAGATTGTCAATTCTTCAACTAACTGGTCATATTTAGAATCAGAGATTATAGGTTTACCAACTCTATAGGCTTCATTAGCCTCAATAATTTGTCTTTTTAGTTGTTCAATCATGTTACAAAGATAAGCCTTTTTTTATAAATATCAATCAATTTTTAATTTTTCTAAATTTTTATCGCGGTTATAAGTCTTTTCATCATAGACTTCTATCACATATCCTTCTATCTTAAATTCTACAGCCCAGGCATCATGTCCGTTTTTGTATTGCGGATGTTTTTCTTTCACTTTATTAATAGCATCTGCTTGTGAATCTGCGACCACTTGATACTCTGGTCTACTTGTATACCAACCACCATCATTAAATGTTACTGTATAAATCTTCATGTAACAAATATAACAAATAAAAATTAAAAAACAAAGATTAAAGAAATGAGTAGAATTTAATATATAATAAAAAATCAATAGAAATACAAATGCCTATTCAAAGTTCATTTCCGACAGTAGCTGACCAGGTAATTACATCTAATAAAAATATCATAGAAATATTAGGTAAAATTAACACACTAGTCACTACACAAGATTCATCAGTGAATCTACAAATTTATGATGAAAATGGAGTATTAAGAAATTTCACAGTTCCATCATTTGGTTCATTAAAAGCTGAAATTGATAGATTAAACAACAATATCAATACTTTATATTCAATAGATGCTGCAGGAGCACTAATACAAACATCAAATCAAAACAAATATAAGAAAATTATAACTGTTGACTTGAATAGAGAACCAAGTGCTGTCGGATCATTAGGTTCTATTACAACTTTTCAGGCTTTGAACAATCATTTCTTTGATGCTTTATTAAGTCCAATAGTATCAGTTCAGTTAGATTTAACAGGAAAGGTAGAGAATAATGTAAGAAAAATTTTAAGTAGAAGATATATTGTAGAGTTTGCAAAAGATGCTTCTGGAAACTTCACACCACTTGGTCAAGCAGCACTTAATAGTTTTAATACACTCTTTAGAGGAAATTCTTCTATTAACATATCGGATTTTGAAAATTGGCATACCACAACAGCTGGTGTAGTTGAACCTCTAAATCCAAAATTTGATGAACAAGTTTTTGATTTAGATCCACACGAATTACTATATGATGGTGATTATAATGTACTTAGAATACAAGAAGATAGAATTAATAGAAAATTATGGTATGTTCTTAACACACTTGATTATGTGGTAAGATCTACAAATCAAGTAAGTCAGTTGTCTATTGGAAGTGAACTAATTGTTAATGTAGATAGAACATCTACAAGATACAGAGTAATTGAAGTTTCAACTTCAGAGTCTAATCCAAGAGTTAGGTTAGAAAGAGTAGAAGGGATGGAACCAGTATCGGTTGGAATTCAAACATTAAAAATATATTCACCAGTAATCTATAATAAAACTGTAAAGATAAGTGTTGGGTATGATGAGAGAAATGTGATTTTTGTTAAAGCAATGAATGCTGATAATCACTTACTTGCAAGAAATTGGAGTTTAGGAACTGGATTCTGGACTAATGATTTAAGATTAGATACAGATGCTCCAGAAAACGGTCTTACAATGGAACAGTTTTACATTGACTATGTTTATGACTATGGAACAGTGTTAAAGGATTTAGTAGCTAAAAAGACTCCTAATTCATTAGCTGGCACACCAGTAGCACCAACATTAAATTTGGACAACTTCAAGGTTGTACAAATTAACAAGCATTTGACAGAAACTCCTGATTCTAATTTAATTAAACAAAAACACAATTTCAGTTTAACTCTAAAGTCTGAGGTTGAGCAAATCCAAGAAGCTATTATTGAAAAGAATAAGAAGTTCAAATTTGTTAAGTTCAAATCAGAATCAGAAAGAAAACAAGTAAATCTTGAAATAGAAGAGTTGTCAAGAAAGAAAGACAGTAAAGGAAAATTGCTTTCTACTGTCACTCAAGAAATCATTGATATCTCAAAAAGTCCAAATATAAAAGTTGAACCTAAATTTAGAGTAAGAGGTTTCTGGACTATGCCAGAAGCTGTTGTCACAAGAGGTACTAAACCTCAAGAAATAGTTCAATTTAGAGTTCAATATAGATATGTCTCTAAAGATGGTACTGAACCACCTGTAGAAACATTTACAGTTGATAATACACAGACAAGAGCAGCGTTCTCCAACTGGACTGAATTCAAAACCGATGCTAGAAAAAGAACTTTTAATCCTGGCACGGGAGAATATGTTTGGCAGATAGAAGATGTTGAGAGCGCAGACACACCTAACATCAATCAAATAGACATACCAATTCAAGCAAATGAAAAAGTTGAAATGAGAATCAAGTCTATCTCTGAGGTAGGTTGGCCAGAATCTCCAACTGAATCTGATTGGTCGGATATATTGACTGTTGAGTTTCCAGATGATTTAAATAATGTTCTTAATGAAAACGAATTTATATTGAAGGAAGCTACTTCAGAAGATTTAAAAGTTAGAATGAATCAAGAATTATCAGCTAAAGGATTAGATAATCACTTATCTGATACTGTTGTAATTAATAATGTGACATACCATCATGATGCTGACAAAATATTATCTGGATTCAAAGATGAAAATGGATCGTCACTAGATCTGTTCACATACTTGAAATCATTACAAGATAGAATAAACTCATTAGAAGAGAAAATTAAAAGAGCTAAAGGAGAACTTGAAGTTGTCATACTTAGAAATAATCAAGAGTTTATTGTAGCAAATGGTAGCGAAACTACATTCAACGTTGAATGTGAAGACTATCTAGATGCGTTTACAGGGACTGGAGTTCCAACTGGTAGAGTTTATCAGAATAACATATATGTTATTAAAGACTTTGTGGTTAAATTAAGAAATAAGTCAACAAGTTCACCTCTTGGATTACTATCAAACAGAACATATGTGCAAAACCCCGATGTTTACAACACTGGAGCACCACAAACATTTTGGGTTAATAACGAAGACGAGTTAATTACTTCAGAATTAACTGGTCAGACAAGAACACAATTAAATAATCAGTTTGTTTGGACAGTAAATTATGACTCAATATTAGATAATACAGTTACTAAGTTGACTGAAAATATTGGAAATTCATTTATATCAAACTCTTCAAACTCAATAACAGGTATTTTATCATCTAATGAATATAGTATTGGTTATAGTGAAGTTTCTCTCTTAACATTTGTTGGAAACAACAAATCTCTTTTAGATCCAGCTAAGTGGGTTGATACAAGTGTTTCGGTATCTTCTACTACTAAATTATTGACAACAATTCACCCAGTTGTTCCTAACTTAGAAAGTATAGTTGAGACTAACTCTGATAAGGTTAAAACAGTGAATGCAGGTGATACTAATTCAATAATTATACCACTAAACATTTACTTCAAAATGAATGCACTTGATAGTAATCAAAGTGGATTAAATTACAAGTATGTAAATTTAAATTCATCTAGACAAACAGTAAAACACATTAAGAAAATAAAGTTCTTCTTAGAGAATGAAGCTGAAAATAGACCATTTACATTTAGTATTAAGTTCAATATAAACAGAAGTAAGGTCATTGTTAAGAAGGTAACTCAGGCTATTAATACTCAAATTAGATAAAAAATTTAGATAAACAAGTGAGAAGTTTTGCACTTTTACGAACAAATGTAGGTTTAACTACTAACATCAAAATAGTAGTTGATAGTGCTTATAATTTATCAGTTAATAGTATTGAGTCAAAAGAGGAACTGAATAACACTAAGCTTAAAAAAGTAAAGTTCATTAAAAAGAATTATTTTGATGAGCTCATACCATACTTTTGGAAGGATTTTCCAACAGAGTTAGCATATCACATAAAATATGAAAATGATGTTGACTCAATGAGTAAAGATTACTCTTATCAATATGATGAGTTATATAACTACGGCGCTAAAAATATTGTAAATAATAAAGAATATTCTGAAGAGTTTGAATATTTTGCACCACTTTATATCTCTCCAAATAACCTACCAAAGAAGTTTATAATTTTTAGAGTAGATGGTCCAGGCGTAGATTTAGTTGATAGATTAAATGTTAAAAGTAAAGTCTTCAACAATTTCAAAACAATAAAAATATTTGACCTAACTAAAGAGTCAGCTCTTGGTGAGTGGCTTGATATAAATTTTAATAACAATAGTTTCTTTCCACTTACACCTTTTGAAATGAGTTTTGATAATTTAGAATTTTCAAAATGGAATGGAATTGATTTCATAACAGGTGGATATACAAGTAAATCAGCATTTTTAGAAAGTGTTTATGAAGAGGAAAAAGAAATAAATGAATTTGAAAAGTTTATTTTTGATGGATATAAGAATAATAAAATTGTATTTCCAAACATTTTAAATTTATCATTTTTATTTGATGATACTCCAGCAAATCAAGATAATTTTAGAAAATGGAGTATAAATAGATACTATGGTTTTTATCTTGAGGATATGATAAAGGTGAAAACACTTTCACCATACATAACACCTTTTCTAAAATCTGATGTAGTAGTTCAAAGTGGCAATATTCTCTATTCACCATCTGGTGATCCTTTTGTTGAAGGATTTATGGACCATAAAGTATATTATGTTGAATATAATGGTGAATATTATAAAGTAGAAAAGTTTACAGAAGAAAGTAGACCATCTCTTACATCAGTGAGAATTAATAATGTAGTTACACAAGAATATACTACAACACAATTAAACAAGTGGAGAATAATATCAGATATTGATTTATCTGGTAAAGAATTGTTACTTAATAAAAATACTGGTTTAATAGGAGATTTAACAACTTATCCAAATAGACTTCTTAATTATGATAATACAAATTTTGATATAGAAGATTGGGACACAGCAGATATATGGGTTATAGAAATAGATGGAGTTTTTCACAATTTAGTAAGAGAAACAACTCCTGAGATTGTAAATGGTGTTGAGATGACAACCACTAAGATTAGAATTAATAGTGATTATTCGTTCTCAGTAGGTGAAAATGACTACACATATTATATAGCCAAAAATGTAAGTAGTGAATATACAAAAAAGGTAAGTTTTATAGTAGACAAAAATAATCCACCTAAGAAATGGACTATTTACAAATTAAAATTTACAGATATCAAGGATTTTGATGATAGAATAGTTGATACAGAATTTTCTAAATATGAGTATGAGAAAGCTTTTGAACTGACTGATACTGATGAAACTAAAATGTATTTACCTAACCTTTTGAGCAATTCAAATCCTAAAGATATTGATGACTTTATATACAAAGATGAAGTGGTTAACATTCCAGTATCTTCTGAGTATACGGCAAATTATGAAACTTTTAAAATTGATAGAGGTGAACTTAGTGATATTTGGAGAAAAAACTCAATCTATTGCAGATGGATTTATCAGAATTCATTATCAGCCAATGACTATCCTTATTTACTTAATAACTCACTAATATTTGAAGATTATAATAGAACTGTAAATCCTTTTGTTCCAAAAGCAGAAAGAATTGAAAGAAATTTAGATTATTTCTATACAATAAATTCTTCTACCTATTCATATGTACATCACACTCTTCATATTGAAGAAAATAGAGAATCAGGAATAAACACATCTTTTAGATTTGAGTTAGATAAGTATTTAAATTTAGGAACATACTCAATTGGTACACAGTCTATGACTTATGACTATGATTATTTTAGTTATTTCTTTGAGAGACCTACAACATTTAATTCAAATGATAAAAAAGTAAATGTCAAAAAATACTCTTTATTCAACTCAGGAGATAAATCAATACCGAATATTACACTTTTCAAAGGTATTAAATTTATAATTTATGATGTTGATAGTATTAAGAAAGATGAAGAAGGTAAGATATCAGCATTGAATCTTAAAACATCAAATACCTTTGATGGATATAAGTTCTCAATATTATTATCAGATAATGAATTTAGCGTAGTCAATCAGTCACAATTCAGCACATCAGCTACTATGTCGGCAGGTTCAAACTTAATGAGCTGGACAATAATAGATGATTGGAAAATGGACAAGAAATATAATATAGGTGATATAGTTATCATTGATGATATATTATATCAATCAACTATTACAAATAATATTGTTACTTTGCCTTCAAAAGAATATGTTTACGGAACATATCCAAGAAGAGCAAAAACTGCTCCTTATAATCAAACAGGATGGATACCTATATTACCATTTACTAATACAGTATTTTGGAGTCCGATAGGAACATATCCTGGAAATGGTGTTGGGACTAATCAGGATATAGTTTATAATAGTGGTGACTACTATTATCTATCTAACCCTTCTGGAACCGAAAACTTCTGGAATCCAGTGATATCTGATACATCTGGATATTCAAATGGTAGTGTTGTTTTATTTGAAGGAAAATACTATATGTCATTAACAGCTAGTAATAATTATAGACCAGATTTTAGATTACCATTTAGAAAATCAGACTCATGGATTTATTTCTGGACAGCAACACAATCATCAAATCCAAGGTGGTCACCAATTCAATTATGGAATCCGAGTACACAATACAATACATCTACATATGTAGTTCATGATGATGTTGTTTATTCTTGTGGTGTATCAGGTGCACAAACCGGAAATGAACCTGGAATATTTCAAGATTGGACAAGAGAATACAGCTTGATACCAGACACTACACTGACTTACAACACAAATAATAATCCAATTATTCAAATGAATAATTCAACATATTTGATTAATACTAACTCATCTAATTCTACACTAGAAAATGGTATAAATATCTATATAAACAAAAAATGGAAAAATATACTCATTAATATTAATATCGCAGATAATACAGTTCCTAATTTATCAGAAACTGATAGAGATTTACTTTATAATGAATTAAATGATAAACTAACAGCCTATAACTTTATTAATTGTATAAATGATTTGTCTAATAAGTATGGATTTACTGACTATGTGAATTACATCACAATAGATGAAAATAATAGTATTAATAAGTATAACTATACAAACTTAGAAACATTACCATACTACATAACTTGTGAGGGTCCAAATGAGGTATTTATGAAGTATAACTCACTTAAATATAAACCAATTGAGATTCCAAAAGAATTAAAACCAACAAAAGTTATCAAAGCTATTAATAATTCTCTTTCAAATATAAATGACTACAATAATATCCCAGTTGCGGCTGAAATTACTAATAATGAGTCTCAACCGGTTCCGATGCCAAACTATCACGGTGGAAGAAACATAACACAAGATGTTATCTATAGATTTGGAGGATATTACATGCCACTATTTTATGACATTCAACTTTTTAATAAGAACTTTTTCACTGCATCAGTTGGAAACTATAAATTTGACACAAGTTTGACTGATTTTGGAGTAGTTAAAGAAAGAAAGATTAGAAAAATAAACCACAAAGGTAGTGTATTAAAATTAGATAACTTTAGTAATGTAAAATCTATATACCCTATGATAGATGAGTTTGGTTATACAACTGTTGACTTTTTTGTATTTAAGTCATCTTGGGACTTTGAATATAATTTTATGACTCAAAATAACATACCTGCTCCAATTAAGCCATCTAAGGCCATATCACAGTTGCCACAAATAGGTGTATTAACTCCTGGAAAAAATATTAATCTGTAAAAATGAGAAGAACATATATATCATCTGAATTTGTAAACACTAAGATTAATGGGACATTCAACATGGTTGAAGAATCTAATTTTTTTGGAGCAAAAATGCTAGATGTTGAAGATTCTATATACATTGAAAATCAGAATATCATCTATTATCAACAAGCAAGTGGTGAACAAATTGACTTAGCAATTGAATCATCACTACCATCATATGTTTATTCTTCATCTTCAGACAAAGAGACAAATCATAGACTCACATTAGATGATTCACAAACATCATTTCAGAAAAACGGAAACACTAAATGGATAATTGAAATTGAGCTGAGAACTATATTAGAAAACTACTTATTTGCAACACTAAAGAGATTTAGAACTTTTGAAGGAATTGAAAACAATCAAACTATAACAAATGATATAAATTCTAGTGTTCAAAAATATATTACAAGTAATGTCACTAATAGATACAAGTTTAAGAAGTTAGATCTTTACATAAGATACAAAGACTTAAGAAATCAAAATGTATTAAGATATAAGAATGTATGGTCAACCTCTGTTAACTCAGAGTCCAATAAATATAATAAGTTTCAAACTGACTTGGCTTATGATGATAGTAAAATCAAAATATATTTTAATCAAGAGAAAACATCAGCAGAATATACATTTGAATACTTCTTCAATATTTTGTTTGAAAAAATATAAAACATATACAAAAAAAAATATAGAATCTTTATGGAAAATGAAGAAATCTATAGGTCATTAGTGATACTACTTAAAATGTTCAAGAACAGACCTTACCATTTAGCCAAGTATTTAGTTGAAAACTCAGCTCTAACCGAAGAGTTTATTAAAAAACTAAAAAACAGTGATAAATTGAAAGAAATTTCTGATGAAGAAAAGAAATCAGAACAAAGACTTCTTCCGATGCCAGTACCAGTTTACTTTGTTGATATTTCACAAATGGAAAATTTCTATAACTCTTTTATAGATGATATTAAACAATTATCTAAGGAAAAGAGTATAGAAGAAATTACCAATGAACTAAACAAAAAACTTGATGACCTCATCAAAAAAGAAAAATATGAAGAGGCAGCAAGAGTGAGAGATTATATGAATAGAAATAACATCAAAAGAAATTTTTAATTTTATCTAAACATTTTAATTTTTCCAAACTATACTATGTAACTTCTTAAAATATGAATATGAATAACAACACAATCGGCAATGAGGATTTAATGGATGTTTTTGAAAACAACGAGTTTACCTCAAAAGGAAAAAGAAACACAAACACAAAGCAGTATCAAGAAATGTTGGCTCTCTACAACCTTGATATCATAGCAGTACCTGAAAAAGGTCAAGTAGTAAACGCTAAATTTATTGGCAAGACATCTGGTCAATATGTATTCAGCGTTCCTGGTTTCAAAGATGATATCAGAGTTGATGATAAAGTTAATGAATCTAAATACTTAAAGAATATCACTAATGGTGATATGGTTGATGTCTTGATAGCAGATGTTAACCAAGATGAATTCTTAATCAAAGGAAGCGTAGCTTCTTTATATGAGTCAAGAGCTCACGCAAATCTTAAAGCTTTAACAGAAGGAGAGTCTGTTATGGTTACAGTTAAAAGTCTTAACCCAGCAGGATATGATGTTGAATTGACTCACGGTGGTGTTACACTTCCGGGTTTCATGCCAAACACATTAGCTGGTATTAACAAACTTTATGACCCTAACTCAATTGTTGGACAAACATTTAATGTTATGATTGAGTCATACGCGGCACAAGAAGGAACTTACATTGTATCACGCCGTAAGTATCTTCAAACTCTTATTCCAAATGCTATTAAAGAATTGGAATACAACAGAGTTTACAGTGGTCACGTAACTGGTACTACTCCATTTGGTGTGTTTGTTGAGTTTAACGATTGTCTTACAGGAATGATTCATAAGGCAAACGTTAATCCAGAGTGGCAAGAGAAACTTACCACAATCAAACCAGGGTTCCAAATTGAATTCTACATCAAAGAAGTGATTAAGGATAAGATTATTCTTACTCAAATCTTGAGAGAGACACTTTGGGACACTATCAAAAACGGTCAAATCATTGAAGGTTCAGTTAAAGACATCAAACAATTTGGTACTTTAGTAAACCTTGATGATGAGACAGTTGGTCTTATCCACACTTCAGAAATGGAGAAACTTGGTAAAAAATTCACAGCGGGTCAAGACCTTAAAGTGAAAGTTCTATCAGTGGATAGAATGTCTCGTAAGATTTTCTTAACAGTAGGTTAATTAAATCTTTACAGAAAGAAGAACCTCAGAGTAATCTGAGGTTTTTTTATTTATATATAGTATATGAAATTTTTATTAGATTTTGAACTATTCTTAGAAGCAAGATTAGCTGACCTTTTAAGTATTAAAGGAGGTGAAGATACTGATTTTGCAAAGCAAATAAAAAAGATTCAAGATTCTGAGTTTGACTTAAGTAAAAAATTGGTAAGGTTTATCACACTTAAAAAAAGAATTGCTGGCAAAAAGGTTCAATTCAAGATAAATTGGAATGACAATGCTAGTCATAATCTAATAAAGAGAATTCAAGATAGAACATCATTCAAAAGTGTTGAAGAATTTAACTCTTACTTCAAATCACAAATTGACTATATCTTTCCAGATATGGTTGGTAAAAAACTATTTCAAACCGGTAGATATTCTCTTTACTCAACTGAATATAATTTTACTATAATAATAAACTTTGACATAAAAGAATATACAAATTCTAATTTCTTTATTAATGTAGTAACAATTCTACCAGGTAAAAAAGGAAATAATATTGTAGATTTTATTGATATTCAATAAAAATTCCTTATATTTGTATTATGATTAACAACAACATTGACATCAAGGAAAAGTATGTAGAAATGTGTAAACTCATCTTTATCAATAAAGATGGTGTGTTTAAGTTTCCATTTGAAGACTTGCAACTTGACAATGATTGGAATAGTTTTACCACACACCAAGATTACACAATCTTAGAAACTAAGATGAATAACTTACTTAATTTAGTAAATCAAAATCCTCAAATCTTAAATCTTGATGTAGAAACCGAAATCTGGGAAATGGTTTAATTTAGTATTTTTAATACTACTTGTTCTACAAAATCCTTCATATCCTCTACACTAATTGTATCAATTGTATCTTTTGAAGAGTGACAATTATACAACATAGAATAATCTAAGTAAGTATTATCATTCCATTTTACTTGAGACTTTTTACCCTCATTCAAAGGTGGTATAGGATTAATAACACAAGAGTCAATTCCATTCTTTCTGAAAGTAACAGAATCATTATAAGGAGTGTTTGTGATAGGACAATCAAAAATTGATTTAATGTGGTCTGATAGTTTACCAGGATAGTTACCAATAAAAAAGTATTTACCACCTTTACCTGTTAATTCTAAATTTAGAACCCACTCAATTTCACCAAACTCACCACTATTAATCTGTTCTGAAACTCTTTGTGAACCAATACCACCACACTCTTCGCCATCTAACAAAACAACATTCATTTGAGGCATCAATTTCTTAATCATAATAGCATTAATTACTGATGCTGAATTATCATTAGCGTTATCAATATTAGGATTAACAATATCATGATGAGCGACCACCATTCTGTTAGAACTTCCCTTCATAACTAAATTAAAACAAGTGATACCTCTTGATTTATAAACATCTAATTGATAGTCTATTTTTTCAGAGTCTAAAAGTTGCATAAGAAATTCAACTCTTGGAGTTGGCTTATCACCATTAGAGTATGTACCTCCGAAGTTTCTTACTTTACAAAAATCATATATCTTATTGTACAACACTATTCTAATATTTTTTTAAGTTGAAATTCACGCCAGATATCTAAGTGTATAAAACATTTATCATCAAATAAACCTACTCTAGAATTCGTATCTATATGAATTAAATCTAAAATAACTTTCTCAGCCATTTCAATTACATCTAATACTTTATACTTATCACCTACTATAAGGTTTTGCTCTAAACCATATAGTTTATCAGTCGAACAGATTAAAATATCACCTTTAGTAGCTTTCATTGAGCAAATATAGTAAAATAAATTGAAATAAAAAAACCCTCATATAGAGGGTTTTGAATTAATCATGTTCACACTCAAAGACATCTATTCCTGTTTTTGTGATTGTGATTTCTACATGGTCTCCAAACTTACTCATATAAAAATCATTGTCAAAATTACTTAAAAAAGAAGATATCTGTTCATAAATGTCTACTAACTCTTCATCATAATTCGGATTATCTTCTTCTTCTCTACCGATATACTGCTTTTGCTCTCTATTCCATTCACCATACTTAGTGATATTTTTCTTATTTATCCACTCAGAATCATCAACAGACTGACCATTAATATAAAGATAATCAATATTTACATTGAACACACAGGTATCACCATCATTGAAATATGGAGTGTATTGACTCCAACCAAAAGATTCTAATCTTGGACATTTTATAAATATATCTTTACAAAATTCATCAAATACTTCATTTGATTTTTGCAAAATTTGTTTTTTAATTTCTGTAAGTTCTTTTTGTTTTTGTTTTAATTCTTGTAGTTTGTCCATATTATGATTTTTTTTCAATTTTAGCAAGTATATCTTTTAGTGTCATATTCATAAGTTGACTGAAATCTTCAGATGTAGCACCAAGATCTGAACTTGATTTTTGACAACCCCAGTCAATTATAGAAAGATGATGTCTATTTTCATCAATTATAGATTTAGATAGAATTCTCATTAGTTCTAAATCTTTATCTACAACCATATCAATCTTTCTGATTTTAGCAGTTTTAATAATATTTGGTTCTTCACCAAGTAGAACAGAGTTGAGTGAGATTTCTCTTGCTTCATCAGCTGTCAACTTTCTAAATCTCCAACCACTGAACTTCATTGTTCTACTGATGCCTTCAAATTTAATCTTAAACTCCTTATGTGTATACTTATTACCACCAAAAGATTTTCTTTCTTGCTCAATTAGTATCTTTTTCTCAACTTTATACATACCATTTTTAGCAAGAGTTTTATAACTATCAGATTTACAAACAAGTATATCACCTTCCTTAAAATCATTAAAATCAAGAGACTTCGTTGTATTAACTTGAGCGGTCACAATGTTTGTTTTAGGAAGTTCTTTCCCATCAATATCAGTAAAATTAGATACTGAAAATCTACCAAGACCTTCAATCTCAACTGTAGATTCTAGCCATCTTTGATTACTACCACTATTCCAAAGATTTAAGACATTATATCTAACACCCTTTACTAATCTCTTAGTTGGTTTTTTACAAACTACTATCATATTAATCTAAATTTACTTTAATGTTACCTTTGTTTGAAATCTTTTCAAAAGAACTTGGATGACCTTTAATACCGTTCTGCATCCAATCTTTGAATTCCATATTCTCAAGATAGTCTTGAGCGGTTGGTATAAATCTTAGTCCAAAATCTTCTAAAACATGTTGTTCACAAACATCTTTAACCGAAAACTCCTTACCATCCGAATTCTTCATAGTATATCCAAAAATTGGTATCATAACCTCATGGATCCAGAAATTAGTATGTGTAAGTGCTCTATGTCGGTTATCAGAGACATAGGCTTTTGAACAATCCATCTTCATATGAATTGAAAGGTAATCTTCGGGTTGTCCACCAAATTTTCTAGCTGAAGATTTTGAATGTATCCAAGCGTTTGCCATTTATAGTTCTATATTAGTTTTATCAAATATTTCTTGTAAATCTTCCTTTGATAGTTTCTCAAGTGCAAAGGTAAGCATTTGTTCTGAGTTTTCAAATTTACTTAGTATATAATCTTTACAAAACTTAGAATAGTCTGATTTTTCAGCTACACCAAGTTTTAACATTTTAACATTTCTTTCCCACTGAGTTCCACCATTTACAATAAATTCACCATCAATATCTCTTATCTCGGTTATAAACTTTTTGATATAATCAGTTTGAGCAGGAGTGGTCGTTCCTGTATTCCAATCTTTAGAATCCCAGTCACGAATTGGCATATCAAAAGTTCTAGAAGGATATGAGTGCATATTATCACATAAATCTTTAGATTCTTTTAATCCAAGTCCGCTACACTCTTTAATTAACTTAACAAATCTAAGTTTTTCGGATGTAGGTCTAACTAATTTGATTTTAATTGTTCTTTTCATAATCAATAATGTGATAAAATTATTCCTTTACCATCTGAGGTAGTCTTTACCTCATTCTTTTTTCTTTCTAAGAAATCATCAATCAAGAATGAGTCAATTTTATTGACCTGGTCAAGAACATTTGCCGAACCTTCATAATTATGAATTATAAAATTAGACATTCTATTTTTCTCTAAATCATCAATTTCATTTCTGAGATTAAAGGCAATATCAGCCACTTTTATTCCAGTAAGTTGCTTGTAGCGTTCCATTCTATGAATTTTTGGACAGAATACATTTATAGTATAGTCTACATTTTTGCTCCAAGATCTTTCAAATAAAATAGATGATTTGAATATTGAGTAGATATGATTCTTGGAATTAAAAACTTCATAAGCCTTAATTAATGTATGTTCCGCACAGTCAACAATTGAATTAAAATCTTCTTTTGTCTTTATTGATTTTCTATCAATGAAATATCCATCTAAATACCTGTCACCATATTTACTCTTTATTAACTCTAATGTGGGTAAGTCATGTGTAAGTATGAATTTCAAAACTACATCAGCATCAAAGACTGGAACACCAATTTGCTTGAACATTTTACAAATTGTATTTTTTCCAGAGTATCTATTACCAGTTAGTCCAATTTTTATCATATAGTTTTAAACTTTGTGTTACAAATATATAAAATATATTCCGATTAATCAAGACTTTAATAAACTTTTTATAGATATGTACACAACCGAAGAGTTAGGATTTATTCTCTACAACAACCGTTCTGTAAAAGGAGTAGTCTCCAATTTCTTACCAAGTCTTAATCCTATAACACTGATAAGAGTTGAGAATCAACTTAGGGAATGTAAAAGTAACTGGTCAGATGATAATAGAATGGTCGAACTCAATATCAGTGAACTAAATACAGATGTAGAAGATGTAGTTATTACTAAAAAAGACTTAGATAGTCTCACAGAATTAGTAGTAGAGAATATTGGATTTCTAAATCAAAAAGAATATAACTATTTAGAAATGAGAGGTCTTGGTGAAAAGACTATTCTTGATTGGAACATTCTTGGTCTATCTAATTTCACAGATAAGAAACATCTTGAAATACTGGGAGCTACAATACATCCAGTATTATCAAATGTATTAGAAGACGCTGTTGAACAAGGTGGTATCATAATACCTCTTTTTGACAGTAATGATAGATTAGTAAATTGTGCAATAAGAAAGATAGGCTTAGAAAGTAACGGAAAAACTAGAACATTAAAATATTCATTAGCATGTCCAGATATTCCAGTTTGGGGATTAGATAGAATTAAAAGAGATGGTGAACTTTGGATTACAGAAGGTATATTTGATACAATGGCTCTCAATAATCTCGGTAAGAGTTCAGTAAGTTGTTCAAGTGCAATGTGGTCAGGAATACAACTATGTCAGATATTGAAAAATAAACCAAATTCAATTATGATATTTTCTGACAAAGATGAAGTTGGTCTTAGGTCATCAGCTATACTTAAAGATTTTTTTGAACTTAATAATATTAAAACAAAGGTTGTGGTCAGTAAAATAGCCAAAGATCCAGCAGAACATTACTTTCAAAAAAATCAATATCTTGATGATTTGTTAGAAATCAATATCACTAAACAAATGTTAGAATCTAACAAAGATGACTCATTTAATTTCTTAAATTACTTAAAAAATAGAAAATTTAATTAATATATAATCTATATGAAAAAGCTTTACCTGTATAATACTAGTGATGTTGGTTACATGGATGAAGAATGGATGGACTATGATCCAAAAAAAGTTGAAACTATAGTAAAATTAGAAATAGTTGATACTCAAAATAAAGAAATTGAGAATGAAAAACAGACTGAAGAGATATAATGATTTTATCAATGAGTCTTCACTCGTTCAATCAAAATTGGATGTCTCAAATTTAGATAATATTGATAGATATACTCTATCGGATTTAAGAGATGATTTCGCAGAATCTATTCTATCTATGTCTGATGAGTTTTCCGGTTCTTTTTCTGATATGTGTAAAAAGATGAATGCGAATCCAGAAGGAGACTATCAAGAAATGCAAAAAGAACTTGACCAACTTGGTTGGAATTTTCAATCTATTCAAAATTTATTTACTGAAAAAGCTAATCAAATATTAAATCAGGATTTTTTTGAGTGGTTAGATAGTCATAATCAATTAGAAAGTAAAAACGGTCATTGTGATGTTTATTTATATTTCACCTCTAAGAATTTAGGATTAGATTATAAAAGAATTAGTCTTGGTGGAGGTGGTTGGGCATCTTATGATGATGAAGAAGAAATAGTAATTAGATACAAATATGGATATCATCAGACTCCTTATGGTCAATTATTTATTAATGACTTAGGTATGATGGATGAATACAAAAGAGTTGCTTTAGAGTATCTTCAAAAAGATTTAAAAGAAAATTGGTCGGATATCTTAATTAAAATATCAGATGATAGAAAAATTAGAGATTATATTATCTCTTATATCACAATGGATAAATACTCATTAGTAGAGGAAGATAGACTTATTATATTCTGTGATGAAATATCTAAAGAACTTAATTCTAAATTTGGACTAACTACAAGTAAAGAAGATATATCATCTCTTTTTACAAGATACCTTAAATGGATTATGTCAGAAACTGAAATTATAGATGGTGATCTTGTAATCTGGAATAAATTTGACATTGACGCCTAATAAACATACCTATCAATTAAATATATAATAGTAAATAAAATATTATATAAATGATAGTAAATCTAAAATCCCAAACAGACCTTTCTGGTTTTTATGTAGTTTATGAAGGTTCTACTAACCTTGAGAAAAAAGGCTGGTATGGTATATCTCACTTAATGGAACATTTGATGTGTAAAAACTTTGACCATCTTCAAGAAGATTTTGATAGAGATGGTATTGATTGGAACGCCTACACTTCATCAAATGAAATTGTATTTTATCTTACTGGATTAGATGAAAAAGTAAATAAATGGAAAGGTGAGTTTATGGACTTACTTGGTGAATTTAATGTTACTAAAGAACAGTTTGAGAATGAAAGAAATATAGTCCTTGAAGAATACATGGATTGCTTCAATGACCAAACACAATCACATATGCTTAATCTTTCAAGAAAATTATTTAATGATTATGATCCGATTGGTCTTAAACAAGATTTAGAAAACTTAAGATATATGGATTGTCTTAATTTCTTTGAGTTACAATATGCAAAACCAACTAAGATTATTAATGTCTCTAAAAACAAAAAGTACAAGAACAATTCTCTTGATTTTGCTGAAAGAGATATAATTAAACCATTAGAATTTGGTGAGTATAAAAATCCATTAGAATTAAATAATGAGTTTAAAGATAAAACTTCAATTATTATGTTATCTCCTGTAATTGAAGAGGATTATGCTTATGTTCATTTTATCAACGCAATGTTATCTTTAGGTTTGAGGTCTCCACTTTATCAAGAAGTAAGAGAAAAAAGAGGCTTAGTATATTATGTTCATTGTTATCAAACAAGAATGAATAAGCAAGGTCTTACAGCAATCTCAACACAGACATCAAATAAAAACTTTAATGCTGTTGTAGACTCTGTTAAACAAGTAATTACTAACCCTTCTAAGTACTTAACAAAAGATAGATTTAATCTTGTTAAAGAATATTACAAAGTTAGAATGGAAAAAGATGAAATCTTAAGATATAAAAATGTTAACCAGTGGATAAATCCAGAAGGTTGGTCAGTTTATGATATCTTAGATGAAGTGAAACTTCCAAAAGTTAAAGAGGTTTATGAAAAATACTACAACTTTGATAATTTTTACATATCAAATGATAAAAAAGAATTTAAAAAGTAATAAACTATTTTTTTTATTATAATATAACTTTTACAACAATCATATAAACATATGGAATCAAAAAACAAAAATGTAGCAAAGATGTCTAAGACGACAAAAACAGCTAAGAAAAAAACTGAAAAGGTAACCGCGAGTGTTTCTCCAGTTCATGAAAAAATGAGCCAATTAGAAACTGCTTACATGGCTGCTATCAGTGGTGAAATGAAGTTTGGTAAAGTAAAATCAATCTTCAAACAACTTCACAAAGAAATCAAAAAATCTGTGAAGTCAAAAAATTAATAAGTTTAGATGCTCATACCCTATTTAGGAGAAAAGTCTAAATTTGCTAATTTTATCACCCCAAACATTCCAAAAGAAATATCTACTTATGTAGAACCTTTCGGTGGAATGTTTGGGGTTTTTTTCGCGCTAGACTTCACAAAGTATAAAAATGTAAATTTTGTCTATAATGATCAGAATCATTTAAATTATTTACTTTTTAAAAACTTGCGAAGTGAGAATTTCATTGATTTAGTAAATTCTACTAAAGTTGATGAAGAATACTACAGATTTTGTCTCAAAAGTTTAATATCTGAAAAAGATGAGATGAAACTTTCTCTATACTGGCTTATTATTCTATGTTGTTCATCTCCCTATGAAATAGGCAAGGACTCTTGGAGAAACGACTCAGAGTTTGAGATATTTAAGATGAAGTGGAGAGCATACAAATATCACTTAAATAAAATAACCTCAATAGAAAATGATGATTATAAAAAAGTGATAAAAAGATATGACTCGGAAAATACATTTTTCTATGTTGATCCACCATATATGGGAAAAGAGGAATACTATATCAATCATAGTTTCACAAGAGATACACATAAAGAACTATCCGAAGTCTTAAATAACATCAAAGGTAAGTTTCTACTAAGTTACTACTACTTTGATGGAATTGAACAATTGTATCCTAACTGTAGATTTGATTCTAAGATGACAATTATGGGAACAGAGTTAATAATTATGAATTACTAAATTAATATATACATTAAGAAAAAATAATAATAATTATAATAATTATGAAATACTTAAAATTATTTGATAAATTCTCAGATTCAGAATCTATTAATGAAGATTTTATGGAATTAAAATCTATTGCTAAACAATTATACTCACTATTAAAGAGTGAGGGCTATGAAGTTGAAATAAAAGAAAATAGTGAAAAATCAAAATTCAGAGGTGGTGATACTTTAGTTGGAACAAAAGATTCTCAATGGTTAAATGATAAAGGTGGTACTGTAGAAATTCATCAATTTTCAGATGCTGAACAAATTGGTGTGTTTTTACCTGTTTATGCTGTTTCTTATCAATTTATAACGGCGCCTGAAAATAAAGAGATAATCAAAAAAATGATGGACGAAAAGAGACCTGGTGATTATGAAAAGTATCCGGGAACTTATCAAAAAGACATTTCTAAAAATTGGTCACATATAAAAGATGCTATTTTTGGATCACCTGGTAAAATAGCAGATGTTAGTGATATTCAGAAAAATCCGGAAGTAGTAAAATTTGTAAATAAATTAGGAACTAAATTAATTGATACTATCAAATCAAAATATCCTAATATGTTATTGAGTACTCAAGATCGAGACATTCACTTTGCTTTATATTTTGCGGAACCTAAGACAAATAAAGGTGGTATAGTAAATCCTAATCAAAGACCTAACAAACCTAATCCAAATGTTTAATAAATTAAAAACCCACTCATTGAGTGGGTTTTTTTATATTCTATAATTAATAATTATCTTTTACCCAATTAACTAATTTCAAAAGGTTATCAGTATTATGTGGATATTTATCCAAAATTGACTCTAAGAACTTTAATCTACCTTCTTTGTAAGACTCTCCAAAGGATTTATATTCTTCTGAAATTCCTTTTTCCCACTCAAGAAGTTGGTCAAAATCTCTCTCAACAATACTCATATCAAATCTATTAAAAGATTCTGAAAGTGGTGTAGTGGACTGGTGAGTTTTTGTATCAAGAATCATTTGTTTAATTTCTTTAACATCTGAATTTGTCTTATCAACACAACAAGTTTCAAAGAACTGAGCAGACTTTTCTTCATTATCTGACTTCATAGGGTCATAAACACAGTCATGAAAAAGAGCTGTAATTATAAGCTTTTCATATTGTTTTTCAGAATACTTTGACTTATTCTCATTAATCTGGTCAATCAAGTCATTGAGGTGATTTAATGTATGATAAGCTCTATGTGATTCATTCCACATAGCAAGTAAAGTATTAACATCACACTTGATATTCCACTTATTGAGTAATTCTTGTAAATTCATAAAAATAAATATGTTTTCTTATATATTAAAAAAATCTACTCACAAAGTCTTTTAATTTTGACCTTCCTACTTTCAATTTTATTTCTATACTTTCTTAGATTTTTGACCTGCAAACTTAGAAAATCAATTGATTTTATACTTTTAGATTCATTAGTGACTACTTCAATCTTAACCATTTAGTATTTTATTAATTTTCTCATTTCTTTGCTCAGCCTTTTCTTTTGCCAAACGCATAGCCTTTTGTTCTTCGGACTCTTCAGCGTCTAAACTATAGTACTTTATTTGATTATATAAATCATTCCAATCTGAATAGGAATACTCATTAGATTCTGTGCTACTATCATTATAAATTAGATAGTCACCAAATTTACTTTTTTTATAATTACCAAATAAGTTTTTATAATATTCTTCATCCATATTAAAATATATTTTTTAAATCATTTTTAATCTTTTCCATACCATTAGACGCGACATCTTTTATGTGCTCAATAAATGGCTTTCTTTGTTTATCAATATAAAAATCCATTTCAGATGGATCTACTACATATATTAAAGTATTTGGTTTTGTTAGAAATGGTATTTGATTAGCAGGAGCAACTTGCATAGAAGTTCCAACTATTATACAAATATCACACTCATAAGCTGCTTCTTCAGCCTTTTCAATAAATTTAGGATTTAGATTTTCACCAAACCAGACAATATGTGGTCTCAACTGTGAACCTTTTTCACATTTATCTCCTATGTTACAATCTTCTATCCAATCATAAATTAGTGTAGAGTCTAAAGTTGACCTAACTTTTGTTAACTCTCCATGTAGATGAATTACATTAGTTGAACCAGCTCTTTCGTGTAGATTATCTACATTTTGAGTCACAACAGTAACATCAAAGTATTTTTCTAAATCAGCAATTATTTTGTGTGCTAAATTAGGTTCAACTTCCTTGAGTTGAGAGCGTCTCATATTATAGAAGTTAAGAACTTTTTCTCTATCTCTACGCCAACCATCAGGTGTCGCTACATCCTCTACTTTATGATTATACCAAAGACCATCTGGACCAGTTCTGAAAGTAGAAACACCACTCTCAGCTGATACACCAGCTCCAGTAAAAATTAAAATCTTTTTCTTATCCATACTATATTTTACAAAGTTAATAAAATAAAGTTTATTATCAAAATGATATTATAGAAACTACTAATAAATTTATATATAGACAAAAGGACTTTTATCTAATAGATGGCTACATACTCTCTTTATAGTTCACTCAGACCAAAAATAATTTCTATGGCAGCTGAACCAGCTACTCAATCAGTAGCAAGACCTGTTTCAGCTATACCCACACTAACTTTGAATAGTATTAGAGAGTTTAGTTCTAAAATATCTAAGAAACCTCTTTTAATAACAAGATCAGAATTACAATCTATTGGTAAAGATATTAAATTAGTTGGTTATGATCCATTAGCAGGTTTAATTACAAATGCAAATAAACCATTTACACCAAGAATACTAAATTGGGTTGATCCATATGAAATAGGTGGTTTTAGAAAAACTTTATTTTATACTGAAGTAAATTCAGAATTGAAAGTCGGTGATAGAGTTTTCATTATAAATGGAAACTATGACAGTGACTTACTAATTCAAAAAGATAAATACAGAAAAGGTAGAGACGGTTACAAAGTTCTTTATGTAGAAAACTGTAAAATTGTTTTAGATATTGATTATACAGGAGTTAATCCATACAATGATGAAGTAGATGATGACTTCATAAGAATATATTATATTAGAGATATAAATGAGTTTATTACAGCTAATAGACAAATAACAACAAAGTCTGGCAACTTTGATTATAAGTTTAGTTATTATCAAAATAACATTGCCTTTATTGATAACAATTACAACACAACCGGAAACTGGGGATTAAATGCCGGAGTATCAGGAACACCTGGTTTTTTCTTAAAAAATGGAACTCAAAGCTGGACTAATATTTCCACAAATTTAATTAATTCAGGTTCATATTCATTTGCTTTATCACCTACATATTATAACAATGATAGAATTAAGATAATGAATGCTGACTTTACATATAATGGTCAGTTGTTTCAAGAGGGATTTGTATATAAATGGGTTGTAGGACCTACCAATTCTACTTGGAAAGTTGACCAAACTTATTTTAGACCGTTTATAACTAAAAATAATTTTAGAGATGGTAACTTCAGGGGAGTTTGGAATTCAGGACTTTTTGGTCAGCAAAATAAAAGAATAAATTGGGATGGTGATGGATCTACTTGGAATATTGGAAGTTTATTAAACACAAACTGGAAAAAAGGTCAAATAAGTTCACTTTACAGTGCATCACAAAGTTATTTTGCAAGTTTTGATTCTTTTGGATATCCTTATCAAAAAGTAAACTCTCCGAATAACGCAGGAAGAGGTTATAACTTCATAGTAAATTCAAATATAGAAAAAGCAACTATAGATAATGGTTCTATTTATAAAACAAAATTAGGACCGAGTTCTGCAACTTATTCAGTTGTTGAAAGTCAAATACTAAAGACTTCAATTTCTTTTCCAACAGAAATTAAAAGTGCTTTTTTTAATGATTGTATATTTACAAATTCATATATATCAAATGCTGAATTGAAAAATACAAGAGGTATCAACTCGAAATTTGAAAAGGTAAAATCTATAAATTCATACTTCAACAACTCAGTATTATATGATTCAAACTATAATAGTGAGAAAATCATCAAGATACTAGCATATGATGAGCTTGTGGCTGCTGAACACCCAACAATAACTTCAACTTACAGTTCAATTTACAGTACTGTTCAAAAAGTATATAAATTTTACATTAATAAGGAAGCATATGATAGACTTAGAACAAGTGATGTATTCTACATTAAAGGATTGAGAATAAATGATAATAAGAGAGAAGTAATTAACTTTTTTGATAAAAAATTTAGATTATCTTCTTGGACAGAATATAATGATGAGATTGTAGGTGGTAATTTTGTAAAAGTTGGTTATGAGTGTTCTGCGTTCTTATCTACTCCGTATGATAACTCTTACAAATATTCATCAGTATTTGATGGCTCATTAAATCATTATACTAAAGTTTATGCGACAAATTCAAATAGTAACTATTATTCAATTGATATTTGGATAAAGAAGTTTGACATATCTAATACACCAATTACATTTACAACTGATTTTACAGTAGGTTCTGTTGCAACATTAGATACACTGAACTCAGGTCCAGCAGTATCAACAGGATTGACTTTAGTTGGAATTGATGTTACAAATGCATACATAGTAGATTGTGATTATGAGAGTGGTCTATTTGAAAACTCTGATTGGAATAGTGGATATCACATAGGTAGAAATAATGACGCAAATATTACTAAAAATATCCCAAGTGGTGGATTATATGAACTATCAATTACACCAACTGGTAACATAATAGCTACAACTTCATTTAATGTTCTTTATCCTGAAGAATACTTGGCAGGAGTTGGAGAAGTTGTATTTTTAGATGCTGTAGATTTTAATGACGGAACAAATATCATAAGATTACCAGACAGCTATAAAATAGTATCATCTAATAATGGAGTTTATGAGTTGCAGGAAATTGTGACAGGAGCTATGAGTTTAGTTTCAACACTTACTCAGTCTACTGGATATTTCTACACAAAGAATGCTCAGAATAGATATAATACTTTCAAAAGATTTAAACTTAATAAATCAAACATAAAATCTGGATTATTAAGGAGAACTTTAATAACTAACTCATTGATACAGAATCCTAAGTATGACCAATTTGATAAAGATTATAATAACCTTGATAAAATTAGAGATCTTGTAATATCAGATTCTATATTCTCTAATAAGTCAAATACTTTATCATTAGGAACATATATCTACTCTAATTTTATAACTGGTTCAGATAATTGGTATAGTGGTATTGTACAAGATTCTATATGGAATGGACCTACATTCTCAAATGGTGTAATAAAAAGTAGTAGATGGGTTGATGGTGTATTTGCAAATGGCTATTTTTATAAATCAAATACATTTAACTCAACACCAACTGTAACATATCCTAACTACACATCTGAGAATATAAACTCATACTACAAAGATGGATCTACATTACCAAACAACAGACAGTCTTGGCAAAAAGGCAGATTTTTAGATGGTATTTTTGAGAAATCAGATTGGGAATCAGGTACATTCTCACAGGGTAAGTTTTTATTCTCAGATTGGTACGATGGTGTTATGACAAATGGTGTAGTTGGAAGTAATCAACTTTCAGTTTCAGATACAAGATTCTATAACGGAACAGTAAGTTACGCTACGGTCGAAAACGCACTTGTATACGCATCAGATACTAGTCTATCAGGTTCTATAACTCAGTCTATATCTTGGCAAAATGGTGTATTTAATAACGGATTATTTGGAACTAATATAAATCAAACAGTTAGAAATTCAGCAATCTGGTATAATGGTTTATTTACAGGTGGTCAGTTTGTATCACTTGCTAAATGGAAAAATGGAACATTTACTGGTGGTAAATTTACAACAGGATATGGATGGACACAGAGTAGTTATTTGACAGCGAGTTATTATGGTTGGGAAAATGGTAAATTTACTGGTGGTGAATTCGGTAATGAACAAGGTCTAACTAATTCAACTTGGTTTACAGGTGAATTTAGTGGTGGTATCTTCAAAGGAAGAACTTGGAATAATGGATTATTCTTGTATGGTGAGTTCAAAGGTAGTGGAAGTCAGTCTACAGGTGGAAAAACTTGTTCAAATGCCTCAAATTTTGTGGATTCATATAGCTACTCTTATTACGGCGAATGGCGAGATGGTATCTTCACAGATAAAAAAGACAAATTCATAAAAGATGAAAAAATCTTCAGTGTTTTGAAAAAAGCTACCGAGCCTGAAAAAAGAAAACCAATAGCGAAAATAAGTAATGCACTTTGGTACACCGGAACATTTAGTCATCCAAGCGGTGAGATGTATAACAGTGTTTGGTTAGATGGTATATTTGAGAGAGGTAAATTCAAAGAGAGTTCATTCAATCCTTATGTTAAAAGAAATGGATTAACAACATCATCTTTCAATTTAAATGATAATACTTGCTATTGGGAAAATGGTGAGTTTGATGGTGGAGAATTTTACATTTCAAGATGGAAAGACGGTAAATTTATCATCGGTACTGCAGTTGGTATGATATGGGAAAATGGAGTTAATAACTACATGAATGCATTTAATGTTTTCTGGGAGGATGGTCTATGGAGAAATGGTAACTGGTATGGATCATCATTTGAATTAGGTGGAGAAATAACTGAGGATTATACTAAACAAATATTATTTAGAGGTATGTCTTGGAGTGGAACTTCTTCTTGTCACATATGGAATATCTTCAGAACATCAGCAGAAGATGAAGAACCAGAAATTATTAATGCCACAGCAACTGGTTTCTCAGGGGGGTGGCAGACAGATGATCCAGACGCAGTTAGTGCTCCAATAATTTCTCTATAAAAGTTAACAACCTAATGTATTTTAATATATAAATTACAATTAAAGAATAGATAGATGGCAACAAACTGGGTATATAACTCAACATCACCGGGTAGATTTCAAGTTAGGAGCACAAAGTCTCCACAACAAGTATATGATCTAAGATTTAGACAGACTTGGAATCCTAAGACATGGAATGCAACTAAAACATATCTGTTTGAGACAAATGTTTTAGAGTTTTACGCAACAGCGGCATCATTTTCTATACAGACAAACTGGGGAGATAGACTAGGTTATAATGCAGTTTTGGGAACAACACCATCTGGGTCAGCACCAACAACCGGAATCACTCAAAGTTTGTACCTATATTCAAGTCCTCCATCAACAACAACTAATACACTTTTTGCAACTTGGCAGGCTAATGCAGCTTTTGGTGCTAACACAACAGCACCATGGAATACTAATAATGAAGGTATAAGAAACTTTAATATTCATGAACTAGATTTTAAAGTTCAAGGATTTTCTTATTACAAAGTAAGAGGAACAGAGCTTCAAATATCTAATGAAAACTCAATAGGATGGCACTATGAAAAATCAAGTGATATATATTTTTGGTATGATAGAGTAGCTGGAACACCATCAACAATTACACAAGCAAATAGATATGGTTTACAACCAGTAGGAGGTCCAAATAATGGAAAAAGAGCAGATGTAGGATATAGATTAAATAACTATATGGCTAAATTTGTACCATATTCTCTATTTAACCTCTATTTTAACTATCAGAATCAGTCAAATTTTCCACTTAAAATATATTTATCACCTAACTTACCAGGTTCTAATCCAGCGTCATTAACAGAATTAGAAACTGGGACCTACTCACTTCCATCATCTACATTATTGATAGCCACACTAACACAGAGTGCTTCTGCTTCTCAATTTGCAACATCACATGCGTTCTATGGGTTGAGAGGTAATCAATATTTATATTTTGTGGGTCCATATGTTGGTCTTACAAGTTCAAGTTCAACTTATAGCACAGTCTATATAAGTGATATAATAATTGATGGCGGGTATCATTCAGGAAATAACAGACAATATTTAACAACAAATAGCGGAACATATTCAAATCCTACTCAAATAATACCAATTGGATTAACAGGAGCTACATTCTCAGCTTTTGTTGGAACCGGTAATACTGTAAATGCAACTAGTTCATTAAGTCTTAGTGTCATAAACGCCAAAATGGGTAATGGAACATTCAGAGCTGGTATATGGGAAAATGGTGTATGGAATAGTGGTTGGAGAGTAGATGAAAATATGTATGAATTTCATAGTATTGGTTTATTCTTTGGTTACATAAGATTAAAAAGGTGGAGAATAGAAGTTGTAGGTCCAGAAGAATCTGTTTCTCAATTTGAAATTGGTGATAATGTCTCTATTGGTAATATTGTCGCAATTGATATAAATGAAGAAAGAAAATTAATTAAAGGATATTTCACTATAATTAATAAAACAGATACATCAATTATTGTTGAGTTTGATAATGACTTTCCTCTTAGAAGAGTAGCAAGAGACTCAGATAATCACAGAATCTACATAACTAAAAATGTCTGGTTATCTGGTGGATTCCTAAATGGATATTTCAAAGGAGTTTGGAATTATGGTCTATTCAAAGGATATCCATTAATTACTGAAATGTATGATTCTCATTGGATTGATGGTGTATTTGATGGTGGTCACTTTAGCACTACTAAATATACAGTTCCTAATTTCACAGATACGGTCTACTCATCAGGTAAGGTTGGTCTTACTTTCTCTAGTCCTCATGGTCTTGCTATAAATGATATAATAACAATAGATAAAAACAATAAAAATATAAATCCACAATATGATGGAGAGACAACTGTTATAGAAATAGTTAATGAATATCAAATAGTTACAGATTTAGACTGGGGTTCAGATTCAACATTAGAATCAGGTAGTGTGGAAATAGATATGTCTAAAGGATTAGTTCAGAGAATTGACTTTAAATCGAACAACAGGTCTAAAATTACAACATCTCAATCAATTGAAAGTGAGTCAATATTCTTGTATGATTCTTGGATGGATGTGAACTACTTTGATACAAGTGCGGTAAATATAGGAAAACCACAAACTATAATAAGTCAAACTGCAAGATCACTTGAAGGTCGTAGACAAACATCATCTGAAAACAATTTATATGGTTATCCAACAAAGGATATATTAGAAAGTACATCTACTTTTAGGGATAGTTTTTCAACTACAGTGAGAAAGTATAGACTTGGAACAAAATATAAAATATTTGCCGATTATATAGGAGATGCTGGTAATTTCCAAGAGTATTTTGGACCAACTGGACCAGATGCTCAACTTTTCTTAGACAAGGGTTGGACTTATTCAGGGTATGTTACTTTCTCAAGAACAGAAGATCTTGGAATTGAAGGATTATCCGGTGAAGAGTTAAGAGTTCAAGCTGCATTGAGTGGTGGTATTCTTAATATAACACCGGATAGTAATGAAGAGATATTAAACAGAGTCAATGAAAGAATAGAAAGAAATAGATATACAAAGATTGAATTTGACCTAATTACATTCTCTAACAATATTTCAGTAATTCAAAATTATTATGAGAAGGAATATACATTTTCTCTTAAATATACCGACTTACCAAACGCTTCAGACTATAAATCAATTGCAAATTATGGATTTTATTCCTTACCTGCTTTACACTTCAATAACATTAACAAAATAAGAAGAGATGTATTTTACTCAGTAGGTGGTGGTATAACAGCATCAACATTGATAGATGCGTCATTTTTACCAATCTATAAGAATATTGACCACCTATTGACAAAACCTCAAAGAAAGATTGAGTATTTCTTTAATAAAAGAAATTTATCAATGGTTTTCCAAGGTTTGGGTTATTATTCAGCATATAGTAATATACCGGATTATGTTGAATACATAATTGATAATTTACATTTCTATGAAGTAGATATGATTCCGTTTTTTCAATACTTTATTGATGAAAATATCAACAGAGGTATACAAGTTCCTTATCAAGGTCTCTCACCATTTATAGATTATAGTAATGCTAATTTTAACTTTATTGATAACATATCAATAGGACTTGATAGTATTCAGACTCAAAACTCATTTAGTGTTGTTTCTGGAGTTGGTGTTGGAATTGCAAGTTCAGTTGCTAGTAGTGCGGGTGGAGGGGTAATGTATGTTGAATATGGTGGAAGTCTTGGCGGAAGAGCAACATAAAATTTTTATTTCTTAATAAGATATAAATTACCGACCATACCTACAGAGTTTTTAGAACAATTACCCATAGATTCTAATTTTGTATTTTCACCAGTAAGTTTTATTCCAGATATCTTTTGTTTGCCTAAAATTCTTTTTTCACCATTACATTTTTTACAATCAGTAAGACCCACTTTTCCCTTACCTTGGCACATAGAACAATCTAAACCATAGTAATCTTTACCAGTGCCCTCACAAAAGTCACATCCATCATCAGCATCGAATGTTCTCAAAACATTACCATTCTTATCTTTAATAACAATCTTAGTTGAAAGATCTTTTCCAGTACCATCACAGGTTTTACATTTTACCCATCTCTGATACTCTAAACTACCATCAAAAGTATCATCAATATCAATATAGATATCATTTATATCATTTCTTTTGAAGTTTTCATAATTTCCTTTTTCCTTTTGAAAGTCAAAATCAATATCAATATTAAATAACTCAAAATATTCATTATAATTGTTACCAAACTTACTCTTCAGATCATAATCACTTCTTTTATCACCACATAAAACATCATATGCCTCTGTCATTTCGGAGAAAATTATAGGGTCTCCACCTTTATCGGGATGGTGTTCAAATGAAAGTTTGTAATAGGCTTTTTTTATAGTCTTTTCATCTGAGCTATTATCAACTCCTAAAATTCCATAGTAGTTTTTATTCAAATTCATAGAATCCAATTTCTTTTAATTTTTGTTTTATTTGTTGTTTGTTATTTGTCAAACCAACAATGTCACAAACTTGTTTTGAAATTCCATCAGACTCTATAATAAGTGCATCTGGTTTAGTAATATAATTTATTAAATATTCTAATCCATTAGAACAAGCTGATAATAAATTATTTTTATTGATATATCTTTTATTAAATCCCATTTTCTTACTAATTTATATTGACCAATAGTCTATGTAACCACCACCATTTACAAAATTCACATAAATATTATATAATTCAACTGCCTCTTTTCTCTCATTTTCCTCAAATTTATTCCAGATATCTATCCATATAGAGTCAAACTTAGTATCTATTGATTTGTGATAATTAAAAACATCACCTTGTAATATTTCAACTTTATTAGAGACATCATACTTTTTTACTATAGGTTTTATCATGTCTATTACACCTGAATCTAGTTCTACTATTTTGATAGATTTTATACTATCATCTTTTAACAATGGAAAAACAACAAATCCTAAACCTAGACCAAAAATAAGAACATCACCATTTGCGTTATCTATGAATTTCTTACAAGTATCTAACTCAAGATTACTATTATCCATCATAGTCCTACTTTGTTTTCTGTCATAGAGAATGACATTCTCATAGTAATCACCATTTTCATAGTGAAACTTTTTTTTGAAAATTTCAAAATTTTCACTTACAAGTTTCTCATCAGGAAAAAAGTCATTGATGTCTATAAACTTTCTCATTGAAATATTTGATTAGTCATTACTTCTATATTTCTTCTGAATATAAGCAGCTCTCTTAATTTCATCACGTCTTTTCACAGACTTCTTTTTGAACTCTTTTCTTTCTCTGAGCTCTTTCATTGTTTTAGTCTTGTCCCATTTTCTTTTCAAAACCTTAAGAGCTCTCTCTATTGGTTGTTTTTCGTTCACCTCTACTATTAACATAATTATTTTATATTTTTTATTTTACTATACAATATATTGGACAGTGGTCAGATATTTTTCTAGCTTCTTTCAAGTCACTGAATTCACTGAAAAAATTGATGACATCACTACTTATTAATTTTATATTTGATGATATAAAAAAGTTGTCATACTCCATATTTAGTCTTTGACCTCCTTCTCCTTCTTTCATTTTAAGTGAAGTCTTTTTACCAACTAGTGTTGGTTTTGCCCATTTTTTAACACCATCAAATCCAGGATCAGCTTGTGATAAATTCAAATCCCCCATAAAAATAATTTTTTTACCTTTATAAGTATCACCTAAAGATGCTAAATGTGCCGCTTCGATTGCTGGATTTTTATCAGTCGGTACTAAATGTAAATTAAAAAGATAATACTCACTACCCTTAAATACAAAGACTGCTCTAAAAGGTTCTCTATTAATTTTATCAGCAAGTGTTTTTTCTAATCCAGACTCCTTTAGTTTTACTCTGTGTTTTTTGTATAAGTAAGCGTATCTTTCAGACCCAGGACCTGATGTCGGATCTGAAACTACATAGTCCCAAGAGCTACCAGTTCTATCCAAAAGACCATCAAGTTTGGCAACAGCTTGAGCACCAAATTCAGAAGTTGATACTTCTTGAATAACAACAATGTCATATATTTTAACTTTCTCAGAGATATACTTCATAGTAGATTCTGACTCAGATTTAGACCTTCCAAAGTTTTGAATATTCCAAGATACTATATTTAGATTAGTAGTATCAATTTGTGAATAACCAGTTAAAAATGTAAGTAAACTTAGAAATAATAGAATTTTTTTCATAATCAATTTTATTTTGTAGTTTATATATTTAATATATAAGTCTACAAAAGATTAAGTATATTATGATTAAAAGGTATTTAGATTTTATAAATGAATCATTAGATTTTTTACTATTAGAATCAAATGTTATCTTCTCAGATAAGTTTAGGAGAGCTTTAACTAAAATTGAAAGTCCTATAGCTCAAAAACTATTAGATATAGAAAATAAAGACCTTAATACTCAATCCAATTATTTTGACGTTCAACTGTCTAAAAATGATACACTAAGTTTTACTCCTGATAGGAAAGCTCAAGAAATATTAGGAGATACAAAAGAATTATATAGATTTGTAGGTTCAGGAGGTGGTTGGTTAAGACACTCTGAAGCTAATAGAGTCTTATTTGATAAATTAGGTTACACATTTGAAGAAGGAACAGAGCCATATAAACCGAACTCCAGAGATATTGGTGAGGTTTTAGGTAAAGTTACATCTGAAGAATCCGGTAAAGTTTACTTCTGGATTAAATGGAAAGGTGGAATGGGAACAAGTCAAGAAGGTGTTGATTTAGGACAAGGTGTCTACAATCAAGATAAACTAACACTAATAGATTCATCAGAAGCATTACTTAGACAAGTTTGGTCAAAAAATAGACAGGAGATAAAAGTAGGTAGAGCAGTAAGAGCTCTTATCAACTTGACAGGTGAAAAGTTCTTAGACAAAGACTATGAACAATTTGTAAACATGTTTAAGTCTACAATTGATAAACTTAATGATAAGTTTTCATTTTTTGAAGTTGTTAGTGGAAATGATATTCACTATTGGTATGACAACAGAAAATATTTTGAAAGAAAAGGAACTCTTGGTAGTTCTTGTATGGCTGGAGCCGATGAATCTTGGCTTGAAATCTATACAGAAAACCCAGACCAATGTCAATTAGTAATATTCAAATCACAAGATGATGAGAATAAAATTGTAGGTAGAGCTCTTCTTTGGACACTAACAGATGGTAAAAAATTTATGGATAGAATTTACACTATTAATGACTCTGATGTAAATTTATTCAAAGACTTTGCTAAGGAAAATGGGTGGTATACAAAATATCACAATAGTAGTACAGATAGTGGAAGAGCTATCGCACCAGATGGTTCTACAGTTGATTTAGACTTAACAGTAAATTTAGATAAAAAGAATTATAGGTATTATCCGTATTTAGATACTCTTAAATACTTTAGAGAAGGATCTGGTATTTTATCAAACAGAAAAAGAAATGGTGATGAGATCACTCTTGAGGATACTGGTGGTGGTCATTTAGGTAGTTGTGAATACTGTGGTGGATCTGGTAGAGTTGAATGCGGTGACTGTTACGGCAGAGGTCAAGAAGAGTGTTCAAGTTGTGATGGTGACGGTGAACAAGACTGTTATGAATGTGATGGAGAAGGTGATATTGACTGCTCAGACTGTGGTGGTTCAGGACAGATAGACGGTGAAGAAGGAGAAGAAGATTGTGAAACTTGTGGAGCTTCAGGTAAGGTTAAGTGTGAAGATTGTAGTGGTGGTAAAGTAGAGTGTAGTAATTGTGATGGAGATGGAAGAGTTGAGTGTAGTAATTGTGATGGAAACGGTGATGTAGATTGTTATGAGTGTAACTAAATGCCTAAATCTTTCAACTTCTTAAATCTATTAATAGACTTAATACATTTAGAATAATTGTAACTACTACAGTTATAAATCTGAACACAATAATCATCTATAATTTTATCACAGGTATTCCAATTAACAAATTCAGAATCTGGTATAAGTAATTCACAAATTTCTTTGGATTTTTGGCGCTCTTTATCTCTAGCCTGAGCAGCAAATTCATAATTTTGTATTTTTATAAATTTAACTTTTTCAGACCTAAGATTAAGAAAATCAATTATTAAGTCATCAACTTGCATAATCTAAACTTACTTCTTCAATAGAAGAAAAGACCTCTTTATTAATCTTTAAGATTCTATCAAACATCTCTTGATTTAAGATAGCATGATGCACTACAAAAATATTAATATTGTAATCATTTGCAAATGACTTTAGTAATGCCAAAATAGAGTCAATCCCTTCAATATCTATTGATGAAAACACCTCATCTAAAAATAAAATATTGATATGTCTTTTAGTTCTAATAAGTTTTAAGTAGGCAATAAGAATACTGATATTAACCTTCTTAGTTTCTCCAGTTGATAATGAATCATGTTCAATCGGTGAACCAAGTTGTCTAATCTCAGCAGTAAAAGTCTCATCTAATTTTACATCAAATGGCAACATCATCTTCTTAATATTCTCAGATATGAAGTGATTAATTGGTTTAATAATACCAGAAATGATAGACTTCTTTACACCGTCTTCTCCAAAAATTCGGTTTAGTTCTTTATAGTAAAGTTCTTTTTCTTTACAAACAGTAATATTCTCAGAACTGACTAATTTCTTTTCTTCAAGTTCATCAATAGTATTTTGAAACTCTTGAACATTTACAGATGGTGCTGGATTAGTAGGAACTTGTTGTGACTCTTTTTTATTTTGAAGTTTATCAATTTCAGATTTGTAATTTCTAAGTAAGAAGTTCAAGTCATTGAAAGCATTAGTTGTTGTTTCAGAAAGACCTTTTAATTTAGTTTGTCTCTCTTTTACTTTACTAATGTTTTCTTCAATTTCGGTTTTGATACTCTCAAAACTTGTTTTCTTATCAACTAAGGCAATTCTTAGATTAGAAAAGTGGTCAGAATTAAAGTCTGTTCTACAAGTGGGGCATTTTCCTGAATCATATAAGTCAATTTCGCGTTGTACATTCTTAATATCATTTTGCGTATTAAGATATTGCTTTTTCTCAGTATCAAGTTCTTCATTGAGTTCATTTTCTTTTTGTTTAATTTTTTCAAGTTTTTCTTTAAGTGTCTTGTAGTCATCTTTTTTAGAGTTCATATCCTCAGTTATTCTATCAATCTCTGACTGAATATCTTCTTTCTCTCTTTCAAGTGCTAACTGAGCTTCTTGTCTTTCTCTTTCTAAGGCTTTTTCAATAGACTTCTTAATAGAAGAAATTGAATCATCTAAAGTCCTAATCTCAGCATCAAATGAAGCGGCTCTAACTTTATTATTTTTAGCTATATCTTTGAGAATAGTATTTAAGATGTTTATAACTTCTAAGTTAAACAACTTATCAAGAAGAAGTTGTTTTTCTTCATTTGATAATGATATAAAGTTTTTGAAGTCATTGATAGACATAGAGATAAATGATTTGAAAGTTTCAATATCCATACCGATATAACTTTCAATTTTTTCATCTATATTAGATTTACCTGCTCTCTCATTAAGGACACCGTTTTCCCATAGTTCAAGAACACTTGGTGAAATACCTCTTTTAATTTCAACTTCTGTTCCAGAAGAAACAAACTTGATTCTATTAAGAAGCTCACCGTTGATTCTGTTTGGAAGTGTAGAAAGTGTGGCCCATCTTTTTTTTCTACCTCTTACTTTACCATAAAGAGTGTAGTCAAATGAATCAAGTAAAGATGATTTACCAGCTCCATTGTTTCCGACAAGAAGAATTAATTCTCCTTTTTCAGTATTAAGTTTTAAGATTTGTTCGTTGTTACCATAAGATTTGAATCCTCTAATTCCCAGTTCACTAATAAGCATTAAATAAAGATTATTTTTTAATTATATTAAATAATCCGTATTTGGTTTACTCAGCAGTTTGAATATCTGAATCATCTACATCTTCTGCCTCTTTAGACTTTAGATTTGAGGCATCATATTTAGAAACATCAATATCATCTAGTTTATTGATTATTTCATCATACGGAACTACTCTTTTAAGAATTGATATAAGTAAATCTCTATAACCAGGATAAAATTCAATTGGATGACCTAAGTCTTCTTCAATGCTCTCATCAACAGTAAGAGCCAACATTTTATCAGAGTAGTATATTGTTCCTTCAGTGAAGGTATCTTTGTAAGAAATTGAAAGAAGCACTAAAACACCATTATCATATTTACCTAAGTAATCAATAATATCAGCTTTAATTAAATCGGTATTTTGGTTATTATCCATTTATAATTTGGTCAATTTTTTCATCTCTACTATCAACTAAATATCCACCACTTTTAAGTGTCAAAAATATAGATTGTGCTATAGAATCTCTACCATCCTGGAATAAATGTAGCATATCTAAATAATATCTATGAATCTGTTCTTTTTCTTCTTTTGTAGGTAGGTCATTTACTTTTTGTAAATCTAAATAGTATTGTTCTACTTTCATAGTAAATTATAATTTTTCATCAATAACAAATTCAAGCTTTTTGAATTTATCATCAGTATCAAAGAAAACTATTTCAACTTTATCTATATCAACAAATTCTTTAGATTTACCAGACTCGGTAACCATTACATCTTTCTTGTATACAATATCAACTCCTGGTTCTTCACCTAAGAACTTTCGCATATCTTCTTTAATCTGAGATAGTTTCCAATTATCTCTTTTGAAGTCTATTTTTGAGATATATTCTCTTATTGCATTTTCTTTCAATGAACTCATATATTGATACTATTTTTTTATTATATATTAAATAGCGAGTTTGGTTTAAAAAAGTCTACCTGTGTCTAAGTAGTATGTGTTGTTAGTAGTAATTAGCTCAATCATATCATGTGATTGTCTACATCTATCACCAAAAGATTTGACTTCTTCAGGTGATAAGTCAAACCACTCACCATTAACTTTTTTTGATTTGAAAAATCTGTGTAATTGAGATTCTATTTTAGTACCCCATTTAGACTTGAATGATTCTACAAGATAAATATCTGAACCATTTCCTGTTTTAATCTCTTTGATTCTTTTCTCTATTGGTCTTCTTGTATATCCTATCTTATATAGTCTTCTACCTTCAAACTCAGAACAGATTAAATAAACATTATAAATCATATAGGGTATATATTACCCCATCATGATTCTCTACTATTATTTCTTTTTATGTCTTTTTCCAGCTCTTCTAGTTTTTTTGTGAGTTTTATTTTGTTCAGTTGAGTATTGATAATCTAAATAAAACAATAAACCACTTGGAGCAGAAAGAGGAGTAACACCTTTCTTCATCAATTGTTTATATTCTTCATCATCTTCTAACTTCTTTTCAACAAACTCACCACCTTCAACAATAGCTTCAATTTTACCATCACGATTTTCAGATTGTACTTTCTTTCTTACTTCATCAATTTCTTCTTGTGATGCAAATATTAAATCATTTGATATTGTTTTAGAAGCTACTTTCATAGCAAGTGGTAATAAACTCGGAAACTCAGATGTTTGTGTATTTTCTCTTATTATTTCATTTGATTGATTTTCGACTAACTGTGATAAGTTATCTAATTGTGAGCCAGTCATACCCATAGAGCTTAAAATAGGTGCCCACTTTTTCATTATATCTTCTTTACTCTGTTTTTCCATAAACAAAAAAACTTTTCTTGTTATAGAAAAGTTTCTGTTTTTAGTTTAGTAGTTAAAGTTTAAGAATTCATACTCTTTTAATAGTAGTTCTTTAACATTTTCAAAGTTATCATCTGATAACTCATAGTATTTCTTTTGAAACCAACCGATAATATCATTTATGATTACATCTTCTGCTTCACCATTACCTGTAGTAGAATAGAAATCAGGATCACTTTCTTCAGGTGTCCAGTGTTTTATTTCTTCTTCAAGCATTTTCTTTACTTTATCCTGAGAATATTTTTCTTTAATTTTAGCTATAGCAAAAATAGGATCTTGCTCTACATTATTTGATTCATTAAATTTTCTTAAATATCTCATTTTATTATTTTAATTTTATGTGTAAGTATACATAGTAAGAAGATGGTTTGACACTTATTAAAACTTTACTACCCCATTTTTTACTTATTAACCAAGTTGTAAAATTGTTTTTAATATTCATAAATTCACCTTCATCAAATTTACCATTATCCCATTTACCTAATCCTCTAAAACCAAAAGATAAAATTCTATCTTGTAATTTTACAGGCTCTCTTGACTCATGATATCCTGGATTAAATGTCTTCATATCCATTTTAATTTTACCAAGTGTCATAATATCACCTAAGTTAAGATTTACTAATTCTTTTTTCAATGAAGAAGCTGATTTAGATTCTAATTGACAAATCCACTTAATTGTAGACTGATTTAACTTAAATGAACCAATTGGAGAAAATTCATCATAATGAAATCCATATTCAAATAGACCATCACATTTAATACCAAAATACAAATTAACATCATTTCTTTGATAATCAATTAAATGTGTATATCTACCCAAAGACTTGAATCTTTCAAAAATTTGTTTAACAATCGGTGACTGTAAATTAGGATAGTAATAGAATAGTAAAAAGTCATCTGGACACTTCTCAAGATTTGGTTTAGATTCTTTCTGACCTAAACTTGTAAGTGCTTTAAGAAATGATGTGAAAATACCTTTACCAGCAATAGTTACTTCACCATTTGATTCTGTAAGAGGTTCTAAATCTGTTGAAATTAAAAACTGTGGATCTTTTTCTTCAATACCATGCTCTAAGTAATTGTCTACTTGAGCTTTAATTTCTTGTTTAGTTTTATCATCTAAAACATTTATAGCATTAGATAAATCCACAGAAGGATCTACTTCTTTTGTATATCTAGAAACTATATTGACTATATACTGGTCATCAATAAGAGATTCAATCCACTCACCAAGTGAATTAAAATCATTAATCTGACCTTCTTTTATAAAATCTAAATATCTTTTAATCATAGTCTATATATTAAGGTGCGATGGTCTGATTAATTTCAGTAATTTCTATACCAGCTGTTCCTAGATAGTACAATTTTAAATCTGAATTTATATTTCTTACTATAGTAGAATTTATTGACTGATAAACCACAGGGACTGTCTCATTAGTTACTGTAATTATGATGTCTGCGGAACCACCAAATCCAGCGGATGCTATTGTCAAAACATTACCAGAGACATAAAATTTACCTGCATCATTAATCTGAACTAAAGTAACAACACCACCACTAACAGTAACATTGAACATAGCACCCTGACCAGATCCACCGGTAGCTGGAAGTGTATAAACACCATCAGAACCTGAAATTGATGAAGCAATATTGTCGGTAAAAAATACTATATTTCCTTGATATGTTGTAAAGTTGATACCATTAAGATTCTGAACTTTTATATCATTTAATACAAAATTATCACCAACTAAGTTGTTATTAAACACATCTGCTATAATATTATCATAGAAATATTCTCCTATTGTATTATTTTGAAAGTAGTTACCTATTCTATTTCCTCTTGCTTGACCACCACCAAAACCAAAATCATCCTTGATAGTATTACCAGAAAAATAATTACCTATTACATTATAGGAGAAGTTTCTATTTATTGTATTATTTGAAAATCCATGTAAAATATCATTTCTGGAAAATTCACCAGGATTACTAGCACTTCCTATTATATTATTATAAGAATCCTGTCCTATATTATTAAAATAAAAATTATCATAAACTATATTCGAATTAAATAATTCAATTTTATTTCTATAGAATTGTTGGAAAACTCTGTTACTATTGAATTCACCAGCAATATCATTCTCAAAAAAACTAGAATTAGAAAAAAACTTGTTATAACTGAAGTTATTTTGTATATTGTTATTTTCAAAGTCACTACCAGTTATAAATATATTATTACTGAAGTCACCACCAATAATATTTCTATCAAATTCTAAACTATAAAATATATTATTGTAGAAGAAATATTTTATTGTATTTCTTCTAAATCTATCATAACATAGATTATTAGCAAAACGGTTACCTAATACATGATTCTCCCAAACATCATCTCCGAATGTATTATTATAAAATTTATTTCCAAAGTTATTATCATATACATCTACAGTATTGTTGTCACAGTTTGTGAATACATTGTTTGGTAACATAAAGATTCTTTCATTATCTAAATAACTATCACAGGTATTTCCTAAGTAGTTATTTCTTGCTGTTACACTTAGACCAGTCTCACTATCAAAAGTTAAAATCTCTCTGTAATCAACCTCATCACCTATTATATTAGGTAATTTTGTTTCTAAACTTACAAAGTTTTTAGCATTTGGTGGTAGAAATTCAGTCACTGAATCAAAATTAGCATTTAGATTTGATAGTGTTAGATTTATATCTAAATCGTTAATTGTATTTAAATAAGATTGATATACACTTTCTATTTGTTGAGTAGTAGGTTTTACACCAAGAGATAAACCAAACAACAAATAGTGTATAGTATTTACATTAGATAAGTTACTAATTGCATCATCATCGTTACGTGTTGTATCATCAAAGCTATGTGTAATACTAGGATCAATTGTATCTACAATTATAATATGAACAATTGATGGATCTGTTTCACCATCATATGCCGCACTATGTACAACTTTTGTGAAAATTGTAAATCCTTCCCACTCAAATCTATTTCCCTCACATTGACCATCTCCATCTGAACCTAAATTACCAGATATAGAAAAGTCAGTAATATCAACACCATAAGCTGACATAACAAAAAGACCAGGATATAAGTTTGTAAAGTAACTTGAAGAAGCACCAAAGTAACTAGTTCCATCTTGAACCGTACCATCATATGTAAAGTCACTTAATTCTGCCTGTCCATTAACATCTGTCATTTGAGTATGTGTGTATGGAATTTGACTATAAAGATTTGTATTTAATCTATTAGCACCATCATACATGTCATCACCACCATCATTAATACTATCATCACCCTCATCATTAAAATAGTACAAACAACCACTTACTGGTTGACTTCTTGTTTCAGTTTCTTGATAAGAATAACCAATTGGATCAGTGAAATTGTGATAATTTCTTCCTTCTACTTCCATTTCAGTATCAGATGTTATAGATATTACTTTATAAAATTTTGGGTCATCTGATTCTATAAAAACTACACTACCTGTAGCAAAAACACCTGTGAAATTACTATTAGTTCCAATAACAAGACCATCATTTACTGATAGTATTTTACCATCTCTTGTTCCATTTAGAAATCTGGTTTTATATCTCTTAAATAGAACTGTTCTATGGTCATAATCAGTTCTATTACCATATTCATCTATTCTTTCTGTAATTCTACCATATGCAGTACCACCTGTAACTTCTGATTGAGTCCAAGAAATATCATATCTGATATGATCTTTTGGATAAGAAGGTTGATAAGCAACAGAATCTAATGTATTTTCAGATGTAGCAAATACTATTATAGGGTCAATATCAGATGCATGATATGTATTTGAGTTTGTTACTCCATTACCGTAGAAATCAAAGTCAGGTTGGTCATAACAAGTTCTAAAATCTGAAATTTTATAAAAAGTTCCAGCTGAAAGATCTGAAGATGTAATAAGATTTTTTAAGTCAGAATATGTCACTTCAGTTAAAGAAACACCTCCACCTAAAACACTATTACCTAAATAGTTCTTGATATCACCACCCTGCGGTAATGTTAAATCACCAGTGCTGTCAAAAGTCCAAGTACTAAAAGAGCCAGAATTATGTGTTTGTATACCAACACCATTTTGCATAGTATAAATCTGTGTATTTCCATCATATTGAGCAAGAACGGCATTCTGACCATCAGCTCCTGTAAAATTACTATCTACAATAGAAGCTCCACTCGGTAGTGTAAATTTACCATCTTCGTCGAATGTAAAAGATTGAGTCTCTCCTGTTACATTTGTTAATATACTCACACTATCACCAGCCTCTAAATTGATACTGTTATTAGATATAATAGTTCCAGGTATTGTTAAATCACCTAAAGTACCAAATATCAAGTTATTTGAATTTGAAGTTAATTTTATAGCACCTTCTGAATTTATTGTACTTGGATAAATTGGAGGTTGTGTGACAGTCAAATTTGCTGTCCAATGAACTCCTCCTGTAAATACAACATCATTTAGTTGCAGTTCGAAAGTAAAATTAGGTATTCCATGATCTTCTTCCGTAAAAATAAACACATCACCAGAATTATATCCTGGATTTGTTAAAATTGGAAAAATATTATTTATCAGTGTCTCAACTTCACCATTAGGATTTACTGCAAATTCAACCTCAAATTCCCACCAATTTGTATCACTAAAGTTAGGATCTCCATCATAGTGAACATCATCACAAATTGCATTAAATGTTACCGGTAATAATAAAGGAATATTAAGTGTTCCTTTATTATCTAAGATTAATTCATGAGTATAAGCAGAACTAGAGCTTATCAATCTATCAGTTGATGCACTTCCACCAGAACCAGCAGGACCCGTAGGACCTTGTATACCTTGTGGACCAGTAGCACCAGTTCCTCCTATATTTTGGCTAATCTGACCATCTTCTGATTTTTCACTGAAATTTGGACCATCAAAACCAATATATTTAAATCCAGCTGGTGGATTTGGCAGTGTATTAAAATCAGTTTGTTGAAATAATATTCTTCTCATGTAGTAGTTAATATTTTTATAATCTATATATTAAATTATAAAAATAATTATAATCCAAAAGTAGTTCTATCAGCATTAAAATTCTGTAAAACTTCAGCAGCACTCAAAACTCTATTATAAGTATAAACCTTAGATATTCTACCATTTAAATAATTTCCACCAGAATCAGCGTAAGAACCTAAATTAGTAGTTCCACTACCCAAGTGAGCCAGTGTCATATTATGAGAACTGTCTAACTGACCATTGATATAGATTTTAAATCCGTTAGTAGTATTAAAAGTGACCGTGACATTATACCAAGTATTTAGACTAATTGATGCTGTAGATTGATAGGTCAAGAAGTTAGCAGCTTGACTCGGAACTTGGTTGTGGTGACCTACCATTACTTTAGTAAAAGCATTACTACCCATAAATAAAAAATGACCACCAGTTCCATTATAACCACTTACTATATTGTTATCACCATAAGCATCAACCCAGAACCAAACTGATTTTGTATAAGCTGTTGCCGGAACAGTAATTCCAGTTCCTTGTGCATATTGAGTAGTTCCATTAAAATCAAAATATGAAATAGCACTAGATACAAAAGTTGGACTATTTTTTAATATCATATTATTTCCATTACCAGAAATATCAGACCAAGTAGCACCAGAACCTGAATAAGATGATGTTTCATTGGCATCTAATCTTAATAACATACCATCAGTAACTACTTGTGGATTATAAAGATGTTTTAGAGCATCATAATTTTGTTTAATCTGAGCCTGAGTCAATTTCGTATTATATAACACCATGTTACCAATATGACCAAATGGTTGATTATCACCAAGATTGTTACCAATACCATCGTGTAGATTCCCACCAGATCCAAAAGAAATTGAGTTACCAACTTGTGAGCCATTTATATAAAATGTTTGTGATGAGTTATCACCAACAACAGCATATTGAGCCCAGACATTTACAAATGAAGACATATCATATCCTGAACTTCTAAAAGCACTATCCCAGTATCCTAAAGTATTAGTACCATTTGGAATAGTGATAGGGGTATAACGAGGTGTTTTAGTATAAATTAAAGTTCTAAATGATCCACCATCACTAATTACCTTTGCCCAAATAACATATGTATATCCAGTTGTGGGTAATAAAGGACCGGTGCCACTTACTACTATTTGTTTTGCACCAGTAGAACAATCAAAACATTTTATGCCATCAACTACTGCTGCGGTAGCTCCACTATTAAACGTATGTGTGTAATTGTTACCACTTAAGTCAAAAATATTTCCTCCTGAAAAACTTTGTGGATCATTTGCGTCAATCCATATCAACATATTCTCTGTATAAATATAATTTGATTTCTGTGAATTGTAATTGTTCAGAATTTGTTGTTGACTAAGAGCAGTATTATAAACATGAAATGCTCCAAATTTCATTTTAGCATTTGTACCATCTCCCATATTAGTAAAATCAGTAGCAGCAATACCATAATGTAATCCAGCTCCACCCTCATATGGAGTAGATCTTGTGAAATTTATAGAACCAACTAGTTGAGCATTGACATAAGCTCTTAGTGTTGTCCCATCATAAGTTAATCCAACATAATACCATTTATTGAAAGGTGTGCTGATGTTTGATGTAACAGTGGTTATTCCTAATCCATTCCATAGACCAAATTTTAATGTACCTGATACCATTTCTATTTGCGCGTCATGCCAAGATGTATTCAGAGTTGATGCCCCTTGTTCTGTTACAATGACTCCGTTTTCCTGTGGATAAATCCAGGTAAAATATGAAATTACTTTTGATGTATTCGAAGGAGAAAGTTTAGAATTAAGTGACGTAGTTGTCATCATGTAATCATTACTTCCATCAAAATTAAGATATCCATTTGATGAGTAAGTAGGACCATTTATTAAAGTTGCATTGCTATTACCCACTAAATCAGTAACAGTTGTAGTTCCAGAATATGAATCAGAATCTCTTAATTCATATCTTAATATTAGACCATTTAGTGTAAAATCTTTTATAGTAGTAAATAACTTAGAAAGTGGTCCGGAGAAACTTGAAAGTCTACTTAGCATAATTAATCAAATGTGTTTATCTGTCCTAAAACTTGTGCCCAGTTTCCAGCTCCGTCTCTAATAAATGTAAATCCAACTATATCTACTTGATTTGCATTACCAGAAGCAGTTCCACCAGACCATTTAATTGTTTGTGTAGCACTGTTGATTTGTAAAACAGTTGGTATATATGCCGTTGCTCCTTGATTTATTACTATACTTGTTGTTATAGCTCTATTGTTTGTAGTAGGAACATTAATAAAATTAGCTGTGTAGTTTGTTGTTATAGATGAATGATACCAGTTTGCTCCTGTTGAAAAATCATAAGTTACAACAGAAGCTGTAGCTGCTGGTGTTGTGTTTATTACCTCTGAAACTTCTTGTAAGACTGTTAATCCTAAAAATGATGAAGTTCCACTAACAGTTAATCCACCCGTCAAAGTCCAATCTGTTGTAGGGGTTAAACCTGAAGTCCCAGATGTTCCATTTACCAATGGCGAATGGCCTGATATAACCTCAACATCAAACCAAGGATAAGATCCAGTTGTTGTAAAGTCAGCATTACCACCCAACCCAGTAAGTGAAGAACTTAAACTCGCTATTCTAAATGAAACAACAGTTGTTTGAGTTGTTGTTATTACCGCATCTGACGGACCACCGAATGATCCAAAAGCAGCCGCTGAACTCGGAGGATAAGCAGAAGATAAACTACCAATCCAAGATGATGTTGTTTCATTATACCACAAAAATGAAGGCCAAGCATCTGAATTAGTAGTAAAGTTTGGAACAGAGGCTAAAAGTCTATATGTTCTATTTGCGGCAAGTGTAATTTGTCCAGTTGTGGTATTTAATGAAATATCTGAACCAGTTGAATTATCAACTTGAGTAAATACAACTAAATTATTTACCGCAATATTTGATGTTTGAGCAGTGGATCTAGAACCTCTCATATAAGATGCACTAACTGAATTACCAGATGTACCACTTGTACCAGAAGTACCTGAACCAGTTAATTCAACCATCACTAAAGTCGGACCCGATGCTTCACCAAATTCCATAGTCCCACCAAATGAACCAACTGTCCTTAGGCTATAAGTATAAGTTCCAGCTGAAGGACTATCAACACAATTTACACAATACGGGACATTTAAGTTTACACCATTTTCAGCATGAACAATATTTCCTATTGGTGTAGAATCTCTATAAATTTGCAACCTACAAAAAGATGTTCCAACCGTAGAATTTGCATCACCAGTAACTGTTATATTAACAGGTCCACCAGTTGTGCTAATTGTACCACTAATTAAAGTGACACCAACTGAATTAACACCAGTAACTTTACTTCCAAGAACTTGTTTGAAATTTTGAGGTCCATTACCTGATATACCAGAAGTTCCACTTGATCCTGATGTGCCAGTAAATCCAGAAGTTCCAGAAGTTCCAGAGCCAGATCCTGAAGATGATGGAGTAATATCTAAATAAGTACCAGATGGTGTTGAAGCAGTAATACCACTATGTGACCAACTTGATGTTCCACTTACTGATATTGTATAGTGTGAATTTCCAGCCCATTGACCGAAACTACCATAAAATAAATATGTTCCTGTGTTAGATTGAACAATTCTGAATAAACTTGGTGCAGAACTTTGTGTACCAAGATTTATATTTCTTTCAGCAGCTCCGTTTGCATAATAAAGACCACCAATCGCTGATGGATTTGTTGATATCCCATTAGATGTAGCAAAGTATAATACAGTTGTTTGATTCTGATCTACTCCAGCGTTATAACCAGCATGTGCAGAAAGTTCCATTCTTAATGTATGTCCAGTCTGTGCAGTATTCCAAGTACCCAACAAAATCCATGTTTGTCCAGAATTTGGTGTATCAGGAAGTGTATAGGCAACTAAACCCGATGTTCCACTGGAACCCGATGATCCACTTGTACCTGAAGTACCAGAACTTGAGACACTTCCTAATGTTGTTGTAACATATGAATAGTGATTTGAACCTTCGGAATGTAAATATACTCTAACACTTGTACCACTACCATTAGTTACTTTAACTCTTATAATAATTCTATCTGTATCATCTATTGAAAAACCACTTTGATAAACATCTGTTGTATACATTGCTAAATTTAGTGGACCAAATGTTGTAATATTTACAGGATCAGTTGAAAATAATAGTGTCTCTACATCTGAAATGTCTATCTTATAAATTTCAAGAAAAATAGAAATAGGACTAACATTCAATGCTTTATATAAATGTAAATTTGCTGACCAAATACCTGCTGGTATAGTTGAGATTCCAGGCCAACCATTTGGTGTTTCAAATGTTGCTATTGTTGTTGTTGTATTACCAGAAGCTGTTGCAAAGACTATTGATTCTGGTAAATTACTAGCTGTTACTGAAAGTTTAAGATTAGAACCCTCAGATAAACTACTGTTGAAATAGTAAACACTACCACCAGAGATTCCATTTAATCCAGAAGTTCCGTCTACACCATTTATACCAGAAACACCACTTGATCCAGATGATCCCGATGTTCCTGAGGTACCAGATGAACCGTTGGTTCCGGAGGAACCACTTGTACCTGAAGATCCAGAACTTCCACTTGTACCAGAGGTATTTGCAGACATTACTTCTATATATGACCATATAGATGATGTTCCAACATCTACATAATTCTTATCAACTAAAGAGTGTGTTTCAAAATTTGCAGAAAAATCATCTAAATAAACAATACCCTGATTTTGACTAGCAGAGTAACTTAAGATTTCAGAACCGGAAGAATTATACAATTTTCTTAGATTTAAATTCAAAGATGTATTAGAATTATAATCATTTATATCACCTACTATATCAGCATCTCTACCATTAGTTAGGATTTCTGATAATTCATTATTCACACCAACAACAGAATTAATTGCGTTATCAACATATCCTTTGTCAACCAATGACTGTGTTACAAAACTAGAAGAATAATCACTATAATATACTAAACCTCTACCATCTTGAATTGAAATCAAAGAACCACTAGCAGCAATAGCAATAACTCCACCAGCATTAAGAGTAAGGTCTTTATCTGCTAAAATTTGAATAGAATCAGTTGAGTCTAAACTTATAAAATCGGATACAACATCATAAACTGATGATGTAAAAACTAAATTATCAAAATCTTTGAAAATTAAATCATAAGTACCACCTGATAAAACTGTTGAATTAGAAAGTGTACCACCAAAACTAACAGTCAATCCCGAAGCTTGTAAACCATTATGAAAGTTTAATTTATTACTGATTGGCAAGTCATTTGCAAATAACTCATCACCAACAGCTCTTAAAACTAGAGGAGTTTCAGAAGTACCTAAATTTAGACTTTGAACAGATATAGAGTCTCCGGTAGTAGATAGAGTTACACCTCCAATGTATATGGTATTACTAGAAACATATAAACTTCTCCACTGTAAGTCATGACTTCCTATATCATAAGTTGAGTCAATAGATGGTAATAAGTGCCCATCTATATTAGAAAATTTTGTATCTATAAAGTTTTCAACTTCTTTATCTATGTGTTGAGGAGTCTTAGTAACTAACTCATCTATCTGTTCTTGTAGTCTTGAAATCGCTAATTTAGCTTCATTAGTAGTTGAAAAATTTATTGTTATAACTCTACCACTTTCTAAATTTATTTTAAGTAAATTATTATTGACCAGTGAACTTACAATTGAAAACGGTTTTACTGTATAGATAATATTACCATTATCATCTAAAATTTGAATGTTTACGTCTGTTGATGTTATCGGTCTTAGAAATTTATCGTAGCTATAACTCATTATTTTATTTTCATTTTTTAAGCTGTCACACTAAGATTTATTATCACTCCATCTAAATAATTTTGTGCAATATCTGAAAAGTCAAATGTAAGTGAATATGTTCCCACACTTGAAATATTACTATAAGTACCAGCTGTTCCAGTTATAATTAATTGAGACGGTAGAATTCCCATATATCCATCTCTATTATCTTCTATGTAATCAATTAACATATTAATAAGTTGTGATCTCTCTAATACAGTACCAGAGTAAGTACCGAAAGTACTTAATGATATTGATGTAGAGAAAGTTAAACCAAAATTTGTGTCATAAGGAACACTATAAGATGATCCATTAAAGTAAATGTAATCACCACCTGCTCCAGCAGTCTCATAGAAATACATAATAGGATCAAGATTATCAGCCAATGGTGATAGTAAGTCTATATCTACATTAGGATTCTCAAGTATAAAATTAAACAATGACTGTGCTTGATAAGCATCAGTATCAGTTAAGAACTGTAAGAATATTGTTCCTTTACTTGAATCATCTATTATAAGTATTTTACCACTTCTTTGAATAGAATTTATATCATTAATAACTAAATAAATAAGTGGCTTAGCCGGTGAACTTTTATCATTTATAACAATTGATTCTCCAACAACATGAGTATGTATGTCTGTATATTCTAATCCAGTAAATGAAGTTCCATTTTGATTTATTACATCAGGGAAGAAATTGTAAACATCATCAATAACTGCAACCATAACATCTAAATAAACTGGATATTTTACATTAGGATTAGTAAGATATAACTGAGGTATTCTATGAGTTGAATTACCAGTAAGTAACATATACTGAGCCATGAAGTTGATTCTTGTTAAATCATCATAGTAACTCCAAGCAATATAATTATCAGCTTCTATACGTGATTTTGGATCATAAATTGCTCTAATTGATAGAAAAGTTGCATTATCACCAAGTCCAAGATGGTTCAAAAGATAATTTGTTTGACCAGCTTTTAATATTACTCTACTTTTAAGGATTTGTTTGTATGGAATTCTCAAATCAGAAAGAACTTGTCTTTCTCTTGTATTTACACCATCAGTAGCAACTAAGTCACCACCATTTAATTTTATATACTGAGCTTTATTTCCAAATAAACTAGATCCGCCTGGACAACCAATTGACATATTTATCTTTTTATTTTAACTTATATATTAAAATCAAAAGACTTTATTTTATATCTTCTACATCAATATGATATTTTTGAGACAATCCGACATTAGAACTTGAAATTCTTGTAACTTTAATTCTTTTTCCTTTGTTCAATGAAAAATAAGGATTATTAGAAAGTAAAGTTGAAGCAGTGCCGTGTATGTAAAGAGGTAAAGATGATGATGCACCATATGCTACCAAATCAGTATTTGTAGAAACATCAAAATATACATAAGAACTAGTAACTCCACCTAAAGAATCAATTCTATATTGTCCAGAGAAATCATACACTGAAGATGTACCTACATAAAAATTATTAAGTTGTATAACATCTCCTGGTTTTAGAGAATTATTTAATATACTTGAATTTCCTTGAAATGGAACTTCTAATATATCACCAATAGTATACTGAATTGTTTGCGAAAAATCAATATTAAAGTTGAAATCTTTCCAAAGGAAAGCAGGATTCGGAAGTTGATAAGTTGTATTATAGTAAACTGGTAAATCTATATCACCAATTAATAATACTTCTGTAGTAGTTGTTGCATTTCCACCAGTCACAGAAGGCACAGTACTGTTAATAAAAATGTCTAACTTTTTATTCTGGGAAGCAAATTCGCTACCAATTACCATTATCTCCATAGTCTGTTTGAAATCTAAATCTCTATCAATCACTATAGTTAAATTATCATTATTAGGTAAAGTAACATCTACCTCATCATTATTCTCTACAATTAGTAAGAAGGTTTTATTCTGAGGAACATTTATATTTAACGGTATAATACCATCTATTGTATATAGACTTGTAGTCTTTATTGAGTTTATAGTATCATAAAAAGGTTCAATATTAAACAACTGTATTGAAGCTGGAGAACCCTGTGTAGTTACTGAAATACTAGTACTACTTTGAATTTGATTAGTAGAATATAATCTCAAAAGATTTTCTAAATTACCAATCTTAGCATTTATAGTATTAATATCTGTTTGTGTGTAAAGTAACTGTTTAAGATTTAATATCTCATCTCTTACTCTACCCTGTTCTGCTATAATGTTTAAGAAGTTATCATTAGTAGCAGCCAATCTAGCCATAGCTTGATTAAATAGGTTCATTCCAAATAAGGAATTTATAGCCTCTGGATTATAAGTCTGTTGAGGATTATCATTCAATATATTGAAGTTCAAATTCAAACTAAAAGCATATGAAGTGCCATCTTGTTGACCATTAGAGACTAACTTCTTATAAATTGGAAATCTAAGACCTATCTCTTCATCAATAGGATTATTATCAGGATGGTCTAAGAAAGAAATACCATATAAGTTAGTTTTGATTATTTGATTACCATTAGCATCTTGTTTTTGAACTGTATAATACCAAAGAATTGCATTAAATTCAAAATCAGTTGGTGGTTCATTGTTAATCTCAAGTGCATTAAACTGGTCAAAATTAGTTAAAACTCTATTAAAAATATTCATTTTAACATAGTGACTTGTGTTGAAGTCAAGACTGATACCATCAATTAGAGAACCATTAACAATAGGATTATTAATATCTCCAGAGACACCAAAATAAGCACCACTTCTTCTAAGTGAATCACCAGTCTCTGTTTCATAAGTAAAGTCAGGTGTATCAAATTGAGCAAAATATGAACCAGGATAATTCTGTGGAGAACTTACAATAGGAGAACTAAATAGTTCAGCTCCTAAAATCTCTGGTTGATATTGACTTGGTAATATAGGAAAAGTTAAATTTGGTTTGTAATTTACATCCACCATAGTCCTAAATAGAATATCAGGTGTTTGACCAACATGGTCTGGAATATGTGCAAATACCTCTGTGTAATTTCTATTTGCCTCTTGAACATTACTCACACCAGATACTTCACCAATATACTGAACAAGTCTGTTATAAACTAACTCAGCTTGACCAGTAGTTTCAAATTCTTGACCAATATTAGTATTAATATCAACAACAATTTTCTGACCTTGTGTAGCACCAGCTGGTGTTATATAAAGAATATCTGTTTGAACTCCTTCAAAATATTGACTATTTAGCAATTCATTATTATAGAATCCATTTTGATAAATAGTAGAATTACTTACATTATAGATTTTAATTTTATCACCAACTCTAAAATTAGTATTACCTAAAAACTCAATCTCTAAATATCCAGCATAACCAGCAACTCCACTTTCATAATAAGAAAATGTATTCCAAGGAATAACTTCTCTTTCTTTCCAAAGGTATTCTGGAAAATACTCATCATCATTTATATTGTTTCTTTGAAAGTCAGCTAAATTACTAAAATACTCATCATCTGGTGTAGCAGGTTCAAAATCCATCAACCCTAATTTCTTACACCACTTAAAAAATACTTTCTCAGTAGGAGTTTCAAGTGCATTAGTATCATAATAATATTTTGTGTTATTCAATCTACTCTCTCTTATGACCACTTCTTGATTAGCAACATAATTTCTAAGTGACTCAATGATTGAATCTGAAAAGGAACCAGGAGGTGTAGCATTTATTGATTTCTGAAAAGAATTATCAAAGTCAAAATAAATTTTGTTTGACATTGTACCTGCTGTTAAATTTCTTTTTGGAAAATTCAATAGAGCAAATTTTGAAAAGTACATTTTATAGTTTGAGTTCTGATAAGCTGCAGAAATGTCCTCAGCTGCTCCAGGAAAGGCATAAAATGATGTGCCACTATTTTTCAGAAATTTATAAAGAGGTGTAGATGCCATTTATTCTTTAATTTAATTTTATATTGTATATATATTTATTTTTGTTTTCTGTTTGAATGAAAAAAGAAACAAACCAGTATTTAATACATAAAATGTAAAATGTTAGAAAACTTATTTTATATAGTCGGACTAGTAGTAATACTTACAATACTCAATCTCATATCAAAGTTCAAAAGTATATATTCTGTTAGAGAATGGGAACAAAAGTATAAAAAGGTAGTTGGTAAAATACCATTAAGAAGTGACTACAGAACTAAAACAGAATACAATTTATCAAGAAAAATTGGAATTTTATACCTATTTGAAATATCTTGGATTGTAATCGGTATTCTTACTTACAATTGGTATTTATTTTTAGGTCTTATAGTATTTTCCTTTATTTTAGGAATGATATTAAAACCATTTAGATATACATTTGTATTTAAGATTTTATCACTAATATTCTTGATTATAAGATTAATATTATACACCTACTTAGTGATTAATCACTTTCATCTACATATAGATACTTATGAAGTAATATTACAACATTTTAATAGCCTCTAAAGTTGCTCTCTCAGTGCCATTGATTATATAGTCATATAATCCAAAAGTGTTTGACTCACTTGGTACTTCATCAAAATACTTGATATCATTAAGCAACTCATCAATATCATTTCTAAACTTTAAATAAAATTCATAAATATCTGAATCATTAATAAGACCTTCAATTTTTACATCATCTGGTGACTTAATAAACTTTTCTTTGAAAGAATCATACTCACCACCGGACTTTTCTATGGTCTTTTCTATCATAGACTTTAACTCATCTTTTAACTCAGTGTATTTACTACTATCAACTTTGTTATCTTCAGCAGCAACTGCAGGTTTTTTAGCAGCGACATCTACTGTCTCATCAGCCTCTTTAATAAATTGTAGATATTTCTTAATCATATTAGTATATATTATTATTAGATATCAATTTTATGACCAAGTAGCATCAAACACACCATTATACCAAATTCCACCTTCCCAAAGTCCTGTTTCAAAAAGACCATTAGTCCAGATACCAGACTTCCAGTTCAGATTTCTAAATTTAGAAACAACTCTCAAGTTAGTTTCAGTAGGAACAGAGACAGATGAACCAAGTGTTGCTAAATTATAGTTGACATATATTATAGTTGTTTTTATTGTTTCACCTAAGAACACCGCAGTGTCTTCTTTTTGATATAAAACTTTATATACACCGGGTTGTAGGTTAGAACCAAAAACAGAGTAAGTTCCACCATATTGGTTATCAATCATATAAATGTTATCACCTATGTTAAATTTGAATATACCATTCAAAATAAATGTATTTTCTACTGTATCAATTCCAATAACTTGTATGTCTTCTAATATACCACCAAACCAAGTTCCAGTTCTAAAATCCATATTGTAAGCTATTCCACCATACCACTCACCAGATAACCACTGACCAGTTCTCCAGATAGAATATTTATGAACATCACTCACTGTTAGTTGCCCATTATCATCAGTATTTAGTTTTGAATAGAAACTTCCACTTACCCATTTACCAGCTTGCCAGTTTGCAGTTCTACTGTTGTATGCCTTGGTACCGAATCTTGAAAGACCATTTTTTTGTTCAAAAATACCATTATACCACATACCATTTTCAAAATCTCCACCATACCATCTACCATCTATCCAGTATGCTGGATCATTATCAGTGTTAAAAACACCATTATTCCAAGTTCCAAGAACCCAAATTCCCCCTTGAAAAATACCGTTGTTCCAAGTACCATCATTCCAGATACCTTTATACCACTCACCGTTGTTCCAAGTACCACCATACCATCTACCATTTATCCAAGTACCGTTATTCCAAGTACCATCATACCATCTACCTTCAAACCAAAGTGAATAATCAACACTTGTTGACTTCTCATCTACTTCAACAGTCAGATACTTATCAACGACAGGTAGTGAGTTCCAAGTACCACCATACCAATCTCCACTCATCCAAGTTCCAGAGTTCCAAGTACCACCAAACCATCTACCACACTCCCAAGTACCTTTATACCAAACTAAACTTGTACCATTTATACCAATAACTGCTCCAGATATTTCAGCTTCTAATATCCAAGGGAAACTTAGTGATATTATTTCTAAATCTAATCCATCAACTAATCTAAATCTATACTTATTAAAATCAACATCAATTAGTCTATATTTATCACCAACTAAGTCTATATTTTCAAGAGTTAATTCTATAGATTGTTTAGCTCTTCTATTAGAACCAACATCTATCAGGTCAACCGGTGCATAATTAAAGAATGGATCTTGTTTTGTATAAGTAACAACACCTAAATCATTACCAACTAAAGGAATATTTCCATAGTCCACTTCAGTATAGAAGTCATACTCGCTTACTTTAGTAATTACATGATATCCAAAATATTGTTGATTCAATTCTTGTGATGAACCAACACCACCAGTAAATTTAAGAATAACACCATCACCTGTAACTAAATCATGTTTCTCAGAACAAGAAATATATAGCTTGTTGAGATAATTTGCTGTATTAAGTATAGGAACTTCATACTCTTTTGACAATCTTGTTATGTTAAGTGAAAGTTCATTCTTATAATCAACATAAATTATAGCTGACAATTGCTGAACTGTGTCGGTATCAGACATTAAAATTTTAGCATAAGAATCAGTAGGTATCTTAAAGTTTAACTCATTCTGATATGATTGATAACTATATAAATTCTGGTCTTTCCAAGAGTGAGTTTTACTCTTAGTTCTTTGTATATTGTTTAACTGTTGTAAGTCTTCACTTATCTGCCAAAGTTTTCTTCTAGAAATAATATCTAATGTACCACCATTACCAATAACTGCATCTCCTAAAGTAAAGTTGAGTCTTTTATGAAACTCAATTATATATGAGTTATTTGTATTATCAATATACTTTTCTAATACTAATAATCTCTCAGTAGTGTAGGTAGAAGAGCCATATATATTCACATCTACAAAAGTGTTAACAAATATACTTTCCCACTCTAATTTAAAATCTGAACCAAATATAATCTTATTTCCAGTCATGCTCATACTACCACCAGAGTATGTCATACCATTGAAATCAATATAAACAGTTGATGCGGTCAAACTTCCAAGAGGAAGACCTTTATAAACCGGCATCGCTAAATACTCTTTTGTGGCATAAAACTTAGGATTTGGATCACCAGTATCATTAAGTCCTTGTAAATAATCAAGTAAATTATAAGTAGGGGAGTATCCAAAATTTAAGAATGCACTTGTATATTCCATAGTAGAATAAGTACCATTCAAATTGATATTAGTAGCTAAGTTATAATAACTAGTTAGATTATTAAATTGTGAACTTATTTCTAAAACATTTGAAGTAGTAGAAACCAATAAACCATCAGAATCTAAATAATTTAACTCATAAGCGTTTGATATAGGATGTGTATTAAATTTATTTTTCAATTCTACATCCGTTGTATATTTATTCAAATTTGAGTAGGAAATACTTTGAGTGCTTCCTATTAAATCATTTATTATGTTTTGATTGAACTCAGTAAACATATAGATAAACTTATTAGTTCCGAATGTTTCAATTCTATTAACAATAAAATCTCCAGTTACAACACTACTATCAAATCTAATCACATCACCTACTACTACCGGATAAGAAGTAGATACCTTTATAATCATTAAGTAATCATACAAGACTATACTTTCTACAAATGAAGGAGGCACTGATATCGCAGGCAATCCTTGCGAGTCATATCTACTTTGAGTAGCATAGACAATCATAGGTGCTAAACTAGACAATACAGAAGCAGATGAAGTCACTCTTTGAGAACCACTTACATAAGGAAGTAAAATATCTGAAGATATATTACTATATGAAAAAGTAGTTGACATCAAAACCTTTACAGACTCATCCAAAGGAGTATTTGTATAGTATGTAAAGGTTTTTTGAGCATCGGTCCAGTAAGTAATCCAATTAGTTTCTGAATAAGTTCCATTATTTGTTGATGTAAGTGGATGCTGAATTGGACTAAATGCTAAGTAGTCTCCAGAACCAGTAAATGAACTAACACTAAAAGTGAGTGAGTTTGGTAATCTATAATCACCAGCATCTGTAAAGAAATTTAATTTACTAGCAATATCATAATCAAGTACTAAAAGTTTAGATTTAAGTTTATCTAAATATGTAGAATCAAGAACACTAAAGGACTGTGGAATACTGTAAGTTGAATACTTTAATAATCCATCATTTCCAGCGACATAAAGTTCAACACCATCATAGTCAAATATTTCATTTGAATAGATGTCAAAGTCAAATGTTGCAAATGTAAGACCAATGGTTGTATTAGAAAAAGAACCAACAGTACCAAGATAAGGAAAGTTATTTATATCAAATTGAAATAATCCCTGTTGATTATTTTCACTATCACTACCAGTAAAATAAAAGTAATCTGTACCAGACTTTCTAGTAATATTTTTAATATCACCATAATCTCTATCAAAGTCAAAATAAATAAAACTGTGACCGGTCTGATTAGAAACACCATTTACATCATACGCGATTATGTGATTATTATCAGCCGCTATAAATACTAATTCCTTAGATGAATCTATAGACTGAGTAAAGAATGAGTAACTTAAACCCCAAGTATTAATTGTAGTTTTATATAAATCATTAATATTGTCAACTAATAAGTAAATATCATCATCAGTATCTACTTGTTTATAAACTCTTTTCTTATAAGCTACCCAACCTGCTATAGTTTCAGTCATTTCAATAAATACACCAGTATTTCCACCAATATAGAAAATACTATTAGATGTATAAATTACCTTATTGTAGTAATAGGAATCAAAGTCTGATATTTTTATTCTTTCCCAATGTGTACCACCATCTTTGGTTACTAAAATAGTATTTAAATCACCGACAGCAACACCTCTTAACTCATTGAAAAATGAAATAGATTTTAGATTTGTTATTACAATACCTCTTGGACAAAGACAATCAACAGTAATTCTTTTAATTTCAAAATCATGTTTTCTTACTCTTAATAACATTCCTTCATCACCACATATCCAGTAGTATATTGAAGTCTCAGTAATAGACCTCAAATTCACCTTATACTTATTTGGTATAACATTTGATTTTGTTTCTTGAGTGTTTAATATTATCCCAAACTCTCCAATTGCAATAGTTCTTTGAGGTATACTATATGTTACACCTTCAAAATTATAAGACTGTGTACCGTGTTTATAAACATCATAGTAATTAGTCTCAAATAAATTATTATAATCTACTCTATTTCTTAAAATCCAATTACTTCTTTCTTTAAACTCTATTGGTTGATTAAGTGATGTTGTTGGATAATAACCGTTTAACAATCTTGAAAGGTGAAATTCTTTATCTACATTAGTCTGACCTACTTTAACAGAAACACTAAATCTCACACACTGGTCATAATAATCTAAAATTGTAGTTTTTATCAATTCACCACCAGTAAATCTATAAATACCATTCTCTTCATTATAATATCTGTATTCAGTTGTAGCTCCTAAACTTTCTACAACTTCATAGTTTCCACTAAAGAAAACATTAGGATCTGATGTAGAAGGTAAAACAACATTTGTTGTTTGGTCTTTTACTAAAATTAAGTGACCCTCTAAAGGTCTAACACCATCAACCTTAAAATCAGGTCCAATTTGAGTAAAATCAATAGCAACTGTAGTTGCTAAATCTACAGTATAAAAGTTCTTGAATGAGTCCTTAAGAAGTCTATTAGGAGTAAAAAGATTCTTTAATGTAAGACCATATTCAGACAAATACTTTGTATAATAATCATAAGATGTATCAGAATCAATAGGAGCCGCGTGTTGAGGTGGTATATTAGTAACACTATATTGTGAACCAACTGTACTTATATACCAATTTCTAGCATCATATTTTCCTAAAATATCATATATATCAGATAAATCATTAACTGGTAGATAAGTAGCACCACTAAGACACTTGGAATAAAATCTAGTAGCTTGTAATTCTTGCTTAAGTAAGTCAAAATCAAATTTTGTTACTTTATCATCGGTCAAAGACCATCTATTATTTATACTATCAAATGACCACATCTTTTATTTGTTTACTTTTAGTTTCCATATTACTGTTCTACTTCCTATCACAACATCACTCTCAGATACTCTGACTTTTGACTTTCTAAGTATCTTTTTGATTTCCTGAACAAATTCTTTATATTGATAGATATCATCAATATATTCTGATATATCAATTGTAAATAATGTCTGTTCAGAGAATATAAGATCATAAATCAAATCATCCTTTTTTTTCACATCTAGTACTGATTTGAGATTATATATTAAAATAATGAGTCTCTTAAATATGGAAAAAGAGGGATAAAAAATACCAATATATAATTTAAAATTAACCATATTGATGAGTAGGCATAAAAGCGATATCAATCATCAAATTCAAGAAGGAATTCAAGAGTTTGAGTACAAGAAAAACCTTAGAAAAAAGAATTCTCTAACAAAAGAGGAATTTCAAAAATCAAATGTTCATCTAAGTGATAAACAGACTGAACTTTACAAAGGTATAAGAAATAACATATTAACAGTTGTTCACGGACCAGCCGGTACTTCAAAAACATACACAACTTGTTATACAGCTTTAGCCTTATTAGCAGATAAAAAAATTGAAAGAATTATCATCACAAAACCAATTCAAGAAAGTGGTGAAAATCTTGGAGCTCTTCCTGGTAATGTTGCTGAAAAGATAGATCCTTACAGACAATCATACTATACAACATTTTGTAAAATATTAGGTAAAGGAACTGTTGACTTTTTATTCTCTACAGAAGAAATAAGTTTTGAACCACTGGCTTATATGAGAGGTTCAACTTATGATAACTGTATAATGTTATTAGATGAGTGTCAGAACGCATCAATTAAACAATTAATGCTATGGGTTACTCGTTTAGGTAAAGACTCTAAGGCAGTGATGATGGGTGATACATCACAATATGATGTTAGAAAAAGAGATTCCGGTTACAATGACTTTATAAAAATGGTTGGAGGTATGAATGACCTTTGTTTATTTGAGTTTGATAACAATGATATTGTCAGAAATAAGTTCTTGGTAGAAATTGCTAATAGATATGATAAATATAGATCAGAACAAAAGGATATATAAAATTAAAACCCACTCAAATGAGTGGGTTTTTTATTAATTTTCATCATCATACTCTTCTGGTTCAGGTTCTCTTTCAACAGCACCATTACTTTGAATTAAGGTATAATCAAAACCATATCTAGTACTATTAGAGAATCTATTTTTATACTCATTATAATACTTAAATGTATCAAAGTATGGAAAATAAAAAATACCATCAGTATTTAGATTTACATACAAGCTCATAGTAACAGGACGGCCTTCGCCAATATCAAATAACATTTCAGTTTTAGCAGACTGTTCCCATTTTGTGATATAACCATTTTCTTTTGCCCAATCTTTGAAGAAGTTTACATCATGGTCATATATGTAGTATATCCTATCCATGAATTTAATCTTTTTATCTTCCTCTTTATGACTGTTTACTTCTTCCCATAAAAGAGCTCTTGCTCTTACTTTATCATCATCTGAAAAAAATACTAACATCTTTACTGAAGGATTATTAGCATATATTTTCATAAATTTATTTCTTTCTCTTTGTCTCATACAAGAGTTCCAAAGAGGACCAACTCTATTACCATTCAAACTATGGTAATTATCTTCCAAGTAATATTTAAGAATTTCTTCACCAGAAACAATTTTTAATTTTGAAGTATCTCTTGAGAAGAAAGACTTATAAAGATTAACAAACTTTTCAATTTCTTTATCATTTATAGAAAACTGATTAATTGTAAACTCAGTGAAAAACTTTCTAATAAATCTACCAATTTTAATTTTCATTCTTTGTTTATTCCAAACATCTTCTACCTTTTCAATTTTAGATACCGGTAAAAAAGATACAGAATCAATTTCTGAGTCAACACGTTTGATATAATTACCTTCAAATATCAAATGTGTACTATCACCATTCAAAAGAATTTGAGAAATTATAGACTCTCTAGCAGAAAATACTAAAAAATCAATCATTTCATCATTAAAAATAAGTCTCATATTATTTTAATATATAGTTTATGAAATTTTTATTAGAGTTTAATTCATTTTATAAAGAAGGTGACATTGTTCTTATAGAATATTGGTACAATGATATGATTACCCCTGTCAAAATTGTTGAGAAAGTTTCTAAAGTCTCTTACAAAGTTAGTCATAATGTTCCAAATTCTAAAATTTTTAATGCACCAGATGAAATTATAAAATCATCTGATATTATTGATATTACTCGTTAAACAACATTTCCCAATAGATACTCATAAAATACTCTATCACTATCACTTTCCATATCTAAAAACTGATCCTTTACTTTTTCAAGATCATCTTTAGTCAATTTACTTTCAAGTACTTTATCAATAATTGAGTCATAATAGTTTTGATTGTTTTTACTTAAACTATCAACACTTTTCACACTCTTACTAAATGGAACTAAATTACCATCACCAGAGTCAAAATATGACTTAGATTTACCACTTCTGCGAGACTTTTTGAATTTAGAATACTCTCTTTGACCAGGCCAATCTTCATCTTCATCATAGTATTTTTTACTATTGAAGCTACTGTTATCTTCATACCAATCATCGTGATAACCATAGTCTCTACTTCTCCAGTTCGTTGAAGAGTGATTTGATTTCCAATTCCAACCAGTATTACTATTATAGTTATAACTCTTGAACTCTTTCTTAGTCATATCTCTTTTTGTTGGAAGATTTTCCCAATCAACTAAAAGAAGAGCATTTGCTAAACTTTCAAGGTGTTTGATATCTTGAGTTTCATTGACAGTGTGTTCTTTGTAGTATCCAACTGATAAATTTGTACACTCTGGAATAATATCAGTAAACTCAGCAGAGTCTGTGTAAACACCACCATCATCTTTTTTATATGATAAACCAGATAAGTTAAGTTGTTTAGCCAAAGAGTCAGCAAATTCATCAGAACAACATCTTGTTGAAGATTGATATGTAATTACAGAATCTGTACCTCTACGGTCAAATGAAATAATTCTATCATACTTACCTTTGAACTCTGTCATAGATTGAGAAGAAGCTAAACCAGAACCAATACAACCAACTTCTTCACCAATAAAGAAGTAGTATAGACCTGGGATATTATTTCTCATTAAGTGTAACATTACTGTGACACCAGCTTTATCATCAGCACCAAGTGTTGTTTTACCATCAGTTCCAATAATATTACCATTGAAGGTATGAACAACTTCGGTAGCCTCTCTACTTACCGTATCTAAGTGAGAAGCAAAAATAGTACGACTGTCACCAATCTTATAGAAATAGTTACCGTGTTTATCTTTTTGTATATCTTCAGGGAAAAGACCAGTCTGAATCATCATTTCAACCAACTGTTCTTCAGTACCATATGGATATGTCCGATTTGTTAATCGGAGGAATGTTTCTAAAATCAAATTCTCTTTATCCATCATATTCTTTTTATAATTATATACAAATATAGTAAAATTAACAAGAAAAAACAAACTTTTTGATATATAATTTATGCCTTATAGTATAGATAAAAGTCTTTTAAGTGAAAATGTTTTCAAAATTACAACAGATTCCGGAGCTAAATATATCATAGTTCTTCAAGAAACTGCTGAAGGTTCTGGACTGTGGACACTTTCTTTTTTATTAGAACCAGAGAAAAAACCACTACCATCTGAAGTTTTTAAGACTATGAGAATATTAGAAGAAAATCTTCTACAAATTTTAGATGAGAAAGGAATAACATCTATACTTGTCTACATAGCAGGTAAAGACAGAGAAGAAGTAGACCAAAAAACAAAAATATTCACAAGATGGATAGAAAGTCCATGGGAATATGTTATCGAGAGTGATCCAATTATCAGAATTCAAGGAAAGAGAAAAGAGATTCAAACTATGACTAACTTTATACACTTGAAAAAGAATTTGAATACTGAGACAAACATCAATAAAAGATTTTGTACAAATTGTGGAACTGAAAATAAGAACTACAAGTTTTGTCCAAACTGTGGAAATAATTTAGAACAAACATAAATTAATTCAATATATAACATAAGCTGTTCGCTAACTTATGTCGGGTATCTTTAGGATGCCATTGAGATTTAGAAATGAATCAAAGATATAGGTCAAAAAATAAAAAGAATAACTATGGCAAAAACAATTGCAAGTAGCAATTCCAAGCCAGGAGCTTGGATTGTATCTTCTCAAGATAAGGGAAGAAAATCAATTAAAAATGGGAAAGTCTTCTTAAATGATGGAGACGAGTTTGAAATAGAACTTTTTAACCCACTAACCGTTTCAGTTCTCGCTGATATTAAATTAAACGGTCAATCAATCTCAAAAACAGGATTAGTAGTAAAACCAGG